>Ga0315287_10000591_pt1 | contig 31831 bp, 34 predicted proteins | sample YL17G11_0_MG_FD_205037 | JGI IMG/M metagenome (GOLD analysis project Ga0315287, IMG submission 205037) | Sediment microbial communities from Yellowstone Lake, YNP, Wyoming, USA - YL17G11_0 | ecosystem: Environmental > Aquatic > Freshwater > Lake > Sediment | place: USA: Wyoming | collected...
GACCAGTCAAGCCGGCGTACCCCACTGATTCCTCTCAAATAGTAGTCGTAGGCCCTTGAGTTGGCCGTGGGGCGCGAGGCAAGCGCGGTGCGGTCGGACTCCAAAAGGGTCAGCCCGAGCTGGTCAACGATTTGAGTTGCAATATCTTCCTGCACCGCGAACACTTCCATCATCTCGCGCTCGTAGTTGTCGGCCCACAGATGGCGGTCATCCGACACGCGAATGAGCTGTGGTGTTATCCTGACCCTGGGGCTGCCCCCTGCCTTGGCCCACCGTACCGAACCTTCGAGGATGTGGGTGACGCCCAATTCCTTGCCAATTTGCCTCAGGCTCTTTCCAGACCTCTTGTACTGCATCGCACTGGTGCGGGAAATGACACCCAAACCTCTAATTCCTACCAGCCGCGACGTGATCTCTTCCGTCATTCCGTCGGCGAAATACTCGTCCTCCGGATTTCCCAAGTTTTCAAAAGGCAGAACCGCAATCATTGGCACAGCAATGGCAGTTTCGTTATGGGTTGACTTCAGCCGTGGGTACAAGATGATGGTCCCGGCCACCGCAATGATCACTATCGCCACGCCGACCAATAGTTTCAACCTGGACTTTGCCGGTTTAGGCGGAGGGCGGTACCCTGTCTGTTGGGAGTCGTAGACAAGCCGTTTAAGATCCGCTATGATATCTTCGGCAGTCTGATACCTTAACTCTCTGTCTTTCTCTAACAACTTGTCTACAATTTGCTGAAGCCGCTGTGGGATGTCGGATTTGTACCGGCTGAGTGGCTCCGCGGTATCCTGCATGATCGCCCTTAGCGTGGCCCCTTCGCTGTCGCGTCGGAAGGGTGTGCGCCCCGCAACCAATTCGTACAGAACGATACCAAAGGAAAACAGATCTGAGCGGTGGTCGATGTCTCGCCCTGATACCTGCTCCGGTGACATATACGATACTGTGCCAAGAGTGGAGCCGGTTTTCGTCAACTTATCGTCGCCAGCTACTGCGGCCAGTCCAAAATCCAGCAGGTGCACTCTGCCTTTTGTGTCAACGATGATGTTAGTAGTCTTGATATCTCGGTGTATTACTCCGGCCCGGTGCGCTTCGCCAATTCCCTGGCATATTTGCATGGCGTAGTCAATAACCGTGTCGAGCGGCAGCGGTTTATCGTGAGCAAAATGGTGGAGCGATTTTCCCTCGACATGCTCCATAGCAAAGAACGGGCGGCCGTTGAACTCGCTGACTTCATGGATCGTGACAATATTCGGATGGTTGAGTTTCGCTGCCGCCTGAGACTCACGCTTAAACCGAGCCCGGCAATCGGCATCCTGACACAAATGCGGAGGAAGGAATTTGAGGGCGACTTTGCGATTGAGATCTGTATCCTCTGCGAGATAGACCTCACCCATCCCTCCGGCGCCAATCTTCTCGATGACGCGGTAGTGCCCGATTATGGTGTCTTTCACCAGTTGGATATGCGATCGGGTAATATCATTCGGGTCGTCATGTGACGACATCGTCAATTACCCCATTTTCGGCAGTCAGCTGCCGTTTATCTAGTTGCTTGACAATAAGAAGATAGGAATTATAATTAAGACAGGCAATCAATTTAAAACGAGCGACCAACAGCTTTCTTCGCATTTGATACGTGGGATTTCCAAAAGGGATGACGGCTTACCCCCTACCCTTTCAGTATAGTACAGGTCACAGGTACGATGGATTCATAGACTTGTTTATCGCGAGAAAATTTGTTAGAAAAATCCCGCCTGAGGAGAACCTTTTTCGCGTAACTGACTGACGTGCTGCGTGTTATATTGTTGGAAAACCATCGGGTGGCTTGGGTACGTACCGACTCTGATTTTCGAGACTGTGAGTTAGGTCATCCGCGCGACAGCGGGATACCGGCTCCCCGCCGGCGCGACAGCAGGAAAGTGGCGGCCGCCCCCTGCCGGCGGACAAACCGGGATACATATCGAACTCTGATTTCCGAGACTGTGAGTTAGGTCATCCGCGCGACAGCAGGAAACTGGCCTTTGCCAGCGGAGAGGCTGGGATTCGAACCCAGGGACGAGTTTAACCCCGTCAACTGCTTAGCAGGCAGCTGCCTTCGGCCGCTCGGCCACCTCTCCACACGAATAGCCAATATAACTGCCGATTCTGATTTTTCAACCCTTTTTATTAAAAAGAAGCGGCCCTCTTTTGCCGGATGCCGGAGCCGTCAATGTGGCAGCCTTGATGTGGGCGGATGCCGATCAGACGTAACAGGCCCGCTAATGGCGACCGCTTTAACTCGAAACTGTTAATGGAGAAATGCGGCCATTACGGCCGTTCTGCCCCGGCGGGTTTGCGAGTCGAAAGCAAGCGCCAGTAGGCGCGTTCGACGACGAGGTTGACCTCAAAGCTCTTGAACGGTTTGGTTATATATTCATCGGCCCCCAATACCAGGCTTTCTTTCACGGCCATGGAATCACCGTGGGCGATCATCATGATCACGGCCATGTCGGGATATTTATGCTTGACCGTTCGAAGCATCTCAAATCCGTTCATGCGCGGGAGGTGGATGTCGCAAACAAGGAGGTGATATCGATTGAGCCGAAGTTTCTCGAGAGCTTCTTCCCCGTCGGCGGCCGTGTCGACGGCATACCCCTCCATCCCCAGAATCCGCAGCAGAACCTCCCGCAGAACCTGTTCCGCATCCACTACCAGGATGGATATGTCTCTTCTCATCGGCCGATCCCCCGCCTTCCTGCAACACTCATAATAGTCATTATCGGAATTCTGCCGCCGGTATTAAGCCGTTTGGGACGATGGGCCGTACTTTTCGTCGGCCAGATCGATCAATTCGCGCACGAATTCATCAAGGCCGACCGGCTTATGCATCACCCGACAGCCGCCCAGACGGCCCGCCTGCCGGATCAAGTTTTCCGTGGCGTTGCCGGTGACAATCACCATCGGCAAATGCGGCTTTTCCCGCTTAATCGTCTCGATGGCCTCCAACCCGGAGACCTCCGGCATCACCAAATCGATGGTCACTATGTCGACGTCGTTCTTGATCGCCATATCGATCGCCTGCTGGCCCCCTGAGGCCGTCGTGACTTCGAACAGCGGCGACGATTGGCAGAAATCCCGGAAGACGTTCCTGACGTTTTCCTCGTCGTCGACGATCAGAATCCGAAACGGCCGGCCGTTTCTCTTATCGAGCATACCCTGGTCATTGATCTTCATATGCCACACTCCCGCGAGGATATTGTGCTTTTCATTTTCACCCTGTCTGTCGCTATCGTCGCCACGCGCCGGGCGCAAAAAGCTTCACCTCTTCACCAGCCCGGCGACGTCAAGAATTATCACGTTCTGATCATCCATCGAATAGAAGCCGCACATCACGTCCGCACCAAGGGGTATATCGGGAATCGGTTTCGGCTCCAACGAAAGTTGTCCCAGGCGGAGGACCTCGGTCACGGCATCGACCAATAGTCCGTAGGTCTTATGCTCGTGCTCGATGACGATAACGCGCGCCTTGATATCGCTTTCGGCCGGAGGCAGGCCCCACCGCCGGCGAAGGTCCATCACCGCCACGGCCTGCCCGCGGACATTCAAGACACCGTTGTCCGTGGACGAACCATCACCGGTGACGGTCACCTCGGCGGCGCGTCTGATCTCCCGGACGTATCGGACGTCGACGCCGAACTCACGTCCGGCGAGCGTAAAGCGTACCACTTGCAGCCAATCCGACTGCCCGGCGGCGGCCGTATTCCCTTTCCGGGCGGGCTTCGATCGCCCCGCGGCCGTCTGCCGCCGAATTTTTCCTGTTTCGCTTTCAGATGACATAGGCCCTATCCCACCTGTCCTTGGCTTTTGAGTTTAGTTATTTCCCGAATAATATCCCGACTCAGGTTATATATATGGTTGAGTCTGGCCTCGACGCCGTCATAGGCGCCGCGCTTTTCCACGATTTCCGAAGATGCGGGCAGACCGCACTGCCGTCCCGTCCGGCTGCGAAACGCCTGCAGCGCCTCGGATACCTGCAGCGAGGTGTCATTGGCCCGCCGGATCAGCTCCGTGAATTGGGGCTCGAGTTCTTTCAATCCCCGGCCTTGACCCTGAAGATTCGCCAGCGCGATCGCCAGATTGATGGCCAACAGCTTGACCTCGTCGGCCAAAAATTCCACCTCTTCGGCCAGCCGGTCCGGAGTTTGACCGCCCTGTTTAACCTCGCTTGCCACAGGCGCCCTTTTCCAACAAGCTTTTGACCTGCTTCTTGAGGGGGTTCAAATCCGACGACTTCATGATATAGGCGTCCGCCAGCCAGGACTGAAAGTCGGATTTGTAGGTCGAGTAGGCCGAATTCAGAATCACGCCGCAGTCACGGTATTCCTGACGCAGGCGGTTCAGAAGATTCAACCCGTTTTCGTCCCCCAGCTCGATATCCAGGATGACGATGTCCGGGCGGCCGGCCGCCATGATCTGCAGCGCTTCCTTGAAATTGGCCGCCACTGCAACCTCGTACCCGTCGCCCTCAAATTCCTTTTTGTAGAGCATCCGGATGTATGTCTCATCATCGACAACGAGTAACTTAGGCATTCGCTGTCTCCTTATACAGGGGTAGTTGGACAAACAGAACCGGCCCCTCTTCCGGGTTAGATTCCACTCCCAGATTGCCGCCGTGATGTTTCAGCGTTTCCTCTGCCACCAGAAGCGAGAGGCGCTTGGTGCTGTTGCCGGCCCCGAAGTATTGCATCAACGTCTGTTCCACCTTTTCATGTTGCCGCCCCGGCGGCTGGCAGCAGATTTCCAGCCGGTTCATGTCGGGCAGGGAGTAGGTGCTCACCCGCGGCGAGATGTCATACGGCAACTCGTGGACCAGCGTCAACAGGATTTGATAACAAGCGTGCAGCATTTGATCGTGATTGCCCCACAGCGGCAGCTCCGTCTCGCACAGAGCCAAACGCAACCGGCACCGGCCGTTGCCGGACCGGATACCCAGCATGTCGTGGGCCTGGCGGACAATTTCATTGAGATTCAGCCGCCGGTCCTTGGTTCGTGACGCTTTGGAAAAATCGAGCACATCCGTGAGTACCGCCTCCGCCCGCTGGGTTTCCGAGATGATGATATTCAAGTATTCGGCGTCCGGCGATCCCGGTTCGAGATTCTTGTGCATGAGATTGGCGAAGCCCCCGATGATCGTCAGCGGATTGCGCAATTCATGCGCCACCGCCGACGTGATTTCGCCGATGACCGACATCTTTTCCGCCTCGATGATCTGGTTTTGTATCTCCGCCAGCTTCCGATTGATCCGTTCCAGTTCCACCGCCCGCTCTTTTAAGTCCCGATATAGATACGAACGTTCTACGGCGGCCGCGGTCTGGTCGGCGATCAATTTCAAAAACTGCCGGTCGTGCTCGGTGATTTCCTTGCGCGTGATGGCATTGTCCACGACCAAAAGCCCGATCGGCCGGTCCCGCGTCACCAGGGGCGTCATCGCCACCCGCCGCTCGCCCAGACGGTCCAGGATTCGTTCGGTCACCCGGTCGAGCTGGGTCACATCTTCAACGACGATGGGCGTTTTCTCCTGCATCGCCCGAGCGAACAGCGACCCGTTATTGACATCGATACGCATGTCGCGGATGCGGTCCGTCAGGCTGCGGTTGCCTCGCTCCGATTCTTCCTGGTACAGGGACAGAATATCGGTCAGCGACCGGTCGTCTTTTTCCAGCGAACTCCAGATGCGGCCCGCCTCGGCGGCATCCGACGGCCCGATCGCCAGACACCCGGTCAACGTCCGTGATTCATCATTGAGCAGAAACAGAAAGGCCCGGTTGAACCCAAGCCCCTGACGCGCCGTCACCCCGGTCAAAATGACCTTAAGCACTTCCTCGGTGTCGATGGCCGACGACACTTCCTGGGAAATCTGGGACAGAATCGACAATTCGTCGACGCGGTTTTTCAGTTCCTCCTGATGCTTCACCTGGGGGGAAACGTCTTCAATAATCCCGAATATTCCAATCGGTTCACCCCGGTCATTGACCGCGCGGTTGCACGACAAGCAGTAATAAGCGAAATGACCCCGCAGGTTCGTCCCCGGAAAGCATTGCTCCTTGAACGGCTGATCCTCGGCGGCCAGCCGGGAAATGCGGGCCACGATCGGATGCGAGAAGAAAAATTCCAGTTGGGACAGCGGTTTCCCTTCGGCTTCATTCGGTGACGCAAATCCGAAGATCTCGCACGCCCGCTGATTAACGTGCCGCAAACGGCCGTCGGCATCGATCACAAATACCCCAATGGGATTGGAACGGAAACACTGGTCGAATCCCTCAAACACCGTGGGGTCGATCTGTTCACGAAATCCTATCTCCATCATAGGTAGACTCCTGACCTGTTTATCAATGGCGGTCCGGCCGGCTGCGTCCCCGCATGGAGCCGCCGGCGGCCGGGTCGTCTGTCATTTTGCCCTCAAGTGGGACGACAACGTCTCGTAAATCGTCGTCACCGCTTTCTCGTCCAGCTTCTGCAAAAAGATCACCTTCTGTGGCGCCGGAATATGCAAATCGGGATCGTCGGGATAATCGTCGGCCACCTGCCACTGCCGGGGACCGGAAACCTTGGTCCCGATGTCCCACGTATTGACCAGCTTCGCCCGGCGGACGTCGATCAGACTGAACGTGCCTTCAAGGCATCCCTCGACCACGTACCGGGAGAGGATAAGCGGCACCGAGGTCTGTTTTCTGACCGCGATGCGGCGGCCGTCGATCCTCAAGTAGATAATGTAATGGCATCCGTTCTCTTCCCCCCAGGTCAGCATCTGACGAAAATCGAAGGGCGTGCCGGGGAGCGGGGTCGCGACGCTGTCCCGACCGGGCGTGATCACCGCATAGCCGCCGCGCAGGGCCAACCGGGTGTCGAGCTTTTCGACCAGCGTGCAATCCGGGATATCCGTACGGGGCGGCTCCAAAACGACGGCGACAATGACGCCGTTGTTCTGAGGCGATCCCGTTAACGGCGCAGCCAGAAAGGCAGCGCCGACCATTACCAGCGCCAACAGTTTATTTCTCATGGCTTTGGTCGCTCAACTTTTTCGCGTAGATATATTGGTTCAAGAGCGCCCGCAGTCGCTCGGTGAACGAGGCAAGGTTGTCGGGCAATTGCGCTATTTCCTGCTCGCTGAGAATGTCCGTTAGCCGCTCGCGCGTGATCGATTCGACCCCGACCAGATATCCGCCGGAGTCGATTTCAGCCCGCTTGACCAGGCCCAGGATGCGATCGACCGTATCGCACCCCTCCAGCTTCAGCGACATCGACACTACCGTCCCTTCCAGAATGGGTTCGGCGGTAAAAAGCAGGATTCCGCCGGCGGAGATGTTGAGAATTTCACCGGTTCCGCACGGGCCGTCGCATCGGGGCCAGAAGGTTCCTTCAGCCGCTTTGATGGTGCAATACGAGAGGGGGGCTTCGATATCGATGCGAATGAACCGCCGCCGGTTGTCTTCCATGATCTTAAACGGCGGCTTGACCTGAAAGTCGACCGCCGTCGGCGCCGGGGTTTGTCTCCCGGCAGTCTTAGTGATTGTCATCGTTAATCCCTCGCTTTGGACGGCCAGGCAGCCGTGTCATAAAAAGGTCAAGTTTCTTCTGCTTATTCTTGTCGAAAGTCAGCATGAGCGCGGGCAGTTCGGACAACGCCCGCGAGGAGAAATGGCGGACCAGATCCTCCCGGGGAATAAACGTGAGGCCGCACAGGTATTGGGTCCGGTCGCGCTTACTGCTGCTGAACCAGCACACCTGCCCGAATACAAATAACGGCCCTTCAAACCCCGAAATCTCAAGGTTCAAAAGAAAGTAGGCCCGGACCGGCGGCTGAAACGGCATTTCAATCAGAATACCGCCGGCCGACATATCCAGGGTGCGGCATTGCTTCCACTGCAAGTTCGCAAACTGTCCTCGGGAGAGGCGAAGATTGGACACCGGCACGTAGCCCGCTTTGGTCTGCATCGGCTGACGGGCAAAACGCCGCCGGGTGGTGGGTAAAATGTTGCCCGTGATTACGACCTCACGGGAATGCTTCTCGTCGGCCCGGTAGTCGGCCGGGGCCTCATAAAGAGTTCCGCCGATGACAAAATTGAGCACTACCGGCGTCGAGGCCCGCAGGTATCCCTGGCCGGCGATCCGCCGCGGCAGGCTGATTTTCATACAGGCGTTGTCGACGCCCAGGACCCGGGCCGTATAGACGATCCCGCCCCCGAGGCCGGAGGCGCACATGGTGATGTCCTGCTGAAGGATGGCCGGCAGCTGGGCCACCATGCGGTGGATCGGGACGCACGCCGATTCGGCGTTGGAGGCCATCATAGGATTCCCTTCTGACGCATGAGGAGCTGTTCGGCGAATAGTTCGCTGACGAAAAGGTTTTGCATCTTGTCATCGTATTGGGCGGCTTCATTGGGGATCAGATTCAATTCCCGGCCGCTCAAGTGGCGCGGCAAATCCTCACGGAGGATGAATTCGATGCCGGCGACGGCCTGACTCGATTCGATCACGCTCGCATGGCGGCAGGCGGCCAGCATCCATTTCGGGAGACACCTGAAGCTGCACGATCCAAGGCACAGCAGCAGCAGATCGTCGGCGGTCACTCTGTGCGGGGTTAGAATCAGCAGGCCACCCGCCGAAAGATTAATCGAACTGGATTCAGTCAGATTCTCTGGCGAGAGATCGATGCTCGTCTCCAACGGCCGGGTCACTACCCGGTACGTGAGAGGAATGATCACGTCCAGACGCACAAACCGCCGCCGTTGAATCCTGGAGACGCGGCTCAAGGCGAGCAGGTGCATGGTATCGGGGGACTTCGGCTCGGTTTCTCTGATCCGGGCCCTGAACGCATAGGCGGCATCGCCCCGGGCGCAATAGACCGTCACTTCGCGGCTGTCCGCCAGCAGGGAATGGCCGCGTTCAAAATCCGGCCGGCTGATGACGAGGCAGTCGTCCCGGATATCGGACACGCGGCAAGAGTACCATCCTTCCTTACCGGACTCGCCAGCCTCCAGACGAAGCCGCTCCCAGATGTGAAAGCGAAACGTCGTCGTCTCTGTTTGCGCCAACGTCATCGGTTATTCGCCTCAGCCAAGTTTTTCTTCCCCTGCGCCAGCGCCATCTCCAGCAGTTTGCGCGTCAGGGCGGTGCGGGTGCGATCCCCGCGAATCTCGTTGATGTATTCCTGCCCCATTTTGATCGTCGTATTGAAATACTGGCGGGCGGTGTCATGATCGCCGATCCGTCGGGATAATTCGGAGATGAGATAGGCCGCCTGGATCGACTGATTGCCGTGATCGATCTCCTTGCCATTTTCAAAGGCTTTGATATAATTGCGGACGGCAAACCGAAGCGCGTCGTGTTCGTGGCGCGGCACGCCATCCCATATCCGGGCCAATCCCGAAAGGAAGTCCCCGAACGAGGCATGCTGATAGAAGGGGTTACCTTCGCCCGTGACGTTGGCCGCGACCGATTCGGGTCGCGCCGCCGTCAGCGTCGCCTCCAGATCGGAGACGATGGCGCCGCACTCGGTTTCCACGCCGGTCAGGCGGTTGAGGATGCCGTCGTATCCTCGGCGCGTCGATTCGTCGCCTGCTTTCTCATCATCCGTCCCTTGCCGTTCCAGATGGGACGAGGCGGCCTCGCGCAAGTATTCGATATTCCGTCCCAGGCCCGCCACCCACGTGCGCAGTTCGCCGGTGGCCTGTTCCAGATCCACCAGGGTCGGCGACACCGGCGCGTCTTGATACGAGCTCGCGGCGCCGCCGCCATGCCGAAACAGCCAGGCAATCCGCAGGTAGAAGCGGCCGAGGTCGAGATGCGACGGATGTTCACAGAGAAGTTCGTCATAGACGGCCAGAATCAGCTTGAGGACGGCGGTTTCATCTGGATATTTGTCGCCGTCTACGAGCAAACCGATTAATTTAATAAATGACTGCTCCGTCGCCAGCTCGCTGAGATGCTTCTCCTTGACGGTCCTCAGACGGTAAGTCCGAAAGTTGTTGTCCCGGCTCCACTCCCGGAACCGGTTGTTGAATTCGCGGGTGTAGAAACAATGGGAGCACGTGGTTGTGAAGAACAGCAACGGATGATATTTTTGATACTTGGGATTGCGCCATTTGATGATCGACGGACAAAAATCGGTTTCCCGTTCCCCCTCCGTGTATGCCCCGACGCGGATGGTTTCGAATTCGTTGAGCGTTCCGCACACGGGGCACTCAACCCTGGTCAGAAACAACGGGGATTCCATCGCCATGTCGTGTCCCTTTCAAACTGCCTGGTTAGAGTCCTATGCCTTGCCCGCGACGGTCAGCATGTCAAGTTCGCCTTCCGTGACGGGCAACTGCGACAAAAGCTCGCCGCGTGATTTGCCGCCGGCCAAAAGCCGCCGGGCTTCTTCGTAGATGGCGCGACGATTCTGCTGGCGGGAAACCGACAAACCGCGCCGGGGACCGTCGTCGGCAACGGCGGCGATCGCCGGCCTTGGCCGCTCGACCTCTGCGCCGGCGGCGCTGATGCGCGCCGATAACGGCACGAATTCCGGATCGCGTCCGCCCGGATGTCTGACCGCCGGCGGCGGCAGAGTCACCGGCGCCGCGGGGATCACCACCGGTCTTGACCGAGGCGCTGCCACCGTCGCCTTTCCGCGCGCCGACTTTTTCCCGATGAGTACATAGAGCAGGAGAGCCACTACCAAATATCCGGCCACATTCAGGCCGAAATCGATGAGTATGTCCGATGAAAAGTCCATTTTTCCCTCACTCTCGTTTCATCCTCTGAGATCGAGATGTTCCGACGAGTCCTCCTCGGAACCTTCCCCACCCTCTGCCTCTTCCTTACCTGTGTCCTTGCCTTTCTTCAGCCGCTGACGGCCTTCTTTCTTTTGATCGGTGCGGATGGTGACCATGTCGGTCTTCTCGTTCGCCCGCGGCCGTTCCGTCTCGGCGGAAGCCTTCTCTTTGAGCGCGTCGGCAACCTGACGCTGTCCCATCTCCCCGTGAGCCTTCTGAATCTGGTTCACGCGCTCCGCAGCCTGTGTTTTCGACAGGTTGTCCTGCAGGTCGATAGGACGAACCATACATCCTCCCGAAGGCGGCGCGTCGGTTTACGAGAGGCCGAACTTCTCGCGCACCATCCCGCGCAGTTTCAGCACCGCCTTGGTATGAATCTGCGATACCCGCGATTCCGATATCTTCATCACTTCCCCGATTTCCTTCAGGGTCAGTTCCTCGAAATAGTACAGAGCAATGACCAGCTTCTCCTGCTCCGTGAGACGTTCGATGGCGATCACGAGAAAGGCCTGCAGCTCGTTGCGCTCCAGGTTGTGCAGGATGATATTGGCGCCTTCGTCCTCAACCGTATCGATCCGGGGGACCTGACGGTTGTCTTCCTCGCGAAAGATCAATTCGTCCAGCGACAGCAGGGTCGTCTTGGAAACGTCATCAAGCGACAAATGAAGTTCCTCCACGCTCAAGCCCAGCATGACGGCCAGCTCCTGATCAGTCGGCGGCCGCCCATGCTCATTCTCAAAGGCCAACAGGGCCCGTTCGATTTCCCGCGCTTTGGCCCGCGTCGAGCGGGGCACCCAGTCCAGCGAGCGAAGTTCATCCAGAATCGCCCCACGAATCCGCGGCACGGCGTAGGTCTCGAATTTCACCCCGCGATCGGGATCGAAGTTGTGGAAAGCTTCGATCAATCCGATCACACCCGTGTTGATCAAATCGCATAATTCCACTGACCGCGGGAAGTTGATCGCCATCCGCCCGGCAACATTGCGAACCAACGGCAGATACCGGCTCAACAATTGACGCCGGGAATCGGGATTGCGGTCCTTTAGGTACTGATCCCATTCTCTGCGCACCAATGTCTCGCGTTTCAGTTTGGCTCGCTGTTTGGTCGCCAAGGACTCGTCGGAATCCACTAAAGTGGCCACAAAGCCTTTAATGTTTTTCTTCTCTTTGGTCGTGCTAATCATTTGTCTGCTATTCCTTTATATCGACCCCAGCGGGGGTTACATTAATGGTTTCAAGGGTTATTCCAGCTGGCCGGTCATCGCCGCCCAAATGCCGCGCGAGGGCTTCCAATTGCCGGGTTATGGTGCTGTCCGGCGCCGACGCGGAAAGGGGGCTTTGCAACGCCACCGATTCGACAACGGCCCGGTCGGCGCCGAGACCGCCCAGAAACGCGGGCGATCGGCCCAGGAATTTCGAGGTTATCAGGCAAAACTTGTCATAGATGTACCGGACCGTTTCCTCATCGGCCTCCTGGTTGACCAACAGCCGGGCTTCAAAGGCCGGGTTGCCGGAGACGAGGACTTTGTAGAGCGCATAGCAGTTTGAGATCGCTGTCAATTCCGGAGTGGTCGTCAGGATGACTTCATCGACTGCGCTGAGAATGAGGTGCGTCTGCGGCAGAATCCCGGAAACGGTATCGAAAATCACCAGATCGTAAGCGGCCGCCGCTTCCCTGAGGCCGCTCAGAAAAGCTGCCAGGCTTGGCGTATTGGGAAAAGCTTCTTCCGACTGACCGCAGGATGAGGCCAGCAGGTGGAGGCGCTCGTTAACCGCCACCAGAGCCTCGTCCAGACGAATCTGCCCACGACAGACGGCCTGCCACCCATGGTTGGGCGTAACGTTGGCCAGAAGGTGGAGATTGCCCATATGGAAATCGGCGTCGATCAGCAACACCCGGCGAGTTTGAGAAAGGCACTCGGCCAAGTTGAAGGCGATCACCGACTTGCCGACTCCGCCTTTCCCGGATGCCAATGCGTACAGCCAAGGCGCCGTCCGGCCGGAAATGATCCGCCGGTGGTGCCATCTGCGGCTATTCATGTTCTTCCTCCAGTCCCATAAGCTCCCGGATGATCGCGGTCAGGTTGGGATTGAGCGTTATCGCCCCGGCCGTCTGGCCGGTGCCCAAAATCGTCACCGGCAGGCCGGTCATGATCGACATGGCGATGACGCCGCCCAGCCGCCGGGATTGATCGGTCATGGTGAAAGACAACTCGGTCAGGCGGAACGGCTTGAAAGCGCGGATGATGTCGTAGAGATCGCTGGCGCGATAGAGCGCCGAGAACACTCCCAGGACCCGATGGGGCTTGATGCGGCTCAGTTTTTCGGTATAGACCTGCAGGCTCTCCCGATTTCGGGGATTCATCGCCGGCGTGTCGATCAGCGTGATCTTATCCTTGCCGCGCTCATCCAGAAGCAACTCACCGTGCTGTCCCGACAGCTCGAAATGGTCGACGTCCAGGAGCGCAGCGTAAGTTTGCAGTTCCTCGGGAGCCGACACCTTGACGCGATCGAGCGAGGTCAGGCAGACGGGGATTTTCGCCTCGGAGACCAGGTATCCGGCCAGACGGGCCATGAGCGAGGTCTTGCCCGCTCCGGGCGGCCCGACCAGGGCAATTTTCTGTCCGGGGGCGAATTGCAGATCGTGCTTGTGCTTCGGCAGCTGGCCGGCCAGCAGGTCGACGGCAGCGAGGGCCATCGCGTGATAATCGTCCTCGGGATCAAAGCGGCCCGCCAGCTTGTCGACCGTGTCGTGAGCCAGCGTTTCCGGAACGTCGGCGCGTAACAGCGCCGTAAACAGCCGCGATAAGCCGCCCGAAAAGGCCTCCTTGCGGACCGGAGATTGAAATATATCAATCAGGAAATCAAGTTTTTGGGCGATGGCTTCCGCCGGAACCCGGACCGCGGGCGCCGGCGACGCCGAGACCGACGTCGGCATTGGGGCCGCCGACGGGAAATCCGCCGACGGGCTGTCCAGGCAGGCCGTCACCTCGACTTTACCGCCCATGGACCGTTGCTGGACGGGATCGAGTTTGCGCGTCTTGAGAACGACGGCGTTTCCCCCCAGCTCGCTACGCACCATCTTCAGCGCGCCGGCGACCGAATCAGCTACGAACGACTTGACTATCATTGCGTATCTCCACCATCCCGGTTGACAAAACTTCCACGTCCCGGTAAATCTCGTTATAGGAAATCACCGTCAGCTGCGGCAGACTCGGCTCCATCAGACGCCGGAACGCCAGCCGGACGTTGGGCGAACAGAGGCACACCGGGTGATGGCCGCCGGTGGCGAGGTTGTCGGCCTGCCCCATGGTGGCTTCCACCAGGCGCTCCGCCACCTCCGGTGACAGCACCACCATGATGCCCTGTTTGGTATTCTGGACCGAGTCGGTCAAAAGCTGCTCCACCTGCGGCGACAGCGTAAAGCAGTGGATTTTGCCGTCTTCATCTCTGAGCATATCGGAAATCTGCCGTCGCTGAGCGATACGGCAGTATTCGGCCAGCACTTCGGGATCTTTCGTCGTCAAGGCGTAGTCGGAAATGGTCTCCATGATCGTGCCCAGGTCGCGGATCGGCACCCGCTCGGCCAACAGCGTCTGGATGATCCGATGAACCGACGACAGGCTGACCAGATCGGGAATCACCCCGTCGACCAGCGACGGCTGGTCCTCTTTGAGGGTGTCGAGCAGATGCCTGATATCCTGCCGGGACACGATCTCGGCGGCGTTGGCGCGGATGACCTCGGTCAGATGGGTCGCCACGACGGCCGACGGTTCCACGACGGTGTACCCCCGGGCCTCCGCCGTCTCCTTGATGTTGGGCACGATCCAGCGCGCCCGAAGTCCGAAGGCCGGTTCAACCGTCTCGAACCCCTCGATCTCATCATCGATATATCCGGGATTGATGGCCATCAGATGGTCAAGCATCAACTCGCCCTTGGCCAGCCGCAATCCCTTGATCTTGATCGTGTATTCGTTGGGATGCAGTTGGACGTTGTCGCGGATGCGAATGGGCGGCACGATTACGCCCACATCGACGGCCAGCTGCTTGCGGATGACGGCGATCCGGTCCAGCAGGTCGCCGCCCTGTTTGTTGTCGACGATCGGGATCAGGCCATAGCCGATCTCGACTTCCAACGTGTCGATCTTGAGCAGATCTTCGGTTCGCTCTTCGGGCGGCTTCTGTTGTAATTCCAGGTCCGCCCGGTGTTTTTGCTCGGCCTCCTGCTTGTGGCCTTTCTCGATGAAGTAGGCCAGAGTCCCCAGCACGCCGCCGAGAACGACAAACGGCAAAGTCGGCATCCCCGGTACGATGCCGAACACGAAGACCACGCCCGAGGCCACCATCATGGCCCGCGGTTGAAAGCCCAACTGCCGCGTCAGGTCGCTGCCCAGGTTGGAATCGGCCGCGGCCCGGGTGACGATGATACCGGCGGCGGTCGACACGATCAACGCGGGAATCTGCGTCACCAGACCGTCACCGACCGACAACAGCGTGTAGGTCCGCAGGGCTTCCTGCACCGTCATGCCATGCATGACAATGCCGATGATGAAACCGCCGATGATGTTGATGCCGGTGATCAGGATGGCCGCAATGGCATCGCCCCGGACAAATTTCGACGCGCCGTCCATGGCGCCGTAAAAGTCGGCCTCCCGGGCGATTTGCACCCGGCGCTGGCGGGCTTCGGTGTCCGTGATCAGCCCGGCGTTAAGATCGGCGTCGATCGCCATTTGCTTGCCGGGCATGGCATCCAAGGTGAACCGCGCCGCCACTTCCGAAATGCGGGTGGCGCCCTTGGTGATGACGACGAATTGAATGATGACCAGAATCAGAAAGATGATGAAGCCGACGACGTAATTCCCCTTGACCACGAAATTGCCGAAGGAATTGATCACCTCGCCGGCGTACCCCTCGCCGAGAACCAGGCGCGTGGACGCCACGTTCAACGACAGCCGCACCAGGGTTATGATCAACAGCATGCCGGGGAATACCGAGAGGTCGAGCGGACTGGTGATATACAGGGTGGCGATGAGAATCACGATCGAAAAGGCGATGTTGAACGCCAGGGCAAAATCCAACAAGCCCGGTGGGATCGGCAGAATCAGCACGCCGATGACCGCGATGACCAGGGCGGCCATGGCGATGTCGGAATGCGATGTAATCATCTCGAGGAGGTTCTTTTTCCGATCAGCCACGGCTCACCCCCCCCGTCTCCTTGAGGCGATAGATGTAGGCCAGTACCTCGGCCACGGCGCGATAGAGCGTGCCGGGGATGAAATTGCCGACGTCGACCAGCTTGAACAGCGATTGCGCCAGCGGTTTGTTTTCAACGACCGGTATCCCGTGCTCCCGGGCGATCTCTTTTATCTTCTCCGCGATCAACCGCTGGCCCTTGGCCACGACCAAGGGCGACGGCATCTCGGCGGGATTATATTTGAGCGCCACCGCCAGGTGGACCGGGTTGGTGATGACCACGTCCGCCTTGGGGATTTCGGCCATCATCCGCTGGCGGGCAAGGTCGCGCTGAATCTGACGAACGCGGGCCTTGAGAATCGGGTTCCCCTCGGTATCCTTCAGTTCCTCCCGCACTTCCTGCTTGGTCATTTTCAGGTTGGAGGCATAGTCATAGCGCTGGAAGGCGAAATCGAACAGGGCTACCACCAGAAGCACCACCGAGATCTTGATGGCCAGCGTCAGCGCCAGCTTCCCCATCGACGCGGCATACTGCCCGATACCGGCGTCTCCCAGCATCATCATCTTCGGCAGCCATCCGGAGAGGGTGTGGTAGCTGACGATGGAAATGAGGATGATCTTGATGATGTCGCGAATCAGTTCCGCCAGCGACCGTTTGGAGATCAACCGCTTGAATCCCTTGGCGAGGTTGAATTTGTCCGTTTTGATAGCCAGGGCTTTGACGGAAAAGAGAAAACCGGTCTGTGAAACGTTGACGGCGTAGGCAAATATCGCCAGCGACAACAGGATTGGTCCGGCGATGACGCCGAACGTCATAAGATTGTCCATGATCAATCCCGGGACGGTGGTCTGGCTGATGACGACGTGGGGCGCCCCGGAAAACGTCTGTGTCATCATGGTGGCGAGGCTGCTGTAAATCATCGGCCCCATCAGGTAGATCGTCACAAACCCGAAACTGATGACGATCACCGAATTCAACTCCATCGAGCGCGCCACCTGCCCTTCACGGCGGGCACGGCGCAACTTTCGCGGAGTTGCTTGTTCGGTTCTTTCCTGTGCTGAGTCCGCCATCTCACAACGCTCCGCTGACACGGTAGATTTTCATGAGATAAGCCAATTCGCGGTCGAGACCCGTGCACGCTTTGGTCAACACGTAGCTGAAAGCCGGTAGGGATAGCCCCACCAGAAGCAGGCCGACAAAAATCTTGAGCGGAAAACCGACTATGAAAATGTTCATCTGAGGCATGGTGCGCGCCATCACGCCCATGGCCACTTCGGTGAGGAAAACCGTAATGATGACAGGCGCCGCGAACTTTACCGCCAGGACGAACACAAACGACGAGTACTTCATAAGCCACTCGCCGACGTTTCCGGACGGCGTCGCCGCCCCCAGCGGAATCAGCCGGAAGGAATCGACCAGCCCGCTGATGACCACGTGGTGACCGTTGACGGCCAGGAAAATCAGCGTCGCCACCAGAAACCAAAACTCGCCCAAAACCGACAGCGCATCGGGTGAATCGGGATCGATGACGTTGGCCATGGCGAAGCCGATCTGATACCCGACGATTGACCCCGCCAGCCGGATACCCATGAAAATGACCGAAAAGACCAGGCCGATCATGACCCCGACCAGAATCTCCTTTAGGCACAGGGCCAGCAGTTCGACCAGGTTTCCGGCCTGGGGCAACGCCGTGTTGACCATCAGCGGCATCAGCACCACCGTCAATCCCAGGGACATGGAGACGGCGATGCGCTTGGGGATCGAGTTATGCGAGAAGACCGGCGCCGTCATCATGATGCCGCCGGTACGCATCATCAGGAGGATGAATAGCTGTATCTTTTCTGCACCGTAGTTAATAAGATCGAGCACTCTTCTCACCTGCTTCAATTGTTATCGCGGGATATTCTGCAAGCTGTGTGCCGGAATAGAAACCCCGTCGCGGGGAGTCTATTCTATTAACATGTAACGAGTTGCGATTTTCGGAGGAAACGCCGGTTCTGTTCAGTACCTGCGCAATGGAAGATTTTTCCACCGCGGTATGAACATTTTTCTAACCGGTCAAAGTGGGGATCGAGCTCAGCAGTCGCGTCGTGAAATCAACCATGAGGTTGATCATCCACGGCATGAAAATCAGCAGCGCGACCGCCACGGCCACGATCTTGGGGATGAAGGTCAGCGTCATCTCGTGGATCTGCGTCACCGCCTGGAGAATCGAGATGACCAGCCCGATGACCAGCCCGAACGCCAGCATCGGCGCCGACACCATCAGGGTGACCATAATGGCCTCGCGGCCCAGCGACAAAACATATTGCGGCGTCATGTTTTCGACCTCACTTGAATGATTCCACCAGCGCCTTGACGATCAGGTACCACCCGTCAACCAGCACAAACAGAAGAATCTTAAACGGCAGCGCCACCATCACCGGCGGCAGCATCAGCATGCCCATCGACATCAGCACCGACGCCACCACCATGTCGATGATCAGAAACGGAATGAACACGACAAAGGCGATCTGAAACGACGTCCGCAGTTCCGACAGGACAAACCCGGGAATCAATAACCGGGTCGGAATGTCATTCTCGTTCTTCGGCTGCTCCATGCCGGATAGCTTGACAAACAAGGCCAGGTCCTTTTCCCGAACTTGTTTGAGCATGAAATGCCGGATGGGCTGCATACCCTTGTCGAAGGCCTCCGACTGCGTGATTTTGCCGTCAAGATACGGTTTGAGTCCGTCCCGATACGCCTGGTCCGCTACCGGGGACATGATAAAGAATGTCAGTATGAGCGCCAGGGCGATCAACAGCTGGTTCGGCGGCATCTGGTTGGTGCCGATCGCCTGCCGGAGAAACGAGAGCACGACTGCGATGCGGATAAACGACGTCATCATCACCAAAATCGACGGCGCCAGGGTCAACACCGTCAATAAAAGCACGATTTGCAGAGCCACCGAGATATCCTTGGCGTCCTTGGCCGGCTCCACCCCCAGGGAAATCTTTGGTATCACCTGCGCCTGGGCCGATGTCGCTCCGCACAGCGCACCGACAACCAGCATGATCAAAAGCGCCGCCGTGGTCCGCGAGAAGGCCGGGAGTCTAAGCAACGTTCTCACCGCGGACTCCTTTGTTTTTCACGCCACTCAGCAGCTTGCCGACCGCCTGGTTGAGGGCTCCGGGAAATCCCGCCGGTCGGCGATTGATCCGTTCCAGCGCCTCCGCCGGAAGCGCGTCGCATTCCAGCTCGGTCAACAGATTGATATTCGTCTCGGTGATCCCCACCAGAACGGCGCGATCGCCCAGCTTCAAAAGGCAAACCGACTTCTTGGGAGCCAGGTAGGTCTGCTCGATCACGCGGATCGTTTTGCCCGTGCCCGGACCGCTGATCCGGCCTCCGGACAGCTTTCTGAGCAAGAATACGGCCAAGTAGATGATGGCGACCACGATACACAGGGTGATCGCGATGCGGGTCAGTGAGGGCAGGATTGATCCGGTCAGCGACGGGACGCCGTCCTGCGTCTCGGCGTTCGTTTGATCATTTCCGACAACGCCGGCCTGGACCGTCGTATCCGGGTTGCTCGTCTGCGCCGCGCTTGTGGCGGCGAGGGCCGTCATCAACAACATGATGACGCACGTTGCGACAATACTATCCTTCATCCTTCTCAACCTCGTTTTCGCCCATCCTATTGGGCGAGGCTTTTGAGCCGTTCCTGGGGCGACATCAGCATCGTGATGCGAACGCCGAAGTTCTCATCCACCACCACGACCTCGCCGCGGGCGACGATCTTGCCGTTGACCAAAAGGTCGACCGGTTCGCCGGCCAGCTTGTCCAACTCCACCACCGACCCCGGACCCAACGCCAGAATCTCCGATATCGGCATTTCGGTCCGGCCCAGTTCGATCGCGATGGGCATTTTGACGTCAAGCAGAAGGTCGATATTCTGACCCGGCCTCGCCCCCCCCGAAGCGGGGCTGAGCTGCTGGAATTCGGCCGGATTAGCCATCGACTCATCCATCCGCACGCTGCTCAGATCCGGGAACTCATCCTCCAGATCCTGCCGCGATTCTCTTCCCAGGATGGTGTCCCCGGCCCGATCCGGTCCGGCCGGTGTCGGCGCGTTGCCTTCCGTAAATGGTTCGCCTGTGCCCGCCGGGACGTCACCGCCCACGTCGGCGCCATCGGCGTCGCCCGCGTTTTGATCGTCGGTCCCCGGCGGCGTTTCAACTTCGGCGACGTCGGCGGCAACTCTCCCGCCATCGTCGGTTTCCGGCCGCTCATCCGATGCGGCTCCCGGTTTCATTTCATCCGGCATGACAGCCTTACTCCTTTCCTATGTGCTCGTAGATTCGGGTGATGACAAATCCCCGTTTTTTCCCGACCAGGCCCGGTCGGCCCGAATATTTCCGTTTTGCCTCGACATAAACGTCCACTTCCCGGTTGATCCGGTGATCGGTAGTGACGATATCGCCAATTTTGAGATTGAGAAACTCGCCGATGGTCACGTCCGTTCGTGCCAAAACCGCGTTCATCGGCACCGCCAACTGCAGCAGGTTTTCCCGGTTGACGGCAGTGTCCTTTTCCTGCGATTTTTTCTTGGTGGCGTCGATCCAGTTCTGCGCCGACAGCCTGATGATAACCCCCTCCAAAGCAACGTACGGAAAACAGATGGTCATCAGCCCGGTCGACTGCAACAGCTTCATCTGGAACGAAACAACGATGACGGTCTCGCCGGGCGGGACGATCTGCACAAACTGCGGGTGGGTTTCGAGGCTGACTTGCTTGACCTTGATCGGACAGATCTGCACCCAGGCGTCCTCCAGTTCCTTGTAAACGACGCCGACGATGCGGTTCATCAGCGCCCGTTCGATAAACGTCAGCTCACGACCGGCGTCCAGCACTTTGCCGCTGCCGCCGAACATGCGATCGACGAAGGCGTAGGTCAGGGTCGGGTTGAAGTCGATGATGCACGCGCCCTCAAGCGGTTCGGCGGTGAACGTGAACGTGCACGAGGGCGACATCAGCGACATAATGAACTCGGAATAGGTGATTTGATCGACCGAAACCAGGTCCACGTCGAGCATGGCCCGCATCATGTTGGACAGGACCGAACTGATGTGCCCGGCAAAATTGTCGTGCATATTCTCCAGCGTCCGCAGCTGGTCTTTGGACACCCGGTTGGGATGTTTGAAATCGTAGACGATCACGGAACGGCCGTCGAGGCCGCCCGCGCCCGATCCGGACTCACCGCTTTTCTCGCTCCCCGACACCGTCGTCAACAGCGCGTCGATTTCTTCCTGTGACAAAATCTTGGCCACGTCTCTTCTCCGTTATTGCAGCACAAACTCGGTAAAGTACACCCCGGTAATTTCCTGGGCGTTCAATAGTTTTTCAATTCTCACTTTGATCAGCTTGCGCAGCCGCTCCCGCTGCTGAAAGTCGCTCAGCTCCGAAATCGACTGCGACGAGAGAATGGTGATCAGGGCGTCGCGAACGATGGCCTCGCGTTGCTCAAACAGACCCGAGGCCTCGGCCGTCGCCATCTCGAACCCAATCGACGTGGACAGGAATCGGCGGCCGCCGGTCCCCGAGGGATTGACGATGAGATCCTCGATCATGCGGATATTTCCCTCGGCGCCCTCCTCGGAAGCCTCTTTCTTGTCCGACTTCTTGGATTCCTTTTTGTGGGCCGGCTCGGCCGCGCCCTTTTTCGCCGGCGCCGTTTCGGTCACACCGCCGCCGCCGGCCATCATCGGTTTGACCACCTTCAGGGTAACCAGGTACGCCCCGGCCACCACGACGATCGCGATGATGCCGTACAGCCCGTACTTCTTGATGGGAAACCCCGGCTTTTTCGGAGCCGCTTCCTCCGGCTGGCCCGGTCCGATCTTGGTTTTCTTATCCTCCGGCATGATTTTCTCCCTGCATCAGCCCGGCAATCTTCGGGGCGCAAGGCCCCGAAGAAAGCCGTTTGAATTCAGCGACCCTGCGGATGACGTCGTCGGTGGTCTCCTTGATCATGATCTTCTTTCCGGTGACGAGCGACACAATCGTATCCGGAATCGCCTCCACGAACTCGATCAAATCCGCATTGATCACCAGCTCGCTCCCGTTGAGTCTCGTCACTTTAATCATGACCGTTCATCCTACCGTTTGAGGTTTACCAGCTCGTCCAGCATGCTGTCCGAGGTGGTAATCACGCGCGCATTGGCCTGGAATCCCCTCTGCGCCGTTATCATGTTGGTGAACTCCCGGGCGATATCGACGTTGGAGGCTTCCAGCGCCCCCGAACTGATACTGCCGGCAATCGTCTCCCCGGCGACACCGTGAATGGCCGTCCCGGAGTTGGCCGAGGTCTGGTAGAGGCTATTGCCCGACCGCCGCAGACCGCCTTCATTGCTGAAACCGGCCAGAATGATCTGCGCCAGCGTCCGGGAAATGCCGTTGCTGAAAATACCGGTAATCGTGCCGGCCGAATCGATGGCGATCTTTTCCAGAATCCCCATGCCGTAGCCGTTCTGATGGATGGCTGAGGCGGTGAACGGCGAGGCAAATCCGGTCAGCCCGTTGAACTGCCCCGTGTCGCCCGCGTTCAGCTGAATATCCAGAACGTCAGCGCCATTGCCCGGTTCAAAGCGCAACGACGTGGCGCCGCCGTTGTACGAGAACGACAACAGCGACCCGTCGGGATTGAACCGCACCTGCCCGGACCCGCCTTCAAGGATCGTCTCCTGATTGGGCAGCGTCACCTGCCAATCCCATAGGTTCGGCGTGGTTGTCCTGGTGAAAGTAGTGACGACCGTGTGCCGTCCGCCCTGCGAGTCATAGGCGGTGATGGAGGTTGCGTGCTCGGTTTCGGCCGTGTTGATCTGCACCGTTCCGGCCGCCAACCCCTGCGACGATCTGACGGTGACGCCGCCGTCGCCGAGTTCTTCAAGACCCATCGCCAATCCGGTCGTTTCGTCAACCGCGATCTCCAGCGGCCGCGGATCCTCGGCCGGCTTGCCGGTCGGCGTAAACGTGTCCACCGCCGTGAAGCTGTGGTCCAACCCGCCGGTAGTGGCGACGCCGGAACCGTCCAGACCGAACAGCCGGTTGACGATATTGCCGTTGTTGACATCAGTCGCCGTACCCACCGAAGTGGTCACGTTGTACGAGGCGTTGCTCCCGGCCCGGGAGCGTTCGATGACAATCTGATAATTGGCCGGATCGGTAGTGTCGAGGTGACAGTCAACGCCGGCAACTTCATTGATCAGCCGGACGACGTCGTTGATCGTCGACTGCAAAGTCAAGCCCATTATCTGCGTCGTGATCGTCCCGTCGACGGTGATCGCAAAGCCATTCACGTCATCTACACCCATGTCGGCCAGAGTAGTGTTGCCGGACATGGCGCCGTCAAGATTGGCGCCGCCAAAAGTCGATTTCACCGCCTGAGTACCGGCAATGACTACCGAATGTAAGCCTCCGGCGCCGTTGATAGCCGTCCCCGACACCTGGTCAATACCGGTCGTGCCGGCGGAGGTCATCGTCGCCGTCGAATCGGAGGCGGAACTGTCAAGATTGTTGGCCAGGCCGATCTGCGTCGTGGAATTGGCCGGATCCTGCTGGCCGAACGGCAGACGGATGTCGCCGATGGTTGACACCGCCGGGATGTCGCCGTTTGTATCCGCCATGCGTCCCTGAACCTTGAACCCGGTGGCGGGGTCGATCAGGTAGCTGTTGCCGTCGAAACCGAACCCGCCGTTGCGGGTGTAGAACTCACCCCGGCCGTCGGACAGGACAAAAAAGCCCGAACCCTGAAGCGCCAGATCGGTGATCTGCCCGGTGGTTTCCAATCCGCCCTGCTGGAAAATCGTGTCGATGGTGGCGACGCTCATCCCCAGCCCGATTTGCACCGGATTGGTGCCGCCGGAGATGGCCGTCGGCCGACCGGCGCCCTTGATGGTTTGCACCAGGGCTTCCTGGAAATTGACTCGCCCGCCCTTGAAGCCGACGGTATTGACGTTGGCAATGTTGTTGCCGATCACGTTCATTCGCACCTGATGGTTGCGCAGACCGGAAACACCGGCGAAAAGTGAACTCATCATATGAGTACATCCTCCTTACACATGTTCCGGCCCCTCCGCGCGAGCGGAGTCCAGCCGTATGTGTCGATTGTGGTTTCCATGGTTTTCCATTTCACATTCACGTTACAGGATCACGGCGCTATCGATGGCCGTAAACACTCCATCCCGAAGGTTGTCCCGATCAAAGGCCGTGATGACGGTCCGATTCTTGACCGACACCACGTAGGCGGCCTCGTCGGCGAGGATCAACGACTCTTTTGCCCCCTTGGCGTCCGCTTTGTCGATCGCCTTTGACAACGCGTCGAGCTTGGTTTCATCCAGATGCACGCCGCGCGAGTGGAGGCGGGCCTTGGCGTGCGCCGAAAAACGGATACCGCTGTGTTGCTCCACCACCGAATCGAGGGTCGCCTTGAAATCGACCGCCCCCGTCTTGGAGTTCTCGGCCTGCGGCCGTTGCGGCGGCGCTGCCGGGCGATCAACCCGTTCGGGAAAGTTGACCTTCTGATAAGCGCTGATCTTCAACATCACTTAACCCTCTTTGACCTCCAGCACGCTCGCCAGAGGCAGCAATTGACCGTTCACATTCAGCAAGGCGATACCGTCGCGGTACGTCACCCCCATCACCTTGCCTTCAAGGCGCTGGAGGGGCGTAAACGACTTGCCGTCTTCATCCGTCGCGGTAATCTCGATGGTATAGGCGCCCGCGGCCGCCTGCGCCCCGCTGTCATCGATCCCATCCCACTTGACGCCGTGATCCCCGGCCTCCAGATTCTTCTCGGTGATCGTCCTGACGGCCCGGCCGTTTTGGTCCCGAATCGTAATGGTGACCTCTGCCGCCGTCCGGTCAAGATTGAAGGCAACGTCCGCCGTCCCGCCCTGCTCTACATAGAGGATGGACGACTCAGCCTTGACCGTCCGGCCGATCAGAGACGTCGCCATGGTGTTTGAGATGGTCTGCGACAACAGGTAGTTCCACTGAATGTCCTGCTTAAGGTTGTCGTTCATGTTGGTGAGTTGTTCCAGCGATGAGAACTGCGCCAATTGCGCGACGAAGTCCTCATCCTTCATGGGACTGAGCGGATCCTGAGTGGTCAGCTTGGCGACCAGGAGACGGAGAAAGTCATCCTTGTCCATCACCTTGTTGGCCGCCGACGCGGCCTGGTAATTGCCGCTGCTCTCATCCAGAAAACGCACGTTGGGTATATCCATGTCTTTCTTCTTCCTTATGCCAGGCAGTTAACCATTTCCTGCTGGAACGCGGCACCGGGCAGGGTTACGTGATACTGACGTTTAGGAGAGTACCACCCCTGTTGGAAGCCCCGTCCGCCCTGACCGCCGAAACCATGCTGCTGGTTCTGATGCAGCAGATGGCTCGCCGATTCCCACCGCGCCTGCGGCGTCACGTGGAGTTGGAAAGCATCCACTTTGATGCCGGCCGTCGTCAAACGCTGTTCCAATTGCGCCAGGTTCTTCTCGACCGCCTGTCTGGCCTGTGAAGACTCCAACGCCAGGTGAACCGTCACGATCCCGCGATGGCTGACGACCGACAGCTCCATCTTCCCCAGTCGCGCCGGGACCAGCTGTATCTTGATTCTCTGGCCCGGGTTCCGCTTGAGAACCTCAAGTTTCTGATCAAGATCGAAGAATTTGACCGTCGTCGTATCCACCGCCGAATCCGGGACCGCTTCCGCGTTTATGGACTCGGGTGTCATCGGCGTCGACTGATCGGCGATGACCGGATGGCCGCGTCGATCCGTCATGATCGGGTCCGGCTCATCCTGCGGCAACGCCTCCGTCGATACCGCTGCATCCCGCGGCGCCAAAGCGGCGCCCTTTGGCGCTATGACTGTCTCTTGGGGGACCGGACCGGCCTGAGGCATCATCGGAGGGGAAACTGCCGATGGTTGCGGCGCCGTATTGGTGGCCTTCCCCGCAAAACCGTCGGACCCCGATCGCATTGCCGGAACTCTGAACCGATTCACGCGATCCGCAAAGGTTGCGACCGCGGGATCCGCGCTCACCACCCCCGATTCGGGCTCGACCGCCACATGTTCAATGACGATCGACTTTACGTCGAGTCCTCGAAAGACTCTGGGCAAGTCGATGCGTTCTCCTGAGGCGGCCGGCGGCAAGGCCTGAACCGACGGCTTCGTTTCGAATGAAATCGCCTCCCTTGTCGGGATTTGATATCCGGCCAGTTCCAGTCGGAGCCGGATCGGCGTCTCCTTCCCGGTCGCTGTGTGCAGTTCGGCATCGGCTATGATCCGATCACCCACCTGCTCGACCGTCCGAAGGCGTATTGGCAAAATCATCTCGTCGGCGTCCTGTTCGGTGTCCGGCACAAAAGGCATTTCAGCGCTGCCCGCCGATTCCGGATGAATCTTGAGATAAACCGTGTCATTCATGCCGTCATCTGCAAGCAGCAGCTGGGCCGCCATCTGCACGGGTTTTTCTTCGCCGGTCGGAAGCGGCTCGGACTGCGGCGCAGCATCTTTGGTCTGCGACCCCGCGTCTTTGATCTGCGGCGCCAATCCCAGGATCGGCATCAGTTCCGCCGGCAAGATCAGCGGAATCATCGGGGCGGTATCGGCCGCGGCCGGACGGGATGCGATGGAATTCTCCATCGCCGGCAAACCATCCTCGCCGATGGGCATACCCATCGCCAGCGATGGAGCCGCCGCCAGGTTCAGCAGTTGCATAAACGCGCCTGCGTCGGCGGATTCCGCTCCGGATTTTTGCCCGATCACTCCCAACAGAAACGCCAGGGGATCTGCCATCATGACCTGGACACCGTTATCCATAGTCACCTCGGTGGCAGATAACCGGCGTACATGTCGTAGGTTTCTTCATGCGCTATTCCTCCGTTAAGGTTATCATTTTGGCCGATATGCGCGCCGCCCACTCGGGGCTGACGGCCCCGAGTATCTTGGCCGCATTGGCCGGTTTCATCTTCATCAGGACCTGCACCGCCTGCTCCTCGGTAAGCTGGGTGATCAACGGCGCCACCTGATTCTCATCCATTCCGTCGTATAGCTTTGCCAAGGCGCTGATCCGCGATGATTCCACCGTCTCGATTTGCGCCAAGAGCTTCTGCAAACGCTTTTCCTGGGCGTCCAGATCATTTTTCAACGCGACAAGCTCCGCCCGCTGGCCGGCCAGCCTTGCTTTTTCCTCATCCGCCTGCTGTGCCGGATCAGGCTCGGTAACGCTTGTGTCCGGAGACGGCTTTTCCGCAACGGTATTTTCTGCCGCGCCGGCCGTGTCCGTCTCAACCAGCTGCGGCTGACCAAAGATCTTTTCCTCAAGCTTCGCCACGTCGGCAGCGTCGCCTTCCAGTGCCGCCATCGTATCCGCCGTCGCCTCCACGGGCTTACCTGCCTCCGTCGCGTTTTTGATTTCCGGCTTGGAGGAGAAGACACCCATCGCAAACGAAAAAATACCAACGGTGACGATAAAGGCCCCAATGACGATGACAATTAACATCAGGGGCAGCTTGGATTTCGGCTTCTTTTCTTCCGGAGCCGCTTCGGCCGCCGCTTTGTCCGCCTTCTCGATATCAGGCATACTTATTCCTCACACTTACAAGTTCTCCGACCGAGCCTGAGGCAAGGCCTATGCCGGAGTTATGCGAGGGGAAGTAATCGGTTCTCTGTCAACGGATTACGGGGAATAGGCCGCCGATCAACGAAACCTTCAGTTTTCCCGAAATGGAAGAAAAGTAACGATGGTGCCGGAATAAATTTCTCGGGTCGCATCCGGCCGGAAACCGGGCATCAGGCCACCTTTGACCGCCGGATGACGCGCGGCCGGAAAGCTTAAGGTACTACTTCGCCTTCCAAATGATCCCCTACCACCAGCGCCGGCTTGAAGTGAATAACGTCTCGTTTCCCGCCGCTGGATGGCGGCAGGTGGACCTTGAGATAATTGTCGCTGATGCCGTTATAGCCACCATGGCGGTTGGGCGTGTGCTCCGATATGACCCCCAACACCTTCCCGATCTGACGCTCCATCTGCCTGATGCGATGGTTCCGACAAATCTCCCGCGCCTGCCGGTTGCGCTCTTTTATGATCGCCGCGCCAACCTTATCCGGAAATGCTGACGCCGCCGTGCCGGGACGATCAGAATAGGAAAAGATGTGACCGTAATCGATGCCGCCTGCTCTGAGCGCGTCAAGCGACTGCGCAAAATCGTCATCGGTCTCGCCGGGAAAGCCGACGATCAGATCGCACCCGATCGTGATGTCGGCATTGGCGCCTTTGACCGTCGCCACCAGGTTCAAGTACTTCTCCCGAGTGTACGGCCGCCGCATCATCTTCAAAATGCGGTTTGAGCCTGACTGGAGCGGCAGATGCAGGTGCCGACAAACGCGAGGATGATGCGCGACATAATCTATCAATCGTTCGTCCAGTTCATTCGATTCCACCGATGACAACCGCAGACGCGATAAGAATGTATCGGACAGGATGCGCTCGATCAGACGGGCCAGATCTATCCCATCATGGGCGTACTTCCCGACGTGCACCGCCGTCAAGACCACCTCATGGTACCCATCATCTACAAGACGCCTGACCTCATCAAGAATTGCCTCCGGCGCAAACCACACCTGCCGCCCTCTCACCTTCGGGACAATGCAATAGGAGCAATCCTGGTTGCATCCATCGCCGATCTTGACCAGCGCCCGATTCGCCCCTTGGAGGTATCCACCTCCCTCCTGTCCATTCGGACTGGCTGCCGGGGATGCTGTCTCGTCGGCAGAAACGTGCATGCGATTGAACAACTCCGGGTACCTCTCCAGAAGCAATTCCGCAAGATGCATCTTCTGATCGTTGCCGACGGCCAGATCAACGCCGTCCAGCCCGGCGATTTCTTCCGGTTTGGAAACCACGTAGCAGCCTGCCACGACAATAATGGCATGTTCGTTCAGTCGCCGCGCGCGGTGGATCAGCTTGCGGCAATCGGCGTCGGCGCGTCCCGTCACGGTGCAGGTGTTGAGTATGTACAAATCGGCCTTTTCATTATAACTGACCCGACGCAGACCGAGTTCGGCCAACTCGCCGGCCATCTTCTCCGTCTCATATTGATTGAGCCGGCACCCCACCGTTTCCAACGCCACTTTTGCCATACCTGCAAAATACGCAGCGGAACGCGCAACCCAAAGCCGATTTTATATGAAACCCAGCCCGCTTTGAAGGCGAGCGGCAGGAAAAAGCGGAGACGTCAATTTTCCACCTCTGGCATCTGCCCACCAATCCGGCCCATCCACTCCCAAATAGTGCACAGAATTACAAATATTATCGTCATAAAAGTGACGTTCGCATCGTGCGCCGATCGTTTTATACCCCGCTGACGATCAGAGGCTGTCCCATGCGTCTATTTCTCCGTCGTTCCGCCGGGTGCTGATCCGGCGAATTTCGGCAGCTGCCGGATCACCCGGCGGGATATCTTTGCGGCAATTTGTCATCCTGAAATATCAGGAATATTGGTCTCGTTATCGGTGGAATGGCTGTCGCCGCAAGTGATAGGGGCATCGCATGATACGGGACGGAACGGGGTCGAAACGTTGGCTTTGTTTCCTCATTTTTTAGGGCTCCCAATTTTGTCAAATCGGTGGTAAACCTTATGTTTTTTTGCTGGGGCAAGAACAGCGGGAGAGCGCGGGTGAGGTGCGGAATTGTGGCAGGGTTGACCGGGATCGGTTTCAACCAGGCATCGGAAAGAGGCTTTGTGATCAACGTCATAGCGTTCCCCTATTTAGGCTTTCATATTATGGGGCGAAACCGGAATCTACATTGATCTTGTAGCGTTTTTGATACGCGCTCACTCTGAGGCGCCGGTTGCCCATCCGATGTATCTTACTGATGTTGCTCTCAGACCCGGACGAACGTCCGGCCCACCCGCCCGCCAACTCGATCAGACTAAGCTATCACAAATCCTATATCTCAGGCCAAAACTCCTTCGCCCACCCTTCGGGTGGGTTACTCGTTTACTGGGGAGGCGAACGGATTGAAGGCGGCGATGTCGTTGTGATCAATCCCCGCACGGTTCAAAAAGCCTGGATGCAAGGCCGTGATGTCGAGCAATGGATTCCCGATCATGAAGTGGATAATATCTTGTCTTACCAGAGCTATGGTGATCCGGCCAATAACCCGATGGTGTCAACGGAGGATGTGCTCACGGGAATCGGCCACTTAATGGCGCCAGGGACTAGTGGCCATTGGGTGTTGACGAAACAAGTTATGACGACCAACGGATACGAGGAATCGAGCGATTTTGGGGTGGAAGTTGGGGCCTCGATCGGATACGAAGGTGGCATGAGCTTTTTCGGTGTCGGCTTTAAATATGGATTCGAAGTGAGCGTGGAAGGCACGTATGACAAAAACGAGCTCAACACCTATTCGACCACAGTTGCCAATAAGGACAGCATCCATGTCCAGTATAACAGCATAGTTCCCTCGTTTTATAACGCGACATACAATCTAACACCCTATGCCTACTGGTCAAAAAAACGGCGCGCTGGTTCTCGATTATTATGCTGAGCCGGCCGGGCCCTGGTGGTCCAACCATTATGCAGGAGTCGACCCGGCATTTATTCTTCCCTGGCGGTTTGATCCTGAAAAATATCGGGTCGACGACAATGAGGAACGGTATCAGACCAAGGAAATCGTCTTTATCCCGAACACCCCCTCGCCCGGTGACACGGTGCTGATTATCGCCCGCGTGCATAATTTCGGTCTGAATCCCATTTCCGATACGGTAAAGGTAAGTTTCTATTTTGGCGATCCTTATACCGGCGGGCACATTCTCTATGATAAAAACACCGGAGACAGTGTCTTTTTTGCGTGTGATATCGATGGTCTCGTGACGGGTATTGGGAGCCGGGGCGCCGCCGCGGCGCAGATGGTGTGGTCAGTGCCCGCCGATGAGAGCATCGCTGAGTGTCAACTGATTTATGCGCTCATTGATCCTTTTGATGAGATCAGCCCCGAGATCCACGACAATGGCGACGCATTTAGCAACAACAAGGGTTGGAAGCTGCTCAACGTGAATACGACAACGGAATGCTACGATCCGGATGGTGACGAGTTGAGCGCCTCGGCCTATGAGTGCTGCGTTACCAAAGGCGACAACTGTCCGGATGTCTACAACCCCGATCAGGCCGACAGCGACGGCGATGGCATCGGCAATGCCTGTGAGGAAGTCGTTTATGTATGCGGCGACGCCAACGGCGATGCTGCCATCAACCTCGCCGATGCGGTCTACGTGATCAACTATGTCTTCAAAGGCGGCCCGGCGCCCGATCCGGAGTGCGTGGGCGATGCCAACGGCGATGAGGCTGTCAATCTCGCCGATGCGGTGTATCTGATCAATTACGTCTTCAAGGGCGGCGCCGCACCGGTGGATCCCTGCTGCCCGTAGCAGGTAGCGACGAGTGACTGAAACAATAAAGGCCGGATGCGAAATCCGGCCTTTTCGTTTGGATATGATAAGGCTTGTGCGGAAAGGAGTCGATCCCAGCGGTGTCGCGTCTCCTAAAACATGGCCGCAATCGCGGCGAGGCGGTCCTTGCGCAAAAGCTTCATGACGGCGTCAACGGGGCAGTCCTTGCATCCAAGATCAACGTGGGTCGTAATGATTTCGGACAAATTCTCCTGGAAGGCCGGGGTGTGTTTTGGGCCGAAATGCTTTATCCCGTAAAGATTGGCGCCTCTCAAGACCTCACAATCCTCGCACACCGGTACCTTATGGATTTCCGCCAGCCGAGCAGCCATTTGTGCGGCTGAA
>Ga0315287_10000592_pt1 | contig 31789 bp, 31 predicted proteins | sample YL17G11_0_MG_FD_205037 | JGI IMG/M metagenome (GOLD analysis project Ga0315287, IMG submission 205037) | Sediment microbial communities from Yellowstone Lake, YNP, Wyoming, USA - YL17G11_0 | ecosystem: Environmental > Aquatic > Freshwater > Lake > Sediment | place: USA: Wyoming | collected...
GGTCTCGTCTACTGTTCAGAGCCACAGGCCACCAAGACACGAGAAGGAGTCGCGTAGCGACTCCCAAGCTGTCCAGCAGAGCTGGACAGCCCACCATCACCCTTCGGACTTTCCTGGATGGCACAGATGACGGGGGCGGCATTTCAGAATCGAGCAGCCAGAGACTGCAGACCCCGCAAGCCACACCCCCGTCGAGGTCAGTCTACCGCGCCGGGGGTGGCCCCGTCACTGCACAGAATTCGATGGTAGACCCCGCCGCCACTAGGGAGTTGGCCCTCGAGCGCGAGGGCTAGCGAGTTCCCATCTCCGATGGGCTCGGAACTCGTCCCGGAGTCGCCTTGGCTGCCGAACTCCGGGGCGGTGGCGATGGCGTCGCCAGCAACGACGTCGCGCACGGCGGGCCGACTGTTCATCCACACGGAGGCAGTTAGTGCGTCGGGGGACACATACCTCAATTCCGCGGCCCGCTTGAAGGGGTTGCGTATACGGCGGACAACAACTGGGAATGAGGTATGTGTCCCCCGATTGTCCTGCCATGGAGAGAGGCGAGCCGCCCGAGACGCTCGCGAAACGCGCCGGGCCCGACATGTCACTTGCGGACTGCAGGCTTGTGGCTCGCAGCCTGTAGCCTGTGGGGAAGGTGTCGGCTACATGGCAGATGGAAGTCCTTCGCGGAGTGACGGCAAGAGCGCGGCTTTCGATCCCACACGCTACTTGCCACGAGCTACGCACCGCGACTACGCGCCACACGCCACGGGCTGCATGCCGTTCCTGCCCGAGTGGACCGACGAAGGAGTTCATGTCACGATCACGCATTATGAGACTTGGGGCGAGTTGCCTCGCGCTGCTTTCACTGCTGGCCACGGCCTGCTTCGCGGGCGGCCAAGGAGATCCAAACATGTACGCAATTGTCGATGTCACGGTCATTGACGTAGCAGAGGGCGTCGCCATCTCCGGTCAGACGGTCGTCGTGGTGGGTGATCGCATCGAACGGATGGGGCCAGTCGCGGAGATCGACCTGCCGGGGGGTGCAAGCATCCTCGACGGACGAGAGCTCTACCTGATGCCGGGGCTGGTTGACGCGCACGTGCACTTCCTCGACGCGCCGACGTTCGGCCCCTTGACGATTGCGAACGGCGTCACGCTCGTTCGCGACATGGGGCTGCCGACGCAGTCGGCCCTAGAAGTGAGGGATGCGCTGAACCGCGGCGACCTCCTCGGGCCGGAGATGGTGGCGACAGGCGCGATCCTCGACGGGTACCCGCCGATCATCCCGTTGATTTCCGTCGGAGTGCGGACGCCGGACGAAGCGCGAGTGGCGGTTCGGCAACAGGCGGCCATGGGCGTCGACATGATCAAGGTCTACAGCCGCCTGACCCGAGACGAGTTCCTGGCAATCCTCGACGAGGCGAAGGCCCTCGGCCTCAAGGTCGTCGGCCACGTGCCGGAGACGGTGTCGATCGAAGACGCCGCGGCCGCGGGCCTGGCGTGCAGCGAGCACTTCTTCGGCTTCGAGCAAGTGATCGGCCGACTCCTTGGCGCGCCTGTGCGCACAACCTACGCCGGCATGGGCGCGGATGCCGGCTACCTCCTGCGACTCGGCGAAGTGGATCCGCAGGCGCTGCAGGGGGTATTCGGGCGGCTGCGCGACAGCGGCCTGACCGTCTGCCCAACGATCGTGACGTTCCAGGCCGGCGTGCACACGACCCAGTTCCAGTCCGGCGACTTCCCGCTCGATGAGTACATCTCGTCGACCGTGCTCGAGACCTGGAGAGCCCTCTGGGCCGGCCAGGCCGACTTGCCGGACGCCATCTGGCAGAGCTGGGCGAAGATGGTCCGAAGATTGAACGAGGCTGGCGTGCCGCTCATGACGGGCACGGACCTCTCCGTCCCCGGCGTAATCCCCGGCTTCAGCCTGCACGACGAGCTCGCAATCTGGCAAGATGCGGGCATTCCCGCCGCCGATGTCTTGCGCTCCGCAACGGTCGTACCGGCGCAGTTCATGGGCCTCGGCGATCGGCTCGGCAGCCTCGCGGAAGGCAAGGCGGCATCCATGGTTCTTCTCCGCGCGAATCCGCTCGAAGACATCGGCAACGCCCGCGACATCGAGGCCGTCTTCCTCCGCGGCCGCTACTTCGATCGCGCCGCGCTGGACCGGATGCTCAAAGAAGTGCGGGAGTGCGTGGAGTCGGCCCATGGCTTGTAGCCTGTAGCTCATGGGGGAGGCCATGAATCCCCGACGGGAGCACCGCACAGACTCACACCGATAGCGAGGTTGTCCGGCCCACGCGCCGCGACATACGCGCTACAGGCCACAGGCTGTCTACGATTCCGCCTCGTGCGGTACCTCTTGGAAGCGCACGTCGGCCTTGGCGATGCGTTCGTACATGCGGATGAGGCGCCGATGCGGCGCCCAGTTCACGAGGAACATGGCGAGCGCTTCCCACAGCGAGACCCACGCCGCGATCGTGAGGCCCTCGGCGATCACGCTGCCGAGAACGACGTCGCGCACGGCGGGCCGGCTATTCATCCACACGGAGGCCGTCAGGAGCGCGGCCCCGACGACGAAGAGGATCACTGACGTGCGCAATAGGCGGCGCATCTCGCGGGCCTCGAGCTCTCGGAGATAGAGGAAGTAGTTGTGCAGGCTTGTCTGCACGCGGCACACGGCGGCGGTGTCCATCGGCGCGGCAAGGCTAACCTGGACGAGGAACGGCTCTCCGCCGATTTCGCGAACGGAATCGATGATGTAGTCGGCAAGCTCCGGGTCGAGTTCCTTCTTGAGGTACGAGGCGTGCTTGTCAAAATCGTCGTACAGGTCGGCGATCCGCCCAGCGGCAATGTCGATGACCACACGGCCGTCGTCGGTGCGCGCGTAGCGTTCGAGGATACGCCGTTTCGTTCCGAACCCCCTTCCGCCGAGAAGGCCAGCCTCAGTCCGCGTCGGAGCCGCGCGAGCGCCCACGTGAATGTCCTCGCGGGGCAGATCGCACGATGCAGTCGAACGACGGTCGGTATCGGGAGCCATAGATTCGATAGTGCCCCAAGCGGGCGCGCTCCGACAATTCACGAGCGCGCCGGCTCGTAGCACGTGGCTTGTAGCTTGTGGGGACGAGAGCGGGCTTGTGGCCTGTAGCTGGCTACTCGGCGATCCTTGTTGCCGAGTCGCTAGGGAGAAGCCACGGTCTTGCGTTGGCTTCTCCTTTCGGCTGCTCGTGGGCCGCCGCACGGAACACAGAGAAGGACTGACTATCGGCGGGATGGAAGTTCAGGTTTGGGGGTTTCGAATCTACATGCTACGAGCCACGCGCTACATGCCGCACGTGTTCGGAGAGAATTCACTCGGCGCCCCGGTTCGCGAGCGCAAGGGTTTGACCACTCCTTAACCCAACCTCTTGCTACCACCCGGTGCGGTCCGATCGCATCTCACACCCATCGTCCCGGGGCGCCAGGCGCAGTCCGCCGCGTCCTACCCCACAGCAACCGCACCCAGTCCCAGAGTGGCAATGAGTCCGCCGCTGCCGGAAGTTGACTTGACGTCCGTTCGCTGATATTGTTTGTTCGTGCGGCGCGAACATTCCGCGCTAGCGAACAACCATGGACACAAACGTTGTACTCGAGGCATGCGGGAGAACTCTGCGTAGAGCACTGGGCAGCCAACTTGGACTCCGACGGACGGCAGTCCGACTGGGCGCTGGCGCCGCATTTGTCGCCGATCTACCGGGCCTCGGCGCGACGAACCTGGTGGCCGTCGTGCACGGGCGTCTGCGGCCGACCACTCTGCCACTCATCGCACAGCAGGTACGACAGATCGAGAAGGGCGGCCAGCGTGCGCTGGTGTGCACGGACTACGTCAGCCCGCCGCTCGCGGAGCGTCTGCGCAACGCCGGCATCTGGTACGCGGACGCGGCCGGGAACGCCTACATGCAGGAAGGCAGAGTCCTCTACGTCTACACAGACGGACACCGCTTGCTGGCGGCGCCAACTCCGCGAGGGCAGACGTACAGCGAGGCGGGCGCTCGCGTCCTCTATTTCCTCGTCCGGCACGGCCCGAACGTCACAGCAACGTATCGTGATATTCAGGCGACAACGGCTGTCTCCCTCGACAAGATCTCCAAGGTCTTCGGAGAGCTCGAAGCGCTGCGAGTGATCGCGGTCCATGGGCGGGGCCGCTACGAGGTTCCTGCTCCCGGTCGTCTGCTCGATCTGTGGGTCGACGCATTTGCCGACCGCCTCACTCCAAGGCTGGAGATCGTGCGCTGCCGCGCAGCGGAGGGAGATGACCTCTCGGGCTTGCTTCGCCGGAAAGCCCCCGACCTCAAGACGGTGACCATCGCCGGCGAGCTTGCCGCAGATCTTCTGACGGGCCACCTCCGCACCAACGCAGCGCGGCTGTATCTTGCTCCGAACGACGAAGCTCGGACGCGGCAAGTCCTCCGGCTGGCGCCCGTGCAGGATGGCCCCATCGTCATCTGCCGTGCCTTCGCCACCGATCTGGCGGATGAGCGTGTCATCAAAGGCGGTCTGCGGGTAGCGCACGCCGCGCTGGTGTACGCAGAACTAATGGCCGCAAGCGATGCGCGACTCGGCGAGGCAACATTGCGCCTGCGAAAGGAGCGACTGGCGTGGACTATGTAGACCCTCTGCACGCACCTCGGGATCGATCACCCGGTTGCACACGCCGATCGCGACGGGCTCCGCTGATGCGAGCGAACCCAGCCGGCGAACCGAGGGGCCGATGGAGTGTTGGGCGTCACGACCTGGCAGCTACGCGCGCTCTTGCGCTTCAGCCACCCCTGCGGCGCGGATGCCAACCCTTGCTCACGCCTCTACTTCAGTACCTTGGCACCCTTGCGATCAAGCCAGTGAGCCACAAGGTTTCTTCCGACTGTGTAGCAGTAGGTGCTCGCGGGGCGGTACTCTAGCGTGACTCCCCTATAGGGCTGACTCTCCACCCGTGTCTTCGTGGTGACTGTCGCAGCGCTGAGACCATTGGCAGCGCAGAAACCCGTAAGGGAAACCAGCTCTTCCGGGTGCTCGACGATGCGATCTGACCACTTGGCTTCCACCGCCCACTGGGGTCTCAGGCTCTGACCAAGGTTCACGATGTCGACCTCGCCATTGTGCCAGCGCGCGTAGTGCAGCTGGACGTCGGAATGGAACCATTGGGCAAATACGGCAGTCTCCACGAGACTTCCCATCGAGTCGTCGCCTTCCGCAACAGGCGCGAACAGTGCAGCTCGAATGGATGGATTGGTCAGGTAGATCTTGAAGAAGTTCTGGCGCTCGAAGCGCTTCCCAGCACGGTCCACACGGTGGACCACGCGAACCAGGAAAGCAGCCTCGAGATACCCGATGTAGCGCTTGATCGTGTTCTTCGCGACCCCCGACTGTTTGGACAGCTCGTCCAGGGAGATTTCATTCGCCGTGTTGTAGGCCAACGTCGTGAACAGCGAGTTCAACTCGGGTATGTCCTGAACGCCGTAGAGACTCGGCAGATCGCGTAGGAGCACTTTCTCGATGATGTCGGCCCTGATGAACTGCTCGGGCGCTCGCTGGATCACCTCAGACAGGACAACCTCAGGGTATCCGCCAAAGTTCAGGTAATGGATGAATTCTTCATTCAGCGCTTCGATGTCCACTGCCGGCCATACCCCTTGGTCGCCTTCTGTCGGCTCTTGCAGGAGACGTTCCTTGTCAAGAAGCATCAGGAACTCCTGGAACGTCAGAGGCGGCAGCATCATATCGCTGAACCGCCCAGCCCCTGACTCCATGCTCTTCAGGCGGAGCGCAGCGGCGGACGAACCCGAGGCCGCTGCTCGAACATGCGGGTTCGTATCGACGAGAGCCTTGAGGTGCAACTCCCAATCTCTTAGGTACTGGATCTCGTCGAAGAAGACATAGGAGGTCCCTGTACCACTCAGAGAACCCCGCGCGGTTGCCTCCACGAACAGCTCTAGGATCTGGTCAAGGGAGAGTCCGTTGAACACGGGGTGCTCGACGGAGACATACATGATGTCTCGCGGATTCGTGCCTCGACGGAGCAGTTCTTGGATTGCATGGTGAAGCATGAACGTCTTGCCAACACGCCGCGGTCCCATGAGCACCACCGCGCGTCGAATCTCCGTCGCGCCCAGGAGTGCGAGGAAGTGGGGCAAGTAGGAGCGAGGGCGACACCGAGAGTACATCTCCGGCACAGCGTGCGGTCTGTCCCACCACGGGTTCAGTTGCGCGAGACGCTTCAATATCTCTTCCCTAGCTATTTTATGCATCGCCGCCACAACAAGATCACGCTCCTGATCTTATTCTACACCTGTGGGGTCGCGAGGGCTACAACACTAGGGCGGCAGTCGGGAATTCACTCGGCGCCCCGGTTCGCGAGCGCAAGGGTTTGACCATTCCTTAACCCAACCTCTTGCTACCACCCGGTGCGGTCCGATCGCATCTCGCACCCATCGTCCCGGGGCGCCAGGTGGAATCCGCGACACCCTAGCACGTTGGTCAATGGATGTCAAGTCTTAGCTTGCGACGGTAATCTGTATTGCTCCTAGATGTCCGTTCGCTAGCAGTTGCCTGTCTTCGCGGACGATTGTCGCTCTATGTACAGTGACGTTCGGACCATGCCAAGGAAGTACTACCGCATCGTATCGAGAGGGGACGCTGTCCGACGGGCGCGCATCGTCGCCGGGATGACATCGGCCGACTGCGCCGACGCCGTCGGCGTTTCCCGCCCCATGCTCTCCTCGATCGAAAACGGCGCCGGCACGAGCGTCACGACGGCCCACAAGATCGCCGGCGCCGTCGGCAAGACGTTCGAGGAGCTGTTTGACATTGTCGATGCGAGAACGAGAGGGGTTCGTTGACTTCGTAGGGTTCGTAGGGTTCATTGAGTTCTCTGAGTTCGTTGAGCCGCTTGAGTTCATTGGGCCAAAGCGCCGCGGCCTTGGTGGCACCACTTCTCGGGGAGCGGGAAATGTGCTAGAGTAGCGGTGTCCGGCGTGGAGGAGAAGTGAGAACTCGGGCTAGGGGTCTCCGTCATGGGGACCCCTCCCCTTTGGACGCACGTTGCCCGGTCCATGGTCCGGAGTCCCTGGTCCGTGGTGCTCGGCTACTCAGCGGTCTTCGTTGCCGAGTAGCTAGAGAGTCCTGCCGGCGCTGCGGCTGCAGGACTCGGCGTGGGTGACTAGTCGGCAGTCTGTGGACTTGTAAGGCCGGCGATGAGGTCGCGGAGGCTGACGAACCGCGCTGTGACTCCATTCCAGGTCCGCGTGAACGATCGGTCGACGTCGGTTGCCACAACCCAATTGGCGCCCTCAGGATGCTGGCGACGGAAGGCGAGTAGATTCGTCGGATCGAAAGCTCCGGCGCTCCACTTGCACTCTATGGCCTGCGGACTCTGCCCACGACTCGCGAGGACGAAGTCGATCTCATGCTTCCGCTTGTCGCGCCAATAGTGGGTCTCCCGCGTCTGGAGCTGCGCCTGAATCTCGTTCAACACGAGGTGCTCCCACAGCGTTCCGAGGTCGTCGTCACGGAGGCTGTTCCAGCCGCGCATGTGGCAGACGAAGCCGGTGTCAAACGCATATACCTTGGGAGCCGCGACGATCTCCGTCGGCTTCCGCGAACTGAACGGGCGAACAACGTGGACCAGCAGCGTCGCCTCAAGCACAGCCAGGTAGTTGGTGATTGTGGATCGATTGACTTCGCAGGGCCCGGCAAACGCTGTCGCCTCGAAGATCCCGCCGCTTTGCGCGAAGAGGAGTTCGAGGAACCGCTGGAACGACGCACGGCGATCCACGCGGAAGAGCTCCTGCAGGTCTTTGGCCCAGTAGTCGTCGATCCAGTCCTGGATGTCTCGCTCCGGCACGCTCTTCGCCAGGAAGAACGGAGGAAGCCCGCCGCGAAGGAGGCGATGCCGGAGGTCGGGCTGTCCGAAGTCATCGAGATCGTCGAGCGTCATCGGGGTGAGCCACACGTTCCTCTTCCGCCCTGCCAGCGTGTCGCGGAACTTGGTTGAAGCGCCCAGCGTTGACGAGCCAGTGGCGAGGATCCGCACATCGGGGAAGTGGTCGCTCGCGATCTTCAGGATCTCCGACGGGTTCGGGAGTCGATGGATCTCATCGAGCACGATGCGCTGCCCGTGATGGTCGCCGAGGAAGCTCTCCGCATCCTCGAACATGCGCCGGACGCGAGGCAGCTCGCAGTCGAAGTACTCGACGTCGGGCAAGGACTGACTCAGGACGGTCTTCCCGGTCCGCCGCACGCCGGCGAGCCACACAATTCGGCGCTCCCGCCAAGCACTCTCCACACGTTCGATCCATGAACCTCGCGCGACCATACGCGGACATCTTAGCGTCTGGTGACACTATTCGCCAAGATGGTCGCGTTTGGTAGCGGGCTACTCGGCGGTCTTGGTTACTGATGTAGCTGGCTGCCTATTGGCCGTGGGACTGAGCAGCTAGGGAGAAAACCTGGCTCGGCCGCTGGCTTCTCCGGCTCGTGACGCGGCTAGTCGAGAAGGCAGTTGCGCCTTGCCGGAGACTAGGCTGCTAGCAAGGCGTAGGCGATACGCAGGTAGACGTCTGCCGCCAGCTACTTGACGGTCTCTTGTGTCAAGTAGCTAGTGAGTTCGCTCTAAGTAGCGGTGCGAACTCCGGGCGCGCGCTATCTCTGGAGCACTGCGCGCGCAATGTGGAGATAGATGCTTGTCGCTCTGACGAGGTCGTCGACCCGCACGTGGTCGTTCGGGGCGCGGCCGTCTGTTGCGACCCCGCGTGCCGGACTGGCCATCTTCTGGATCCTGCGTGCCGGCGTCGCCGCGAAGCCAGACTAGCCGCGCGCCGCAACGAGGCACTTCGCCTTGTCGGTGAGCACGGATAGCTCGCCCCGCGCAATGGCCTTCGTGTCGACAAGCCACCCACCGGCGCCGACGACGTCCGCGCCACACTGGAGGTACTCGGAAATCGTCTTGTCGTCAATTCCTCCGGTTGGCATCAGCCGCAGAAACGGCATCGGAGCCTTGAGGTCGGACAGGTACTTCGGCCCCAGGCGCGCAGCCGGAAACACCTTCACGATCGGCACACCCATCTCCCACGCCTGGTAGGTCTCGGTCGGCGAGTACGCGCCGGGCGAGAACAGGATCCCCTCTTCTTGTGCGCAACGAACCACCCGTGGGTCGAGGATGGGGGCGACGGCGAAGGCCGGTTCGGCTGGCCGCAGTGAGAGTACGTCGCCGGTCGTCATCACGGTCCCCGCGCCGACCATGGCCTGCGGTACGGACGTCTTGATCCGCGCGATCAACTCGACCGCATCGGGCGTGGTGAGGGCAATCTCGATCAGCGTCACGCCGCCGGCGACGAGCGCCTTCGCCACGTCGATCCCCTGGTTCGCGTCGTCGAGGCGCACGACGGCGACGATCTTCTCTTTCAGCATCCGCGCGAGCGCCTTCTCGTAGCCTTTCGACTCCATGTGTCTCAGACCTCCCCTCTCGCCGACTTCGCGTGTGCCGACGTTCGCCCGCGCCCGCCGCGGACGTCCCCGCCATTCCGTTCGAGCAACTCCGCCAAGCGTGCGACGTCGTCGACGACAACCGTCGGGCGCAGGGCATGCTTCTCGAGATCCGCCTCTCTGGCGACGCCCGAGAGGACAAGCGCCGACTCCGCGCCCATCCGCTCGGCCGCCGCTATGTCCGAGTGGAGGTTGTCGCCGACAAACAGGTACCGCCCATCGCGCGGGAGATGCCACGCGCGGAGCGCGCTCTCAACGGCCACGACGTCGGGTTTCCCGCATCGCCACGCCGGCTCGAAGCCCATGCCGCGGAAGAACCCTACGTACGCGCCGGCCGCCGGCCGGATGCCTTTCTCGCCGGGATACGTCGGGTCCTCGTTGGTCGCTATGAGCGTCGCACCGCCGAGCATCGCCTCGAGCCCCAACACGAGCCGGCGCCGCGTCAACTCACGATCCACACCTACGGCAACGAAGTCCACGCGGGAGTCGTCCGCAATTTCGAATCCGTGGGCCTCGAGAGTCCGCGCCAGTTCCGCCGATACGAGCCCAAGGACGCGCGCCCCCGGCTTCTCCGCCTCGATGCGCTTCACAACCAGGTCGGCGGACGAAGTGACCTCGCTCTCGTGTACGTCGAACCCCAGCTTGATGAGCCGACGCGCCAGCGTCGGCGACGTGCACTCGCCGTTGTTCGAGAGGAAGAGGCAGCGACCGAACTCACGCAACGCCGCAACCGCCTCCGGGGCGCCCGGAATCGCCGCGTCCCCGCGGTACAGGGTTCCGTCGAGGTCGAAGACGATGGCGTCATAAGAGGTCTTCCCCGTCGCCCCTCCCACAGCGCGAGAGTCCCTACCGGGCATCAATCTCCACCTCGATCCCGTGGCGCCTTCCGAGACCCCGCAGGCCGCCGAGCGAGCCCTTGTCGACCGGCGCCAAGTTCGCCACGGCGCAGGTTCGCCCGAGCGCCGCGTACTTCGTCAGGCCCAGACGGTGGTACGGAAGGATCTCGACTCTCCGAATCCCGCGCGCACGGCTCGCCGTCTCAATCATCTTCCGCTGCACATCCGGATCGTCGTTGAACCCGGGAACGTACGGGATGCGGACGATCAGATCCCCGGAGAACGCCTCGCGGATGCGGGCAAGGTTCCGAAGCACGGGGACGTTTGACTGTCCCGTTCCGGCTTGGTGCGCGCGGGGTTCCGGGTGCTTGAGATCGTAGTACAGGAGGTCGACGTGCTCCAGGACGAGTTCCATTGCCTCCCAGTCCGCGAAGCCGGACGTCTCGAGCGCCGTGTGCAGCCCCTCCTGCTTGCACGCCCCGAGCAGCGTCGCTGAGAATTGGGGTTGAAAGAGCGGCTCCCCACCGGTCAACGTGACGCCACCGCCCGAATTCTCGTAGTATCGGCGGTCCCGCCCAAGAAGCTCCATCACCTCGTCAACCGACCTGTCCTCTCCCACCTTCTCCCGTGCTCCATGGAGGCACGCATCGACGCAACGGCCACAGGCGGTGCACTGGGTCATGTCCGTCGTCAGGCCGACCGCTGGGTCCAGAGCGATCGCCCCGGTCGGGCAGACGGTGACGCACCGCCCGCAGCCGACACATCGGTCGCGGTAGAAGAAGATCTCGGTCTCGGCGTGCTGGGACTCGGGATTCGCGCACCATGCACACGCGAGGGGGCAGCCTTTGAGGAAGACGAGCGCGCGGATGCCGGGCCCGTCTCCCGTCGCGAACCGCTTGATGTCGAAGATCCGTCCCATCGTCTCCCGCCGCCTTCACGCATGGAACCGGCGCGGCGTTCCCCGATCTCGGGACTACCGCGCCCGCTCCCGTCTCCGCCGACTAGCACTGCGCCATGTCGAACTCGGTCCGACGGATGATGTCCTCCTGAAGCTCGCGGTTGAGCGGCGCGAAGAACGCGCTGTACCCGGCCACGCGCACGAGCAGATCGCGGTACTCCTCAGGATGAGCCTGCGCGGCACGCAAGGTGTCGGTACCGACGACATTGAACTGAATGTGGTACTGGTTCTTCTCAAACAGTGTCTGGACCAGCGCCGTCACCCGGTCCCGCCCCGCCTGCGTCAGCAGCGTGTCGGGGCTCAATCGCAGGTTGAAGATCGCGCCGCGGGAGAACCAGATGCTCGGCAGCTTCCCGACCGAGTTGATCGTGGCGGTCGGCCCGTTCTTCTCGGCGCCCGTCGCCGGCGATACGCCGTTGTTGAGCGGCTCGCCGGCCTTGCGCCCGTTCGGCAGGGCGCCGACGCCTTTCCCCATCGCGACGTTGGCGGTCACGGAACTCTGACAATACGCGAAGCAGGCCGGCACCGGCCCCTTCCCGTATCGCGAGTTCTTGAACTCCTTCTGGTACGTCGATCCGAGGTAGTCGGTCAAGGCGACCGTCCACTTGTCGGCGCGGTCGTCGTCGTTCCCGAATTTCGGCGCCTTGTTGAGGAGGAGCAGGCGGATCTCCTCGCCGGTTGGCGTCGTTGAGTGATCTTCGAAGTTGGTGTCGAGCGCATGCAGGAGTTGCGCTCCCGTGATCCACCGCTGCTCGAAGACCGCCGTTTCGATTCCCGCAAGCGCGTCGCCCGCAGTCATCGCGCCTACGGTCGGGCCTCCGTCGGTCGAGTAGATCGATCCGCCTTCGAGGAGATCCTTGCCGCGCCCAATGCAGTCGGAGATGAGCGACGCCCGGAACGGATTGAGGTCGTTCTGGATGTGTACCTCGTCGTTAATCTGCTCGATCATCACCTGCAGCTCCATGAAGTAGTGCAGTTGGCGCTTGTAGGCGTCCATGACGTCCTGCGCGCTCGCGAAGCTCGCGAGGTCTCCTCCCGGGAGGAGCGTGATTCCCGTCGCTGGATCCTTGCCGCCGTGCAACGCCATCTCGAGCACCTTCGCCTTGTTCAAGCGCGGCCCCTTGCAGGCGAAGTCCCACTTGCCCGGGATCGAGGCCTCTATGCAACCGACGGGCGCCCAGTCCCACAAGTCCTCCTGAGCGACGCCGAGGTTCTTGAGCATCCGCATCACACCGGGATCGTTGTAGAACGCGGGCCAAACTCTAGAAGATGAGCTCCCGTGACTCCACGGTCTCTTCTCCAGCCTCCGACGGGCCTACGGGATCCAGCGAGCGAGAACCTCCGGATTCACGACGTGGTCCGACTGTCCGCCCGAGAAGAGGGCGACGACCGTCTCGGCGCACACCCGATCCATGGCTTCCATCGCCTCGTGGGTGTACGCACCGATGTGAGGTGTCGCAAGGACGTTCGCCAACCTGAAAAGCGGGCTGTCCTGTGGCGGCTCGGTCGCGAACACGTCGACTCCCGCGCCGGCGATTCGCCCGGCCGCGAGGTGCTCGGCCAGCGCTGTCTCGTCGACCAGCTCCCCCCGCGCGATGTTGATCAAGAAGGCGCTCTTCTTCATCCGCGCAAGTTCCCTGCGCCCTAGGAGCTCACGCGTGCCCTCCATCAAGGGGATGTGCAGTGTGACGATGTCCGACGTCTCGATGAGTTCATCGAGCTCAACGTAGCGCACGTTGTGCGCAGCGGCGAGCGAGCGATCCTGGATGACGTCGTAGGCAAGGATCCTCGATCCAAACCCCCCGAGTCGACGGATGACTGCTCTGCCGATCCTGCCGGTGCCAACCACCCCGACCGCCAACTGCCCAAGCTCCCGCCCCATGTACCGATGCCACTCTCCCTGCCGCGTCGACTCGACCGCCGGAACCAGCTGTCGCAAGAGAGCCAACATGAACGCCACGGCGAGATCGGCAACCGCCTCGGTGTTCGTCCCCGGGGCGTTCGTCACGACGATCCCCGCCGCCGTGGCCGCCTCAACGTCGATATTGTCCACCCCGACCCCGTGCTTCTGCACGAGCTTCAGCCTCGGGCTCGCGTTGAGGACCTCCCGCGGGATCGGCTCCGCTCCCGCGATGAGAGCCGTCGGGCACTCGCGCGCCACGAGGCGCGCCAGCTTGGGGGCATCCAGCGGGCGCTCCGAATCGGGCACCCGCCGGACGTCGAATCCCCCCCTTGCGAGCAATTGCTCGCCGTCCGGGACGATCTGCCCGAACGACCTTGAGCTGACCAGGACGACGCGCACACCGCCCCCTAGAACTTCACACCGAGCGCCGTGAACTCCCCCTTGGCCTTCTGTACCAGCGTCTTGTCAGGGAGAACAAACGGCAGCCTGGGATACCCCGAATTCACTCCCCGCTCGCGCAGGATGGCCTGGATCATGGGAAGTGTCGGCGCAAGGTGCATGACATCGCGCATCTTCGCGACTGTCTCCTGTAGCACACCCGCCTTCTTCAAGTCACCCTTCTGCGACGCTGTGAAGAGCTCGAGGACGGGCTCCGGGATGGCGTTCGCCAGACCGCACACGGCTGCGTGCGCGCCCACGCCGACGGCGGGAAGGATGAGCGCTTCAGTCCCGATCACCGCGATGAAGTCGAGATTCTTCACCGCCCAGAGGAGCCGCCAGAACGTGATGATATCGAAGCTGGAGTCCTTAAGCCCCTGCACCCCTACGTCAACGAGACGAGCCAGCAGGTTGGGCGTCAACGTAACCCCCGTGGTCTTGGGGTTGTTGTAGACGAAGACAGGGATGGAGACAGCCTTGACCAGTGCGTCGAAGTGGCGTTCGACCGCATCATCGTTGAACCCGTAGTACGTCGGGGGAACCGCAGCTACTGACGGAGCGCCTGCAGCCTGCGCGTGCTTCGCCAGATCTACGACGGACTTCGTCGAGCATCCGCCTACATGGACGACCACCGGAATCTTCCCGGCGACTTGCTTGATGACGTCCTCCGTCACCCGCTTCCGCTCCTCCGACGACATGAGCGGACCCGAACCGTACGTCCCGCAGATGTAGAGTCCCTGGACGCGATCAACGAGGAAGGAAACGATTTCCTTCTGGGCAACGGGATCGTAGTCTCCGTTCTCCTTGAACGCCGTGAGAAGCGGCGGAATGATCCCTGTCAGCTTGAACTTCATCTCTGCCTCCCTGTTTCCGTACGTGCCCCAGACTCATCGATCAAGTCAGCCAGCCCGAGGCCTTCCAGCGCCTCCGGCGTCGGTATTCCCAATTCGCGCGTCCACCCCCGTTCGTCGTAGTAGTCGTCGAGCATTCGCTCCACGTCATCCCGCGTGAGAGTCTTTGTCTGGAAGTAGTCCTCCATCTCAATCGTCCCCTCAGGCGACGCCATCGGACGGAACCACACATCCGGGGCATGATCATCGGCGCGTGTGAATCCCTCGCGCACGTTGAGGACCTTCGCCACATTGCTGATACGTTCGCCACGCTTGATCAGCTCCCCAGGACCAATCTCGTCGCCGACGGCTGCGCTGTATAGCTTGGCGATATCATCTCCGAAGACCAAGCCCTGGTATGTGAACATTGTGCAGATGCCCAGGGCGTTCTTGACGCGCATCATGTCTTCCATGTGGCTTGTGTAACGTCCCACATTGAATCTCCCGGAGTACGGAGTCGTCGTGAAGATGCGGTCCACGGTCTCATTGGACAGCCCCCAATGCTCGACCTGTTCGCGGAACTGCTCGAGTGTCTTGTTTCTGGAATTCGTTCTGGTGTGAGAGCCTCCGTGGTGCGGCCGCTCGCGTGTGAGGAACGTCATCATAAGAGGATGGAACCGGGAGGGCCTAGCGTCGTAGATGAAATCCATGCCCTTGCAGATCCCTGCGTACCAGTACTCCTGCGGATCCAGCCCGAACTCCTCTTGTACCCTGTACCAGCCGTCCGCAAGAACATCCCCGATCCCCTCGCGGTCGGCCGTCATGCGGAAGAGACGCTCGATCGTAGGGAAGTCGCGTGCAAGTCGGATCCCGTCCTGTTCGTGCGCGATACGGCCTGCGTCAGCCATTCGCGTCACGAAATCGATCAGACGAGTTGTCGTATAGAAATCGATGCCGGTGAACGAGTTAGCCTGCGTAGCAAGATGGATCATCTTGCGGTCGTCTTCGACGTCGAGCAATTGCCCTGACGTCGCGCTCTTGCTGTAGGGAGATCCAAGTCCCGTCTCGCCGCCAAACTCCCCACCAGGGATCTCCCATCGAAGCCGGCAACTCAGCGGGCAGCTCACGCATGCAATGACTGCTCGCAGTGACTCCTTCCGCTTCTCCTCCCCGTACAGCGCGTCCCAGTGGTCCTTGGGCCACATCCCAGGGTTCTGGGTATGTTTGAACGTGTCCCAGCCTGCGGCGAGTCCGAGCTTGAGCCAATGAGGTCTACCCGGCCATGCCGTCACACGAGACACGAGCTCGCTGGCAACTCCATCAAAGCGGGCAGGATCGGCCACCCGCACGCCGCCAGTGCCGCGTGCGACGATCGCCTTGACGTTCTTCGACCCGAGGACGGCTCCGAGCCCGCCTCGCCCGAGTGAGTTCGTGCGGTCGATGATGGCGAGTGAGTTTCGGACAAGTCGCTCTCCGCCCGTGCCAATGACGAGGACGCCTGCGTCGCTCCCCTCTTGCTCCACGAGATGCCGCGAAACCTCATTGATTCCCTTACCCCAGAGGTGCCCTGCATCTTCGATTGCGACGCCACCGTCGCGCACAGCGAGCACCACCGGGTGAGCAGCCTTGCCCACGACTACGAGCCGATCGCAGCCCGCTCGCCGTAGACCTAACGCGAAGTATCGCCCTCCGCCCGTGCACGAGCCGATGAAGAACCGATGATCAGCAGACGCAACCGTGGGGAACTTGGTGATCGCCGTGATCTTGGACGCGCCGACTGTCCGCATCCCAACGAGGACTCCTGGGCTGAAGACCACCACATTCTCAGGTGCAAAGGGGTCCACCCGTTCGGGGAGCAGGTCGAAGAGTAGTCTCCAGCCATACCCAGAACCACCTAGGTACGGAGCAACGTCCTGCAGGGTCCTTTCCTCAATCCACGATCGCTCCGCTGTGAGGTCCACGATCCATGTCCTGTCGATCCATGTAGGCACTTGGCGCTCCTTTGGTGCTAGTAGCGGATCTCAATCTTCGAAGAGATCCCCTCGTACATGAGCGCGCTGTATGTGCATGCCTGGACGCATACTGGCCGCCCGCCGCACAGATCGCACGACAGCGCACGGATCATCGGTGCAGTCCGTTCGGTGACTAGATCTCTGTCAAGCTCTATGCAGCTTGCTGCGGGATTGAACTCGCCCGTCCTGCGCAGCGAGCACGCCAACTGGCAACTGCGGCACCCTCGACAGCGATCGCGCCACACAACTAACTTGCCCGTAACATCTTCCATATGGGCCCCCTAGCGCTGGACGAGCTCGAGGATGTTGCCTTCAGGATCGCGGAGATACCCGATCGTCCAACCATTGCTTGTCTTGCGCACGCCCCACATCTCTACGCCGCGTGCTTCGAGCCGCTTCCTGTCTCCCTCGAAATCAGCGACGACAAGGCCGAGATGCGTGAAGCCGGGGCAGGTCAGCTCACGCTCGTTCCGGGCAATCTCCGTGGGGAGAATCTCGATGATCGCTCCGCTCGCCCCTTGCAGAAAGACAACAGGCGGTCGTCCTGCCTTCTCGATTCGGTTTACGACCCGAAGACCGAGTACTTCCATGTACCAGTCTGCCAACACAGCGGAGTCAGTTGCATACATCCCGATGTGTTCGATATTCATCCCGTCCCCCTATGCGGTCTCGACAAACGACGTCACCATCATGGCTTCTGCATCCGGGAATAGAAGAGGAATCACAAATGCCCTCTTCAACTTCTTCCCCACTAGGGGGGTCGTATTCGGATCCTCGAGAATGAGAAACCGCCTTCCCGAAAGGAGGAACGCGCCATGGGTCGGGAAAGGAGGCGTTGATGCCCGCCCGCGCGGGATGTTCTCGATGCCCATCATGTCTGCCCCCACGCACCGCATCTTGGGAAGCGAGATAAGGTACTTCGCCGCTTCCACCGAGAACCCCGGTTGCTTCATCATGTACCTCTCCGGTTCGGTCGTGCGGAACCGCGAGAACCCCGTGTGGACGAGCAGCAGGTCGGCGTTCCTGAGGTCCTTCTCATGAGGCTTCAGGTCCTCGACTCCGATTTCGCCGTCATCTCCCTTCGGTATCTCAAGGAGGACTGGGTGGTCGAAAATGAAGTCGGCAAGCGCGAAGTCACCCAGCCGCGGTCCGTCACTCGCGACGTGGTAGGCTGTATCGACGTGTGTCCCAGTGTGGACGAAAGCGTCGATGAAGCTTGTGTTGTTGTACGAACTCCATCGCACGCTGCCCGCGACCGCGTCCGCAGGCTGCGGAGTCATCCTCGATCGCGGTCTTAGCTCAGGTCCATTGACGCCGCTGGGCATGAGCACGTGCTCCTTGTCGAGCGGGTACGAGAATTGGACAATCATCGGGTTCCTCCTTACTTCTCCCTCTTGACAACGGACTCTGCAGAACGAAACTGAGCCCTGCGTTTCTCTTATCTGCAGTCTAACGCTCCCACGCCCAACATGTCAAGTTGTGAGCTTATCTTTACAGCTTGCCTGGCGTCCGCGGCACCGCTATACTGTTGGCTAACGAAAGACCCACAAACGACGTTCCGGCCTAGGAGGGAGTGCGGTGATACAGGGTCGCGGCGAAGGCGTAAGCGTGGAATCGCAAGGGACCACCATCGGGGACACTCTCGAAGCATATGCAGCTCGGGGAACAATACGACTTTCGGGGGACTCCTCCATTCCCCTCTACTACCAGCTGTACCGGTTTCTCAAGCGATTCATCGAAGAAGGTTCCCTGATGGAAGGAGAGCGCTTCCCGTCGGAAGAAGCGATTGCTTCGACGTTTGGTGTCAGCCGTCCGACCGCAAACCGCGCCGTTCAGGAACTCGTGGTGCGCGACTGGCTTTTGCGCGACCGGGGTCGCGGCACGTTCGTGAAGGATCAGCCGCCTGGAGACCTTTCCCTCCTTGGCGAGAGCTTGAGCCTTGCGGAGCAATTCCCGAAAGGGGAAACACTGGAGACAGTGTTCATGAAGAGGGAGATCGTCCCACATGATCCCATAGCATGCAGAGCTCTCTGTCGTCCAGACGACACCCCCATCTTGCAGCTACGAAGGGGCAGGGCAATCGCGGGCCACCCCGTCATGGTCTGCGACGCCTTCCTTGAGGCCGGACGTTTCCCGAGGCTTGGCGAGAGCGCTCTTGTGCGCGGCAGTCTCTACGCGACTCTCGGCGAGACATACGGGCACATCGTCGAGCGATCAGAACGCAGAGTGACTGCCACGGAGCTGATAGACCAAGAGATCGCCGATCTTCTGAAAGTGGCGCTCTTCAGCCCGGCGTTGGTCCTGACAGGGTTGACATTCGCTGAGGGGGAAGAGTCCCCGATCGAGTACATGGTCGCTCACATTCGAGAGGGCATCTCATTTGCCAACACCGTTCATCGCAAGCCGCGACAGGTCACGTAGTCTCAGAGGAGGGTTGTGCATTGACAACGAGGCCAGTGGAGCCGCGACTACTTCGACAGGTGAAGATGCGTCTTGCCCATGGGGAGCTCCGCTGCTCGGGCTACCGTCACGGTGACCCCAGCTGGCGAGGGAGTGAGCGAACGAGACTCGCCTCAGCAGACAAGCGACTGGCCTTGTCTTTGGCGGACGGCTCCAGGTTCTTGAGAGGCGGCGCGCTGTGGTCAAGTCCCGGATTCCGAGGATCCCAGAGCCATCTACCTGCCTCAGTGGGAAGCGTGCGATCCCCTGGCCCTGTGCATGTCCTGGATTCCGATGCGAACGAGTTCTGCCCCTCGTTGGCGCGGGCGGGTACGCCCGCTCAGCACAGGAGGCTGATGGACGACCCGCCCGCGATGATCAGGAGGGGAGACAAAGCATGACAGAACGCGCTCGAAGCATGGTCCTTGCCCACGATTTCGGGACTACTGGGGCCAAAGCGGGGCTGTATACCGGCGCTGGCAAGCTAGTCGCCTCTTGCTACTCGCCCTACCCGACTGAGTATCGGCGGGAGGGTTGGGCTGAGCAGGATCCGGGGGATTGGAAACGAGCCTTCTGCCAGGGAACGCGCACGCTCTTGTGCGAGTCATCTGTGAGGCCGGCGAGTATTTCGGCCGTGGTGGTGAGCGGACACATGCATGGATGTGTGCCCGTGGACAGCGCTCTTGAGCCTCTCACGAATCGCGCTATGCTGTGGGCCGACCGTCGCGCTGCTGCGGAAGCAGTGGAAATCGAGAATCTGGTGGACTGGGAGCGGTTCTACCAGATAACTGGTGGCGGGCTCGAGATCGCGCTTTACCCCATAGCGAAACAGCTCTGGATGAAGCGACATGAGCCTGATCTCTACCGAGATGCCGTGGCTTTTCTTGGAACGAAAGACGTCATTGTTGCCTGGCTTACCGGGAGAGCAGTCACTGACCCATCGGAGGCCTCAAACACTGGACTGCTGGATGTGGTGACTCGGCGATGGTCGTCTGAGTTGACTGGAGAAGTGGGGCTCGACCTCGGAAAGCTGCCGGAGATCGTTGCCAGCACATCACTCGTCGGGTACACGCGCAAGGATGCTGCGGAGGCGTCCGGCCTCCAGCCCGGTACCCCGATTCTGGCGGGAGCAGGCGACGTTGTCTGTTCCGCGGTCGGTGCCGGAGCGGTTCATGAAGGCGCAGCCTACAACTACATCGGCTCGGCATCGTGGGTCGCGGTGTCCTCGCACTCTCCGCTTCGTGCCCTCACTCTGCACCCGTTCGTCCTCTGTCACGCCGTACCGGGGATGTATGTCTCGCAACTTGCCACGTACTCCGCAGGAGTCGTGCTCGAATGGGTCCGTGACCAGCTGTGCCCCCTGGAGCGCGCGGCAGCGGAATGCATAGGAGGCAATGCATTTGACCTGATAACGCGCCAGGCAGAGCGTTCCTCGCCTGGCGCAAACGGGCTAACGTTCCTCCCATTCCTCCGCCCGGGTGGAGCTCCTAGCTATGACCTAGCAGACTGCGGCGTTCTCTACGGGCTCTCGCTGTCTCACACGCGTGCGGACATCCTTCGTGCGATTCTGGAGGGCATCACGTGCAGTATTCGTCAGCTCTTGGACGGGCTTGAGGGCTGTCTCGGTAGGCCTGTTCCGCAACTCCGTCTAGTGGGCGGGGGGGCCAAGAGCCCCTTCTGGGTGTCTCTTGTGGCGGATATGGTCTGCCGCCGCGTGCAGACGCTGGACGTGCGGCAGCAGGTCACCACGGTGGGGGCTGCGATTATCGCGGCAGTGGGTACCGGCCAGTACGTGGACTTCGAGGCAGCGGCAGGAGCGTTCGTGCACCCGGACGTCCTGCGAGAACCGGATGCGGATAGCTCGGCTTCCTGCGCTTGCGTCTACAGCCGTTTCATCGCCTTATCCACTGCGATGAGGCGTTTCCACAATTATGACGTGCGCACGTAGGTATAGGGTGCCGAGTGGAACACCGCATCTGAAGTTGAGAAGGGAAGGGATCGCACGTGAATGTAGAGCCCAGACTCGAGATGCGCGGGATTGTGAAACGTTTCGCCGGCACCCTCGCGCTGAATCGGGTCGACTTCTGCGTCCAGCCGGGCGAAATCCACGCTCTCCTTGGTCAGAATGGTGCTGGCAAGTCGACTCTGATCAAGATCCTAGCGGGGATCTACTCGTGTGACGAGGGAACGATCAGGTTCGAAGGAAAGGACATAGTCTCACTGTCGCCACATGAGTCACACACGCTTGGGATGCGTTTCATTCATCAGGAACTGAATCTCGTCCCCTGGTTTAGTGTAGCAGAGAACATCGTCTTGGGTGACGTTTACCCCAGACGCCTCCGGCTCATTGACTGGCGGACTCTGAATGCGCAAGCCAGCCGTGTACTGGACAAGTTTGGTATTCCGATCTCGCCGCGCTCTGCCATCCAGGGCCTCTCCGTTGGCAAGCAGTGGCTCGTGGCCATCGCGCGAGCCCTCTACTCAGCGGGCAACCTTCTTGTCATGGATGAGCCGACCGCTTCCCTAAGTAAGCGCGAGGTGACTGAGCTGCTCAAGGTCGTTCGGTCACTCCAACACAATGGCACCAGTGTGATCTATATCTCACATAGGTTAGAGGAGGTTCTTGACCTTGCGCATCACGTGACAGTGCTTCGAGACGGCGCGCGAGTCGCGTCATGCGATGCCAGTGATCTGGACATACACAGCCTGACCGATCATATGACGGGCCGCCCCGCAGCGTCTCGCTCGGCCGTGTCTTCGGACAGTGCTCCCGCGCACTGTCCATCTGCGGGCACGCCCCCAGCCCTGGAATTCGACGGGGTCAGCGTGTCTGGCCGTGTCCACGACGTGTCGTTCGCAATCCAGCGTGGGGAGATTACTGGCATCACCGGACTGGTCGGATCTGGCAAGACGGAACTTGGCAGCGCCGCGTTCGGCTTGATCCGACATCGCGGCACTATCCTGGTCAATGGGTGCACTGCCCATCTCCGAACTCCAAGCAGTGCGATGGCGCAACGAATTGCATTCGTTCCCGAAGAGCGAAGACGACAAGGGGTCATCCCCAACATGACCCTCCGAGAGAATGTGACTCTGCCATATCTCAGGTCATTTTGCACTCGTGGGACCGCGGTCATCAAGAAACGCGCCGAACGACAGCTCGTCCGTGAGATGATGGTATCCCTAGATATCAAAGCAGCCGGGACTGAAGCCTTGCTGTCCACGTTGAGCGGAGGCAATCAGCAGAAAGTCGTCCTCAGCCGTTGGCTGCACAAAGAACATGTCGTCATGGTCTTGGACGAACCAACGCGCGGAATCGATGTGGGTGCGCGCCTTGAGGTCTTCAGACTAGTGCGACGTCTCGCACGAGAGGGTGTTGGCATTCTCTACATCTCATCAGATATCGACGAGATCATGCAGGTTGCAGACCGTGTGATCGTTCTCAGGGAGGGGAGGCTCGTGGCGGACCTCGTACGTCAAGCGGCCTCGGCCCAGGAGGTGCTCGACTACTGCTATGGCAACTTGGCCCAGCGTCTTCAAACGACATGACAGAACCAGCTCTGCCGTGAACAGAACTGACGGCCGGTTCCGGCTCGCCGCGGCTCGTTACGGAGCGTTCATGGGGCTGCTGGTGTTGATCATAGTCTTTTCGTGCCTTCGTCCGGCCGTCTTCCCAACATACAGGAATGCCATCAGCGTCCTAAACCAAATCTCACTTCTTGGCATCATCGCCGGCGGCACTACTGCGGTCCTTGTCATGGGGGATTTTGACCTCTCCATCGGTGCCCTGGCGACTTTCGCTGGGCTTCTTGTAGCCGGCCTGTTTCCCATCATGAATCCATTCCTGGCGGTACTGCTTACGCTCGTCTGCGGAGTAGCGGTCGGTCTCATCAGTGGCTTCCTTGTGGCAGTTGTGGGGATCTCATCTTTTGTGGGGACTCTGGCAATGAGCACGATACTCACTGGCGTTGCCTACTGGTACACGAAGGGGGCCACTCTCTTCGAGGGCATACCAAAGGGCTTCGTAGCCCTTGCAAGGAACTCAGTCTTGTCGATTCCGATTCTTGTCTGGATCATGCTAGGCATACTGGCCATTCTACATGTGGTCCTAAATCACACAGTCGTAGGCAGGAAAATGTATGCAGTAGGGGGTAACCGAGAAGCAGCGCGGTATGCAGGCGTCAACATCCCCTGGCAGCGAATCCTTGGCTTCATGATTGCGGGGTTCTGTGCGGCTCTTACAGGCGTTCTTCTTGTTGCACGGCTTTCCTCTGCGCAGCCACGCGCAGGCGATGGGTTTCTCATGGACGCTTTTGCGGCGATCTTTCTCGGGGCTGCGACAGCGAAGCTTGGCCAGTTCCACATCCCTGGCACGCTGATGGGAGCACTGATCATGGGCGTTGCTCTCAACGGCATGACGATCGTCGGGGTCCCGTTCTATTTCCAGTACATATTCCAGGGGGCAATTCTGGCGTTGGCTGTGGCAGCGTCTGGCATACTTCGCAAGCGCGTGTTGTGAGGCACAGCACGGGCAGGGCAGGGAACGGATCATGGGACACAATGGACTCCTTGAAAACAAGGCTGCGATTATCACTGGGGCCGCTCGCGGCATCGGGTTTGGGATGGCTAGGGTTTTCCTTCGTGAGGGCGCTTCGGTGGCACTCGCAGATCTCGACGCGAAGGAATTGGAGGCAGCATGGCAGATGCTTGTTGCAGAGTTCGGCCCGGATCGGGTTGTGAGACACGCGCTTGATGTGACAAGCGAGTCGAGCGCTGAAGCCAGCGTTCAGTACTGCGTGGAGGCTCTTGGAGGCATTGATGTGTTGGTGAACAACGCCGGCATAGTCTCACGCGGGTATGTGAATGAGACCCCACTCGCCGAGTGGGACCGCGTTCTGAAGGTGAACCTATCGGGTGTCTACGTATGCTGTCGGGCTGCCATTCCTGCGATGCGGCGTCGCGGAGGTGGGGCAATACTCAATGCCAGTTCGGTGAGCGCAAGAATGCCGGACGCCGGTCTCTCTGCATACTGCGTCTCGAAGGCCGGCGTTGAAACTCTCACGCGGGTTCTTGCTGCCGAGGCCGCGCCGTACAGAATCCGAGTGAACGCATATGCGCCTGGTGTGACACGGACGCCCATGACAGAAGACATCCTCGCGGCGAGAGCGGAACAGAAGCTTCGTCACATCAGTCTTCGTCAGTTCGGGGACCCGGATGACATCGCCAATCTTGCTGCGTTTCTGTGCAGTGACCGCGCCAGGTTCATAACAGGAGCCGTCATGGCGGTAGATGGAGGGACCATGATCGTTGAGCACCCGTGGAAACCCTGGGATCACACCGTAGACTCGGGCATTGCCGGCGTAAGCAGTTCTACCTGAGCGCTCTGCTCCAGTTTCTCAATAGTTCCCAACATCAGCCGGCCAAGTGGACCTTGGATCCCCATTCTCTGCCCTCCAACAGTCGGGGGCACCTCGCCGGATCTCGACAGCTTTGACTCGGGGGGGGGGGCTTGGCGCATTGGCCGGACAAAAACACCCCCTGACGTGCCACCGGACCAGTTGGTGGGGCTTCCGCGAGACCCACCCACCCATCCTTCTCCTAGCGAAGCATTCAGACTGCATCGGCGTCCTCGAGGAACTCGCCGGCAATGCTGCTAGGTGGTATTGTTATCTACACATGCTCGCAGTATAGTGTCTTAGCGCTTCTAGCGTAGGATGGCTCGCGTTGACGATCAGGAATGGAACGTATGCTGATAGCGGCGTTTGATTTCGGAACAACAGGCTGCAAGGGCTCGTTCTTCTCAAATCAGGGCAACCTTGTGGCAACACACTACGAGCCATATCAGACGTACTACCCACAGCCTGGGTGGGTCATTCAGCGGCCGAGCGAATGGAAGAATGCTCTCATCGAGACGGTGGCGAGCCTGCTCGCACGCACTGGGGAGGATGCAAGCCAAATTGGCTGTTTGACATTCAGTGGCCACATGAATGGTTGTGTCCCAGTGGACGCAACGGGGGAGCCGTTACGAGATGAAGCGATGCTTTGGGCGGATGCTCGTGCTGCCGCAAGCGCCGAGCAACTGCCATCGGGTTTGACGTGGGAAGAGTTCTATCGAAAAACGGGAGCGGGGCTTGACCTCTACTTGTACCCTGCCCTGAAGATCGCTTGGCTCAAGGGCCATGACCGTCCTCTCTACTCTCGAGCGTCGTTCTTCTTGGGAACGAAGGACGTGGTTACATCATGGCTCACGGGGATATGCGCGACGGACTACTCTGACGCCTCCAACACGGGCCTCTTCAACATCAGTCGCCGACTTTGGGACAGTGACCTCGTGCGCGCATTCGCAATCGACGGGCCGAAACTCCCTGATATCCTCCCGAGCACGCAGGTACTGGGGGGCCTCTCACCGGCGGCGGCACGCCTTCTTCACCTGCAGCAAGGCACTCCCGTGGCCGTCGGCGGCGGCGATGTCGTCTGTGCATCCGCCGGTGCAGGGGCAATCGCGCCTGGGGTAGCGTATGCGTGCTTAGGCTCTGCAGCTTGGGTTTCGACAGTCAGATCTGAGCCGATTCTCGATCCTTCACTAAGGGTTGTGAACCTATGTCACCTTGTTCCCGGCCTCTATTCCACCCAGCTCATTAGCTATACAGCGGGCATCGCGTATAAGTGGTTGCGCGACATTCTCTGCATTCACCATACGCGTGCGCATGGCGAGTATCTCTCATTCCGTGAGATGGATCAGATGGCTGAAGGCGCTCCACCGGGATCCGGGGGAGTGCTCTTTCTTCCTTACTTGCGTCCTGGGGGCGCACCCCACTATGACATGTCCGCGAGAGCAGCGTTCGTGGGCCTGAACGTGACCACATGCCTATCCGACATCTTCCGCTCGGTTCTCGAAGGAGTTGCGTTCAATCTCCGTCAACTCGTGGAAGCATTAGAGAGGAGCGAGAACAACCCCTTTCCGGAGCTCACTCTGATTGGGGGAGGGGCCAGCGGAGACCTGTGGAACCGCATCATTGCGTCTGTCCTTAACCGGCGCATTGTAACGTTGACGGCTCAACAGGAGGCGAACACAGTTGGGGCCGCTATCGCAGGCGGGATTGCGGTCGAAGCTCTTGAGGATTTCACTGACGTGGCGAGATTCATTGAGGTCGCCAGCCGTGTCTTCCCACGGCCCGAAACTGCCGAGGTATACGATCGCTTCTTCAGAGTGTTCACGGAGGCGCTGCCTAGTCTGGAAGACACAAACCGTGCACTTGGCGGAGCCGTGCGCACCACGCACGACATGAGCGTCATCGAAGAGAGTGATTATGGGAGGAATGTGCATGGGTGCCTATGACGAGAATGGCCAACGGCGCCAAACAGCGGTTGAGAAGCTCTTTGCCGTGGCCGGGCGCACGGCGCTCGTGACGGGCGCAGCATCCGGCCTCGGCAGAAGAATGGCTACTCTCCTCGTTGAGGCAGGGGCTTCAGTGTACTTCAGCGATATTGACCGCGAGGCTGCAGAGTCGGCCGCCCTGGACGCTTCCACAGAAGGCCAAGGTGAGGCACGTGCCGTGCACCTTGATGTATCTCAGGTGGAATCCGTGCGAACTGCTTTTGCCGAGATCCGAACCAGGTCCCAGAGTCAACTGGACATCCTGATCTGCGCAGCAGGGATCTCGAAGGCCCAGTGGATCGAGGATATGTCCGCGTCATCCTGGCAGCGAGTACTGGATGTCAACCTCACCGGTACCTTCCTGTGCTGCCAAGAGGCTGTCCGGCTAATGCTGCCCAGGAAGTCCGGCAGGATCATCAACATTGCGTCCATAGCGGCCACGTGGGCGCCCAGACCTCAACGCTTCAACGGAGGGTACAACTACTCGGCCTCCAAGGCGGGGGTGCTAGGTCTCACCCTTCGACTCGCCGTGGAGTTGGCGCCACATGGCATCACGGCCAACTGCGTTAGCCCGGGCATGATGCTGACACCGCTGACTACGCACGCACTCAGCGATGAGCAGACTCGGGCGGAAGCGCTGGCAGCTATACCGATGGGGCGACTAGGCACACCAAGTGACCTCGACGGGATCACGCTGTTTCTCTGTTCGAGCAGCTCAGCATATCTCACCGGTCAGAACATCGTTGTGGATGGGGGGTACTCGCTTTGGTAGTCCCGTGAAATGCCATGGAGGTGATACGCAGGCTCCAGTGCGTTGAGTGACGGAGGGCCGCCGTCGAGAGCGCGGACACGAAGGACGTCGAAAGGGAGGACCGTGAAGATGAGAAACAGCGTGGTTTGGGCTCTTGTAGTTGTTCTCTTGCTTGGTGGAGTGGGGCTGGTGGCGAGCGCGAAGCAGATCACAATTGGCGTGGCGTGTCAGAGCATGACAAGCTCCCCAACGCGCATCACGAACGCGATGATCGCCAAAGGCGAGGCAGAAGGCTGGAAGATCTTAACATTCGATGGTAACGGTGATCAGCAGCGCGTGAATGACGCGGCAATGACATGGATTGCCAGTGGTGTCGATGCAGTCTACATCCTGTTCCCGCCTGAGGCGTCCCTTGGCCAACTAATCGCCGCTGCCGCGCAGGCCAACGTGCCTCTCATCACGACCGGGTATGGCTTCGGTAAGGGTCAGACCTTCGATGTTGGCATGAACGACTTCGAAGGGTCTGCGATAATCACAAGCTATCTGTTCGACAGGCTGGGAAGAACGGGCAATATCGTCGTAATGCACTGGGACGTCGTTCCCGTGCCGCGCCAGCGGAAGGCAATCCTCGACGCGATGCTCTCCGAAACGCCTGGGATAAGTGTCGTCGAAGACCACTTCGCGGTCCTCCCAGGGCACGTTGAGGACTGCCGTCGTGCCATGGAGAGCTACCTGATCGCGCATCCACAACCGGGTGCCATCCAAGCTGTCTGGGGCGCTTGGGATGAGCTGACCCTGGGCGCAGTGCAGGCAATTGAAGCCGCGGGACGGACGGACATCTTCGGAGTCGGGATCGACGGAAACCTGTGGACCTTCGACTTGATTCGTGGCGGGAGCCCATTTGTGGCGACGATTGCTCCTGATTGGGAGCAGTGCGCGACGATTGTCGTCTCGGAGCTCAAGCAGAACCTGTTGAACGGCGCACCACCATCCCAGCCGCAGTTCTACATTGATATCCCGCTTGTGACCATCGCCAACTGCCCTCCTGCAGGGTGGTACTACGGTGAGTGGGTGGCCGCGGGCATGCCCAACACTCCCAAGCCCTAGAAACTGTCACGTGGTACGATAGGCTCTGCCCCCTCCTACAGGGAGGGGGCTTTTCGTGCCCCGCGGCCCGAGGGCGTGTGCTTCACAGGCGAATGCCGGGATCGCTGCAAAGGTAGACAGGCCGTTGATGACAGTGAGGGTAGAGCGCCCGAACAGATCCATGCCGGGACACGTTGTGCCAGAGATGTGATCTCGCACAGACGTAGGGGAGTTCGGCAGATGCCGAACTCCATGCCCACAATCGATCAAGTGGTCTTCGTCGTTCCGCAGTCTGCGCAAGGCCTTCCCGACGCGCGGGGAACATTCCAGAGTAGTCACGCCCGGCGTGGCGGAAGAAGTGAGAACTCGGCTAGGGGTCTCCATCATGGGGACCCCTCCCCTTTTCGCGGCATGTAGCATGTGGATGGCAGCAAGTGGACACACACGATGCGGTTTGTGGCTTGTCGCTTGTGGGAGAATCGCGCCGCGACCAAACGCAACCCTCTTGACGGATAGTGTCACCAGACGCCAACTTCGGAGGGCGCCCGACCTCGCGTTGCATGAGAGAGAGTTTGTCCGAGGTATGCGCCGGGAGTCCGCGGCTCTGGCGGTCGGCCACTTGCCGGATCTCGATGGCAGGTAGCTGGTGAGTTCGGCCGACAGCTTGGCTGCCGAACTCCAGCTCTAGGACAATAACCGGCGGACGATGCGTAGATAGACGTCGGCTGCCGGCTACTTGACGGTCTTCGGTGTCAAGCAGCTAGTGTCGCGTCCCGTTAGTAGGTATTCCGATGGTGTTGGATGTGGTATGCTGCGGCATGCCACCACGAGCACCGCGAGTGACGTTGAGTGTTTAGGAGCGGAGGACTCTCTCGAAGCGTGGGCTGCCTCACGCACGGAGCCGTACCGTAGAGTCCAGCGGGCTCGAGTTGCTCTCCTTGCCGCAGACGGCAGGACCAATACAGACATCGCCCGTGAGGTCAATCTCACACGTCTGATCGTGGGCATGTGGCGAAAGCGCTTCGCTAACGCGGGCCTGGATGGACTCACGGACCAGCCTCGTCCCGGACGTCCACGTATCTACTCGACGGCTGAGCGCTTGCGAGTGGTCGAGACAGCATGCACCAGCACGCCGCCCGGCGAGACCCACTGGAGCGTGCGTACTCTGGCCACAGTCACGGGCATCGGGAAGAACACCGTGCACCGCATCCTGCAGGAGAACCGTCTGCAGCCACATCGAGTGGGGACGTTCAGCCAGTCGCCCGACCCTGACTTCGTGGCCAAGGTCATCGACGTCGTTGGTCTGTACATGAACCCACCCGAGAACGCGGTGGTGTTATGCGTGGATGAGAAGACGCAGATTCAGGCACTGGATCGTACTCAGCCGATGTTGGCGATGCGGCCAGATCAGATCGAACGACACACGCATGACTACAAACGTCACGGCACAGTGCAGCTGTACGCTGCGCTTGAGGTTCACGCCGGCCAAGTCATCCCGCGGATCGAAGAACAGCGCCGCTCACGGGAGTTCGTCGCGTTCATGCGGCAGATCTCCCGCACCTACCCGAAGGGACAGATCAATGTGATTCTCGACAACGTCAGCACGCCCCGCTCAGAAAAGGTGCGTGGCTGGCACGCGCAGAAGCGGAACCGGCGGATCGTGTTCCACTTCATTCCGACGTACTCGTCGTGGCTGAACCTGGTCGAGGTGCTGTTCAGCCTCGTTCAGGCCAAGGTCATCCGGCGCGGGACATTCCCGTCGAAAGAAGACCTCGCCAAGAAGCTTCTGGCGTTCATTGATTCCTTCAACGCGCAGCGCCGTCCGTTCCGGTGGACGAAACCAGCCAAGGACATCGTTAGCTCGCACACTTACAGGACGCGACACTAGTGAGTTCGCTCGAAGGAGTGCTGCGAACTCCGGGCGCGCGCTGTCGCTGGAGTAGGGCGCACGCGATGTGGAGGTAGATGGCGGCTCGACGGTCCGAGTTGCCGAGCCGCTAGGGAGTTCGGCTACTCGGCGGGCTCTGTTGCCGAGTAGCTAGGGAGAAGCCTGGCTTGGTCGTTGGCTTCTCCTGGTCAAGAGGGCCGACTGCCGAACTCCGGGCGACTTAGCTCAGGTCAGCAGCCTGCAGGCAATCTCAAGGTAGACGGCGGCTCGACCGTGCGAGCCGCTAGTGAGTTCGCGTTTTGAACGGCCGCGAACTCCGTGCACACGCTAGCTTCCGAGGAGCGCGTGCGCCATGTGGAGGTAGATGGCGGCTCGACGGTCCGAGTTGCCGAGCCGCTTGGGAGTTCGGCAGATCCGCGGCTGCCGAACTCCGGGCGACTTAGCTCAGGTCAGCAGGTTGCGGACGACCCAAAGGTAGACCTGAGCCGCCTTGACGATGTCGTCGACTTCGACGTGATCGTTGGGGCCGTGCGCGTCGGCGATGTCGCCGGGGCCGAGGATGAGGGTCTCAATCCCGTTTGCGGCGAGGTGGGCGCCGTCGGTCCAGTACGTGACTCCGACGGGATCGGCAGGGAGGCTAGCCTCCCGACACGCCGCGGCGGCGGCCAGAGCTAGAGACGAGTCGGGGGAGGTTCCGAGCGCGACGTGCGGCACGGTCGATGTGCGTTCGGTCTCGTAGACCTCGTAGGTGAGTCCCTCGACGCCGTCGCAGATCGCGGCCACGACATCCTGGACTTCGCCCACTGTGTCTGCTTCCCCAGGAAGAGTCCGCCGATCGACGTCGATCTCGCAGCGTTCGGCGACGATGTTCGGCTCGGTGCCGCCGGAGATGCGGCCGACGCTCACAGTCGAGGCGCCGAGCAGGGGATACGTCCGCTTCGCGAGCCGCGGGCGCAGCTCGTCCTCGATCGCGGTCACGATTCGCGCGCCGTACGATGTGGCACTCACACCTTTCTCGGGGCAGCTACCGTGTGCTCCTCGTCCCGTCAGGACGATGCGGATGAAGCACGCGCCCTTGTGGGCAATGGCGGCGCGCAGATTCGTCGGCTCGCCGACGATGGCGTAGTCGGCTTTGAGTCCTGACTCGACCAGCCGCTTCACCCCGAGCGATCCCGTCTCTTCGTCAACTGTGCCGACGAAGACCAGGGTGCCGCGAAGCGGGGCTCCACGGCCAGGAGTTGTCGACGACGCACCGGACAACTCCCTAGCTGTTGCCGCAAGCACACCAGCCATTGCGGCAACAGCCGCCTTCATATCACACGCGCCCCTTCCCCACAGGACGCCGTCCTCGATTCGCGGGGTGAAGGCCTCCTTCATCGCGCCCGCCGGAACCGTGTCTATATGCCCGTTCAATAGGAGGGTACGTCCAGCGGCTCGGGTGTCCAAGCTAGGGTGGCCATGCCACGCGATGACGTTCGCGCGGTCGCCGACTGCGGGAGCAAGCTCGGCTTCGATCCCGCGCGCATGGAACCAGTCGACGAGGAAGCGGCCGATCGCGGCTTCGCGCCCTGGCGCTTGACTGTGGCTCTCGATCGCGATCAGGTCACATGCCAGCCGCACGACCTCGTCGGAATCGATGGTGATGCCCGTCACACTCGGCGGGCGATCGATCACTTCTTGCCGCCGGTGGGCGAGAGCTTCCGCATCTCACCCTTGTCGAACGCGGCCTGGGCCATCTCGCGCAGGCGGAACTTCTGGATCTTGCC
>Ga0315287_10000593_pt1 | contig 31779 bp, 26 predicted proteins | sample YL17G11_0_MG_FD_205037 | JGI IMG/M metagenome (GOLD analysis project Ga0315287, IMG submission 205037) | Sediment microbial communities from Yellowstone Lake, YNP, Wyoming, USA - YL17G11_0 | ecosystem: Environmental > Aquatic > Freshwater > Lake > Sediment | place: USA: Wyoming | collected...
CGGGCCGAACGACAATATGTACGGCCAACACCTGGGGTACGAGTCTACCGTTTCCGCGTAAGGAGCTGGGCTGAGCGATGAGCAATACGACACTCCGTCTCTGGATCGTGGTCGCCCTGGTGCTGGCGGCGTATGGCGTGAGCTTTCTGGTGAAGGCGGGCGCAGCGACGCCGGAGGTGCAACTCCCCGACTGGACGTTTCGCGAGATGCCGAAGCAATTTTCATCTCAATCGGAAATCTGGCGCGGCGAAGACGCGGAGATGGACCCGAAGGTCACGGCCGCCATCGGCGCACATAGCGTGGTCGATCGTATGTATCGAGATGAAAAGGGGTATGCCGTGAGCATGCATACCGCCATCTTCGCTAACCCGGCGGAAGGCGCGCTGCACAGCCCGGTGAACTGCTACCGTGGGGCCGGTTGGGCGAAAATCACCGAGATGTCGGCGGAAATTCAAGTCAACGACGAACGCAGTGTCCCCGTCAATATCTCGACTTGGGAACGCAACGGGGAACGCGTTATGGTGGTCTACTGGTATCAGATTGGCGAGCACGTGCTCTTCGGCCGGTTCGATCTGGGTAAGGTTCGTTGGGCCATGCGTGGCCAGCCGGTCTGGCCGGCAATGGTCAAGGTGCTTCTACAGACCTCCGCGGAGGGGGACTTGGACGATGCGAAAACGCGCATCCTGGACCTTGCCGAGCAGATCGGCCGATGGATCAACCAGCCGAGCCATCAGACTCTTGTGGGCGAGCAACCGGAGACCTAGAAGACGATGATCAGCAGATCCGAGGAATCGCCGGCGACCGACCGATCTGCGCGCGGCGCCGCGTCTGACGCCGTGAGCGACAACAAAAAGTCGCCTCATCGGTGCAACGGGCTCCGATCGCGGCTAAGCGGCCTGTCTTTGCGCGTTGTTGGACAGGCGATGGTCCCTCGCGCTTGGCTGCTGGCTCTGGGTCACTTCCTGGTGTTCGCCGTCGCCTATTGGCTGGCATGGCTGCTCCGCTTTGACTTTGATATCCCGCCGGACATGCTCTCTTCGTTCTGGTCGAGTCTGCCGTGGGCCGTGGGAGTGCAGTTGTTGGTGTTTTGCCTGCTGGGGCAATTCCACGGTTGGTGGCGCTACGTGACTTTTACCGACCTGATGGCTTTGCTCCGAGCCTCAGCGATGTCGTTGTTCGGCCTGGCGGCGATCAACTTCTTTTTCCACTCGCCCTTTCAGATTCCCCGCAGCGTACTGATCCTCAACGTCATTTTAATTGTCTTGCTGTTAGGCGCTTTGCGGGCAAGTTGGCGGATGTTCCAGGAGATGTCTCGACCATTGCTCGATGGTAAGGATTGCCGCGGGGCTTTGCTGGTCGGAACCGACCTTTCCAACGGAATCCTGGCTCACCAGATACAGTCCCACTTCCAGTTGCCTTATAAGATTCGCGGTTTCTTGGCGACCGATGGGGCGGCAAACGGCACGCGTTTGGGACAAATTCCCATTCTGGGGGTCCTCGATGACGTGCGCGGAATCGCCGCTGCGCACGGCGTGACCGATGTGTTGGTCGTTGCAGGAACGCTTCCCGGCCAGCGTCTCCGAAACTTGATGGAAGCTTGTGAGGAGTCGGGGCTGAACTTGAAGATCATCCGCTCCCTGGAAGCTCGGCTGGAAGGCGACGAACACGTCCCCATCCGCGACATCGAAATCAACGACCTCTTGGGTCGCGATCCCATAACCCTCGACGCGGAGAACATCGGCAAGCTGTTGGAAGGTCGCCGCGTGATGGTGACCGGGGGCGGCGGCAGCATCGGTTCGGAAATCTGCCGCCAGATCGTGCGGTTCAATCCGGACTCGCTGATTCTGGTCGGCCGCGGCGAGAACCGCATTTTCGCCATCGAGCGCGAGTTGCAGGACCTGCACGTTCCCGTGGCCTTGCATCCGTGCATCGCGGATGTCACCAACCGCGACCGCATGCGGCAGGTTTTCGAAGAGTTCCGGCCGGAGGTGGTGTTCCACGCCGCTGCGCACAAACACGTTCCCATGATGGAAACCAACGTTGGCGAGGCCGTCAGGAACAACGTTCTCGGCACGAAGTGCGTGGCCGATCTCGCCGACGAGTTCGGCGTGGTCAGTTTTGTGCTCATTTCCACCGACAAGGCGGTCCATCCTTCCAGCGTGATGGGGACCACGAAGCAGATCGCCGAGCGATATGTGCATACCCTGTCGCAGGAGTCGGCCACGCGGTTTACCGTAGTCCGCTTCGGCAACGTATTGGGGTCGGCCGGCAGCGTCGTGCCGATCTTTCAGGAGCAGATCCGCCGCGGCGGGCCAATCACGGTGACCGACCCGCGCATGAAGCGGTTCTTCATGACCATTCCTGAAGCGTCGCAACTCGTTCTCCAGGCGGCCACGATGGGCTCCGGCGGAGAAATCTTTGTGCTGGAAATGGGGGAGCCGGTGCGGATTGTCGACCTCGCTCGCGACTTGATTCGGCTCTCCGGTCTGCCCGAACATGCCATTGAAATTGCGTTCACCGGCATCCGGGCCGGCGAGAAGCTGTTCGAGGAACTGTATTTCGACGACGAGCAGACGCTGCCCACCTCGCACCCCAAACTGCGGGCGGCATATCATCGTCCGTATTTGCTGTCGGAAGTACGCCGTTCAATCGAGGCGTTGGAACACTTGATGCTCGGCCCGCAGGAAGCGATCCGGCGGAAGCTTCACGAGATCGTGCCCGAGTTCACGGCTCCACCCCTGGACTTGGGCGAAAATAAAGGTCAAGCTCTATTAGAGGGTTCTGGTGTCAGGCCGCACGCGTGACGGTTGCGGCCGCCAACGATGAAGTGCCGGTAGTCTGCGTTTCCAATCAGCGCCTGCCACTCTGATGTGCCGGCTGAAAAGGTCCGCTCGGCCGTCGGCACAAGTTCGGCAAACAGGTTTCGCGTTGCCCGATCCGTGGGTTCGCAAAACGGTGTCTGAACCCACGAAAGCATAATGAAGTGCGACAAAATTGGCCCGAGCCAAAATCGGATGGGGATCCATGTCACCCAGGGGGACGGAGTCTGCGCATCTTGCCAAACCATGGCTTGGCTGATGGACCGCCAGCGGCTAGACTACTTGCTTGCTGTAGCAGAGGTTGTCCCGGTCCCTCCGCAAAGATAAGGAGATCCTGTGAGTCAGACCAGTCCCATGACGGTGCCTTTGCTCGATCTGAAGGCCCAGTACGCAACCATCAAGGACGAGATCCTGCCGGCGGTCCATGCCGTATTCGAAAGCCAGTATTTCATTTTGGGGCCCGTGGTTGAGGAGTGCGAGCGGGCGATTGCCGGCTATTGCCGTTGCCCCCACGCGGTCAGCGTCTCTTCCGGCACCGATGCCCTGCTGATTGCCTTGATGGCCGAAGGGATTGGGCCGGGCGATGAGGTGATCACCACGCCGTACACGTTTTTCGCCACGGCCGGGTCGATCGCCCGGCTTGGCGCCAAGCCGGTCTTTGTGGACATCTGTCCGAACAGCTACAACATCGACCCCTCGCAAATCGCGGACAAGATCACTACCCGGACCAAAGCGGTCCTGCCGGTACACTTGTATGGTCAATGTGCCGAGATGGATCCGATCTTGGAGATTGCCGACCGGCACGGCATTGCCGTCATCGAGGACGCCGCTCAAGCCATTGGGGCGGAGTACAAAGGCCGTCGGGCAGGCGCTATGGGACGCTACGGCTGCTTCAGCTTCTTCCCCTCGAAGAATCTCGGCGGCGCCGGCGACGGGGGCATGGTGACCCTACGCGACGCATCGCTTGCCGAACGGCTCCGCGTACTGCGAATGCACGGTTCCAAGCCGAAATACTATCACTCGTTGATCGGCGGCAACTTCCGCTTCGACGCCCTGCAAGCGGCGGTCATTAACGTGAAACTCCGCTACCTCGACCACTGGACTGCCGGCCGGCAGGCGAACGCCGCCAGGTATCGCCGTCTGTTCGAAGCCGCCGGGCTGGCGGCCGACGTCGTGCAACTCCCTTGCGAAGAGCAACACCGCCGTCATGTTTACAATCAGTTCGTGATCCGGGCCAGCCGCCGGGATGAGTTGCTCGGTTATCTGAAGAACCATGGCGTGGGCAGCGAGATCTACTACCCCGTGCCGTTGCACCTCCAGCAGTGTTTCGCCGAATTGGGATATCGCGCGGGCGACTTCCCAGCCAGCGAGGCAGCGGCCAAAGAGACCCTTGCGCTGCCCATCTATCCCGAGTTATCCGAGCAGCAGGCTCAGTACGTGGCCGACTGCATTCGGACGTTCTACCGGTAGAGACCAAGTGCTTGCTTCGGAGAACGCACTCTGGCAGAATGGTTGGAGCAGCGCCGTAGCGGGAATGTTGGCATGAGTGAATCATTCGATCCATACCGTAAGTGGCTAGGCATTCCTCCCCAGGATCAGCCCCCGCACTACTACCGGTTGCTGGGCATCGAATTGTTCGAGTCCGACCCGGACGTGATTTCCAATGCGTCCGACGGGCGGATGGCCCAGGTCAAGACCTTTCAGGCCGGGAAGTACTCCGAACACTCGCAACGGATTCTCAACGAAATCGCCGTGGCGAAGATTTGCCTGTTGAACCCGGCACGCAAGGTCGAGTACGACAGGCAACTGAAGGAGCGTCTTCCTTCGCACCACGTTGCGTCCAAGGCGGCCCCATCCGGTGCGAAGGAGTCCTCAGCGACTGCCGAAGGGTCGGTAGAGATGGAGATGCCCCGTTTCCGCCCCGTACCGGCTTCATCGTATCTTCCACGCCCCGGCCGCAAGGGGTCGCGTTGGCAAATTCCAGGGGTCTTGGCGGTCCTTTCGGTGTTGGTGATCGTGCTGCTGGCGGTCTGGCCTCGCGACAATCGCGGGACGACCGTAGCCGATCGCACCAAGTCCCCGTCTCTGCCGCCAAGCGAATCGCCCAACGGGATTGCACATCCCGCAAAGCCCGCGGAGCCGGTGAAGCCTAAACCGTCCGAACCGGCCAAGAAGCCTGTCGAACCCGTCGTGAAACCGGAGGAAAAAAGGCCGGCTGTCGAAGTGGCGCCCGAGCAGTCCGCACTCCCCGAGGTGACATCCAAGAAACCATTGGAAGAGTCGTCCCCTTCGGAACCGCCAAAAACGCCCACCGGCCCGAACAAGCTCGCCGTCCCCGACTCGGATCAGCAGCAGGCGGCCGAGGCGAAAGTCCGCGAGATCTTTGCCAAAGAATTTGCCGCCGCCAAGACCGCCGATCAAAAGCTTCATCTAGCCGCGAAGCTTTTCAAGCAAGGAGAGACCACCGCGGATGACTCCGCGGCTCGCTTCGTGCTTCTGCGAATGGCATGCGAGATGGCTGCGGCGGCGGGCGCATTGAACGAATCCTTGGCCGCTGCCGACAAGATGCAGCAAGATTTCGACGTTGATGCAGTCGCCTTGAAAACCGATCTTCTCGCCAGGTCCGTCGAGTCGGGCCGGATCGGCGGACGGAAAACGGCCGACTCGCAGGAAGTCGTCGGCGCTGCGATGGCACTGCTGGACGACGCCGTGGCGGTCGATGATTTCGAGTCCGCCGGCCGGCTCGGAAAACTGGCGACGACGGCCGCTCGCGCCGCGAAGGATCCGCAGATCGTTCGCGACGTGACTGCGCGCATCCGCGAGGTCGATCGCCTCAAGCTGCATTTCGCTTCCGTCAAAAAGGCCATCGACGTGCTAGCCGAGAATCCCGATGATGCCCAGGCAAACGCGACGGTCGGGCAATGGCACTGCTTTTCCAAGGGCAATTGGGAAAAGGGCTTGCCGCTGTTGCGGAAAGGAGGCGACGAGAAATTGGCGGGGCTCGCCACTCGCGACTTGGCATCCCCCGCGGACGCCAAGGCCCAGGCCGCTTTGGGCGACGATTGGTGGGAACTGGCGGAGGCCGAACGGGGCCCCTTCAAATCGGTCTTCCATGCGAGGGCGGCCTACTGGTATGAGCAGGCATTGCCCAAGCTCTCGGGCCTTGAAAGGACGAAGGTCGAACGAAGGCTGGAGACGACCGCTGCCGCCCAGCAGCCGCGCGAATCGCCCGACAACGCGGCGAAGACCCGCGGAGTGGTGCAGAAGGGCAACGTGGCACTGGCCAGCAACGGAACGACAATTACTGGAGTTGAGACTGGAGCCGAGTCCCTGCTCGATGGAAACAGCACGAACTATGGTCAGCACGCGGTAAGTGACTGGCCGTGCGAATGGACGATTACATTCCAGAAGGTGTACCGTTTGCAGGCAATCCATTTTCTGTTGCATGACCTGGACAAGTCGAGATTCTATCGCTACCGCATCCAGATTTCTGCGGACGGCAAGAAGTTTACGGACTTGGCCGACAGGAGCCAAGGTCAGTGGAGAGGTTGGCAACAGCTCGTGTTTCCGCCGCGACCGGTGAAGGCCGTCAAGCTGATCGGGCTGTTCAATAGCGCCAATGCCGGATTTCACGTAGTTGAGTTCGAAGCATATTGCATTCCTCCTCAGAAATCATCGAAGTAGTGGACGTACGACGGGCAATGGCCGATGCCCCGATGATCGTCAGGACTGCTACAATCCAATCGTTGCGAGAGAGTTCCGTAATTTCTCCGCGCGTATGGCCAAGAGACATATACTATGGAAGATGGTGAGTTGTTGTCACCCACGGGAACGGAGTGCGCGCCGGCCGCGCCTCGGACGGCGTCGCCAAGCCACGTTCGCTTACAGGCGTCTTTGAGAAACGTATGAGCCAGCCCAAGGATTTTGTCATTGCACCGCCGACGCGATTCATTTCCGTCAATTGGGCGGAACTGTGGCGATATCGGGACCTGTTCCTGGTCTTCGCGTGGCGCGATATCTCCGTGCGGTACAAGCAGACCTTGCTGGGAGTGCTCTGGGCGATCTTTCAACCGTTGATCACGATGGTGATCTTCACTTTCATCTTTAACGGGGTGGCGAAGATCGAGAGCGGCGACGGCAGCCCGTATCCGATCTTCCTTTACGTTGGCCTGCTCCTTTGGCAGTACTTCTCGGGCACGCTCACCAACGCCAGCAATTCGATGGTCGCCAATGCGGGCATTATTCAGAAAGTGTACTTCCCGCGGCTGATCATTCCCGCCTCGACCGCGGTTACCGGCCTGGTTGATCTGGCCGTCGCCAGCGTCGTCCTGATCGGCATGATGGTCTACTACGGCTACTGTCCGTGCCTGGCCGGAGTGTTGATTCTCCCCCTGCTGCTAATGATCGCCGTCTTGGCGTCGCTGGGAGTGGGGTTGTTCTTGGCGTCGTTGAACATCAAGTTCCGCGACGTCCGCCATGCGCTCCCGTTCGTCATTCAAATCATGATGTACGTAACGCCGGTCATCTACCCCGTAAGCATGTTGGACAACCATCCGGTCGTCAAAACGTTGATGCTCTGGCTGAATCCGATCTCCGGAGTCATCTCGAACGCCCGCGCCGGCTTGCTGGGCACGGCGCCGGTGGATTGGGGCGTTTTGGCCATTTCCGCATTCACGAGCGTCCTGCTCTTCTTCTTCGGCTTGTACTACTTCCGCGCTACCGAGCGCTACTTCGCCGACATCATCTGATTATGTCGAAACCAATTATCGAGATTCAAGGCGTCGGCAAGCGCTATCGCATCGGCGCGACAAAGGAGCCGTACCTGAGTCTCCGTGATGAAGTAGCCAAGTGGTTTTCGCCCGCGGCGCGGCGAGCCCGGGCGGCCGAGGAGCAGTTCTGGGCGCTGAGGGACGTAAGCTTCTCCGTCGAGCCGGGAGAGGCCATCGGCATCATCGGCCGCAACGGGGCGGGCAAGAGCACGCTCTTGAAGATCCTCTCCCAAATCACGCCGCCCACTGAGGGCAAAATCACGATGCGGGGCCGGGTAGGCAGCCTGCTCGAAGTGGGCACCGGCTTCCATCCCGAGCTCACCGGCCGCGAAAACATCTACATGAACGGCGCCATCCTCGGCATGAGCCGCCGGGAAATTGCCCGCAAGTTCGACGAGATCGTCGTCTTCGCCGAGATGGAGAAGTTTCTCGACACGCCAGCCAAGCGCTACTCCAGCGGCATGTACGTCCGCCTGGCCTTCGCAGTGGCGGCACACTTGGAGCCGGAAATACTGGTCATCGATGAAGTGCTGGCGGTGGGAGATATGGAGTTCCGTAAGAAATGTTTGGGGAAAATGCAGGATGTGAGCCAGGTGGGAAGAACCGTCCTGTTTGTGTCCCACGATATGGGAAACATCTCCAATCTCTGCTCCAGGACGATTTGGCTTGATTCAGGCAGTATCCGAGCGCTCGGTGATACCAAGGATGTGATATCACAATATGTTTCTAGTGGAGCACACCTGGGCGGGGAGATCAATTGGGCGGATATTGAATCCGCACCCGGCAACGACAAAGTGCGTCTCAAGGCAGTTAGAATCATGTCGAATGGCCACGCGACGGTCGACGTTATGATCGACAGCGAAGTTAGGATTGAAGTTGATTATTGGAATCTCCAAGATGGGGCAGTCCTGCTCTCCAATGTACATTTGTGGGACAAAATGAATGCCCTCGTTCTGGCATCCGCCAATATGCCGTCAGCCAGTTTGTCGGTGGACCCCTGGGCTGAAAAACCACGTCCCAAGGGGCTTTATCGGACGGTTTGTGTTATCCCCGCCAATTTTCTGAATAGTGAGAACTACTCAATTGGTGTCGGGATACAGAATGGAAGACTGGAGTGGCAGGCTTGGGAACAGAACCTTTTAGCGTTTATGGTCCATGAAACAGGCGAGATGAAGAAGGAATATATGGGGGCCTGGGGTGGAGTTGTACGACCCAAATTTGTCTGGTCTACCGTGTGCTTGAACGGTGAGAATTTGGATTAAAGGAGAATACGGGCAACATGGGCTACATGAAACATAAGTACACCCGAACCTATTTCCTCAAGGAAGATTGCGCAGGGAACAAAACTGTTATTGGCGTGGAAGGAGTAGAAGACTTCAAGAGAGGTGGTATCCGCGAACACGATCTGGATATTCTCCGGCGTATGGATTTTCGCGGAAAGAATGTATTGGATTTGGGTTTTGGACGCGGTGAGGCGATCAAATATGCCCTCGACAACGGTGCTCATCGAGTTGTGGGTGTGGATTTCTCCGAAGATGCAAACGCAATCGTACGGGCCTTTCTGACGCACTATGGTTTGCAGGCAGAGTTGCACTGCATGGACGCATTGATCTTTTTCCAAGAATATGCGACACGGAAGGATGCTGAATCGTTTGACATTGTGTTGATGCTCGACTTCATCGAGCACGTGCCGCGTTCCGAGTTGACCAACGTGTTGACAGTGATGCATGACTGGTTATCGGATCGGGCAGTCCTTGCCATCAATACGCCCGTGTTTCAGGTTGATAATGATGTCATCGCCGATGGTTTGGATCCGAGAGCAAGAGATACAAGTGACGATTACGAGGAAACAGCAGGAATGCACTGCAACCGTTATACAAAAGCATCCCTTCGCAACTACTTACGGAGTTGTGGCTTTACTGCTATTTCCGGCCATTTCTTTGTGCCGAATTTATCCATTGCTCGTGTCTTAGATGGAACGCCGTGGGCGTGGTGGATAGCAGGCAAGCGCAGTTATCCCGTTTTGCGTTTTGCTATGTGGCAAAAGGAGTACTTTGAATACGCAATATCTTTGGACGAGATCAAAAGAAAGCAAAACAGTAAGCGAGAGCAGTTGCTAAGGGCTATCCAAAGACCATTTGCACTCTTGAGTGTCGTGCTTCGAACGGACAAGCGGATAAGTATGGCGGGTGTCTCTCGTCGACTTATTGGTTACTGTCGTTGTAATGGTGGTGTGCCTTTGGAAAAGAAATCTGATCCCCAATGGCTTAGAGTGACCGGAGGACCACTGCAAGGTTACTACCTGTTTCTCGATCTGAAAGCCGCAGCCTTCTGGCACAAGGAGATGATGGAAGGCTGCTACGATGCCTTTATCTATGACGCGCTTGTCAAACTTGTGCGCATCGAGGGCGCTACCGTATGGGATGTGGGCGCCCACATTGGCTACCATTCGCTTGCCTTTGCGGCGCTTGTTGGTCCGTCAGGGCACGTCGTAGCGTTTGAACCGAACCCTCACAACATGGAGCGCCTTCGCCAGCATCTTGGACGGAATGACGACCTTCAAGAACGCATTACGCTCATGACCTGTGCCTTGGGTAATGTGGACGGTGAAGAGGATTTCGTTTTCAGTCCCGAAGTCGACGACGGCAGGAGCTCCGGCAGCCACCTGAATCAGGCGTTTGTTCCAGAAGAACCAGGAGCTTATCAATCGTTTATTCAAACAAGAGTTCCCGTGGTTACGGCGGATACTTTGCTGCGCGATAAAAGCGTTCCAGCTCCGTCTATCATCAAAATCGACGTTGAGGGTGCTGAAGCTCTCGTCCTGGCAGGAGCGCAACATCTGCTTAGAAGTCTAAGGCCCGTTCTTCTGATAGAGGTGCATCACATTACAGCAATGCACGATACGCTCAATATCTTGCTGCGACTGGGTTATCATACAAGCATCCTTAACGATGCCCCGAAGTCGTCGTCACGCTGCTTCATTGTGGCCCAACCGGAAGATAGTCAGCCGCTGAACGGCGTAACTGCTGCTAATGAGGACGCTCAGTGAATATCTTGCACATCAGCAGCACAGACCTTATGGGGGGGCGGTTCACCGGTTACTACATGCAGCAAGCCCTTGCGCAAATCCATACTGTGGAAATGGCGGTATGGAATCGAACCACAGACAACCCAGGCGTGCATTCGATGCGTCCGAGCAGGTGGTTTCGCCTTCCTACCGCCGTTGCCAGAAGGTGCGATGACAAGTTGGGGCTGGAGGGACTTACCGGCCTGGGGGGATGGGCGTTGCCAATCCGAGATTATTTCAAGCGCGCAGACGTTGTCCATCTGCACCTGATTCACAATGACGCTTATTTCAGCATTCTGTCCTTACCTATGTTGAGTCATATGAAGCCCCTTGTATGGACCATCCATGATCCATGGGCAATGACGGGGGTCTGCCTGTACTCTTTCGATTGCGATCGCTGGCTGACGGGATGTGCTCCTCGCTGTCCTTATCCGAGGCGTGAGTCACTCTTCCAGCATCACATGCCTGCCTTGCACTGGCGGATCAAAAAACGGGTTTATCAACGGTCAAATCTGGATCTGGTTGTCGCATCCCAATGGATGCGGGATAGAATTCAACGGAGTCCTTTATTGCGTCATCTCCCTTGTCATCTTATTCCTTTTGGCATTGATCTTGAAACTTTTCGCCCCCGTCCCAAAGCGGAGGCCCGCAAAAAATTGGGGATCTGGCCCAATCAGAAGGTCATTGCGTTTCGAGACGCTGGTTCAGTGGAGCGATTCAAAGGAATGCCGTGGTTATTGGAAGCATTGCAGATGTACGAACCGCAGGAGCCGACCTGTTTACTAATCTTGCAGGATGGCCGCGCTTTTCGATCACTATGGCCAAAGTACAATGTGATCACACCGGGTTGGATTGATGGTGAAGAACTTGCAGTCGCCCTATCGGCAGCGGATGTGTTTCTGATGCCCTCGATTCAAGAAGCATTTGGACTGATGGCTGTGGAGTCAATGGCCTGTGGAACCCCGGTAGTTGTATTTGAGGGGACTGCATTGCCAGACGTTATCAAGGCTCCACAAGGTGGATTGGCCGTACCGTCAAAGGACAGTGTTGCACTGGCCGGTGCAATACAGCAGTTATTGGCGGATGATGATCTAAGGGATAAACTGGGAAAGCAGGCACGCCAGATTGCGGAGCGAGAATATACGCTCCCCTTATATATCGAACGACATATCAGTTTGTATCTAGATGTGATTGAGCGTCACCGCCGAGAGGGGCATGGTAAATCAATTGCCGGTCTCGCCCACGCCCGTACGCGCGGCGGGCCGGATTGATCGTGCCCCCCGAGGATCCAGAGGTAGTTGATGAGCGTATCATGAAAATCCTCATGCTGACAAGTTTTCCACCCTGCCAGCTCAGCACTGGTGGACTGGTGCTCGACCGATTGTGCCGATTTCTTCCGCGGGGCTCCATCGCGAGTTACGTGGTGGCGGGATTGATGCCCGATGCGCGTTTGTCGGCCGACCTGGATTGGATCCCCGTCCGATATGCTGTCTGTCCTCGGCAAAGGGTGCCCATCTTGAGTTCAAAGCTGCTGCAAAATGCCTTTTCCTTGGGAATGGACAGGTGGAATACGGCCACGGCGATTCCAAAGCTTGTGCGCAACATCGTAGCGTTCGGCAAGACATTTGGTGCGGATCGACTGTGGTGTACCCTCGAAGGCCAGACGTTGATCCGTCTGGCCCTGCCCGTTGCCAACCGTCTCGGAGTGCCGCTTGTAACGCACATTTGTGACCCGCCGGCCTGGTGGCTGCGCGCCAATCTGATCGATCCGATCTCGCAACGGCGAATCTTGCACTGTTATGAAGAGTCGATTCGCGGCAGCGTGCGTTGTGCCGCCGCTTCCTGGGCTATGGCGGACGACTATCACGAGGCGTATGGGGTTCATGCAGTCCCGCTGATTCCCAGTCTTGACGAAAACCTGGCTCGCGAGCCGGCCCGGGCGATTTCTGATGGCGACCGGCTAATCATCGCGATCGCGGGTAAGATCTACGCCACGGAAGAGTGGAGTTGTCTGCTCCGAGGGCTGGAAAGCGTATCGTGGCGAATCGGGGGAAGGGACGTCGTGATCCGCGTCTTGGCCCAATCGCTACCGAACGCGGAGCACGCCGTGCGGATCGAGTTCCTGGGCTGGCGACCGGAAGAGGAGGTGATCCGACTGCTTTCCAAGGCCGACGTGTTGTACTGTCCCTACTGGTTTGACCCGGCTTTCGAACGGGAGGCACGGTACGGTTTCCCGGGTAAGGTGACGTCGTACCTCGCGTCCGGGCGTCCGATTTTGTTCCACGGTCCTTCTTATGCATCGCCGGCTCGTTTTCTCGAAACGCATCAGGCAGGCCTTTGTTGTTATTCTTTGGAGCCGAAGGAAGTCGTCCGTGCGCTCGAGAATCTCGTCGGCGATGCCGACTTGTACTCCCGCTTGGCGGCCAACGGCAGCCAAGCCTTCCACGAGAATCTCACCCTTCGATGCTATCGGAAGGCGTTCAGCGAGATACTTCAGGTGAAGGAGGGATGCCTCGTTGCCGACGTGGCCGATCGATCTCCAGTATAGCCGTGGTCAGCATAACGGTTCCTCAGCGTCCCTGACCGAGCGAGCAGACCTATTATGAAACGAATTCTTTTTTTACACCATGCCGGGCATCGCGGCGGTGCCGGGATCATGCTGGCCAACATTCTCCGCACTCTGGACCGCGAGAGGTTCCAACCCATTGTGGTAAGTCCACCAGGCGACATTGTTGGCGACCTCGAAAGCACCGGGGCGGAGGTGCGCATTGCTCCGCGGCCGATTCGCATGTTCCGACACACCTCGGGCTTCACTTGGCCTGCATATTCTCCTGACTTCCTCAAAGATGCCATTTTGCAATGGCAAGATCGCGGCTTTTGGGAACAATACTTCCGCCAAAGCGGCGTTGACATGGTCCAGTTGAGTTCGCTGGTATTGGCTCCCTTGGGTGTTGCCGCCCGTCGGGCTGGCCTTCCGGTGGTTTGCCTGGTCCAGGAAACCTTGACTCGCGGTGTGCTCGGTGTGCGGACTACCTGGCTGCGGCATCTCCTCTCCAGGCAAATGGACGCCGTGGTATTCATCTCCGAGTTTGATCGTCGACAGGCCCATTGCCGCGCGCCGATCACCGAAGCCATTCCGAACTGGGTGGATCTGGCCGTGTTTGACAGGTCGCTTCGACGGGAGGATGCCCGACAGACACTGGGCCTGCCGATGGATGCAGAGATCATCTTCTTCCTCGGCGGCATGTCGAAGCTCAAGGGAACACTCATTCTTCTGCGCGCGGTCAATGAGCTGCGCGGGCGGAAGAACCTGCATCTGGTGATCGCCGGATACAATGCCCCATTAACCAGATGGCTGCCCTCGGATGTTCCACGGATTTACCATGCCGCGCGGCGGATGCTCGGATCGGCCTACCGGGCGACAAACCGGGCCCTCGGCCGCGATTACTTGCATCGCACGATGACTTTCCTGTCGCGGATGGACCATGCGGACCGCGTGCATCTAGTGGGCATGACTGAGAACATCGTCCCCTACTATGCGGCGGCCGACGTGGTGGTCTTTCCGGCCACTGCCGCGCATCAGGCGCGACCGGTGCTCGAAGCAGGCGCGATGGCCAAGCCGGTGGTCGTCTCGGACTTCGAGTGCCTGCGCGAGTTCGTGACGCACGGCCGAAATGGCCTGGTCTTCCCGCCAGGCGATTGGCGGGCATTGGCGCAGGCGCTGCGTCAACTGTTCGACGATCCGGAGCAGGCAAAGCTGATGGGCGAAGAGAATTACCGCAATACTTGCGAACAACATGACGCACGAGTGAATGGGCCAAGGTTCAATGCCCTGTACGAGCGCGTTTTGAGCGCACAGCATGAATAATCATCGCTGGGTTACGATCGTCATTGCCTTCTGCTTGGGGCTCAGTATCTTAGGCGCGGAGTGGACCTGGGGCTACTCCGGTGGGGAGTTTTTCTGGTTGCGCGGCATTTCTCGCATATTCCCGTCTGCCTGCTTGCTCTTGTTGGCCATCGTCACCGGTGCATTTGGGGTGCGCCCGAATGGCATCCGCTTCCACTTCGCGGTGTTCGGAGGATTGTGCTTTGTCGGCGCGTTGATGGCGCAAATGACGCTCTCCACAAAAACTGAGAGGCTAGTATCCTTCGACTACGCAACACTCGGCACCATTCAGACTGTCTTGTTTGCATTCATGGGATACTGGATTGGGCAGGATGAGCGAGAAGCCAAATGGCTGCTGCAAAGGTTCGCGCTCGCCTGCGCCTGCGCCTCGATCTTTACCACTATTTGCCGTGTAGCCGGCTTATCCGGGTATCCTTTTCTTGATGCGGCTTGGCCGGTCATGCTGATCGTGCTGTTTGGCTACTGTTGGTACTTGTACGCATGGCTGACGTCTCCGTGGGCGAATCCGGGGTCATTGTTTGGCGTTGCGGCTTGTTCCCTCGAAGTCTGGGTTACCTTCGCCAAGCCGATCATATTCAGTGCCGTGGTCGGATCATTGTTTCTGTTCTTATATTCGATGTGGACTACCAGAAAGAGGTTGACGGTCGTTGGAAAGGCCGGCATTCTGAGCGCCATGGCCGCAATCACTCTTATGGCAGCCAACGCATACACCTCGGGCAGGATGGCTGCGGCGGTCGAAGATACGATCTATAATAAGTTTCTGCATACGGATGAGACAAAGATGTATAGGATCGACTCGTTCGAGGATCTCCTAGAAAAGGCGTCGGGCGGCCGCTGGAAAATGTGGCAAGAGGCAATGGGACGCTTTTATGAGAATCCCTGGTTCGGGTCCGGTTTTGGCCAGAGTTTTTCTGGCATTGCAAATGACGAGAGCATTTATGTTCACAACTGGTATTTGGACTTGCTGCTGTCGATAGGGATTGTGGGATCGCTCCCCATTTTCGCCGTCGTTGTCTGGTGGATCGTACTGGTAACCAGGAAAAGAGTGGTTGTCGGTCAGAAACATTTTATAGTGCCATGCTTGGCATACTTTGTGAGCATCATGGCCTATAACTGCGGCGGTTCCATCCGGATATTCTTTACGATGCAGTCTTTGATGGTTCTCATCATGGCAATTACGGCAGCGCTCGCCGATAGAGTATTGGCCTCGACGCCCACACGGCAGGCGAGCCCTCTGAGTGTTCGAGGTTCTCTTGTGGGCAAACGTTCATAAGGCAAGCAGGGCGTGTTCATGGCCGCTTCCTATCCGCGCGTGATGGTGGTCAACGGCGCGGCGTTGGGCAGCATGTCGGCTGGTGGGCTGACATTGTCTAATTTGTTCTTTGGATGGCCTGCGAATAACATTGCCCAGGCGTATATCGTGGGGCTCATGGCATACAAAATGGGCGGAATCATATGGGTATTCTTTTCGTTGACGTCTTTTGCTGTGCTGATTATGGCAATCGTCGCACGACTGGCGGACCAAGCACTCGCCGCGCCGCGCGCCAACACAGCGAGCGTGCGGCCACCCCCGCGTGTGGTCGCGGGCAGGCGAACAACCAAATGACCTTGCGTGATCTTGGGATGGCGAGGCACCGGTCGAGCCAATGGTAGCGCTTGCCAACGAGAATAGGGCCGCCGAGGGCAGCGGGTGATGATGCAACAAAGCTTCCAAGATTCACTTGTCGCCGCTGTGTGCCCGATTTGCCAAGGGCGCGAGGTTGAGGTCTTGTACACGGTGGACGCAGAGGCGGCATCTGGCCATCTGCACGCTGATGGGAGGGACAGGCACCGGCACGCGAGATTACGAGACCATGTCCAAGAGATATGGCAGGGGCGTTCCTGCCGGTTTCTCCGCTGTAAGCAGTGTCAATTCTGCTTTGCCTGGCCTTTTGTCGCCGGAGATTCGGAATTCTACTCTCTATGGTACGAAGGCCCGTATTCTGCGGCTTCGTGGCGATGGGAGTTTCAGATGGCACGAGACGACCTCTTGCGGAGACTGAACTCGAAGGGGCGGAATGTTCCACGGGTGTTGGAAATCGGGGCCGGAGATGGCGCATTCCTTAGACGTATTACGCCCGCACTCGTTCCAAAGGAAAACGTGCTTTGCCTAGAGTACTCGGAAAGCGGCGCAAAGACCATAAGCGACTACGGTGTGATGTGCGTCAGAAAGGATGTGCGGAGCCTACAGCTTTCGGCGGACGAAAGGCGGTTTGACGTCGTCTTCATGTTTCATGTGCTAGAGCACATGGGTGATCTGGACGGAGTCTTCCGTGCGATTTCGCAACTGACGAACGAAAATGCCGACCTTTTCATTGCGGTGCCCAATGCCAAGCAAAGGGCAATATATGATGGCCACGGCGTTGGGGAGGATGTCCCGCCAGCCCACATTTCACGATGGAACAAGGCGAGTTTCGAGATACTGGCTGAACGACACGGCTGGCTATTGGTCAGGCACGAGACTGAGAATGGAACCTACCTTGCGAGAACTCGCAGATATCTTTCTTTTCGCAGCAAGAGCTTCGTCGGCGTGCGCCGTTTGTGGGGAATCCGTTTTAGGACCCTGCGGATGTTGGCGATGTTAGCAGTCCTGCCGGCACTCGCCTTGGCGTGTTTGCCGGGGATGTGTGCCTTGGCAGCGAGAGGGACGGGAGTTTCTCAGTACGCACATCTCCGGCGAAGTTCCACTGTACGGTGCGAAAATGCAGGGGCTGCGCAATGAGAGGTCCAGCGATGACATATCCACGAGTACTGATTGTCGGCGCGCATTTTACCGAGCAATCGGGGAGCGGCACGTTCTTGGGGAGACTTTTCTCAGGTTGGCCGGTGGATCGGTTGGCCACTGTTTGTGGCGATACCTTGCCTCCGGACTGGCGGCGGTGTCGCCGGCATTACCGGATGGGGGACCTGGAGTTTCGTCTGCGGGCGCCGTTGAACCGACTGGTTCCGGCGCGATGGTCGGGCCCGCTGCGTCCGCTAGCTGCGGCTGCTCCGCCGTCGTGTGCAGCAGCGCCTTTGCCGAACGTCACTTTAGGTCGCCGTCTGACACAGTATCCCCGGCGTGTGCTGCGTCGACTCTCGCGCGGTTTGGATATCCTCTACCGCGTGGGACCATCGCCGCAACTCCTCGCGTGGGCACGCGAATTCCAGCCGGAGGTAATGTACGGGCGTTGTTCGAGTCTGAGTAGCGTACGTTTTGTGCGCCGGATGCAACAGGCATTAGGTGTCCCTTTGGTCCTCCACTTCATGGATGATTGGCCGGAGAACCTCTACCGCGAAGGCTGGGCGTCCCAGTGCGTGCGCCCGCGCTATTTGGCTGAGTTTGCGGAGTTGGTTCGTTCGGCCGATGTCGTTATGGCCATTTGCCGGGAAATGGCCGAAGAATACGAAAAACGTTACCGGCGTCCGGTTTTATGGTTGCCCATGCCAGTCGAGTTGGACGCCTATCAGACCACGGCTCGCACCCAATGGCCGCCTGGCCGTCCTTTTCGTCTCCAGTATGGCGGCCGAGTGGGCTGGGCGATTCGAGAGAGCCTGGCAGACCTTGCGAGGACAATTGATATGCTGCGGCAGGAGGGGGCGGATGTGGTTTTTGACCTCCTGACGCCCGAAAAGGAAGAAGTGCCGGCCGCTTGCCTTGCCTCGACCGGGGTGGCCGTGCATTCGCTTAGGCCGCTGGCCGAGTTGCCCCGCCTCCAGGCCGAATCCGATGTGCAAGTCGTCTGTTATGATTTCGACTCGTTATCCTTTCGGCAGGCTCGATATAGCATGCCGGCAAAACTGGCGGCGTGCATGGCCTCCGGCACACCCATCCTGGTCTATGGGCCGGCGGGCTTGCCCGTGGTCGAATACGCGCGGCGGGAGGGCTGGGGCAAGGTCGTAGACCGCCGCGACCCGGCGGCGTTGCGGGCCGCCGTGCGCGAACTGATGGAGTCGGCCGCGTTGCGCGAGCAACTGGGGCGAACCGCCCAACGACTGGCGACCGAACGGCACGACGCCACCGTCGTCTCGGAAAAAATGCGAGGCATCTTGGCGGCGGCGAGCAATCGAAGTTCAACCGCCAAGGAATGCAAATGAACGCCAATATGGCACCTCACTTATGACGGGAATATCGCGATGTCCGACCGTCTGATTACCGTGGGCGGCGCCGGTGGATTCATCGGCGGACACTTGGTGGGAAGTTTGCGGAAGCGCGGCTTCACGCGCATTCGCGCCGTGGATATCAAGCCCTTCGAGGAGTGGCACCAACGCTTCGACGATGTCGAGAACCTCCAACTCGATCTGAGTGAAAAGGGCAACTGCTGCGCGACCTGTGCAGGCGCGGAGGAGGTGTATAATCTCGCGGCCGACATGGGCGGGATGGGCTTTATCGAGAACAACAAGGCCCGTTGCATGCTTTCGGTGTTGATCAGCACACACATGCTGCTGGCCGCCCGCGACGCTAAGGTCAAGCGGTTCTTCTACTCCTCCTCGGCGTGCGTGTACAACGCCGAAAAGCAGAAGGACGCCGACGTGGTGCCGTTGAAGGAGGAAGACGCCTACCCGGCCATGCCCGAGGACGGCTACGGTTGGGAAAAGCTGTTCACCGAGCGGATGTGCCGGCATTTCCGCGAGGATTTCGGGCTGCCGACGCGGGTGGCGCGGTTCCACAGCCTTTATGGTCCTCATGGCGCCTGGGAGGGCGGCCGGGAAAAGGCGCCCGCCGCCATCTGCCGCAAAGTGATCGAGGCCAAACTGAGCGGGAAACGCGAGATCGAAATCTGGGGCGACGGCACCCGCACCCGCAGCTTCATGTATATCGACGATTGCATCCAAGGAATCGACATGATCATGCACGGCGACATTTTGGAACCCATCAACCTGGGCTCCTCGGAGTTGGTGACGGTCAATGGCCTGGTGGACATCGTCGAGGAGATCGCCGGCATTAAGCTGACGCGGAAGCACAAGCTCGACGCGCCGCTGGGCGTCAACGGCCGCAACAGCGACAACACGATGATTCAACGGCGGCTGGGCTGGGAGCCGAGTATTCCGCTGCGCGTGGGGATGGCCAAGACTTATGCCTGGATCTATGACGAGTACATCGCCAAGTATGGGAAGAGCAAATAACCCGATCTCAGAGCAACCGCGGCTTGGATGCCGGCACGAATCACTGGAGAGGGAAATGACAAAGAAAGCGTTAATCACCGGCATCACCGGTCAGGACGGCAGCTACCTGTGCGAGTTGCTGCTGGCCAAGGGCTATGAGGTTCACGGCCTGATCCGCCGCTCCAGCAGTTTCAATACGGCGCGGCTCGAGACGTTCTACAAGGATCCGCACCTGAAGGACGCGCGGATGTTCCTGCACTATGGCGACTTGACCGATGGCACGTCGCTCTCGCATCTGGTGAAGGAGATCATGCCCGACGAGGTGTATAACCTGGCCGCTCAGTCTCACGTGCGCGTCAGTTTCGACATACCGGTGTACACGGTGCAGGTTGGCGCAATGGGGACGCTGCAATTGTTGGAGGCAGTTCGCTCCGCGGGCAACGGCGCCAGGTTCTACCAGGCTTCCAGCAGCGAAATGTACGGAAAGGTGGTGGAATCGCCGCAAACCGAGCAGACGCCGTTTCATCCACGCAGCCCTTACGCCTGCGCCAAGCTGTTCAGCTATTGGCAGACCGTGAATTACCGTGAAGCCTATGGCATGTTCGCCTGCAACGGGATCCTCTTCAATCACGAGTCGCCGCGGCGGGGAGAGACTTTCGTAACCCGGAAGGTCACCCGGGCGGCCACCCGCATCAAGGAGCGCCTGCAAGAGAAACTCTATCTCGGCAATCTGGATGCGAAGCGCGACTGGGGATTCGCCGGCGATTACGTCGAGGCGATGTGGCTGATGCTGCAGCAGGACGAGCCGGACGATTTCGTCATCGCGACGGGCGAGACCAGATCGGTGCGCGAGTTTGTTGAAGAGGTTTTCACACTGCTGGATTTGGATTGGCGCGAGCATGTCGAAGTGGACCCGCGCTACTTTCGCCCTGCTGAAGTCGATCGGTTGCTTGGCGATGCTTCCAAGGCCGCGCGGAAGCTCGGCTGGAAGCCGAAAGTCGCGTTCCAGCAGCTCGTCAAGATGATGGTCGATCACGACTGGCGCATCGCCCGGGAGGAAAGGGTGCTGGCCAACCACCGCCTGGCGGAAAGAGGGAAGGACTGTCGATGATTGACCTTCATCGCGATCGGATTTTGGTGACCGGCGGGGCGGGTTTTCTCGGCAAGCACTTGCAGGCCGCGCTCCGTATCAGCGGCGTGCCCGAGCAGAACCTCTTGGTTCCGCTGATCGAGGACTTCGACCTGACGCGCGAAGCCGATGTAGTGCGGATGTATCGGGAAATGAAGCCTCATGTGGTCATCCACCTGGCCGCGCTGGTCGGCGGCATCGGCGCGAACCGCGAGAATCCCGGCCTGTTCTTCTACGCCAACATGGCCATGGGCCTGCACTTGATCGAGCACGCCCGCCGCAGCGAGCTCAAAAAGTTCGTGCAAGTCGGGACCATCTGCGCATACCCGAAGTTCACGCCCGTGCCGTTTCGGGAAGAAGACCTCTGGAACGGCTACCCCGAGGAGACGAATGCCCCCTACGGCATCGCCAAGAAGGCCCTGCTGGTGATGCTCCAAGCTTATCGCCGGCAGTACGGCATGAGCGGCATTTATCTGCTGCCGGTGAATCTGTACGGCCCCGGCGACAATTTCGATCCGAACACGTCGCACGTGATCCCTGCCCTGATCCGCAAGTTCTGCGAGGCCAAGGAGCAAGGCAAAGATCGCGTGGTGGTTTGGGGTACGGGGCAAGCCAGCCGGGAATTCCTCTACGTCGAAGACTGCGCCCGGGCCATCATGTTGGCTGCGGAGTTGTACGACAGATCCGATCCGGTCAATCTCGGGGCGGGCTTCGAGATTACTATCCGCGATCTGGCCGAAAAGATTCGTCGTTTGGTTGGGTTCGAGGGCAAGTTGGCTTGGGACGACACGAAGCCGGATGGACAGCCCCGGCGATGCTTGGACACAAGCCGGGCCGCTGCCGCGTTCGGCTTCCGTGCAACCATGCCCTTCGATGAGGGACTGCGGCGAACAATCCAGTGGTGGGAATCCACCACCCACAAAGGCATGAACTGTGGTGCGGCAAACGGGCAACTGCAATAAAGAAGGATGAATTGATCGTTGGCGCCTGTTGGATATCCATGCTCCGGTATACTTGATCAGATGAGGGCCAGTTTATGAAGCAGATCTTTCATAGGTTCGTTGGCGTATTCCGATTCATCATGCGAGAGATTCACGCTAAACTCAATCCTCTCGGTTTTGCCCGCTCCATCGGCGTCCGCACGGGTGACAACGTACATTTCTACGGCATGCCTTCGGGAATGTTCGGCACCGAGCCGTGGCTGATCACTCTCGGGAACAACATTTGGCCATCACCTCGGGGCAGTGGATTCGATGGTGTGACGGAATCGCAGGAGGAGACGTCCCGACGCGGTTTCATGGGAGTTCAAGGAGAATTCGAAAAATGCGTGAATGTTCAGCTATCCCTCTTCTTGTAGTGTTTTGAGCGCGGTGCATTATATGCCGGAAAATCCGACTCCATCGACGTCTCCTCCGGAACGTTTTCCCTGGCGATGCCTAATCATTCCCGCCGTGGTTTCGGCCGTCTTGTTCGCGCTGATGCTTGCTCAAGGCCGCGAGACCTTCGATCGTGTTGCCACTGTTTCGGACAGCGGCGACTATGTCTCGGTAGCGTGGGGGCTGGTCCGCGACGGCGTCGTGCCACGGAACGCCGTTCGAACCCTGGGATATCCGTTGTATTTGGCGGGTTGTTATATACTGGGAGGCGAGACCTATGGAAACGCTCTCGCTGTTGCGGTGCAACTGTTGCTGAATCTTGTTATGGTGCCCTTAGCTTGGTCTTTTCTTTTCTCTCTGTCGAGGAATATATCCAGAAAGGTCGCCATTGCCGCCGTGCTGTGCGTTTGGTATGCGGGACTCGGATTTGCCACGATGTTACTCAGCGATTTTTTGGCGGGATTTTGTTTCAATGTCTTCCTGTTTGGTTTCTGTTTCCGCCGGACGTGGTGGTGGGCGACTTTCGCGGGAGTTTGCTTGTTTATTGCTGTCTTAACGCGGCCGGTCTTTTGCCTGGTTTTTGTATTTTGTCCCTTTCTGGCATTATTTGTGCGACGGTTTGCTCCCGCCATTCCTTGGCGACAGGTAGGCGCGTATTGTCTTTTCGGGCTTGCCGCTCTGGGCGTCAACTTCGTGCAAGATCGCTATTCCGAAGAAGTTGTGGGAATGCGAACATCGATCAAAGAGTACCCCGTTATGCTCTGGAATGCAGTTCTTGTTCTCCATGTGGATGGGTTTGGAGAGGCAGCCCGTGACGATTATGTTGCCGTTATCGTAAGCCGTGCAGGCCGTCCTTATGAAACCCTCACGCGGCGGGAAAAAGAAGAGACGAGTAGGATCGTTTTCCGGGAGCTAATAGTTGCCCATCCTATTCCATTTGGCGTGCATGTTGTTAAACGCTTCGGCAAATCGCTTGTCGCTCCAATGGATTCTCTCGTGTTACAAATCCATCGACTGTTCGAAAATGGACAACCGTTGACGAACGCGGTTCGATTCGTGCTCTCGCTAATCTGTCTACCCCTCTGGCTTCTAGCGTATATTCCGGGAAGAAGGCTGCTTAAAGAAAAAACCGCTTATCTCATTGTTTTCGGAATCATCACTGCCTATGTGCTTGGAATCACCGCGTTGACGGCCGAGGGATGCGGCGACCGATACCGCCTTCCGCTGATTATGTCCATCATCAGTGTGGCCGCGCTGCAAATCGATTCGATGATCGTGGCTAGAAGGGAAAGAAGAAGCGGGAGCCTCCAACGCCCTTGACAGGGGCCAGGGCCTTTGCTCAATTTTGCTCAGATCACTCTCGTGGCTCTTTCGCAAAGCGGACGCGCCAAACCGCGGCCCCAGGCGCATACATGTCACATCCAATCCTAACCATGTCGGGCGTTCGACAACGTGGACCGTTGACTGAACCGTGGTTACGTTTGCTACCTACAGCGAAATGGCGAATCTGCCTCGCCGGGTGGAGGGGCTTCTCCCAGACGATTCCCGCGCAGGGTGCAGAGCCTGTTGCGGCGGAAGTAAGTCGAGGAAGAACATGTCGGAATCTCCGGAAGTGATTTACGACGGTGGAACTTTGATCCTCCGCAAGGAAGTACCCGACTTGGAATGGAAGGCGCCAATCACGATTGGCAACGATGTATACATCGGTATTCGAACGATCCTTCTCCCCGGCGTAAGCGTCGGCAACCGCTGCATCATCGGCGCCGGCTCGGTGGTGACGAAGAGCATACCGGATAACAGTGTGGCCGTGGGCGTCCCGGCTCGCGTCATCAAGACAACAGACGATTACTTGGAACAGATGAAGAAAAAGAGCCTGAAATGCGGGCATCTCAAGGGCCTGGAGAAAGAGGCCGTTCTAAAACAGATCTTCCACATCACCACCAAAGCCTCCATCCTGAAATGAACGACCGCGGACTTTCATCGACGACGCCTCCCAGTTCAAAAACCATTATCTACGTCGGCCTTTTTTACTTCCCACACGCGAGTGTCGGCGGAACGCGCGTCCTCGGAATTGGCAAGGCATTGCGCGAAGCGGGCTATCGGGTGGTATTCGCAGGCATGGAGCATCGCGGTCGTGAGGAAGATCGCCAGTCCGACGGCGAGTACTGTTACCAAGGATTCTCGTACATGCCTGAGAAGGACTTCGGGCATGGCCGGTTGGCCCGTCTCAAGCGGGGCCTGTTAACTCACGCTACCGGCACAACAACCTTGCGGCGGCTGCACGCCATGGATCTATCGACAACGCAGGCCATCATTGCCTACCAGGCCTCAGTGCCCCTGCTGTGGCGATTGATGCATTTCTGTCAAAAACGACGCTTGGCCCTAATGACTGACTGTGTTGAATGGTACGACTCCAGACAGTGCCAAGGGGGGCGACTCGGGCCACTCTACTGGGACTCCGAGTTATGCATACATTGGCTGCAACCAAAAGTCGGCCGGGTGATCGCAATTAGTTCATTCTTGGAGCATTATTATCGTGATCGCGGCTGCGAAGTCGTCCGTATTCCGCCATTGGTCGATATGAATCAGCCCGACCGCCGGCCGGTAGCGCATGTGATGCGCGATGACGGGACGCTGCGTTTGGTATACGCGGGCACTCCGGGCAAGAAAGACCTGCTGACAGCCGCCATCCGTGGTCTGCATGAACTGCGTGCAGCAGGGGCTCCGGTGCAATTGCATCTGGTGGGCCTTTCGCGTTCGGCGGCGAATGCGTGTTTGGGCAAGTATTCGCCGCTACTGGACGAATTGGGAGAGGCGCTCGTCTATCACGGAAGTGTTCCCCACCCCGTGGCCATGGCGCTGGTGGCCCAAGCGGATTTCTCCATCCTCGTTCGTTCCGACGAGCGGTTTGCGCACGCCGGGTTTCCATCCAAGCTGGTGGAAAGCCTTTCATTGGGTGTGCCGGTCATTACGAATCTCACGAGCGACATCGGCCAGTATGTACGCGACTGCAAAGAAGGGATCGTGCTCGAAGGCAGCGATCCCGAAGCCTTTGTAGTCGGCGTGCGGAAAACGCTTGCCATGCCCAAGGAACAATGGGCTGCAATGCGAGTTCACGCACGGCAACGGGCTGTTGAATGTTTCGACTATCGGAATTACGTGGTTCCGCTTAAGGACTTTGTGGAAAGGGCCGTGGTCGCGGCTAGGGGCGAGAGACGAGGGTAGTTGAGTACTGGGTTCCCGATGTGCAGGGATCGGCATATCGATCTCCGAACTGAAATTCAAGATCGCAGGAGGAGCGGGGGTGGAGCGTCCGCATGACACCGCTAGAAAGCTGAAAGTTCTGCTGGTGTCGCCCATGCCGCCGCCGGATCACGGCGGCATCGCCAATTGGGCCAGGATCGTCTGCAAGCAACTCCGCGACGATCCGGATTGCGAGTTGCTCGTGCTGAACACGGCAAAGCTACGGCGGCCGCACGTCGAGGCGTGGCTGGTCATGCGGGCCATAAGTGGGACGGTGCGGGCGGCGAGCGATATCTGGCGGTTCTGTTGGAGAATATGGAAGCAGAAGCCAGACGTGGTCCATCTCTGCACCAGCGGAGGTCCGGCTACAATCAAAGATATCGCCATCCTCGCGATCAGTTGGCTGTTTCAGGTGCCCGTGGTGCTCCATTACCACATGGGAAGGCTGGCGGACATCATGGCGCAGGCCGGCGAGGACTGGAATCTGACTTGCACCGCCATGGCGCTGGCCGCCGCCACCGTTGTTCTGGACAAGCGATCGGAGGGACTCCTCAAGGCGGCCCTGCCTCGGCAGCGCATCGTCCGCTTGCCGAACCCCGTGGAGATAGACATTCTGGACGAGCTGCGCGCACGAATCGTGCCGCCCCGGCTCGGCGCAAAGTGCGCGAAGCTCGTCTACTTGGGCCATGTAATCCGCAGCAAGGGACTGATGGAACTCGTGGAAGCCTGTGTGAAACTGCCCCGCGGCACGCTCGCTCTGGACATTGTCGGCCCCGTGGCTGCTACGTTTGAGCGGAAACTCCGCGAGATCGCCGAGGCCCTGGACGGCGGCGAGTGGCTTCAGTTTTGCGGGCCTGTGGAACACGACGAAGCGGTGCGGCACATCCAACACGCCGACCTGTTGGTCTTGCCGAGCTACAGCGAAGGCATGCCCAACGTGGTGCTGGAAGCAATGGCCTGCGGCAAGGCAGTCCTTGGCACCACGGTTGGCGCCCTGCCGGAGATGCTCGACATCGGCGGGCCGCAGGAATGCGGCATGTGCGTTTTGCCGCGCAGCGCCGACGAATTGTCGGCCGCCATCAAGGATCTGCTGAGCGACGATCGACGGCGGCGGGAATTGGGCGAAAGAGGCCGGCGGCGCGCGGAATCGCTGTATGCCGCCCCTTTGGCCTGCCGCCAGCTCGTGGACCTCTGGAAGACGGTGCACGAGAGCCGCGCTCTCCCCGCGCCGGTCGTCAACGAAGCGCCCCCCGAAAGGCTCGAGGTCCTGCTGGCCGCACCGATGCCTCCGCCGTATCACGGTGGAATCGCCAACTGGACGAGGATCATCGTCGGAGAGTTCAGGACGTGGCCCGGCGTCAATGTGATCTGCGTCGACACCGCGGTCCGACACCGCGCGGTCACGAACCCTTCGCTGGTGCTCCGGCTGACGGGCGGGTCTATTCAGGCGATCAGGGACACCTATCGCCTTTTCCGACAGATGAGAACCGGGCGGCCGGACGTGCTGCACTTATGCACCAGCGGCGGCCCCTCCGTGTTGAAAGACTGGCTGATCCTCGAGCTCGCCAAGATACTGAAGGTGCCCAGCGTAATCCATTACCGTATGGGAAGAATCCCATCCAAGGCGGCCCGCGGTGGGATTGCGTGGAGGCTGACCAAGCGGACCATGTCGCTGGCGAACACGGTAATCGTCCTCGACGGGAAATCGGAGGCTTGCGTCAAGGCCGCCCTTCCCAAGAGTTGCGTGGTAAGGCTGCCGAATATGGTGGAGATCGACGCCATTGACGAGATTCGTACCAGGTACGTTGGCCCAAGGCGACCGGCGGCGGGTCCGCCGAGGATCGTTTATGTGGGCCAAGTCCTGCCTACCAAGGGGATCCACGAACTGGTTTCGGCTTGCACGCGGTTGCCCGGTGGCCCGCCGCTTCTGGATATCGTTGGTCCCATAAGCGCGTCGTTTCGGCGGGAACTCCAAAAAGTTGCCAAAGCTTCCGACGGCGGCCAGTGGCTTCGTTTCTTTGGGACCGTGGATCACGTCGAAGCGATCGTGAGAATTCTACGCAGCGATCTGTTCGCGTTGCCAAGCTATTCCGAGGGGATGCCCAACGTGGTGCTTGAGACCATGACATGTGGGAAGGCCATCCTGGCCACTCCCGTAGGCGCCGTGCCGGAGATGTTGGATATTGGGGGGCCCGAGGAGTGCGGCGTGTGCGTGCCCCGAAAAGACGTGGAGGCCTTGACGGCAGCCATCGCCGAGTTGCTCTCCGACGAGGATCGGCGGCGCACCTTGGCTGAGAAGGCCCGCCGGCGGGTGGAGCGGCTGTATTCCGTGCCGGTCGCCTGCGCGCAATTGATGAACACATGGCGATTGGCGGCCCGAACTGGAAAGCCTGATGCCGACAAGCGAAACGATGTCTGAGACATCCGCAAAGAAGACGCCCGTCTGGATCGACGCGCTGCTGCTTGCCGCCGAGCTGGCGGCCCGGCAGGTCTATTGGCGTATGCCGCGGCTGCGGGCCTGGGTGAAGCGGCGGCGGGCTGGCCGGCGGCGCATGCCGCAGACCGCGGACCGCGAGGAACTCAAAAAGCATCTTCGAAGTATTGGCGTGACGGAGGGCGCCTTGGTAATGGCCCACACGTCGATCTCGGGGCTCAGGCTGACGGCAGGTAAGGGGACAGTGGGTAAGGAGACAGTCCCATTTTCGTCGGACGAAAATCGGGGCAGTCCCCCCGCAAACTCCCTGCTGGTTGCCAGGCAGTTGGTGGACGACCTGCTGGAATTGGTTGGAGAGAGCGGCACGTTGGTCATGCCCACCCATGCCCTGTATCAAAACGAGAATCAAGGTGTGTGCAGCGAGGATTCGGCATGCCCCGTCGTGTATGACCCGACGAGCACGCCTTGCGGCGTGGGGCTGGCCAACGAACTGTTCTGGAGGCGAAAAGGCGTGCAACGCAGCCTGCACCCCTACAACACGCTGGCGGCATGTGGACCGCTGGCGGCAGAACTGCTCCACGACAATCTCAACGACGCCAAACCTTTGGCCCATGGAGTCCACTCGGCCTATTATCGGTTCTGTCTCCACGATGGCCTGATCATCAGCGTTGGCGTGCCCTTAGGGCCATACATGACCCTGGTCCACACCGCCGAGGACGTGCGCGATCAGGATTGGCGAATCCCCGGTTTCTTTGAGGAAAAACGATACCTGGTGCGGGCGGAAGGGCGGGAGAGGGAGTGGACCGTGCGTCAGCGCCGCCCCGTGTACGGCATGTTCTGCCTCTGCATGCGGAAGTTTATTCGCGATCTGCTGCGCGAGGGTATCCTTCACGAGGATGCGGTGGGCAGTGTTCGAGTGGATTGGGCACCTGCCCGCGAAGTCTTTGAGTTCCTCATGCAGCGCAATCGGTTGTCCCCGTACCCCTACTACGGGTCGTGGTTGGTGAAGACGAGAAAATGACCGCCATAACGAGCCAGGCTGTTGAACCGAGAGTCCGCGGCGCCATTCCGGGTCGCGCGCTCTATGTGGGGAAACACGGCGAGTTGTATATTTCGCGAAAGTACTCGATCTATCGGTCGGAGGATTGGGGCGCCTCGTGGCAATTGGATTGTTTTGTTCCCTCCCCCGTCTGGGAGAGCGCCATCGCGCGGGCCCGTCTTGGTGCGCGTTTCTTGCGGCATTATGTGGCTGCGTTTCAGATCCTTGCCGATGGCTCTCGGGTCGCCGTCGCCCGCGACGGCCTCTATCGTGCGGAGGGTGGGGAGACGCGGATGCGGCGGGTGTTCCGCGTCACGCGAGGTTCGCGACCGCTCAATTTTGCCGCGGACGGCCCCCGAGTGCTTTTCGGCGAGTACGGCGACAACTTCCACTCCACCGAGGTGTTGATCTATGTTTCACAGGACTACGGTCGAACCTTTGGAGTCGGGTTCCATTTTCCCAAAGGGGATCTTCGGCACATTCACAACGTCCTGGTGGATCCCGATCGCGACGGCTACTGGGTGCTGGCCGGCGACTTCGGCCGCGAGCCCGGCATTGGGCTGTTGTCGAAAGACCTGCAATCGCTGGAATGGCTTAACCGCGGCAATCAGCGTCTGCGGATCGTCTCCGCCCTCGTCGAGCCCGATAGTCTGGTGTGCGGCACGGATTCCGACTTCGAACGCAACTTTATCGTCCGCATCGACAAGAAGGACGGCCGAATCGATGACCTGGTGGAATTGGAGGGCAGTTCGCTGTATGCCGCCCGGTTCGGGCCGGTGCGCGTGATCTCCACTTGCGTTGAGCCGAATCCGGCCTGCCCGTCGCGAGAGTGCTCCCTCTATGCGAGCCATAATGGCGTCGATTGGAAACGCTTTGCCGTTCACGAGAAGGACGGCTATCACCCCTACTTTTTTCAATTCGGCACGATCGTGCTGCCCTACGTCTGCAATTCCGAGCCGCGCGGGATATTCAGCGGCCAGGCAATAACGGGTCTGGACGATAAAGTGTCATTTGTCGATTTCTCCCTGCGCGAGGCAAGTCCGAGGGCAGGCGATGAAGAAAGGAAACCCCCGTGAAAGCGCTCGTCACCGGTGGGGCCGGTTTCATCGGCTCCAACATCGTTCGGCTGCTGCTCGACGAAGGCCATCAGGTGGCGGTTCTGGACAACCTGCAGTCCGGCTACCGCAAGAACCTCGATCCGTTTCCGCAGGTGCAATTCGTCGAGGGCGACGTGCGCGACGCCAAGGCCGTTGCCCAGTGTACGGCCGGCGCAGAAGTCATTTTTCACCTGGCGGCGTCGGTGGGCAACACCCGGTCGATCGAGAACCCCATCGAGGACTCGCAGATCAACGTGCTAGGCACGCTGAACGTGCTCGAAGCGGCGCGGCACGGGGGCGTGCGGAAGGTGGTTTTCTCCTCGTCGGCCGGCATTTTTGGCGAACTTAAGACGTTGCCCATCCGCGAGGACCACCCCGCCGAGCCCGATTCGCCCTACGGCGCGAGCAAACTTGGCGCCGAGAAACTCTGCCTGGCCTATGCCAAGCTCTACGAGTTGGAGGCGATCTGCCTGCGCTACTTCAACGTCTTTGGCGTGAACCAGCGGTACGATGCCTATGGCAACGCGATCCCGATCTTCGCCCACCGCATGTTGCACAACGAGCCGGTGGTCATCTTTGGCGATGGCGAGCAGACTCGCGACTTCATCAACGTGCGCGACGTGGCGCGGGCCAACTATCGGGCAGGCATGTCGCGGGGTATTTCCGGGGCGTTTAATCTCGGCAGCGCCACGCGCGTGACGATCAACCGCCTCGTGGAAATGATGATCGAGGCCGGCGGCATTCGCCCCACGGTGCGGCATGGCCCGCCGCGCAAAGGCGACGTCCGCGACAGCCTCGCCGATATTTCGGCCGCCAACAAAGCCTTCGGCTTTCAACCCACGGTAACGCTGGAAGCCGGCCTGAGGGAATACATGGCCTGGGCACGAAAGGAAATGGTCTAGCAATTATGCGAGTACTCATCCTCGGCGGCGCCGGCATGTTGGGACATAAACTGTGCCAACGATACCGGGATCGTTTTGACACCTGGGTCACGGTGCGCACGGGCTACCGCGACTACGCCCGCTACGGCATCTTCGATCCCGAGCGAACCATCAGCGGCGTCGACGCCGCCAGCTTTGACAGCGTGGTCCGGGCGATGGCCGAGGTAAGGCCCGACGCCGTCATCAACTGCATCGGCATCATCAAGCAACTGAAGACCGCCAAGGACCCCGTCGTCAGTTTATCTACCAACTCGCTGTTTCCGCATCGGCTGGCCAACTTGTGTCGGGCGAGCGGGGCCCGGATGTTGCACATCAGCACCGATTGCGTGTTCTCCGGACGGAAGGGTCGCTACACCGAAGCCGACATTTCGGATGCCGAGGACCTCTACGGCCGCACCAAGTTCCTCGGCGAGGTTGATGCCCCCGGTTGCATTACGCTGCGGACCTCGATCGTCGGACGTGAACTGAGCACCGCCAGCGGGCTGATCGAGTGGTTCCTGAGCAACCGTGGCGGCAAGGTGCGGGGGTTCACCCGGGCCGTCTACACCGGGTTCACCACAGTCGCACTGGCCGACATCATCGCCGATCTGCTGGAAAACCATCCGCAACTCACCGGCCTTTACCAGGTGTCCAGCGAGCCGATCCGCAAACTCGACTTGTTGACCTTGGTAAACAAAACCTATAGTTTGGATATTCAGATTGAACCGGACGCGGAATTGGTCTGCGATCGCAGCCTGAACTCCTCGCGATTCCGTTTGGCGACTGGATTCGCACCCCCATCATGGGCGAGCATGATCGAAGAAATGTATCGCGACCCAACACCATACCAAGACT
>Ga0315287_10000594_pt1 | contig 31776 bp, 25 predicted proteins | sample YL17G11_0_MG_FD_205037 | JGI IMG/M metagenome (GOLD analysis project Ga0315287, IMG submission 205037) | Sediment microbial communities from Yellowstone Lake, YNP, Wyoming, USA - YL17G11_0 | ecosystem: Environmental > Aquatic > Freshwater > Lake > Sediment | place: USA: Wyoming | collected...
CGCCCGCCCCCCCCCCCCCCCCGCCCCCGCCCCCCCCCCGCCCCCCCCCCCGCCCCCCCCCCCCCCCCCCCCCCCCGCGCCCCCCCCCCCAGAATGGAGAGACGATGGTTGAAAAAAAAAAATCTTGACACCCCTCCTCTATTTCGCGCCCGCTTCCTTTCCCGCCGTCGCCGCCGCCTCCCCGCCCGCTCCCTTCTTCCCGTCGGGGATCCGGATCAGCGTGGGTGCGTCCCCCGGCACGTCCACTCGGTAGTAGCCCACCCGCTCCAGCTGGACCAGGGCGCCCGCGGGGAGGGACGCCAGGCCGGCGTCGCCCAGGGCGGCCCCCACCGTTTTGGAGGCCGGGTTGACAAAGTCCGCGACGTCCTCGCCCTCCTCCAACTTCTTTTTGGACAGCAGGTCCCCGTACTCCACCAGCGTCAGCGGGGTCAGCGGGGCCGCCGCATCCGCGGGCAGCCAGGTCAGCTTGAGGCGGGTGGTCTTGGGCGAGCCCTCCAAGTGCAGGCGGCCGGACGCGGCCGTGATGACACCGCTGGCCGGGTCGCGTTCAACCGACTCGATGACCGCATTGCCCCAGTCCATCAGCGTGACCTCCTCGCCCCCGGGCGCCAGCGCCGCGGCGTCGGCCTGCTCCAGCCAGACGCACCCCGCCCGGGTCTGGACCTTGGTGCCCAGGGCCGGATTCTTCTTGTGGGCGGGCAGGTCGACGGACTCGGGCGTGGCGGGGCCGCCCGAGAGGGCGAGCCTCACCCTGGGCGCCGACCCGGCGGCGCCCTCCCGGATGGCCGTGTGCCGCCGGGCCAGCGGGTCCACGGCCGCCCGGTTGGCCGCCCACAGCTTGTCCATGTCCTGGAGCGTGACCGCCCGGGAGGCGCCCTGGGCCAGGATGAAGGCCCGCAGGGCGGGCACTTGGAGGCCCCGCCGGATCACACCCCGCACCGTTGGGACGCGGGGGTCGTCCCACCCCTCCACCACGCCCGCCTCCACACACCACAGCAGCTTGCGCTTGGACATGACGGTGCCCGAAAAGGCTAGGCGGGAGTAATCCCAGATGGCGACGTCCGGCAGCGGCGCCGTGGCCGCCCACACGGCCTGGCACATTTTGAGGACGGCCGCAAACTGGGGCGCGCGGTCCCGGTACTCGGAGGTCCGCAGCGCGTGCGTGACGCCCTCCAGGGAGTCCACAAAGGGGCAGGCGCAGTCGTAGGTGGGGTAGACCTTTTCATTTTTTTTTTTTGGAAAAGGGGTGTGTGGCAAGGGAAAAGGGTGAGAGGGCGAATGGAGGGAGAGATTTTTTCTCAAATGTGAATATGTCTGTCCAGGCGTGGATTGAAGGCTGGTTCAGCTGCGTGGAGATCGGTCCACGTTTTATCCCCGCCTTCACCCGTACCACGCCCCGTGTTTGTCTCCCACGCCGCAGAAAGTATGCAAAGAGTGCCAGTAAATTTTCGTTGTGAAAAAACGGTGGAAAAAAAAGGCCGCCGGCAGCTCCCTTCGAGCGTGGGTTTTGATGGGGAGAGGGAAACGCGTCTCGCCTCCTCCTCCATCATCTCCTCTTTCCCTCTCTCCTCCAACCACGCCCCCCTCTCTCCTCATCCTTACCTTGTACTCCGTACCCGTCCGCCAGTGCGGGGTGTCCACATTGCACCGGTAGGCGACCGGGTCGCGCATGGTCTTGTTGGCGGCCTGCATGTCCATTCGGAAGCGCATGCAGTTGAGGCGGCCGACCTCGCTCCCCGCCTTCATTGCCTCCCACAGCGCAAGGCTTTCCTCCACGCTCCGGCCCCGGCGCGCCGACTCGATGCCCGCCCCGCGCTCCTCCCGCATCTGCTCGACCGGCGTGTCATCCGCGTACAGGTGGCCGGCCTTGATCAGGCGCCCGCCCAAGTCCAGCAGTTGCGGGAAATAGTCGCTGGTGTAGGTGATGGCCGCCTCCCCGCCCGCCCATTCCACGCCCAGGGTCTTCAAATCCTCGATGATCGAGTCCCGGAACTCGGTGCTCTCCTTGGCCGGGTTGGTGTCGTCGAAGCGCACGATGAGGCGGCCCCTGTAGTGCTTGGCGAAGAAGTCGTTGAGCAGGGCGGCCTTGGCGTGGCCGATGTGGAGGTAGCCGGAGGGTTCGGGCGGGAACCGCGTGGTCACGGCGCCCTCCCTGGCGCCCGGCAGGGCGACGTCGAAGGACCCCGTGTCCCCGCCGCCCAGGCCCGCGGCCGCCCGGGCGGCGCCGCGCTCGCCCGGCGGGCGGAAGGCGAGGCCGTGCGCTTCAGCCAGGGCGGTGCCGGCCGGCGTGGCCGCGCCCACGTGCGCGTGCCACCGGGCGGCGTGCGGGGCGGCCTTGCGCAGCTTGGTCCACTGGCCGATGGCCTGGAGTGCGCCCCAGATGGCCAGGTCGGCGGCGGTGAGGGCCGAACCGACGAGGACGGTGCGGAGGGCGAGGGCGGCGTCCAGGGTGGCGACGGCCGCTTCCAGCCCCGGCCCGGGCTTGATGGCCGCGCCCGCCCAGTCCAGCCAGGTGTCGACCTGGACGGCCTGGTAGGGGGAGCCGTCGCCGTAGAGGGACGCGGCGGGCGGGGCGATGCGGGCCAGGTACCGGGCGGCGGGGGTGGCGCCGACGAGGGCGTCGCTGGGAGGGAGAGAGGGTAGGGGGCGGGGTTGAAGGGTGAGATTGGGAAAATGAAAAGGTAAGCGTGGCTCGTGTGCGTGGCACACGAGCCACGCACCGAGCCCCTGCTCCCCAATCCAACATGCCGGCTGTGTCAGGCAGGCATGGAGCTCGCTACAACCGGGCTGTGGCGCTCGGCAGCCGAGCGCCAGGCAGCACAGACGGCGCGTGGTTTTTGCACAGCCCCCCAAAAGGGCCGCCGCCGCACGGGCCGCCGGGTGCCGCGCTTCTTCCCCAATCAAAGGCCGCTTCAACCGCGTCCCCCCGTCCCGCCCCACGCCTTTTCCCAAACACTCACCCACTCCCAAGCTTCAGCACGGGCTCCGCGCCCTTCCCGGCCGCCGGGTCCACCGCCGCATCCAGGTCGATGCCTGCCACGGCCGCGATGAGAAGGGGGCCGAGCGGGGCGGCCCGGTCGGGGAAGGTCAGAACAAGGGGAGCAGGCGCCATTTTGGCTGCGGCGGGTGCGTGCGTCGCTGAATGACAGAGATGGATCGTGCGTACGCGCAAGTGCGTGCGATCGTGCGTGCCAGGGGCGGGACAGGCCCCACGCGGCGTGCTGGTTGGGTGAAAAGAGCGAATGAAAAGGGAGCACCGATCTGTTTCCTTCTCTTCAACCCTCGGGCGCCCCTCCCTGCCATTTCTCTTCTCTGCTCTCACGGCCCCACCACCCCGGCAGCCACCACCGGCTCGCTCACCAGGCCCCAATCCTGGATCACGATCGGCCCGCACCGCTCGCATAGGGTTGGGTGGGCCGCGTCCGCCCCCACGCCGGCCGAGTAACTCCAGCACCGCCCGCACTTGGCGCCGCCCGCCCGGCGCACGCCGACCGCGACACGGCCCGCGGTCGGGAGGTCGGCCACGCCCCCGTACTTAAACGCCAGGGCCTCCGTCTCACTGCCCACCAGGGCCACGGAGGAGACAATGAAGACGTAGCGCAGCGGGTCGGACGTGTTCGGCGCCGCGTTGAGGGCGGCCAGGCCGGCCGCCGTGCCCGGCTCAGCCGCCCAGACCGCGACCTCCGCGTCCAACCCCGCCCCCAGCGCCCCCGCCCGCCGGGCCGCCTCCAGTGCCTGGTTCACCTCCGCCCGCACTTCCAGGGCAGAGCACACGGACGCCGCCTCGGCCGGGGGCTGGGCCCGCCAGGCCGGGTCCACCACCGGCCAGCGGGCGAGGAAGACAGAGGCGGGCCAGGCAGCAGCGCCCCCCGCCCCTCCCTTTTTGGCCCAGGGCACGGCCGCCCAGGCGTCCTCCGCCAGGTGGGGCGCAATCGGCGCCAGCGCTCCCGCCAGCCCCACCAGCGCTGCCGCGCACACCGTCTGGCAGGCCCGCCGGTCGGGCGAGGACCGGGCGCCCAGGTACAGGCGGTCCTTGGAGGCGTCCAGGTAGAAGGAGGACAGGTCGGCCCCCGCAAACCGCACCAGCGCGGCCAGGGCTTTGGCGAAGGCGTACCCCTCGTACGCGGCCCCCGCCTCGTCCAGCGTGTCCGCGAGGCGGCCCAGGGCGTACCGGTCGATGGCGGGCAGGGCGTCCACGGGGATGGCGTCGGCCGCCGGGTCAAAATCGGTGAGGCAGCCCAGCAGGAAGCGGAGCGTGCCCCGCAGTTTCCTGTACGCGTCGGCCGCCTGGGCGATAATGGCCGGGCCCACGCTCACGTCGCCCGTGTAATCGGTGGACGCCACCCACAGGCGCAGGACGTCCGCGCCGTACGCGGGCTGCTTCTTGAGGTCCGCCCCGCCCTCGATGATGGTGCGCGGGTCGACGACGTTGCCCAGGGATTTGGACATCTTGTTGCCCGCCTCATCCAGGGCGAAGCCGTGCGTGAGGACGGCCTTGTAGGGCGCCTGCCCGCCCCGGGCCGCCGCGGCCGTCAGCAGGGAGGACTGGAACCAGCCCCGGTGCTGGTCGGAGCCCTCCAGGTACAGGTCGGCGGGGAAGGCCAGGCCAGGGCGCGCCTCCAGGACGCCCGCCCAGGAAGTGCCGCTGTCAAACCACACGTCCATCGTCTCCGCCCGCCGCTCGTAGGCCTCCGCGCGCGGGGCCAGCCCCGGCGGGAGGAGGTCCGCGACCGGGCGGTCGAAGAAGGCGTCCGACCCCTCGCGCCCCACCAGGGACGCGAGGTGTTCGACCGAGGCCTGGGTCAGCAGTGGCAGCCCCGTCGCTCTCTCGTACAGGACCGGGATCGGCACCCCCCACGCCCGCTGCCGGGAAATGCACCAGTCGCCGCGCCCCTCCACCATGGAGGCAATGCGTCGGGCGCCGGAGGGCGGGACCCAGGTCACGCCGGCGGCGGCGCGCAGGGCGGCCTCCCGGAAGCCGTCGACCGAGACAAACCACTGCGCGGTCGCCCGGAAGATGGTCGGCTTCTTGGTGCGCCAGTCGTACGGGTACTTGTGGGCGTACGCCTCCTCCTTCAGGAGCGTGCCCGCGGCCGCCAGCGCGTCCAGGACGGCGGCGGTGCCGTCGGTCAGGACGGCCTTGCCCGCCAGGTCGGGGCCGGCGTCCGGGGTGAAGCGGCCCGCGTCGTCGACGGGGGACGGCATGCCAAGGCCAAGGCGCAGGCCGACGCCGTAGTCCTCCGCGCCATGGCCCGGGGCGGTGTGGACCAGGCCCGTCCCCGCCTCGGTGGTGATGTAGTCGCCCCCGATGACGACGGGGCGGGGCGTCACCCAGTCGAGCGGGGTCGCCGCGGGCTGGCCGGCGAGGGACGTCGTGGGAGTGGCGGCCGCCGCGGCCGCCGGGTCCGTCGCGGCCGCCGCCCCCTCGCCGCCATTCCAGGGCGCGGCGTACGTGGTGCCGGCCAGTTGGGCGCCCGTCAGGGTGGCGACCGTGGTCAGGCCGCCCGCCCCCAGGCCGAGCACGGAGGCGAGGGCGGGGATGAGGGCCTCCGCGACGACCAGGGTCACGAATTTTGGGGCTTGGCCGCCCTGCACCGTTTTGCCCTCCACGCGCACGACCGCGTACACCAGGTCCTCATTCACCGCCACCGCCACATTGGCGGGCAGGGTCCAGGCGGTCGTCGTCCAGACGGCGAGGGCGGCGTCCCCCGCGGCCAGCGCGTCTGCGGCCGCCCCAGGCGGCACACTCCCGCCCACGCCCACGACCGGCAGCGCCACGTACGCGCTCCGGGACGTGTGCCCCGGCGGGTACTCCAGCTCCGCCTCCGCCAGGGCGGTCCGGGAGGAGGGCGACCAGTGGACCGGCTTGTAGCCCCGGTACACGTGGCCCTCCAGGGCGAGCCGCCCAAACACGCGCAGCTGGGCGGCCTCGTACGCGGGCTGGAGGGTGAGGTAGGGCGCGTCCCAGTCGCCAAAGACGCCGTACCGCCGAAACTGGGAGGCCTGGTCGGCCACGGTCGCCAGCGCAAAGTCGCGGGCCCGCGCCCGGATACCGGCCGGCGTCAGGCCCGCCCGCTCCTTGGCCGGGATGGACTGCAATACCTTCAGCTCGATGGGCAGGCCGTGGCAGTCCCAGCCGGGGACGTACCGCGCCGCCTTCCCGGCCAGCAGGCGGTGGTTGACGACCATGGACTTCAGGATCTTGTTGAGGGCGTGGCCCAGGTGGGCGTTGCCGTTGGCGTAGGGCGGGCCGTCGTGGAGGGTGAAGGTCCCGGCCGTCGCGCTCTCCAACAACTTTTCGTACACGCGCTCGGCCTCCCAAAACGCCTGGATCTCCGGTTCCCGCACCGCCGAGTTGGCGCGCATGCCAAATGGGGTGTCGGGCAGGAGGACGGTGTCCTTGTAAGGGCCTAGAAGGGGGTGGGGGGATTGAGCGAGGGAGAGGGGGTGTGTGGTCATGAGGTTCGTGTCGTCGTCGCGTGTGCGTGGCTGCAGGTGGCAATTTTTGTGGCTAGCCACGGGCGGGCGGCGGTGTGTGGGGGCTGGCCACTTCGCCCGGTGCCACACCCAGCGGGCGCGTTTGCCAGGCACTCGACCACGTCTCCAAGCCAGCCCCACCGCATTCAGCTCCTAGTCCAAACACGCACCATCATCTTTTTTCTTCCCCTTCTTTCCGCCGCCGCCGCCGCCCTCCTTTGCGGCCGCCGCCGCCGCGACAGCGTAACCACGTGGGCTCAGCCTGCCGCTGCGAGGCACGCAGGTGATCAGACTGCCTGGGTGACGGGCCAGGGGGGGCAGCAGCCCCCCTGTGGAGAAGGCACGGGCGGGGCGGCGGGCGGACGCGGCCATCGCAGCAGCTGTGCTGGGCGGCGCACCCACCACAGAGCGGGCGGCGCCCATGCTCGCCCGGGTGGAGCTGTGAATCACGGAGGCTGCTAGCAGGGGGAGCAGCCGTCGACGGGCTGCTGCAGCTGGGAGAGCCGTGGTGGCGTGGCGTGGGGTGGGGAAGCGCGAGCTCTTGAATCGGGCCGGGCGTGTGTGTGTGGAGGGCGAGAGAGCGGGCGCGGTGGGCGGGGGGTGCGCGGAGGAGAGCTTTTTATTTACAAAAATCTTCTTCTTGTCCCCTATTTGTCTCCGTTTTAAAACATGCCTCGCGACTGGGCCCGCTCCAAAGACGGTGAGCAGACCTCATGCATCACAGTCAGCTCTTTCTTCACTCGCTCCCTCCCTGGAGCGGGCTGTGTTTGGCATGTTTGGGGGCGGAAATTGGCCTCCACGTGCTTAGGCCATTCCTTGGACGCGACGTTGTTAAGGCGCGCGCCGCATTTCTCTCTCTCTCTCTCTCTGCCAGCGTCCCCCCCCTCTCCACACGTGTCCTCCGCCACGCGGGTCAACAGTGTCCTCGTCGAGGGGAAGACCGGGTCTCACGCTCTCCAACCTCAACATTTTTTTTGCAGGCCGCCTCGCCTCCCGCGGCGGCGCTGGCGCGGTTGTTGTGTCCACCGATTTTCCTGCGTCGGCCGACGCGGCCCCCAAGCGCTCGCGCCTCGGCCGCAAGGCCCCTGCCGCCGACCCTGCGCCCGCCCGCACCACCACCACCACCATGCGGCGGGGTGCCATCAAGGCGGCAGTGCCCGAGCAGCCGGCCGTGGAAGTGCAGGCGGAGGCCGTCGTGCCGCCCCCCGCCGCCCCTGTCGTGCTGCCCGCCCGCAGGGGCGCGCCCAAGCCGCCTCTCACGCCCGCCGCGACGGCCGCCGCCCTGGCCGTCGCCGCCCTGACCGCCCTGGCCGTCCACTGGCGGTCCGCCGCCTCCCACGCGGCCGCCGCCGAAGGAGCCGTGGAGGACACCCCGCCGCTCGCCTGGGCGTCCGCGGCGGTGGCCGAGGCCGGCGAGCGGGTGGTGGCGGCCGCCGCGGCGGCCGCGACCACCACCGCCGCCGCCGCCCCGGCCTCCGCCGGCGAAGCGGTCCTGGCCCTGGCTGTGGCTGCCATGGCGGGCTGCGCGGTGGTCGGATGCCTGGGCGCCATTGCCCGGGCGGTGCGGGGGCGGGGGGAGGAGGGGGGGGGGGCGCCCCGCCTCCGCCGCGCCCCAACCCGCCGCCCCCCAGCGGGCGGGCGGGCTGATGTGGGCGGCCCTGCCAGGGCACCCGCCGCACCCGCCGCCCGCCCTGCCCGCCGCCCTCATGGTGGCCGTGACTGCCTCCCCTGCCCGCGCCACGCCCGTCAAGCGCCTGGCCTGGCCCAGCGAGAAGGGCGGGGCGGTCGCGCCCCCTGCCGCCGAGCCGCCGAGCCCGGCCCTGCCGGGGGTGGGCGCGGAGGAGGCGGCGGTGGTGGCGGGCGGCGACTGGAAGCTGGCCGCGTCGGGCGGGGCTGCTGCCCCCGCCGCCGCCGCCGCCATGCCCCCACCCTCCAAGTCCGCGTCCAAGGCCCGCTTGGCGTCCATCCTGGGCGGCAGCGCCAGCGGGAAGGGCGCGAAGCTGGCGGCCCTGGCGGGCGCCGGGGCCGCCTCGCCCGTGGTGGCCGCGGCCGCGCTCGCGGCCGTGGCTGCCGCCGCCCCGCCGCCCTCGCCCGCTGTCGCCGCCCCGCCCTCGCCCTATCGCCTGTCCAACACGGGCGTCATAGGCCGGGCCGGGCGGCCGGGGTCCGCGCTCACGCCCGTGGGCGTGCGGTCGCCCGCCCGCCGCCGTGAGGCGCTGGCCTCCTCCTCGGCGTCCGCCTCCCACGCCCACATGCGGTGCGGCCCGTCCCCCCTGGTCAAGGCCCGCCTGCTGGCGTGCCTGACCCCGAACAGGGCCCTGTGCGGCGGCGGCGGCGCGGACGGGGAGGACGCGCCGCCCCGGCTCGTGGGCACTCCCGTGGCGGGCAGCGGCAGCAGCGCGAAAAGCACGCCGCGGCGCTGTTCGGCCTTCGTCCCGTCGGCGGCCTCCGCCGACCTGGACACCGCGCCCCTGGCGCATGGGGCGCCCGCGGCGGTTGTGGTCCCGTCTGATGGCGATGTGGGCGCTGCCGGCCCTGCGGACGGCGAGGGCGTCGTGGCCCGGGTGGACAGGCTGATTGCAGAGCTGGACCGCTTGGTCCGGCGGGCATGAGCTTTTGTTGTTGTTTGTTTGTCGAGGGGTGCTGGTCGAGGGGTGTGCGCGTGGGGGGGGGGGAGAGTGGGGGGGTCGATTGTCTAGTGTGTGTGGTGCACGGTGCGTGTTTTTTTTTGTGAGCGGGGAGAGAGAGGCCTTCTCACTTTTCCGTTTTTTGTCTCTGCCCCGCGCCCGTCCCCTCCTCTCTCCTCGCGCCACCCCGCGCCCTCCACGCCCGACCCACCCCTAAAAGGGACACGCCGCCTCTGCCAACTGCCACCGCCGCCGCGGGTGCTTTTGTAGCTCCAAGAACACTGGGTCCGCTTTCGGCTCCCGACCTCCGCCCTCGCCCGCCTGCGCGCGCGCCTCGTCGCCTCCCCCTTCTTCAACCTTCCTATCACCATGGACGACGCGCCTCCTCTCCCCGCTTGGAGAAGTATGAGTCCGGCACCAGCGTCCCCGCCCGGCCTCTCCGGCCTTTGTTTGTCTGCTGCCAACAAGACGAGGAAGGAGAGAGTCCGGCACCAGCGTCCCCGCCCGGCCTCTCCGGCCTTTGTTTGTCTGCTGCCAACAAGACGAGGAGGGAGAGGCACCTTGCGAAGCTTGCGAGCACCGCGAGCCCGGGCTCGCGTGTGCCGGGGCGAGGGCTGTTGAGAAGGCCGTCATGAAGGACCTCCCTGCCGCTGGTGCGGCTGCAGGGCGCCGCCTGGTCGTGCGCGTCGTGGATCAAGAAGGCATTCGCCCGGGGTGGATATAAGCATATAAAAGATGCATCCTATGGTACTGGCGAGCCCCACGGCGAGCGTGCCTGTGCGGTGCGCGTGTGTGTGTGTGGCGCTGTTGGAAATGTGTTTTTCTGTGTCGGGTTGATCTCACTCTCATTTCTTCGCATCGGCGCGTTTTTGCGTCTCTCGCCGGCCTCTCCGCCACCGCGCAATGCCGGGCACCCCCTCACCGCCCCCTCTGACCACTGTGAACGCGGAAGGTCCCGCTGCCGCGGCGGCCGCCCTGGCCACCCTGGCCGCCGCCCCGCCGGCGTCTCTGTCGACCCTGACCTCCCTCCGCTTTGCCTTTTGCGACGTGGAGGGCGCGGACATCGAGGCTGCTCTGTCCGGGTCCGGCCGCGGCCTGCGCTCCTTGTCCCTAGAGGGCACGCACAAGGTGACCGACGCGGCCGCCGCCCGCCTGGTCGCCCGGCTGGGCGGCCCCTCCCTGGAAGCGCTGTCCCTGTACTGGGGCTTGACCGTCCACGACGCCGTCCTCACGGCGGGCGCGCTGTGCCCGGGCCTGACCCGCCTCAATCTGTCGGGCTGCAAGTCGGTCACGGACGCCGCGCTGGCGGCCGTGGCAGGCGGGTGCCCGGCGCTGGCGTCTCTGGACGTGACGCGGTGCCCCGCGCTCACAGACGGCGGGGTGGCGGCCGCGGTGGGCGGCGGCGGCGGAGGCGCGCCCCCGCTCGCCCGCCTGACCGAGCTGCGGTGCTACGCGTGCGAGGCGGTGGGCGATGCCACGCTGACCGCGCTGGGCGCGGCCTGCCCGGCCCTCGAGGTCCTGGACTGCTGCGGGGCGACGGGCGCGACGGACGCCGGGGTGGCCGCCCTGGCGGCCGGCTGCCCGCGACTGCGCGAGGTCGGCCTCGGCTGGGTGGCGGGCGTCGGGGATGGTGGGGTGACCGCCCTGGCCGACTGTTGCCGGTCCCTCACCAGCCTGTCCCTGCACGGCAACCGCCTGGTGACGACGGCTAGCCTGTGGGCGTTGGCGGGGTTGGGAGGAGGAGGGGGTGGGGAAGAGCAGGCCAAAGTCTCAGCCCCGTCCCGCTCTGTCCGCCCTCCCTTGCCGCTGACCGCGCTGGACGTGATGGGGTGCGTGGGCATTCCCGCCCACCTGCGGAAAAAGGAGGGGCTGGTGGGACTGTTTGTGGGGTTGAAAGTACTTCAGCTACAGCGGTGATGAAAGGGGATGGTACACTCATCCCTTTTTTTTTTCAAGATCGTTGGCTAGGTTGGGCACCTTTTTTTTCTTTTCATTCGTCACGGTCATTTTGCTCTCTTTTCACGCGCCCGGGCTTGTGCCACACACACACGCAGGCGTCCCCCTCATGTCATCCTCTCTGCATGACAGCCTCCTTCGGGACAGCCTCCTAGAGGCGACAGAGGCCCCGGCGCCGTCGTCGTCCGCGGAGGGGGCGGACACGCGTCAATCGGCCGCCGCCGCCGCTGCTGCCGCGTCCTCTCAACAACACGCCGCCCGCTTTGCAGGCGCCTCCCCGCTCCTGTCGTCCAGCCCCTTCCCCTTTGTCCTCGCCCGCCGCGCCCGCCGCCCCAGCATGGAGCTGGGCCACGGCCACAGCCCGGGCGACGGGCGGACTGTGCACGGCTTTTCGGCGCCTACGGGGATCCTGACAGGCGAAGCCGGCGGCGGCACCACGCCGGGTGGGAGCGGGCGCCGCGCCTCGTCGTCCTTCCGCCGCACCTCGTCCTCCCTGACTGCGGCTGTCGTCGCGGCTGCCGCGGCCGCCGCTCCCGCGGCCGCCGCTTTCGTGCCGCCGCCGCCCACAGACGCGCTGCGGCTACTACCACCGGTCGACCTGGAAGCCCCGCCCGCGCCGGCTCCACCTCGTGCCCACAACCCCCACCCTCACCCCGCGCCGGCGGCAAACGTGGGCGCGCCGCCTCCACCCGCCGCCGCCAGCCACCGCTTCGCCCTCGCCTTGAGCCTGGGCGCCGTCAACGGCCTGGTCGGCCTGCCCACCATGGTCGCTTTTGCGGCCATCGTGTACAAGGACAGGGCCTTCAACCCCGACCTGGGCGGCCTGGCCCGCCTTGCCTTCCTCGCGTCCGGCCTGCAGCAGGTCGTCTTTTCGGCCCGGTCCCGCCTGCCGTACGCGGTGGGCCAGGTCCAGGACGTGGGCCTGATCCTCCTGTCCTCCATGGCCAGCAGCGTGGCCGCCCAGTGCCGGGCGGCGGGCGTGTCCCGGGAGGCGGCCGTGGCGGCGGCCGTGTGGAGCGCGTCCGTCGCCACGTTTGGCGTGGGGGTGGCGGTGACCGCGGTCGGCCACTTCCGCTTGGCCTCCCTGTCCGTCGGCGTGCCCTTGTCCGTCGTCGGCGGGTACCTGGGCTTTGTGGGCGCTTTCTGTGGTGTGGCGGGCCTGGGGCTGACGCTTGGAGGGGATGGCGGTGCCCCCACGAGCGTCGGCGGCTGGGTGGCCGCCCTGACCGCCCCGGGCGCGCCTGCCCGGGTCGGGGCCGCCTTTGCATTTGCCGCCCTGCTGCTGACCATCATGCGCCGGTCCCGCTCGCCCGCCGCGCTGCCGGCTGCCCTGGCTGCCATCCCCCTGGCCTTCCACGCCGTCCGCGTCCTGGCCGGCATCAGCTTGGAGCAGGCCGCCGCCGCGGGGTGGACGCTGCCGCCCGAACCGCCGGGCGGGGGCTCGCCCGCCTCGGTGTACGGCCTCTTCACCCCGATCCCGTCCTCTGGCGTGCCCCTGCGGGCCGCCCTGGCCCAGGCGCCGCGGGCGATCGCCCTGGCGGGTGTCGTCATGTTTGGGGCGTGCCTTGACGTCAGTGCCATCTCCGCGGCAGAGAGCGGGGGTGGGGCGGCGGCACCAGCGACGGCGGCCGCGGCGGCCGCCCCACCCTCCCCGCCGCTCGATGTGAACCGGGAGGTGACCACGGTCGGCCTGAGCAACGTCCTTGCGGGCGCCCTGGGCGCGGGCTTCACGGGCTCCTGGATCTTCTCGCAGACCCTGTTCTCGGCCCGGGCGGGCGTCGCCCACCGCTGGGCCCACGGCGCCGCGATCGCGTGCCTGGAACTGGCCGCCTTTGCGTCGCCCTTCTCCATCATCCGGTTCCTGCCCGCCTCGTTCGTCGCGGCACTGTTGCTGGTCTTTGCGGCGGGCATCATGGAGGACTACCTGTTTCGGACGCGGGCCCGGTTGAGCAGGTGAGTGAGGGAGACGTGAGGGAGGTTGAGAGAGAGGCTCTCCCCATCCCATCCATCCTTGATGTGAGGAAGTTGCATGGAAGACTGGCGCTTCATCAACCCTCTCTCTCCCACCCGCCTTTCTCACCCGCCTCCCTCCCTCTCTCTCTCTCTCCTCCTCTCCTCTCTTCATCCTCTAGGGGCGAGTACGCATTGCTGTGGGCGACGTTTGGTGCCATCGTCGTGCTGGGTCTGGAAGTCGGGATCGCCGCCGGCATCGCAGTCGCGACCGCCGACTTTGCCTACCGTTTCGCGCGCACCCGAGTCGCCGTCACGCCCGTCGCTCCCTCCCGGGCCGCCGCCGCCCGCCCGCCCGCCGACCGGGCCCTTCTAGCCGCCTTCCTATCGCGCCGGGCGGCGGCCGTCAGCCTGGGCGGGTACGTCTTTTTCGGGTCCGCCCTCTCCATCAGCGAGAACGTCATGACGGTCGCCCGCGCGCTGGCCGCCGAGGCCGCCGCCGGGGTCGGGGTTTCTGGGGCGGGTGGTGGCAACGGAGGAGGAGGGGAGGAGGAGGACGGCCCCGGCGGCGGCGCCACCGGCCTTTTACGATGCACCACCCCTCAGCCGGCCGGGCCGGCCCTGGACGTCGCGTGGCGGGCCTCGCCCCTCTTTTTGCTCCTCGACTTCCGGGCCGTGCGCGGCCTGGACGCGACCGCCGCCCAGGCCTTTGCTTCCCTGGCCCGGTCCACGGCGGGCGAGGGCGTGACGCTCGTGCTCTGCCACCTCCGCGACCCGAAGGCCCTGCGCCTGCTGGCGGCCCACGGCTTCGAGCTGGACACCCTGGACGATGAGGATCCGGGTGGTGGCCACGGCAAGGTGGGCGGCGCGGCGGGCGCCCTGCTCGCCTCCAGCGTCATGGTGGACGGCTGCACCGCGACGGCCGGGCCGGCCGCGCCCGCCTTTGACTCGGCGGACGACGCGGTGTGGGCGTGCGAGGAAGCGTTCCTGTCGGTCGCGCGAGCGGCGGGCGCGCTGCCACCCGCGCCAGCGGTCGGGCTGGGCGTCGGGGCGGCCCTCAGCGCGCTGTGCGGTGGTGCGCCATCGGTGGCGGCCGCCATCCCGTACTTTGAGACCGTGTACCTGCCCGCGGGTGGGCGGCTGTGGTCCGCGGGCGAGCCGGCCGGCTCCCTGGCGCTCGTCCTTGAGGGCACGCTCGTGTCGGAGGTGAGCGGCGGGGCGAGCAGCACGGCCACGGCGACCACCCCCCTCCTGGCCCGCCTGCCCCCGTCCCTGCGCCCGGCCACCGCCCCGCGCCGCTCCCACGCCGGCCCCGGCTCCACCCTGGGCGTGGGCGCCTGCTTCGCCCGGGCCCGCCGGACGGGCAACGCGGTCGCGGTCTCCTCGCCCGCGGTCGTCGCGCTCCTGACCCGGCCCGCCCTGGCGCGCTTGCAGGCGGACGCGCCCGCGGCGGCCGCCACCCTGCTGGCGTCCCTGCTGCGGGTGCAGGCGCTGGAGGCGTCGCACGCGCTGACAGTGCTGGCGCTGAGTGCGGCGGCGGTGGGCGGGTAGAGAGAGAGAGAGAGAGGGCGTGTGCGTGTGTGTGCGTGTTGTGTCGTTTTATTTGTTTCATCATCATTACATCTTTGCCGCACCCGGCACCCTGCCGCCCGCGTGCGCCACGACCCAGTCTCGCAGCGTCGCCACCGCCTTGTCCCGCCCCTCCCAGGGGTGGAGCAGCTCGTGGTAGCCCCCCGGGAAGACGACCAGGGACTTGTCGGCCGACGCCGCCGCGCCCACCAGGCGGCGGACGGCGGGCAAGGACGTGCACCGGTCGGCGTCACCGTGAATCGCCAGCAGGGGGCAAGTCAAGGACGCGGACACGGCCGCCCCGGACGCGACGCGGAAGGCTTTGAGGAGTTCGTTGCCCGTCCGGGCCCGGGTCTTGCCGACAAAGTTCAGGGGGTCACTGGGAGGACGGGAGAGAGAGAGAAAGAGGAGGCGTGAGGAAGGGGGGGCCGGGTTGAAACAACAACAACAACCTTTTTTTTCCTTCTTCCTTTTACCTCACGTACGCAGCCACCGTCGCCGCGTCCGTCGACATGTCCTCCGGCCGCACCGCCGGCACGATGCGGGCCCTCGGCATGACCGCCGCCATCAGGCCGCCCAGCGGGGCCTGGATGCGCAGAATGGGCGTCCACTCGACGTCCACCGCGGCGGACGAGAGGACCAGGCCGGCCAGCGGCGGGCGCGGGGCGGGCGGGGGTGGGAGAACGAGCGAGCTTCCATTCCTACCGTCCCCCCCCTGCCAGGCGGCGGCGGCCAGCGCCGCCACCAGCCCCCCCATCGAGTGGCCGCCCAGGAAGAGCGGCGTTCCCGCGGGCGCGGGCGGGGCCGCCCCACCGCACCCGACGGCGCCGCCACCGCCCGAGGCAGCCGACACAGCAAAGGCCATGAAATCGCTCACGAGGCCCCGCCAGTCCGGCACCAGGCCAAAGTCGCCCGCCGCGGCCGTGCCTGCGGCCGCCGCCCGGGCGTGCGAGGTGCCGTGGCCGGCGGCGTCGTAGGTGGCGACGGCGATGCCGGCGGCGGCAAAGTCGGAGAAGACTGGATGGATGGATGGAAGGGGCGAGGGGGCAGGGTTGAGGAGAAAACGGCCGTCGGCGCGCGCGCACACGAAAAAAAAAACAAAAAAAAACGCATGCCCCGCCTTTTACGCAACGATGCACCACCCAGCACCCCTACGCCATACTCCACAGGGCTGCATGCAAGCCCGTCCACTGCCGCACCCCCCCTTCCCGCAAACAACAGCACCACCCCAAACACAGGCACGCTGGAACGTTAAAAAAACTCACTCTGCTCATACCGGCCGACGTGCTCTCCCAGCCCGTGGTGCCAGCACAGGAGCGCCCGGGCGGGAACCCTACCCGGCGGCGCGTACGCCATAGCCGCCAAGGGAGGGCGCCCGGGTGCCGGGGTGAAGGAGAAGGGGCGTGGGGTGGCCATATTGGGAGAGAGAGAGAGTGACCGCGGAAAAAGTGTGTGAGTGTGCGGTATGGGGCTGTATGGGGTCGACCTCCTCTTTCTACACCACACCGCCCCATACCGCACCACCACCCTCTTTTCATCTTTACCCCGCCCGCGCCCGCACGGCCGCCGTCGCCCGCTCCAGCGCCACCTGGGCGGCCTCATTGGGCGTGGATGCCGCCCCCGATGCCAGTGCGTCATCAAACTCGCGGCGAACCAGATCTTCAAAGGCGGCCCGGGCGTCAGACGGGTGGGCGCTGGCCGCCGCCGCACGCACGGCGTCCTCCGCCGCGGCCAGGGTGGGCGCGGCCGTCTCGGCGGCCAACGCGGCCGCCGCCCGGGGCGAGCCGGATGCTTCCACCGCTGCGGCGGGCGCGTCCGCAATGGCCGCCGCCCCCGCCGCCACTTCCAGCCCCGCCGCCAGGGCGGGCTGGGCAGATGGCGCCGCGCCTCCCTCCTCCCGCATGCCCCCCATTGCGGCCTCCACGCCGCCCAGCATGGGGAGCAGGGCCGCCCCGAAGGGCGTGGCCAGGACCTCGGCGGGCAGGCTGGTGATGTGGGCGGGGATGCCGGTGCCCACCAACAGGTGGGCCAGGTCGTCCGCAAAGTCGTTGCAGTTGAGGCCGCCCTGCACGCGGCCGAGGAGGCGGTAGGCGGCGGCATGGTAGGTGGCGCGCATGTCGTCGATGAGAGCGGGCAGGTCGGACGGGGCGAGGTGGGTGTCGCCTAGGTGGATGACCTGAGAGCGGGTGCGTGCAGTGCGGAGTGTGTGTGAGGGGGAGAAGAAGGTTACGCTAAACGGAAGCGGAAACGCGAAGGGCGCGGAGCGCAAGGAATCGCCCGTCTCTCTCGCCCTGCACCCCGACCGCGGCCTCTTTCGAAAGCTCAATCCAACACATACACACACCATACACCCCTTACCTGGTCAGGCGTCCCAAACCTCGTCGCCCCGGCTCGCCCGCACGAAATGCCTTGGCCAAAATACCACTCTTTGCCCGCGACCACAACGGCCGTGTGCCACACGCCGTCGAGCTGGCGGCCCAGCAGGACCGGGGAGAGGGAGCGGGCCATGCCCTGGGAGAGGTCGTACACGTGGAGGTGAACGGGGATCGGCATTGACGGGGGGTCGGTGTTTGCTGCCTGCTCGGCCGGCAAAAAATAGTTTTTTTTTTTTTTTTTTCCTGTGTCTCTACCCCCGACGCCGCCCCACCCCTCCTACCGCCTGCTGCTGCTGTTGCTGCTGCTGCTTGAGGTACGGGTTGCCCGCCACCCTCACCTCCACCCCCTCCCCCCACGTCCCCACCAGCCCCGCGGGCAGGGGCGCCCCCAGCGCATTTTCTTCCACATCCACCAGCCTCAACGCGGGCAGCCCCGCCAGCGCGGCGCAGCTGAAGGAGCGCAGTGCGTTTCGGGCAAAGCACGCGGCCACCAGCCTGGCACAGCCCGCCACCTCGGCCGGTACCGTCTCCAGGCCGCAGTCCTCCAGCCGCAGCTCCACCAGGGTCTCCCCGACCGACGCCAGGGGTGAGGTGGGCGACCAGGCCGAGCTGGCCCCCGTCGCGGCCGCGGACCAGCGGTCCCGCCCCAGGCGGGCGCCGACGAGCACCAGCCGGGTGAGGGAGGACGCGCCCACCAGCGCCGGCGGCACCTCGCGCAGGCCGCTGCCGATCAACTCCAGGGAGCGCAGGCGGGCCAGGGCGCCCGGCCCCCACCCGCCGCCGCGCCCGCCTGACCGCCCGGGCGGGGGCAGCAGGGCCGCCCAGCCCGTGAGGGCCGCCCGGATGGACAGGCACTCCAGCGCCCGGAAGGCGGGCGGCGGGCCGCCGGAGGCGTCGCTCAGGGCGCCCGCGTCCATGCTGGCCGCGACGATGGAGAGCGAGGCCAGGGCCGGGCGGCACGCCCCGGTGAGCGGCTTGGGCAGGGCCGCCAGCGCGCCGGCGGGGCCGGCGTCGAGGTGGAGGGCGGAGAAGCGGGCGCTCGTGCAGCCCGCGAGCGCGGCCTCGGCGGCGGCCGCCGACGCCGCGACGGCCGGGTGCCACGCCAGGCTCAAGCTCTGTGCCGCCTGCCCCCGCCCCACGCTCAACCAGCGGGTCACCTCCACGGCGGCGGCGCGGGTGTGGGCGCGCGGGGCGCGTGGGGCGGGTGGGGCGAGGAGGATGAGTGGCGTGCGGGCGCCGCGCGGCGCGGCGCGGGTGTCGGGGACGGCGCGGGCGTCGACCTGCAAGGCTCTCCAGAGGGCTTCACCAGGGTCGACGCGGGCGCACTGCGCGCAGGACGCGGCGGCGGCGGCGGCGGCGGCCGGGTCGGGGACGGCCGACAGGATGCGGGAGAGGGCGAGGAGGTCCAGGTCGGACAGGAGGGTCGGCCGGCGGAACCTGTCGCCGCCGCCGCCGTCCTCCTCTGGGGCGTCCATGCGTGCGGCGATTCACACGCTCGCACGCTGGCAGACCTGTCAGGCCATGCGCGGAGGAAGCGCGACGACACCGCCCGTGTCCGCCCTCGAAACAAAAGAAATGAAACGCAACACGCGTGTGTGTCTGATTGGCACTCGCTCAATCGGGCGAGGGAGGGTCCCTCTACCAGCGCCCGCTCTGCGCCCCGCCAGCGCCCGCTCCGCGCCCCGCCGGCGCCAAGCAATCCACAAGAAGAAGCGTCACAAAGAGAAAGAAACAGGTGCCGCGTTAACCTCCAACCCACCAAAAAACCATGGCCTCCCCCTTCCGGGCCGCCCTCACCCTCTCGGCCGCCGTCATCGCGTCCGTCAACGGCGTCGGCTTCCTCATCACCGCCGCCACCGAGTCCCACAAGATCACGGACCTGTGCGGTACGTCCGCTTTTTTGGCGTCCGCCTGGGCGACGCACGCCGCGGCGTCCAAAGCAGCTGGCCGACCCGCCCTCGGGGCGGGCGCGCCCGGGCGGTCGCTCGCCCTGACCCTGCTCACCACGGCCTGGGGCGTCCGCCTGTCGGCGTACCTTTTTGGCCGGGTGGTGCGGGTGGGCAAGGACGACCGCCTGTCGCAGTTCTTCCCGGAGAGCAGGGAGGAGCCCTGGCTGACGGGCCCGTCGCGGTACCCCCTTCGTCTGGCCTCCTTTTGGGCGGCCCAGGGCGCGTGGGCGTGGGTCTGCCTACTGCCGGTCACCGCGACGGCGGCCATGGTGGGGAAGGGCGGCAGCGTCGCCCGGGTAGGCCCTGGGGCCGCCCTCGCGCTGACTGCCGCGGGCGCGGCCCTGGTGGTCGAAGCCGCCGCGGACGCCCAAAAAAGCGCCTGGCGGGCGGACCCAGCCAACAAGGGCAAGTTCTGTGGGACGGGCACGTTTGCCGTCGTCCGCTACCCCAACTACGCCGCCGAGATTGCGTTTTGGACTGGCCTCACCTTTGCGGCGGGGCCGGCCGTCCTGGCGGCTGCGCCCTGGGCGGCCGCCTCGCCCGCCTTTTCCGCGCTGCTCATCACCAAGGTCTCCGGCGTCCCGCCCCTGGAGGCGGCGCACGAGAAGGCATACGGGCGGGACCCTGCGTGGCGGGCGTACGTCAGGTCCACTCCCGCCCTGGTGCCGCGGCTGGCGGGGTTGTGGAGGAGGGGAGAGTAGAAATTGTTGCAGTGTGTTAAAGAAAGAAAACCTCTCCATCCACGCTCTCGCTTCGCTTCTCACTTTTCGTTATGACAGGAACATGTCAAACACCGCCCGCGCGTCCTCCTCCAGCGCCTCGAACGCAAAGTCGGAGCCCAGGCTAGACGTGGCGGTGGCGAAGGCGGCCGCATCGCCGGCCGGCACCTGCATGCCCAGCAGGACGGCCGCGTCGCGCGTGCCGGCAGCCCGGTAGTGGAAGAGCGTCACATTCCAGCGCGGGGAGACCGCGCCCAAGAACGCACGCAGCGCGCCGGGGCGCTCCGGGAAGGTCACGGTGTAGATCGTCTCGTCGGCCAGAGGGGTAGCCCCCCCCGCCCGCCCGCCCACCAGGTGGCGGAGGTGGAGCTGGGCGGCGTCGCAGGAGGACAGGTCGGCCGTCGGGCAGCCCGCGCCGTCCAGGCGCGCAATCACGGCCGCCAGCTCTGCCGGCGACCGCACGCCGGCGCCCCACAAGACATGGGCGGGGCCGTCCCCTCCCCGCCGGTACTTCAGCTCCGTGATGGCGAGCGGGGATGAGGCGGGCGGGGCATCCCTTGCTGTCGGCGGCCCCCCATCATCACCCAAAGCTGCCCGGATGAAGTCCCCAAACGCGCCCGGGCGCTCCGGGATCGTACTTGCCAGCGTCGCCTCCTCCAGCCCGCCCGCGTCCGCCAGCTCGGACACCCGGCGCAGGGTGTCAAAGTTCATGTTGGCGCCGGACGCGATGGCGACGACGGTCGGCGGGCGAGGGGGAGGGCCGCCTGCGGCCGCGGCGGCTGCCCGGCGCGCGTTTTCCTTGCGCACCCACGCAGCCGCGCCCGCGATGGCGACCGCGCCCGCCGGCTCCAAAATGGAGCGCGTGTCGTTGAACACGTCCTTGATGGCCGCCGAAATGGACGCATTGCTGACTGTCAGTACGCCGTCCAGTAGGGCCCGGCAGAGGCGGAAGGTCTCTGCCCCGACGGTTTTGACGGCCACGCCGTCGGCAAAGCCGTCCACCCGCGTCAGCGTCACCCGCCGCCCGGCCGCCAGGGACTGGGCCATGGCGTTCGCGCCCGCCGGCTCCACGCCAAACACGGCCACCTCTGGGCGCAAGGCTTTGATGTAGGCGGCCACGCCCGCGGCCAGGCCCCCACCGCCAATCGCAATGAAGACGGCGTCCAGCGCGCCCGGGGTGGCGTTGTCATCAGACTCCCCACCATCCATGCTGGCGGCTGCCCCGGCGCCCGCCCCGCCGCCAATGACGGGCAACTGCCTCAGGATCTCGGCCCCGATCGTGCCCTGGCCTGCAATGGTGTAGGGGTCGTCGTACGGCGGGACGAAGGCCAGCCCCTCCGCGGACGCCCGGGCGATGGCGTGGGCCTGCGTCTCCGAGTACGATTCGCCCGCCAGGTCGACGGTGCCGCCCAGGCGGCGCACTGCCGCCAGCTTGATGGCGGGCGTGCTGGTGGGCATGCAGATGGTGGCCTCGCACCCCAGCACGGCCGCGGCTAGGGCCACGCCCTGCGCGTGGTTGCCCGCGGAGGAGCAGATGACGCCCCGGCCCCGGGCGGCCGGGTCCAGGCGGGCCATCTTGTTGAACGCGCCCCGCAGCTTGAAGGAGAAGACGGGCTGGGCGTCCTCCCGCTTCAGGTACACGTTGGCGCCCAGGCGTTCCGACAGGCGGGGCGCCCGCTCCAGGGGGCTCTCAATGGCAACGTCGTATACCCGGGCGGTGAGGACCTTGCGGACGTACTCCAGGGGCGTGCGGCGCCAGGTCGACTTGGCGCAGCCGGTGGGGGTCTGGAGGCGGAGAGAAGGAGATGTGGAGATTGGAGAGAGAAAGTGTGAGTAAGAGAGTGATTTTGAGTCGGCCATCCTCATTTCCAAGGCCAGCCACCGCCGCACAGCGTGGGCGCCCTGACGCCCATCGTGAGTGCCGTGCCTTGTTCGCGCGCGCGTGGGAAAGAAGAGAGAGGCAAGGAACCTCAGCAGAGCCACGGGCGAGGTCGAAGGTCGAGGTTGAGGTCGAGGTTGCCTCCGTCTCTTACCTGGCACTCTGGCCGCTCGCAGGCCGCACACCGGAACACGTCGGCCGGGTGCGTCGGCCCATTCCGGGCCGCCATGGGCCCGACCTCGCCCGGCTCGATGACCAGGTCCTCGGGCGAGGCGAGCAGGGTCTGGGACGCCCAATTGGTGTCAGCCGACTGCGGGGGGGGAGGGCTTTTGGCAGTCGCCCGCTCAGCCGGGTGCCGCGCCGCGGGGGCGGCGGATGGGCGGGTGGTCAACCGGCCCCCTCGCCCACTGAGGGTGGTGGTCGGGCGGGAGGAAGGGCCCGGGCGGGGCGGGTGGCCAGCCGCCGACGGCGCGGTCGACGGGCGGGCGTGCATTGATGTGGTGATGGGAGAGCAGCACGATGCGCGCGCAAAGGGGGGTGGGGGGAGATGTGTTTGTGTATGTGATTATGAGGAGCAAGCTCAGGGAGCAGCCTCTGAAGGGCCACCCACGCGTGCGTGCGTATGCCCCGCGCCTGTGTGAGAAGAAGAGGCAAAAAAAAAAAAAAAAAAAGTGCAACGTCATCTTCACTTCTTCGTTCTTGCATAAAGCACCACCCACACCACCCGCCCCTCAACCTGTGCGGCAGCTCCCCCTGCCTTCTTGCCATGCCCTCTGCCGCCATCGAGCACTCGCAGACGACGATGCACGCTGCTGGTGAGTTGGGAAAAGTATTTCTTTCTTTCTGCGTCGGCCCGCCTAGCCATTCGCCCTCCGAGACCGCGTCCCACCCACGCCCCGGCCTCCGAGACGCGCACTTTCTCCTCACGAGTAGGCAATGCGCTTGCAGACACGCCATTGGGGTGACATTGGCGTCGCGTGCACACCGCCTACCGCAGCGCCGCGGGTGTTGCCACATCAAACTCTTTCTTCCTTCTGCTTCCGCTTCCGGTCGCCCGCCTTCTCACTGGCGCCCCTCACCGCCATCACCCACCCCACCCACCCCTTCTCACAGGTCGCATGGCTCACCGGGTCGCCCCGGCTCTAGTCCGCGGCACGCGGGTCGCGGCCGCCCTGCCTGCCGCCCGCGGCGCCGGCCTGACGGCGACACCCGCCCTCGCCCCGTCGCCGCTGCGCCGCCCACTCGTCACCCGGGCCTCCGCGGCCTCTTTGCGCCATTCACCGGCCAGCTTTGCCGCCGCAGGCCTGCCCGCCCTGCGCCGGACCGGGCCGGTGGGGGTGAACATGTGAGAAGGAAGGAGTGAGAGGGGGCGTAGCCGCTAGCGATGTGCGTTCCTCTTCCCACCCCCCCTGCCCCCCTTCATCCCATCCTCATCTCTTCCTCTTTTCCTTCACAGGCCCGCCTCTTCCCGCCGCCCCGTCTCCGCCTACGCCTCCACCACCGGCGGCGGCGGCAAGCGCATCTCCCAGGACGACTTCACGGAGAAAGCCTGGGCCGCCATCGTGGCCGCCCCCGAGGCCGCGAAGGCCGCCTCCCACCAGATTGTGGAGACGGAGCACCTCCTCAAGGCGCTCCTGGAACAGCCAAACGGCCTGGCCCGCCGGGCGGTGGCCGTGGCGGGCGGCAACCCGGCGGCCCTGCTGGACCGGGTGGAGGCCCACCTGCGCAAGCAGCCCAAGGTGTCGGGCGATTCGGGGCAGGTCCTGGGGCGCAACCTCGAGGCGGCCGTCACCAAGGCCGAGGAGCTCAAGGGCGGCATGGGCGACGCGTTTGTGTCGGTCGACCACCTCCTCCTCGCCCTCGCCGCCGACACCCGGGCCTGCGCCGCGCTTCTCAAGGCGGAGGGCCTGGAATTGAAGGCCCTGGAAGCCGCGGTCAAGCAGGTGCGGGGCGCCAACCGGGTGACCGACCAGGACCCGGAGGGCAAGTTTGAGGCGCTGGCCAAGTACGCGCGCGACCTCACGCAGGCCGCGCGCGAGGGCAAGCTCGACCCGGTGATCGGCCGGGACGACGAAATCCGGCGGGCCATCCAGATCCTGTCCCGGCGCACCAAGAACAACCCCGTCCTCATCGGCGAGCCCGGCGTCGGCAAGACCGCCGTCGCGGAGGGCCTCGCCCAGCGCATCGTCGACGGCGACGTCCCCGCCGCCCTGCAGGGCCGGGCGCTCATGGCGCTGGACCTGGGCGCCCTGGTCGCCGGCGCCAAGTACCGGGGCGAGTTCGAGGACCGCCTCAAGGCCGTCATCAAGGAGGTGACGGGCAGCAACGGCAAGGTGGTGCTCTTCATCGACGAGATCCACACGGTCGTCGGCGCGGGCGCGACCTCGGGCGCGATGGACGCGGGCAACCTGCTCAAGCCCATGCTGGGCCGCGGGGAGCTGCGCTGCATCGGCGCCACCACCCTGGACGAGTACCGCAAGTACATCGAGAAGGACCCGGCCCTGGAGCGCCGCTTCCAGCAGGTCCTGGTCGACGCGCCGAGCGTGGAGGACACCATCTCCATCCTGCGCGGCCTGCGCGAGCGGTATGAGCTCCACCACGGCGTCCGCATCTCCGACTCGGCCCTCGTCGACGCGGCCGTCCTGGCCGACCGCTACATCGCCGACCGGTTCCTGCCGGACAAGGCCATCGACCTGGTGGACGAGGCGGCGGCCAAGCTGAAGATGGAGATCACGTCCAAGCCGGTCGCCCTGGACGAGGCCGACCGCAAGGTGTTGCAGCTGGAAATGGAGCGCCTGTCCCTGGCGAAGGCGGCGCCCGCCGACCGGGCGGCCGCCTCCCGCCTGGCCACCTTGGAAGCCGCGCTCTCCACCCTGAAGAAGACGCAGGCCGACCTGGCCGCCCAGTGGAACGCGGAGCGGGCGGGCATGGACCGGCTGACGGGCCTGCGCGCGGAGGTCGACCGGGTCAACGTCGACATCGCCGCCGCGGAGCGGGACTACGACCTGAACCGGGCGGCCGAGCTGAAGTATGGGACGCTGTTGGAGCTGCAGCGCCAGCTGGCCGAGGCGGAGGCGGAGCTGGAGGCCGCGGCGGTGGCGGACGGCGGCAAGAAGGGCGGCCGCCTGCTGCACGAGATGGTCACCGAACAGGACATTGCGGACGTGGTCGCCAAGTGGACCGGCATCCCGGTCACCAAGCTGATCGCGTCAGAACGCGCCCGCCTGCTGGGCCTGGCCGACGAGCTCCACCAGCGCGTCATCGGCCAGGACGAGGCGGTGGACGTGGTGGCGGACGCCATCCAGCGGTCCCGGGCGGGCCTGTCCGACCCAAACCGGCCGATCGCGTCCTTCATGTTTTTGGGGCCGACCGGCGTCGGCAAGACGGAGCTCGCCAAAGCGCTCGCCTCCCAGCTCTTCAACACGGAGGACGCCCTGGTCCGCCTGGACATGTCCGAGTACATGGAAAAGCACAGCGTGTCGCGCCTGATCGGCGCGCCGCCCGGGTATGTGGGCTACGACGAGGGCGGCCAGCTGTCAGAGGCCGTGCGCCGCCGGCCCTACTCCGTGCTCCTGTTTGACGAGGTTGAGAAGGCCCACCCGGACGTCTTCAACATCCTGCTTCAGATCCTGGACGACGGCCGGGTCACCGACTCCCAGGGCCGGACCGTCAACTTCAAGAACACGCTCATCATCATGACGTCCAACGTGGGGTCGCAAGCCATCCTGGACGGGATGGAGAGCGGCGAGCCAGCGGACTCCATCAAAGCGACCGTCATTGGCGCCCTGCGCGGCAAGTTCCGCCCAGAGTTCCTCAACCGCCTGGACGAGATGGTCATCTTCACCGGGCTGGACCGCACCCAGATCACCGGCATCGTGCGCCTGCAGGCGGCCCGGGTGGCCGGGCGGCTGGCCTCCAAGAAGATCAAGCTCGACCTGAAGGAGGACGCGATTGACTACCTGGCCGCCGTCGGCTACGACCCCGTCTACGGCGCCCGCCCGGTCAAGCGTGCCGTCCAGCGCGAGCTGGAGACGGGGCTGGCGAAAGGGCTGCTGCGCGGCGATTTCGAGGAGGAGGACACGGTCGTGGTGAGCGCCCCCGGCGGGAAGGAGGCGACGGGGCTGGTGTTCACGCGCGTCGCGGGCGGGGCCGGCGGGGCAGCAAAGGGCGGGGTCGGGGAGGCCGCGGCCGCGGTGACGGCATAGATGGAGAGCATGCTTTCTTGGTGTGTGTGTATAGGCAGGCGAGAGGGCTGTTTGTGGGGTTGTGCGCGCACGCTGGTGTGGAAACGGAAACGGAGACGGAGCGGGGGCGGGAGATGAAACAAAGGATTTCCCCCTGTATGCAAATCAACGCGTGCACACACGCGCTGATTCGGCTTAGGAAAATAAGGAAAATAAAAATGACATAAAAAAAAGGAGAAAGCTCCACTTCGAAAAAATGAAACTTTGTTTTTTTTTGTGCGGGCGCGGTCAGGCACACGCGTGCTCGCACAGAGGACATGGCACACAGAATGAGAGCAAGAAAGTAGGACTAAAGAATGAAGTTCTGGTGGTAAAAGGGCGCCTAAAAGAGAGGAGCAGTACGCGAGGTAGACACGCGCTCAACCTCTTCATGCGGCGCTACGCCCCGCTGGCCCGCTTGGCCCGGCCACCGCCCTTCCGGGTGACCACCACCTCACCACTTTCAGAATCCGGCGCCGCCGCCGTCCCGGACGCACTGGCCGGTCCGCACCCACTCGCGCGGGGCCCGCCCGACGTGGCATGCGCGACCACCGTCGTGACGGCCGCCACCGCCGCCACTGTGGCTGCAGCCTGGCGGGACGGGTCGTGGAAAAGCAGATTGGAGATAGCTAGCCAGTCCGGCATCGAGGGGTCGCCCGTGACGTAGGCGACCGCGAATTGGGCCGGGCTCAAAACGCGTTGTGCCACCAGCTCAAACGCGGCTGCCGCCCGCTCCTCCTTTTCCAGACAGGTGGCAAGGGCTTCGAGGGCGACCTGGGAGGTCAACTGGGTGGTGGAGCGGGCGCCCCAGGTGTCCTGCGGAGAAGGGGAGGAGTGTGTGTGCGTTTGCGTGTGAGGAGAGAGAGGTTGGTCTTGGCCACCCGCGCGCGCGCGCGCGCGCCTGGAGAGAGACCCCCCCTGCTTCTCTGAATCCTCATACCTGCGACGGTTCCGCCCCGACCATGGCTTTCTTGATCGCCATTCGCTCCACGTACGCGGCCCGAATGGCGGCCAGATAGTCGGCCCGGGCCGCGATGAGGGCGCCCGCCTGGGGTGGGCTGGGCGCCATCGCCCGCAGCGCGTGGAACCATTTCGCAAATGCGGCCGCGGCCCCGCTGGAGTTGCGGCCGTCGCTGTCGGTCGCGGCCGCGGTCGACGCCGCGTCCGCCCGCTCAAAGGCCGCAAACATCATGTGCATGGGTTTGGGGGTGGATGCGAAGAAGGCGCGCACGGTCTCATGCCTCAACTCCATCAGCGTCGCCAGCTCCCGGCCTGCAGGCGTGGCCGGGTCGGCGTGGGCCGGGTCGCCCACCAGGGCCGCGACGCGGACGGCAAGCATGCGTCGATCCATTAACAGTTCAGACAGGTGCATCTCATCCACCTGGCGCCGGGCGGTCGCGTACGGCACGCCCCGCAGCTTGGCCCGCAGGCGCGCGTTGGCGTCGAAGAGGGCGTCCATGGCAGAGGCGGCTAGGTTGGCGGGCGCGGTCGCGGTCGTGGTGGTGGTCGCCAAGGTGGCCGCCGCCTTGGCGGCCACCGTCGCGTACGCCCGCCGGGCGACGGCTTCCTGGGCGGGCGGCATGGCTGTGCCGGCGGCGGCGCCGTCGGCGCCGGGGCCGGCGTACGTGCTGCCGCCTGAGGTCGCGACGGCCAGGGCGGCGCCCACGCCGCCGCCGCCCCCACCCCCCGCGGCCGCGGCCACGATCGCGGTCGTCTCCGCCTTCAGCAGGCGCCCGCCCAGCCTGTTGACCTCCCGCCGGGTAGCCGCTAACTCTGCATTCAGCCTGGTGGCCTCCGCCTCCGCGGCCGCCAGCTTGTGCCGCTGGCGCTCGCGGTGGCGCCGCTGGGACGCCCGGTTCTTCTCCTGCACCAGCCGTGCGCGCTCGCTGGTGATCAGGTCGGTGGCGGCCGGCGGGTCGTCCTCCATGGTCAGGCAGCCTGTTGTGTGAGGGAAATGGCGGGGATGGCCCCGGGTGGTCATCGAGGAGATGAGGTATGGTCGGGTCGGGGAGTGATGGGGGAAGCGCGCGGGCGCGCCTGTCCACGGCCGCTCTAGAGCTCCCACGCTCCCGACTTCACTCCTCAGGCCTCCAAGCTCGGGTTTTGAGCGGGAAAGCGGACGGCGTGCCCACTTGCGCCGCCACCCATTCATTTGCATGGGCACCGACGGCAGCTACCAAAAAAAAAGGACAGACCCCCAACCACGTTCTTTTCTCTCACCGATTTGTGCCGACTTTCCCAGGCTGAAGGCCGGGTCCGCCCACTGGTCGGCTGGGACATCGACGTTGGGCATCATATAGACAGCTGGGTCTGCGGTGAACGGGTCCATGTGTGGGGGGCTGTGGAGCTTTTCCTTCTGCGGCGGGGCTAAAAGATAAATAATATAAAAGCGCGGCTCTCGCTTTCAGGAGCGATGCAAGCGCGGCACGTGGGCCTATTACTTCACACTAATGGAATACTTCTCACTAATGGAACAAGTCGTGGGTAGGCGTGCAGTGTCGCGGTCGGAGGAAGGGCGTCAGCCCGCGGTTGAGGCGTTGTGTTGCAATGAGTGAGCAAGGTGAGGGCGACGTTCACTTTTTTTTTTTTTTTGCTCACTCCGCCGCGCGGCTGTGTGTGTGTGTGCGTGTGTGCGTACAGGAGTGTGTGCCACGTGCACGCAACTGGGCGTACACCAGCAAAAAGAAATGGCCGCCGCCTGGGCCGCCCGGCCGGTCACCACCACCGCGGCCGTCCGCCCCCATCCCCCAGCTAGCCAACTCCGCACCACGCATGCCTCCGCCCCGCCAGGCCGCCCCACGCCCGGCCTGCCGAGCCCGCGCCTTCCGGGCAAGGCACGGGCCCGACCCATTGCGGTCGCCTCGTCGGTCGAGGGCCCCTCCCGCCCCATCCCACCACCACGGCAAACCACCACCTCGCCAGCCCGCCTTTCTCCAACCTCGCCTGCCATCTCCGACCCGCGCTTCACGCTCGTCCGCGTCCCGGGGGACGGGTCCTGCCTCTTCCGTTCCCTGGCCCAGGGCCACCACGCCCTGGAACACGGCGGCGCCCTTCTGGACAAGGCCGGCCTGCTGAGCGCGGGATTCAGCCTGCGCCGGGCGGTGTGCGCGGCACTCGTGGCCCGCCGGTCGCAGGTCGAACCGTTTCTGGAGTGCCCGTTCCCCGCCTACATAGAAACCATGAGCCTGGAGGGGACGTGGGGTGGGGAGCCGGAGCTGGCCGTGTCGCCGTTTGCCCTGGGACGGGCGGTGTGTGTGTATGCGGCGACCGCCCGGGGGCCGCTGGGCGGGGTGGCGGCCTTGCGTAAGGTTTCCTCTTACGGGGCAGACGCCTTCCCGGGCGTGCCGCCTGTCTGCGTCCTGTTCAGCGGGGCGCACTACGACCTGCTCCTGCAGCAGCAGTGAGAGGCAGGCAGGCAGACTACGACCTGCTGCTGCAGGAGCAGTGAGAGGCAGGTAGGCAGAGGTGATAGAGAACGAGGACGGCATGAATGGAAGAGAGAGAGAGACAGCATGCAGGTGAAAGGAAAACGAAACACACCCCACTCTACTCTATGCCCTCCCGGCCCCCTCCCGCGCACTCCTCCTCCAGCCCCCCACTGAATGGCAGCCCACCACAAAACAGAAAGTGCTGCATGATGGGCACCTTACCCAGACACTCCGCCTGCCACATCCGGACCATGCCCGCGTTGATGCGGCCCCAGGTAGGGACGGTCGCCGCGATGTCACACAGCATGGGCGAAGTTTCCTGTAAGGGGCCCTTTTTGACGGACCGGACGAAGCGTACGGCGTCAAAATAGAGGTAGGAGGAGGAGAAGGCGGCGAGGGTGGTGTCGCTGCAAGTGGAGAATGTGAGAAAAATGTCAGACGAAAATGTTGATGAGGTTGAGGAAAAGAAAGGCGACGCGTCCTTAATCTACTCTTTCTCGCGTCTCATCAACAACTCACTCGACAATCGACGCCGGCCGAGGCGCATCGTCGGCCGCGCCACACAGCTGGGACGAACCCCACAGGAAGGGCAGAAAGCAGTAGTCGTCCAGGCCCCAGACGCCGTGCGAGCCGGCGGGTTCCAGCCTGGAAAGAAACGGAGGGTATGTGGCGGCTGAGAGTTTGTTTCGCTCGTTCTCCCTCCCATCCAAACCTCTCTTCCCATCCTCTTCCACGCCCCGCGCCCCCCCGCCCACACCTCCACCACTCACCAGTACGTCGTCTGCACCTGTCGCATCAGCCGCACGTACCCCGCAAAGACGACGGTGACCAACCCCAACGCATCCCCGGGCTCCAGGCACCCGGGCACGCGGGCCAGGGCGAAGAGGAGGGCGCCAAACGCGGCCTCGTGGCCGGTCCCATAGTCGATGCGCGCTGCGTTGCCCAGCGCGTCCGTCAAATAGGGCGCCAGCTCCTCGGCCAAGCCGGTCGGCGCGTCAAGAGGTAGCACGCCGGCCAGGATACCGGGCGCCGCCTCCACCGCGCTCGCGTGCCAGTCCCGGAAGGCCGGGTTGCCGTAGCGCAGGGCGGCGGTGGAGGGCGGGTGCGCCTCGACGAGGGTCGCCAGGCCGGCCAGCGCGGAGCGGAGCGCGGTCGCGCCCCGCGACAGGGGCGGCGGGTCAGCCCCGCCCTCCTCACCCTCCACCCTCGCCGTCTTCACGCCTTTGACCGCGGCATTCAGGTGGAGGATGAAGGCGATGAAGGACGCGTAAGAAGGGGCGGCCTTCCAGGCGGCCAGGCCGGCCGCGTCGACGATGCGTTTCCGGGCGGGCCCCGTCGAGACGAAGCCGGGAGCGAGGGGCGGGGGCCAGGCGGGGGCCGGATCGGAGGTGGAGGGTGCGAGGGTGGGCGCGTGGTGGACGGGGGTCAGGGAGGCGGAGGGTGGGGTGGTGCGTGGGGGTGGGGGCGGGGAGGAGGGGCGGGTGGCGGAGCCTGGAAGGGAGGGGAGGTCGAAGGTTGATAAAAAAGCGGAAGGGGAAGCTACCGGAGGGTCCCGGCGCTTCTTTCTCTCTTCCTCTCGCACCTGGTGCGCCTTCACCGCCTCCCGGCCCCGCGGTCGCCCAGGGCGCTCGGGTGGGCTGCCAGCCGGGGGGAACGCCGGTCATAATGCGCAGGCTCCCTGCAACGGAGAGCGCAATGGGAAAGCGAAAAAATGAAAAATATGGGTCGGCCAGCGTGTGAGCGCGTCCCCGCCTCCTCATCTCATTTCTCTTTTCTTTTTTCTCACGCCACGCACGCCAACCCTCACCCACCCACAATGTCTTACCCCACGCCACCCACCGGCCTGCCCTCCACACGCAAGCCCTTCTCCGCCCCGCGGCGCCGCGGCCTGGGCTCCAAAATCAAAAGCTGGCTGGGCGAGCCCTTCTCCCTGGGCGGCCGCGCCGACGACCCCCCCTCCCGTGGCTCCGTCCTGGTCGGCCTGGCCGCCGTCCTGGCCGCCGCCGCCACGGTCGCCCTGTACGATCGCCGCTACGCTGTCAAGGCAGAGATGGAGGAGGGCGTCGGGTCGGCGCGGGCCGAGCTAAAAGCGGCGGGGCGGGACGCGAAATCGAGCGCCGGTCACCTGAAGGGGGCGGTCAGCAAGGCGGTGTACAAATGAACCCCTTAACTTTTTTAGACGAATGACGAAAGAGGGGGGATGGATGGATGGGGCGAACGTGGCGAACGCGGCGCGGAAAAAAGGAATGGGTTGTGGATGGGGTTGAAAGGAAGCGCGCGCCGCGCGCTGCGCCCCCCCCTGTTTTTTTTTTTGCTTTCTGTCCTCCTCAAAATTGCCTTCGGAATGTATGTCTGCGTGTGTGTGTAGGGGGGAGAGAGAATGACGAGAGAGGCAGACGCGCGGCGTGCGTGTGTGTGTGTTTGTAGAAATACGCAGGCGCTCAGCGCTTCTCATGGAAAGGTTCAAGAAGAAGTAGAAAAAAATGCGACAAGGGCACCGCGCGCCTCGTCGTCGCCCAGAGGCAGCATTCGCTTTTCCGCGGCGCCCATGCCTCCCTCCACCCGCTCCCGCTCCACGGCAGGCGTGGAGGGCCCGGAGGACGGCATCAACGACCCCATGCTCC
>Ga0315287_10000595_pt1 | contig 31696 bp, 20 predicted proteins | sample YL17G11_0_MG_FD_205037 | JGI IMG/M metagenome (GOLD analysis project Ga0315287, IMG submission 205037) | Sediment microbial communities from Yellowstone Lake, YNP, Wyoming, USA - YL17G11_0 | ecosystem: Environmental > Aquatic > Freshwater > Lake > Sediment | place: USA: Wyoming | collected...
TTCCCTTTTTTTTATCTTCTTCTCTATTCACAGTTTTCTTCTTTTCTCCCCTGGTCGGCGGGGGGGGGGGGGGGGCGCCCCGGAAGAGCAGGAAAAGGGAGAGACTGGATGAATTGAAAAGAAAAAAATCGAAGAATGAAACTAGCCTCTCTCTCGACGCCCAAACCTCTCTCCCTCTCTCCTCTCTCCTTTTTTGTTCAAGTCTCTTGTCCTCGTTTTACACTCTTTCCCCTCCCCGAAAATCAGAGCACTACTAGTCGCCGTCGCTGTAACCGCCTCCTGCTCCGTCGTCATCATCGCTGGCCCCACCTCCAACTCCGTTATCGTCTTCGTCGTCGTCGTTTGCTCGCTCGCCGCCTCCACCACCACTTTTTTCCTCCGCGCCCCCTTCGTCGTCGCGCTGCTTCTCTCCCTCGCCAGCAGCCTCCGGGTCCTCGAACGCGAGGCCAAACTCGTTGGTCAGCTCGTCCCCGAACAGCTCGCTCATCGTCAGCGGCGGCGGGTCCCTGCGCACCCGGTGCCTGCGCCGCTCGCGCTCGCGCGCGTCCCACTCGTCCTGCTCCTCCTTCGAGAGATTGAGCTCCAGCCGCTTCCTTTCCCTCCGCTGATCGCGGGTCAGCTTCTTCTTCTTGCTCTTCTTGTTCTTGGGGACGGGGTTGCCGTCCTCGTCGAGCTCGGGCTCCTCCTCGTCCTGATCGTCCTCCTCTTCTTCGCCGCCGGCGGCGGCGGCGGCGCGCGCCCCGTCGTCGTCAGACTCGGAGTCGCTCGAGGTCCAGCCCCCCGGCCCGTCCTCGCCGCCCCCGCCGCGCACGCGCGCGGCGGCGTTCCAGGGCGAGGCCCTGGCACCGGCGAGCATGTCCCGCCAGAAGAAATCCATGCGGGGGCGAGAGGGCGCCTCTCCGAAGGTGCGCCGGCCGCGCCGCAGCGCGGCCTTCTCGGCGGCGGCGGCGGCCGAGGCGCCCATCCTCAGCGGCGCCTTACCCTTCCGGTCGGGGAAGACGAGCGGCTGCCCGCGCCCCGAGAACAGGCGGGCACGCTCCCTCTCCTCCTCTTCCTCCCTCGCCTCCTCCTCGTCCTCGCCCAGGCCGAGGAACGCGCGCGGGAAGCCGGCCCTCTGCGGCCAGTGGAAGTCCCCGGCACGCAGGCTCGCGTCGGTCTGGAAGGACTGCTCGAGCTGCAGGAACACCTGCGGGTTGGGCGTGTGCCTCGCGACCCTCGGGTTGCCGCCGCACTCGTCGCAGGGCACGGTCCCTGCCAGGAAGGGCGTCTCCTTCGGCAGGAGCCGCTTCCCCAGCAGGGCGGCGGCGATGTTCTGCCGGATCTCCTCGCCGTACCGCCTGACGTCGAGCTCGTCGTCGAGCGCGGCGAGGTCGAGGTCGTCGCCCTTGCCCTCGGCGGCCTCGTCGGCCCTCGCGACGATCTCGTCGAGCTCCGCCGCCAGGCCCGGGTCCTCGTCGAACGGACTGGGCGGGCCGCAGCGAGCGCAGACAACGACGTCCGTGGGGGCGCGCGTGACGAGCGACATCGCGCGGAGGCTCGGCTCGGCCGGGCGCGTGCGGACCGAGGCGGTGCCCGCGCAGTGTGGGCAGGTGAGGCGGCCGGAGCCGCGGCAGGCGCGGCAGTGGTCGACGAAGAGCTCGGTGTGGAGGCGGACGAGCTCCCGGAAGGCGATGGTGGCGGAGGCGATCTGTTGGAGACAAAGGGGGGGGGGGGGAGGAGATAGAGAGGGGGAGGGAGAGAGGGAGGGGGAGAGAGAGGGAGAGAGCAGATGAGAAAAAGGAAAGGAGAGGGAGCCGTCGTCGTGGAGTTCCATCGGCCTTTTTTCAATCTCGCTTGTTTTCAATTGCGTTCCAACTGCTCACCCCTGTCATGAACCTCATCATGTCGAGGACGGGCTCGTTCGAGAACATCTTGTCGTCCATCTTGAAGGACGGATGATGCTTGAACAAGCAGGAGGAGAAGAGGCGAAGAAGAAGATGACGCCGAGTCGCTGAAAGAAAACGAAGAAAAAAACGGACGACGGCGGCCGCGGCTCTGATGCGGTTGCTAGTCCGCCTTTGCGCGCGTGACCCTGCCTGCTTTCGATGGCTCGACAGCAGGAGCACTATAAAGCGCGTCTCCTGTCGCGATGAGAGAGAGAGAAAAGGCGGCACGCTCACGGCAGCAGCGGCGCCTACTTTCAAGAGTAAAAGAAGAGAAGAAAAAGTAAGTGCCGACGGCCGCAGAAAAGACTTCGCACTCTTTTCGGCTAAAAAAACGCCGAAAAACATCGAGTCCAAAACACCCGATGCAAGCAAACGCCGCCGCCGCAGACGATGACGACGATCTCGCGGCCATACCTCCGCCTGGTGGGCTACGGGTCGGCTCCGTCTGTCGCTTAGTAAAAAAAACGACATCGAAAGCATTCAACAGGGCGGCGTCGGCGGCAGCGGACGCGGTCGCCGTCGCCGGATTCCTCGACTACCCCGGCGAAGGCGGCCTCTGCCTGTCTTCGCTCCCCGTCTTTGCCAACGCCCGCGCCGGGCTTTGGCACGTCGACTTGAACGGCGGTCCTAGAGGAGCAGTCCGGCTGTGCCGCTTCAAGTCGACGGACGGTCACGCCGCGGCAGCGGGGGGAGCCGGCGGCTCTTTCCCGCTCTCGAGGCTCAACCTCGGCGTCGCTGCTGCCGCTGCCGCCGCGGCGAGAGGAGGGGGCGGGGGCGCTGTCGTCGTCGACGCAACTCGGAAAGGAAAACGCTTCCCCGACGCGCTCTCGAGGACGATTCCGATCTGGGCCGCCGTCGTGAACCGTGCTTGCAGGATCTGGACCGAAGAGGGCGAAGCAGGGGAGGAGAAAGAGCGAGAGAAGGGAGGAGGAGGCATCTTGCTGATGCCTCCCTGGGTGCCGGCCTCTGAGCGGTCCAAGGTCGGGGAGCGGATCGAGGGCTGGGCTCGGCTGCTGCTCTCGACGGGCGTGGACCTGTCCGCGTTCGCCAGGGACCTCTCCGAAAGGCCGCTGCTCCCCGTGTGGATCGCGCGGAGGGGAGGAGGAGGGGAAAAAAGAGGAGGAGGAGGAGAAGAGGCGACGGGAGGGCGTATGGACTTCGAGGTCATTCACGCCAGAGGAGGAGAGGGAGAGGAAGCCAGAGCAGTGGCGACGGCGACGACGGCTCTCTACCTCTTCTCGGCCTCGAACCCCTCCGCGCGCCGCGCCACCGTCTCGTGCGGGTGCGGCACCGGCGTCCCCCCGAAGGGCGAGCAGGGGGCGGCGGGCGCTCCGCCGCACCCGGCCCACGGCTGCTTCGACGTCTCGTTCGACTACGAGCCCGGCGGCGGCGACGACGAGGAGGGGTGGAGCCGGGGCCTCTCGGCGCGGCTGTTCTGGTCCCACCGTGGCGAGCTGCTCTCGAGGGGGCCCTGGGGATTCGAGAAGGCCGCGGAGGAGCTGCTCCTCGCGAGGGGGAGGAGGGAGGGGGAGGAGTGGCAGGGAGGGGGCGCGGCGAGCGCGGCGCCGGGCGCCTCGCCCGCCTCCTGGACCTTCGTCTGCGGCACCCGGCTCGCCGTCGGGAACGCCGCCGCAGCAGCAGCGGCCCTCTGCCGCTCGCCTTCGGCATTGCCGCTCTTCGAGAGCGAAGACGGGGTCGCCCCCGCTGTCGTCGTCCTCGGCTCCGGCTCCGGCTCCGGCGGCGACCGCGACTGCGACGGCGACAGCGACGGCGCCCCTCCCCCTCCGTCCCCCGCCTCCTCCCTCGTCTGCTTCTTCCGCGCCCCAGTCCCCGCGAGGAGGAAGCTCGGGCTCCTCGAGGCCCTGCCCTCTGTCGTGGCGTTCGCCTCGGCGCACCTGCTCCGGGGAGGGACCGTGCTCCTGACCGGCGGCGACGACGGAGAGAGCGGAAACGAGAACGCCGCCACGGCCGCCGCGGCCGTGCTGCTCGCGTGCTTCTCCGCCCCGCTCCCGAGGGCCGAGCTCGTGAGAGCGTTTGGCGGCGGCGGCGGCGGCGGCGGAGGGGGAAGCTGCCCTGCCCTTGTTTCGCGCCGCCCCTGCGGCTGCCCGGCTCCCCCGCGGGCGAGCAGGGACGAGGTGCGAGCCCGCGTCGCCGCCGTGTGCGGGAGCGGCAGCGCCGCCGCCGCCGCGGCCGGCGGCGGCGAAGAGGAGACCTCGCCGCCGCTTCCGCCATCGTCTCCTCTTGCCCCCCTCCTCTCCGTCGGCAAGGAGGCCGCCAAGCAGCTCCTGATGTTTGTGAGCCCCCCCGAGAGGCCCGGAGGTTCCCCGTGCCCGGCGTGTAGGGCCGGGAGGCCCGCGAGGCTCGGGGCGGAGAGGGCGGCTGCTGCTGCTGCTCTCGGGAAGAAGGGGGAAGGAGGAGATGGAGGAGGACTGAGGGCGTCCGGGGTCGAGGCGTGAGAAAAAAAGACGGGAAAAAACCTTTACTTGTAAACTCATTCATTCCCCCGTTTTTTCAAGGCAAGTTCTCGACTTTTTCTTTGTTGTCGTGGTTCACAGTGATGTCAAGTTTACGAGTGAGGAGCATCCTCCGTTTCTTTGGGACAATTTTCTTTTTTTGGGCGGGAAGGTTCTCTTTCTCTCCATTTATTTTTCTTTTTTTCTCTTATCTTCTCTCTTGTTTCTCTCCATTTCTCTTTAGCTAGGATTGATGCACATTGTTGCTCCCAGGAGCTGCTGCGGAGGCGGCAGGGGCAGGGGCGGCGGCGGAGGCTGCGCCCTTGTCCCCGGCCGCGTGGGCGAGCTCGCCAGAGAACAGCCGGACCCCGGCCGCCGCCGCCGCCTTGCCCCCTCCCTCTCCGTCGTTCGCGCCCTCTCCCCCGTTCGCGGGGGGCACCACCGCCAGGGCGGCGCGCCTCGAAGGGGAGGTGGTGAACGCCGAGACCGGGAAGCACGGGGCGGGAGCAGCGGCAGGGGCAACTGTGGTTGCTGCTGCGGCCGCTCCTCCTCCGCCGCCGACGACGCGAGTGAGGATCGTCGAGAGGTAGGCCGCCGCGTCCGCGGCGCTGCTCGCCGGAGGCTGCTGCTGCTGCGGCATCGAGGAAGGGGCAGCAGTAGCAGCAGAAGCAGCAGCAGCAGCTTTCGCGGCTTCGGCCGCAGCCTTGGCGGCCGCCCTCGCCGCGCCGCCGCCGTTGCCACCGTCGCCGCTCATCCCTCCTCCTCCCCCTTCGCCGCTGCCGCCCCTCTGCCTCTTCGCCCCCGCGCCCCCGCTCCCGCTCAGCCCCTGCTGCCTCCGCAGCACGCTCGGAGGCACGGGCGGCGGCGGCAGCCCGGCCCTCGCCGCGGCCGCGGCCGCCTCCGCGGCCCTCGCCGCGGCGCCCGCCGCCCGGACCCCGCCGGGCCCCTGCTGCCCCGGGCCCGAGAGCACTGGCCGCGCCCTGCCGTGTGTCTTGAGGTAGATGCCGCAGGCGTTGCACAGGACGGATCCCGTCACGCGGTCCTTCCTCCAGAGCGGGGTGTTGGAGGTGGAGCAGTTGTCGCAGGTGGTGCCGTCGAGGGAGGAGGAGGAGGAGTGGCGGTGGGAGGAGGAAGTGGATGTTCCCGCCGCGGCCGCTCCGCTTCCTCCGGTGGCCGACGGCCTCCCGAGCAGCGACTTGGGCCTGCCTCCCCCGCCGATCCCGGCGGCGCCCGTCGTGTTGGGCCCAAACTCGCCGGATCCCGACCGGTCGAAGGAGCCGCCGACGCTGCCGCTGCCGTTGCGCTTGAGGGTCGCCTGAGGGCCGTTTCGAGGCTGCTGCTGTTGGTGCTGCTGCTTGCCCGCCCTGTGCGCCCCGGTCTCGCCGCCGGCCGCCCCCGCCGCCGACGGGGCCCCTCCTCCCGCTCCTCCGCGCGGGGAGCTCGAAGGGGAGGGAGACCACGCCCATCCCGCCGCGGCGGCGGCGGCCCTGAGCCCGCGCAGCGTCTCGACCGCGAGGGCCGAGTCCGGGCGGGCAGCCCTGTCGGGAGCAGCGGCAGCGGCCTGAGCAGCACCAGCAGCAGCGGAGGTCGTCGCCGCCACCGGCGCAGCAGCCTTGGCCGCCGCCGCGCCTCCTTCTCCTCCCCCTCCTCCAGCCACACCAGCTCCGCCCGACCCCGAGCTCAGCAGGCTCCCGATCAGCCTCGCGCGCGCCCTCTCGGCCGAGGCCTCGTCGTGCTGGTGGTGCGGCGGCGGCCACAGGGTGACGTTTCCCATCGAGGAGCCGCGCCGGAGGAGCTGCGCCGTGAGGGCCGAGAGCTGGTGCGAGGGGGGGCAGGATCCCGCCCTGGCGCCGCTCTCGAGGCGCGCCCTGTGCTGGGCAGCGGCGGCAGCGGCGGCAGACTGGGCCTGAGCCGCAGGGGCTGCTGCTCCTCCAGCAGCAAAATACGACGACGGCGGCTGCTGTCCAGCAGCAACGGCGGCAGCGGCAAAGCCGGAAGCGGCAGCGGCGCCGTCCGTCCCGTGCGGGTAAAAGTCGCGCAGCGCCCCCTCGAGCTCGCTCTCGGAGACGACGACCGAGGGACCCCACTCGCGCGGCCTGCGCGGGCGCTGCGAGCGGCGGCCGCTGGCGCTGCTGTTGTAGTTGCCCGCGTGGTCTCCTCCTCCTCCTCCTCCTCCGGCGCTGATCCTTGCGACGGCAGCGGCGGCGATCGAGGCGGCCGCGGCCCCGGCGGCAGACGCGAAGCCTGCGTTATTGCTGCCGTCGGCGGAATAACCAGCGGCGGCGGCAGCGACCGCGGCGGCGACCTCGGCCGCCGAGACGGCCGAGAGCGTCCGCTGCGGCGCGAGGACCAGGGCCGCCGGGCGGTGCTTCCCGTGGTTCTTGAAGTAGATGCCGCAGGCGTTGCAGTAGTCGATGCCCGTGGGCCGGTCCCGGCGCCATAACGGGGTGTTGGAGGTGCCGCAGTTGCCGCAGGACTTGAGGCAATAGTTGGTGTTGGTGGCGTGCGCGGTCGTGGTCGTCGCGGCTGTCGTCGCCGTCGGCGCTGTCGCGGCAGGCATGGCCTCTCGCTCCGCGGCGATCGGCGCTGCTGCTGCTGCGGCGGCGGCGGCATAGAAAGCGGCGGCGGCGACGCGCACGGGGGAGGAGGAGACGATCGTGCATGCCGCGTCGTTGGGGGGGAGGGCGGGAGCGGCGGCAGCGGCGGCAGCACCAACGGCCACTGCCATCACTTTGGTCGCTTCCGTCTCCACCGCCATCGCTTCCGTTTCCATCACCGCAGAAGAAACGTCGAGGGCCTTCGAGGGGGCGGCCGAGAGGGTCACGGCGGCCCCGGCGTCGGCATCGGCCCCCATTGGGAAGGGGGCGGGGTCCATTTTTTGTTGTTGAGTTTTTGGGAGAGCAGAAGCAAAAAAAAAAGTCTCTGTCTCTCTGCTTCTCTCTGTCCCCGCGTTGTTTTTTTTGGGGGGAAAAAGGCCGATCGAAGAACAGCAGAGCAGCGATGCCTGTTTTTTATTTCGATGCGATGGGTTCAAGACGTCGGAGACAGGGCGTGAGCGATGGGTGTGGCGAGGAGGAGTTTCGAGGAGAGATAGGCAAGGTGGCAGTGGCGGCGGGTTCTTTTCTTTTTCTTTTCGCTCTCCGCGCGGCGACAACGAACTCGCCGCAGAGCCCAGGGTTTCGAGGGACATGCGGCTTGCTCGATTCTTTCTCTTCGCCCCCTCTCTTTCCCTGATGCACCCCTCTTGGGCTCAGAGACGTCATCGGTCTCTCCCCACATGGGCGGGGTGATCGATCGAGGCTCGCGAGGGGGGAGATTGGCGCCTACATTTCTGGGAAGCACAACATTTTTTTCTTGGGGAACGAGAAGACGACGATGGCGGCGCAGTGAAACCAATGTTGCTTTCATCGCTCTCGCGTTTCGCCATCTCGCCTCTTTCGTCCCTTTCGTCCCTCCCGAGAGGCCTCTTTCGACGACTTTCTTTGCCATCGAAGGAAAAAGGCGAGAAGCATAGGGGTCTTCGTGGCACAGTCCGAAGCGAAAAAAGGCGAGGCATCTCTCTCTCTGCCGCCATGGTTTTTCTTTTTCTTTCTCAGAGAGATTCTACCCGCCTCGCCTCGCCGCCCGCATCGTACGCCCATGAGCCGATCGAGCAAGCCCTTGACATACCTTTGAGCGCGCTCGGGTGGTTCGCAGGGTCAGGAGTCGGCCCGAAGCGCTCGAAGAAGAAGGAAGTTGGAAGCGAGAGACTTGCTTGAGTCTCGTTGTGATGCTTGGAGAAGAAAGAGCTTCGGAGAGCGACTCTTTCTTCTCACTCTCACTTTTTTTGCTGCATCCATCGAGAGCTTGTTTTTTTGCTCTTTCTGCCTCCTGCTCCGTCTCTCTCTCCTCTCTCTCTCTCTCTCTCTCTCTCTCTCGCCAGCGCGCACCGATGATCGCGTCGGCCCCGATGCGCTCGTGCGCCTCCTTCGTTCCGGCCTGCGCGAACGCGCGGGGATCGCAGCAGCCAGCTCCTCGGAGAGAGCAGCAGCAGCCGCAGGCGATGGCGCGACATTCGACGACGCCGGCGACTCCTCGGCCTCGGCTCTTCCCACGGCGGCGCCGTCGTCGTGGCCTCCTGGCCCTCGCCCCGGCCGGGGCAGCCCCTTCCCGAGGCGGCGGCGGCGGCGGCGGCGCCCCCCCGCCCCCGGGGTCCCCGGGAGACATCGACGTCCGCATCCGCTCCGAGGTCGAGGCCCCCTTCCGCACCGTGCGGCTGGTGCTCTTCGGGTTCTTCGCGGGGTCGGCCTCCGTCGGCGCGGCCATCGCCGCCACCCAGGTCCTGGGAGCTTTCCTCCGGGCCCGGAACGGCGACACGGGGGGGATCGCGCTCGCCGACGCCGCCACCTCGCTCGCGGTCGACCTCGGCGCCGTCGGGCTGTTTGCCTTCCTGTTCTCGCGGGACTGGGCGGCGCGCGAGAAGCAGATCGCGCGGTTGCAAAGGGAGGCCGACCTCGGAGCGCTGCGGCTCAGGCTCTCGACGGGCGCGCGGCGGAGGCTGGCGAGCCTCCGCGGGTTCGCTCGCCCGGTGATCGTCTTTGGGACGCAGGCGCAGGTCGAGGCCGCCGTGGCCGCTGCGGAGCCGCTGCGCGAGCAGCTCGAGTCGCGCGGGGTGCTGATCGTGCCCGCCCCGTTCCTCGACGGCGCTGGCGACGACCGGGCTGGGAGCGGAGGGGAGGCTTCCTCTTCTTCCTCTGCTCCTTCGAGCGACAACGCCAAGGGCGACCTCCGCTGGAAGGCGCAGGCCCTGGACTCCGCGGCCTGGAGGGCGTGGTTTGAGCAGCAGGCGAAGCTAGCCAACAACGCCAAGATCCGGAACGGGCTTTACGGTGAGAGAAAGAAGAAGAGTTTTTTTTCTTCGGGCCAAGGTTGGGAGTTTCGAGCTCTGGCGCGGAAACTTGAAAGGAAAAACAAAACCTCACCCCCCCCCCCCTTCTTCTTCTTCTTCCGCCATTTAAAAACCATATTTTCTCAGTCGGGCTCCGCATCGACGGGCGCGTCCGAGCGAGCGGCAGCGGGTCCCCGCCCTGGGCCGCGTTCGCGGCGCAGCTCCCTCCGATGGAGGGCGTGTTCAAAGGCGAGTTTGTTGTTGTTGTTTTCGATACCGGGTTGGAGGTCGAGGTTTTGATGGAAACCTCGAAAAAAGAAGAAAAAGGAAAACTCACCTCTTCGATCTTTTTTTCTTCAAGCACTCTACAGGTTTTGGCGACGGCTTCGACGGGCGCGTGTGAGATCGAGAAAAAGAGAGAAAGAGAAGACGAGTGGGATAGAAAGAGGAAAGAATCCATTTTTTTTCCAAGTGTTTTCTATTGCACTCCCCCCGTTGTCAGTCCCCCCGTTGTGTTTTGCGATACAACTCGTTCTGTTTTTCATATTCCCCTAGTCTCGCAGAGACCTCCCTTTGCCCTTGAACGCCTCGAAAGAGGGGGCGCTGTCCTTTTTCTCCTCCGCCGGCGGCGCCGCCGCATTGGCGGCAGCAGCACCTCCGGGCTTTTTCTCTTGCTGCTGCTTCGCCAGGAGTCTGTTGCCGCCGCCGAAGACCACCGTGCCCTGCGCCCGCGCCGAGCCCGAGGCCGAGGAGCCCCCTCCGCCGACGGAGCCCGAAGCGCCCGCGCCTCCGGCAGCGGAGGGGCGAGCGGGGACGGCGACCGGGGCCGACGACGGCGGAGGAGCGGAGGAGGAGGAGGGCGGAGGCGCCGCCGTTGCCGCCGCTGGCTTGCCGTCAAGGCGCCTCCCGGGTCCGACAAAGGGCACGAAGGCCGGCTCCTGCTTCTCTTCCGCCCCTGATGCTGCTGCTGCGGGAGCTTCTCCTGCTGCTGCTGCTCCCGCTCCGGAAGTCGAGGGAGCCCCCGCTGCTGCTGCTGCCGCGGAAGCGTCCGCCATAGGGCCGACGCCCTCGCCTCCGGCGCCTCCGCTCCCCGCTCCCACCGCTCCCCCCGCGCCTTCGCCCCTCGGCGCATAGACCGGCTCCACATAGTCCAGCGGCGGCGCAAAGTCCACCTCGCAGTCTGTTTCAATGACCGAAACCGCGTTTGCGGGCCTCGCCTCGATTACGTCGATGTAGTACCGCTTGGCGTTGTAATGGAGGCAGATCGCGTCTCCCACGGTCAAACACGAGTACCCGCGCAGCGTGGTCTCGAGCACGGCACGCGGGTTGGAGATGTCGAGGAAGTCGGAGGTGTGCGGGCGGAGCTTGACAAAGGTGCCCTTTGGGAGCGAGGCAGACGAGATGGAGACGAGGTCGCCTGGTCGTTTTTTTAAGTCGAGTTTTTGGGGGGGAAGAAAAGAAAGTGAGCTGGAGAGCGACACCAATCTCTCTCTCTCTCTCTCTTTCGCTCGCTCTTCTTCTCTGACGAAAGGAAGGACAGGATATGAAAGTTTCGTTCCTCTCTCTTAGAGGCGGGAGAACAAGAAAGAGAGCGTGCAACAAGAGAGAAAGGAAGAGAAGAAGAAAAGGAGAGAAATAGAGAGGAAGAAGGAAAGGAGGCGAAGAAATTAAACAAAAAACGGGGAAAAATCTTCTCACCTTCGCCCAGGGCCAGGTTCTGCATCATCCACCACGGCATGTAGCAAGCTCCCTCGTCGGCGACGAACTCGAGCACGCCGCAGTGCGTGGAGCGCGCCGCGGAGCGGTTCTCGGCGCGGAAGAGCATGGGGTACTCGATGTGGAGGGACGCTATTTTTTGTTTTTTTTCGATGGAGGTAGGGGTCGAGAAAACGTGAGGGAGAGAGAGAGACAGCGGCGAAGAATGTTTGCTCTCTTTCTTCTCTCTCTCTCTTCCCCGCCTTGTCTCTTTCGTCGTTTCTTCCTCCTCAGAGCTGCTGAAGATCTCTCCTCGACCTCTTCATGAGCCCCTTTGGTTTGGAGCCAGCAGAGGCACAACAAAAAACGAAAAAAGACACAAGGCACAGAGCAGAATGAAAAAGCATTGAAAAAAAACTCTTCTTCTTTGCTCTCACCGAGCCTGTCGAGCGCCGACGGAGGGAGGATGAGCTTGTCCCCCCGCTCGGCGCTCTCCTTCTCGAGGAACGAGACTGGGTACACGCGATACGTAGCCGAGAACGTGGAGCCGCCGCCGCCGAAGCCGAAGGCGGCGAACATTGTTTTTCTTTTCAGAATCTGACTGGAAGAGAGAGCAGCCACCGGCGTGGACCGCGTGCGAGGAAAGTCGGTTGCAGCGAGGAGAATCCGACGAGGAAGAAGAAGGCGAAAGAGAAGATCAAGTGTGAATTTAATCGAAAGAGAGCAGAAGAGAGGAGAGAGAAGAAGAAGTGAGCAAGGTCGATCGAGAGGGCAGTATGAGCGAGCGCGGAAAAGGGGGGGAAAAAGGTAGCAAATCACTTTTTTCGATTTCCGTTCTCTCTCTCGTTCTCTCTTCCTCTCTACTGACGATGAGGTTCCTCGATCTGCCTCCGCTGGCGAGGTGCGTCGCCGCGACGCCATGTCGACAGCGCTCCGTGCAGAGCTGGATCGCAAGCAGCAGGGTTTTGACGAGATAACTTTAGCCGTTTTGCACCGTCGTCGTCGGAGCGTCAAACGTCGTCACCAGCCGTGCCAAATTTCAACGTTCTCATCATCGCCATCCGCTTTTTCTCCTCTCAAAACCACAACAACAACCACGAACCACGAACAGGATAAGCGCCTTCCTCGACTCTGTCGATGTCGGGGACTGCTACGTCACTGGAGAGCTGGAGGCGTACTCCTGTGAGTGGAAAGAGAAGAGAGAGAGAGAGAGAGAGAGAGAGAGAGAGAGTCGAGAGATAACGACATCGACGCCCTCTTTTTTTTCTTCGCTCGCCCCTCTCTCAACCTAACCTCAACCCCAACCCCGTCTTCTTTAGGCAAGCTCGCCGGCCTCGACAAGAAGCTCTCCCGGTCGCTGGACGCCGAGGTCGCGACGGGCTGCTCTCCGGCGGAACTCTCCAAGTCTCCCGTGGGTCCCCTGAGCGATGCCGGTGAGAGAGTTTTTTATTTTGCCTTTTTGATTTCTCTTTGCCGGGGGGAGGGGAGGGTCGAAAGAAGACAAACAAACTCACTCGCGCGCATTTCTACTTTCTCTCCCCCTCCAACAACAACAACAACAACAACAACAACCCAGGGGCCCGGAGGACCCTCGTCTACCTGATCCTGACCCTTAACGCTGCCTACCCGGACTACGACTTCGGGGGGCTTCGCGCCAGGCACTTTAGGAAGGAGGCCGGGCTCGCCGCCGTCGAGGACGCGGTCGACTCTCACCTGCTCGAAGTCGCGAGGGTCTGGGACGCCACGCCCGGCCACGGAGGAGGCGGAGGGGGAGGCGAGCCCGCGCTCGAGCCCTCGGGCGCGGGGGGAGGGGCGGGGGGCGCGTCCGCGGACGCGGACGCGAACGCGGGGAGCTCCGCCGGCGGCGGCGCTTCGGGCGGCGGCGGCGGCGAAACGTTTCTGGACGCGCTCTGGCGCGCCCTCGACGGCGCCTCGTCGCTCGCCGAGTGCGACGTCTACAGCTACCGCCCCGACGGCAGCGGCGGCGACGACTCCGGCGGCCCAGGCGGCGGGGCGGGGCCTGGGGGGGCCTCGGCCCCCGCGCGGAGGAGCGCGCCCGGCCAGGCCAGCGACTGCTACGAGGGCGGCGACCCGTTCGCCGACGACGGCGCGCTCTGGTCGTTCAACTTCTTCTTCCACAACCGCCGCCTGAAGCGGATCGTGTACTTCGCCTGCCGCGGCGTCTCGAAGTCGGCGGGGAGCTACGAGGGAGGGCCCGCGGGGAGGTACTTTGGGGCGCTCGGCGGCGACGGAGAGCGGGGGGGAGGGGCCGGGGGCGCGGGCGGGAGGGCTGGCCGGAGGGGCGACGGCCTGGGCGGCGTCGGCCTCGGCCTCGGAGGAGGGAACGGCGGCGACGACGATGCCGACGACGACGGCTACGACGGCCGCGGCGGCCTCTCCTCCTCGGAGCGGTACAACTCAGACGGCGACGACGGCGAGGACGGCTACGGGGGAGCCCCCGCCGTCGTGGTCGGGAGCAGGGGCGCTTTGCCCCAGTACGGCGGCGTCGAGGTCGACGACGACGAGGACGTCTATGGCGACCGGAGGAGAAGAGGAGGGATGGGAGGGGGGAGGAGGAACCGGAGAGGGCGTTCCGAGGAAGAGGAGCTCGACGACGACGACGAGAACGCCGACGCCGTCGCGGACGTGGTCGCGGAGGCGCTGGCCGACGACACGGCCGTCGCCCTCGCCGCCGGGAACGGGGGAGGAGGAAGAGCCGGGATCGTCGTCGGCGGCGGCGTCGTCGGCGTCCCGGAGGACGTCGTCGCCGGCGAGATCGACGACCTTTGATGAAACGGGCTCTTTACTTCCCCTTTGGAATTTCGAGGAGGTGTTCTTCTCCTCCCCTTTGCGATCTTCGGCCGAATGTAAAAAAAAAAAAAAAAAACAAGCGCGGAAGCGATCGTCCCTCTTTTCTTACAACCCGATTCAAGATTTCTTCCTCACAGAGACGAGAGCTTCTCGCCCTTTGTCGCCGCCGGCGCGTTTGTCCTCCGCCACACCGCGAGATACTCCCTCCCCCCGCGGCCCCTGTGCGAGAGCCTCGCTGGCACGGGCTCGCACGAGACGAGCTCGAACAGCGCCTCCTCGGAAAGCAGGACGCGCTTGTACTCCTCGGGGGAGACGGGCCACGGAGGGCCCCCCGCCGAGGCCGCGGCGGCGACGAGCCCGGCCGAGCCGAACGAGGCGCGGAACGCGGCTCGCTCCTCCTCGGGGAGGCGCTCGACGCCCAGGCCCGGCGGCGGCACAGCCGGGAAGATGAGGGTGACGAGGAGTCCGCTCCCTTGGGCGAGCAGCCTGGCATACGCCCGGGCCCACTCCTCGCGCCGGGAGGGCGGCAGGGCGCAGAAGAAGGTGTAGTCGAAGGCGAGCGTGAAAGGAGGGGGCGAGGAGGGCGAAAGGGAAGAGGAAGCCCGCTCGAAAAAGTCGGCCTCTTCGACCTCGACGGCGATCGACCTGCTTCGCTCCCTGAGTTCCGCGAGCCCCGAGGCGGGGCTCTCGAGCCAGTCTTTTGCGGAGCGCACCGCCTCGGGCACGTAGTCCCACCCGACGACGGAGACGGAAGCGGGAGGAGGAGAAGAGGAAGAAGAAGACGAGGGAGAGGGAGACGAAGAAGACCCTGCCGCCGCCGCCGCTGTGGCTGCCGCTGCCGCTCTGGCGAAGGCAGCGAGGTCGTATCCTCGGCCGCACCCGGGGACCAGCACCCTCGCCCCGCTGCCGGCACTCAAAGCCTTCCTCACTGTCTGGTCCTCCTCGAGCAGCCTGAGCAGCGCCGGGCTCGAAGCGCTCGCGTCGAAGCGCGGCCTCTCCTCCGAGTCCCAGACGGTCGTCCAGCGCTCCCTCTCGCTCAAAGCTGATGGTGATTGCATCGTCGCTTTCGAAGGCGAGCGCGGCCTCCGAGGGACTTTCGCGCTGGGGAGCTGGTGACGGAGATCTGCGGCGATGGAGGAGCCGCCGAGGAGGAGTAAGCGAGGGGCAAGGACGGGGTTGCGCAGGGCTGCCGCGGCGAGCATCGGTCGATCGAACACGCTTCTTCTCACGTGAGAGCGGAGAGGGAAAGTAAATGGAGCAAACCGCACGACTCGTGCGCTCTCACTTTTTGCGCTCCGGAGATCGTCGGACGACTCTTGCTTCTTTCTCTTTTTCTTCCGTCTCGTTTTCGAGGGGCTCTGTCCACCGTTCCTGCCCGCCCTTGCGCGAGGGCAGAGAGGAGGGGCCCGAGATGTGCTCTCTCGAAAAAGTGAGTGGTATGCTGAAGGAGAGAAAGAGAGAGGAAGGTTGACGGCATTCGACGAAGCATCGTTTCTTCGACGAAGCATCGCTTCTTCGTTCCTCTCGACCTCCCGTCATCGACCAAAAAAGAGGAAAGCTCTTCTCATCACGCTTTCTCCCACTGCTCTTTCCTCTCTCTCCCCCTATCTCGTTTCCAACCACAGCTCCTCATCAAGGGGATCCGCTCCTTTTCCCCGGAGAATGAGGTGAGAACGTTTTTTGGGAGCATGTTGTCTCCTCCTCTCTTCTCTTTTCTTCCTCTTTTCGGGGGTCTCGTCGAGGTCTTCTGACAAAAAAACTCGACCAAGACAAAACAAACTCCTTTCCACAAATCTTCAAACAGGACGTCATCACCTTCTACAAGCCCCTGACGCTCATCGTGGGCAGCAACGGCGCCGGGAAGACGGTGAGCAGCAGAAGGAGGCGAGGAAATTGAAGAGGAAGGACGGAGCGAGAGAGGAAAAGATGAAGTTTCCACCGCTTTGCTTTTGCTGCTCACCTCGTCCTCAAAAAAACTTCAAAAAAACTCAAAAAAACGCAGACAATCATCGAGTGCCTCAAGCAGGTCACGACGGGCGAGCTCCCGCCCAACACGCGCTCGGGACAGGCGTTCATCCACGACCCCAGGGTGAGAAAGAGCTACAAGAAAAGAGAGGAAAAGAGAGAACGACTCTTTTTAATCTCTCTCCCGCTCTCACGAAGAAAAAAAAACGAAAACAAACAAAAACGAAAAATCTCTCTTTCTAGGTCTCCGGCTCCTTCGACGTCAAGGCCCAGATCAAGCTCCGCTTTCACGGCCAGTCGAACCAGCTAGCCGTAGCGATCCGCTCGTTCCAGCTGACCGCCAAGAGAGCCAGGACGGCAGGAGGGAGGGCCGCGGCCGGAGGCGGCGCACGCGGCCGCGGAGGTGCCGCCGCGGGCGACGGCGACGGCGGAGGGGCCGGCTCTTCTTCTTCCTCGGTCCCGATGACGCTCCAGTTCAAGACTCTCGACCAGACCATCCAGACGTTCGACCCGGCGACGCGCACCAAGACGTCTGTGCAAAAGCGCTGCGCCGAGATAGACAAGCTTGTGCCGCAGATGATGGGGTGAGTTGAGTTTTGATTTTTTTCTTCTTCTTTTTTCCGTTCAAGTTTTGAGAGAGAGAGAAAGCGAGAAAAAAAAAGGAAGAAAAAAACTCACCTTTTTTTCGCTCTCTCTTTTTTCACCCCCCCCCCTCCAACCACCAACAGCGTCTCCAAGGCCATGCTCGAGTCGGTCGTCTTCGCGCACCAGGACGAGTCCCTCTGGCCGCTCGGCGACGCGCAGGGCCTCAAGAAGCGCTTCGACGACCTCTTCGCGTCGACGAAATACGCCAAGGCCCTCGACGCGCTGCGCAAGCTCCGCGTCGAGAAGACCGCCGCTTTCAAGCTCGGGAAGGCGAAGGCTGAGAGGCTGAAGGAGATCGCGAAGTCCGCGGCCCGCGAGCGCGCCGCGGCGAGCGCGGCGGAGAGCAGGCTCGCGGAGCTGGCGCGCATGACAGCAGCGACGCAGCGCGCTCTGGAACGAAACCACGAGAGGCTCCGCGCCGCGCGTGAGTCCGTGTCCGAGCTCTACCGCGCCGAGGCGGCAGCTAAGGCCGCGCAGGAGGAGGCTGCCAGGGCCGCCGGAGACGCCGAGGCAAAGAAGGCCGCGCTGCGCTCGCGCTACGATTTAGATGTCAACGCCGTCGACGTCGCCGGGGCGCGGCGCGGCGCGCGCGAGGCCGACGAGGCCGCGGCCGACGCGCACCGCGCCGCCGCCGCCGCGCAGCGCGAGGCTGCCACGGCCAGGCAGCGCGCGGCCGCGCAGAGGGAGCAGCTGGCGGCCGACGAGCGCAGGCTCGCGACGCTCGACGCGCAGGCCGGGGCGGCGAGGCGGGCCGCGGCGGCGCGCGACGAGGCCGCGAGGGGTGCCGAGGCAGAGCTCGCGAAGGCGGCGGCGTCGCTGCTGCGGGCTCTCCAAACGCAACAGCAGACGCAGCAACAGCAGACGCCGATGCAGACGCCGCTGCAGACGCCACTTTCTTCTGCTGACAACCCCCTCGTCGCGGTGCTGGCGTCGCTCCCCGCGGAGTCGGTGGCCGCCCTGACACGCCCGCTCAGGCCGCCGCTGCCCCAAGCGCCGGCGCAGCGGCGCTCTCCGACGCCCGGGGCGATGACTGCCGAAGACTCCTCCTCTTCTTCTGCTTCTGCCACGTCGTTCATCATCCCGGAGGCCGACATCGAGCGCCTCCTCGCGGCCCTGCGCTCCCGCGCAGACGCCTGCGCCCTGGCCGTGAAGGCCGCCCGCGACTCCGCGGCCGCTGCCGACGCCGCCGCGGCGGCCGAGGCCGACGCCGCCGCGGCGGCGCTCGCCGCGGCGCGCGAGGGCTCCAAGTCCAAGCGCGACGTCGCGTCCTCGGCGGACTCTCGCGCTCTCGAGCTCCGCGAGAGGGCCGCCAGGCTCGTCACGGGCGCTTCGGCCGCCGCGATCAAGGCGATGGAGGGGCACGTGTCTTCTTTCGAGGCCTCTGTCGAATCCGCCGAGCGAGCTCTGCGGGGCTCGTCGGCGGCGGCGGAGGCCGAGGACGCCGCCCGCCGCGGGAAAGAGGCCTCCGAGCGCGCCGCGGAGCTGCGAGCCGAGCGCTCCCGCGCGACGAAGAACGCAGACAGGGCGGCGCGCGCGAGGCTGCTGGAGGCCGCCGCGGGCGAGGCGGTCGAGAGGCTGTTCGCGGCGCTGCACTCGAGGGCGGCGAGGGCGAGACTGGCGCTGCTGTTTGGCGGCGGCGGCGGCGGCGAAGGAGGAGGCCCTTCCTCCATTTCTGCCTCCGACTTTTCGTCGTGGCCCCCGCCAGGGAAGATGCGCCCGCCCGCCGACGCCGCCGTCGCGAGGGCCCGCGCCGCGGAGGAGGCTGCGACGAAGGTCGCGCGCTCGGCGGCCGAAGAGGCCGCCTCGAAGCGCGCGCACCTGTCGGCCGCACGGGCCGCGGCGGCCTCGACCTCGGCCGGCGCGGCGGCGGAGCTGCAGCAGCTCGCCAAGGAGCTCTCGAGGGCGAGGGCCGCGCTGGGTCCTGACCTCTGCCGCGTCGTTGGGCTCGAGGGCGCGGCCGTGGACGTGCTGAGGGAGGCCGCTGACGCCGCCGCAGAGGTGACGGGGGTGCCCTCCGGCGGCAATGGCGGCGGCTTTGGCGGCGGCGGACCGACGAACCCTTCCGCGCTCCCCTCCCTCGCGACGCAAAGCCCCGCCTCGCTCCTCCCCCTTCAGCCCGCGACCCTCCCGGACGTCGCTACCATGCTCGACCAGGCCCTGCGCCTCCTCGACGAGCAGGCGACGAACGCCGCGAAGCTCGCGGTCTTCGCCACGCAGTCCAGGGCCGTCGCCGACTTTGCGCGCGAGAGCGGCAGCTGCCGGACTTGCGGCCAAGACCTCGCCCCGGAGGCGCGCGAGGAGCTCGTGCAGACTCAGGAGAGGTCGTGCCACAGTGCCGAGGTAGGGAGGTGGTGGTGGTGTTGCATTGGAGCTCTGCTCTGCTCTCTTTCGCGTCTCTTTCTTGGAGCGGTGAAAGAAGTCGAGCAAAAAACTCACTTTTTTTCCATCCTTTTACAAAAACCACTTTTTATTCAACAATTCGACACCAACAAACAGGACAAGAAAGCGGGATTCGACACGGCCTGCGTCCGCTTGAAATGCGGCACCGAGCATCTGAGGACCGCCGTGCTACTGCGGGACCGCTGCGAGGTCGCGACTGGCGGCGGCGCCGGCTCGTCCACCTCCGCCGCTGCCGCCGCCGCCGCCGCCGCCGAGGAGGCCGCCGCCGGCTCCCAGAGGGAGCTCGAGGGGGCGACCGCGCGCCGCGCGGCGCTCGAGGAGGCCGCCCACGAGGGAGCCTGGAAGATAGACGGGGCGGCGGAGGAGTGGCTCGCTGCGAAGTTCGCCGCCGAGGCCGATGGAGTTGGCGCCGGAAGAGGGAACATTGCCGGCGGCGAGTCGGCGGCGGCGTTTTCGATCGACGCCTATGCTGAGGGGGAGCTCCTGCCCGTGAGCTTCTTCCTTGGCGCGCGCAACTTTGACGACTTCTGCGCCGCGCTCGAGGAGAAGGAGAAGCAGGAGAGGAGGGCCGCCGCTCTGACGCAGCTGGGGCACCACGGGACTCAGCAGCAGCAGCAGCAGGGAACCTTGCGCCGCCTCCAGGACGTCGAGGCCGACCTCGACGTCGCCGAGCGCGAGCGCGACGCCGCGGCCGACGCCGCCCGCGCTGCCTCGCGCGCGCTCGAGCAGCTGCGCGCCGACCTCGCCCAGGCGCAGGCCGACCTTGCACGGGCCCGCGACGCGCTGGCGCAGAAGCGGGCGCAGGCCAACGAGCGCGTGGCGCTCGAGAAGGCCGCCGAGGACGCCGAGGCGCAAGCCGCGGACCTGCGCACCGAGGCCGCCGCGGCGGCGCCGGCCGAGCAGTCGGCGGAGCGGGCGCTTGCCTCGGCGGCCGCGCAGCGCGAGAGGGTCAGGTCCGCGTCGAGGTCCGCCGAGGAGGGCGCCGCGGCGCTGGCGTCTTCGGCGCGCGCGCTCTGCGACAGCGTGGCGCTGCTGGCCAAGGCCGCGAGCGACGCCGGCGTCGCCGCGATTTCGGCGACTGCGGCGCCGGCCGCCGGCGCCGGAGCTCCCCCGACCAACCCCGAGCGCGACCGCGTCGTCGCCGCCCTCGTCTCGGGCCGCGAAGCTTTGTCCAAAGCCGAGTACGACGCCCGCGCCGCCGAGGCCCGCTCCGCCGCCGTCGAGAAGGCGACGACGACCCGCGAGATCAAGAAGCGCGAGCTCGAGGACGTGCTCGCCGCCAAGGAGGCCGAGGCCCGCGCCGCCGGCGCGCAGCGCGCCGCCGAGCGCGCCGAGCGCGCCGCAGCCGACCTCGCGGGACCGGACCGCGGCGAGTCGCTGACGAGGGCCGTCCGCGACGCCGAGGACCTGATCCGCAGGTCGCAGTCGAGCATCGACGTCGGCAGGGGGGCGCAGCAGGCCGCCGAGAAGCAGAAGGCGGACGCGGAGGAGGCAATCAGGGCCGCGGGCGAGGTGTGGCGCGACCCGGAGGCCGACTACCGAGCCGCCTCTGCCGAGGCCTCGGCGCTGTCCATGGCCGCCGCCGACGTCGAGCGGTACCACCGCGCTTTAGAAAAGGCCATCCTGCGCTTCCACGCCGCCAAGATGGAGGAGATCAACAAGGCGATCAAGGAGCTGTGGCAGCGGACATACAAGGGCGGCGACATCGAGAGCATCGCGCTGCGCGCCGACGCGGGGGACGGCGCCGAGGTCGGAGGCAGCAACGCGGGCTTCTTCGACGGGTCCTCTTCTGCTGCTTCCACCTCCTCCGCTGCTGCCGCCTCCGCCTCCGCGGCTGCGGCGGCGGCGACGGGCGCCCCGATCGGCGGCAAGGCCGCGCGGTCCTACAACTATAGGCTGGTGATGGCGACGGGGGGCGCTGAGCTCGAGATGCGCGGGCGCTGCTCCGCCGGCCAAAAGGTCCTGGCCTCCATCGTCGTGCGCCTGGCCCTGGCCGAGGTCCTCGCGGTCTCGTGCGGCATCCTCGCCCTGGACGAGCCGACGACCAACCTCGACGAGGCCAACGCCGCCGCGCTCGCCGACTCGCTGCACGAGCTCGTCCGCGACGCCGACGATCGCCGCACGAACCTGCAGCTGATCGTGATCACGCACGACGAGGCGTTCGCGCGCAGGCTCGGGGACTACTGCCCGTTCATGTGGAGGGTGGAGAAGGACGACAGGCAGTGCTCGACGATCAGGAAGGTGGCGGCGAGGGAGGGGTTTGGGAACGAGTAGGAGGAGAGTTAAGGTGAGGAGGAGGAGGAGGAGGAGGAAGTTTGATTTTTGTTTTTTTGTTTTGATTTGCAGGCTTGCTCCCTCCTCTTTCTTTTCTTCTTCTCCTTCTTCCTTGTCTGATGTTCACTTTTCGAAAACGCGCTCTCAGTTCCTTGTTTACCCCCCGATGTCAATACTTGCTTCCTTACACACTCTGAATGAAGAACAAAAAGAAAATTCGAAAATATAAAAAAACCTCCTCATAACTCTCGATTATCAACTCTTCACTCACGGCTCGGGCTCGGCGGTCGCCCCAGAGGCCCTCGCCGCGGCGCGCACCGCAGAGCACGCCTCGTTGACCTCGGTGCACGCGGAGGAGACCCTCGCCCTCGCCTCCTCGAGGAGGGCCGCCGCCGAGGAGGAGGAGGAGGAGCTGCTGCCGCCGCTCCCAATGCTCTCCGAGAGCGCCGCGGTGACGGAGGCCGCCAGAGCCTGAGCGGGGGCCTCGAGCGCGCAGGCGCAGCTCCCAATCTCTGCGGCGTCCTGAGGGGCGTAGAGCGAGGCGCCCGCGTCGGAAGCAGCGGCCCGCAGGCTCCTCGCCGCGGCGGCGGCTGCCCCCCAGTGGCGCGCCGCCGAGGCTTCACTGCTGCTGCTGCTGCCCTTGGACGAAGACGAAGCAGCAGCAGCAGAGGCCGTGGCAGCCGCCAGAGAGCCCTTCAGGAGTGCGGAACAGCCGCGGAGGGCCCTTGAGACGGCCGCTGCCGCGGCGCGCTCTCTCGCGGAGAGCGGGCCGGACACGAAGTCGACGTCGAACTCTTCTTCCGCATCGGCGGCGTCCTCAGGCGCGCTCCCTGCCGCAGCAGATGCATCAGCAGTGGCAGCGGCGTCGGCGGTCCCGTCTCGTTCTCCGCTCTCTTCCTCCTTTGCCAGCTCCTCGGCCTCCTCCGCGGCCCCCTCGATCTCGGCCGTCGCGGCCTCGAGCTGCGCCACGAGGAACCGGAACGGCGTCGGGGTCGCCTCGACGGCCCTGGCAGCGGAGACCGCCTGCCCCGCCGCCGCTCGCCGGGCGGCGGCGGGGAGCGCCCCCGCCGCTCCCGCGCTCCCGATCTCGTCGGCCCCCTCGGCGCTCTCCACCAGGGAGGCGAGGGCCCCCGCGAGGGCGCGGACGCGCGTTTCGATCTCCCTCGAGTAGAGCGCCGAGAGGACGCCCTCGCCGAGCGGCAGCGCCGCCAGCGCGGCGGCGCTCGCGGCGGCCCCCGCGGCCGCGGCGGCCTGCCCCGCGGCGGAGAGGGCATCGACGATGGCGATCGCGTCTGCGGAGCTCGCGGGAGGTGTCTGGTCGCCTCCAAGGATCAGGCCTGCGCGGGCCGCGGCGACGCGGGCGGAGGCCGCGGCGGCAGCGAGCGCCGCCGTCGCGGCCGGCAGAGAAAGAGTCTCTGCTCCTCCTCTTGCCTCTCCTCCTCCTTCTTCTCCAAGGGATTCGTCGGCCGCCGTCCCGGCAAGCCGGATCTTGGTCGCGGCCTCGATGACCGCGTCTCGCAGGGCCGTCATTTTCTCGAGTGCTGTTTATTCTCGCGCTTTACTTTTTGGCCGTCGGCGGCGTCGGGCTCGCGGCGACAGCTTGTTCAGTCGTCAACGGCGATGCTTCTTCCGTCTTCTTCTGCTGCTCTTGCTTCCCGCACGAGGACTTGAACGCGCTGATCAGGTGGGAGCACTTGGACGCGTCGCCGTCGTGCTCTTCGAGGCAGCGCTTGAGCTTCTCTGTGTCGCACTGGGAGAGAGAAGACTTCGCGTCCATTGAGAAGGGGGGAATTGGGAGGAAATAAATAGTGAAAGAAAAACGGGTCCCTCTTTTCTTTCAGAGAGGAAACAAAATCAACCTCCTCCTCCTCCTCTTTCGCCGCTTCGCCAATAGGCTTTCAGTCCTTGGTTCGTTTTGTGTCGTTACATCAGTCATTCGTTTCTTGCCAACGATTCACCTCTCCATCCTCTTGTCCGTCGCCAAAACCCTCTTGTTCGCGGCCAAAACCCGCTTCGCGCCTGAAACGATCGTGGCGCTTGCCCAGATCTTGAACACGAAAGTTGCGGGTTTAATAGATGCCCTGAGCACCAGCGATTCGGCCAGGCCGACCGTCGCCCGCGCGGGGTCGGCCCTGGCAAGGAGTCCTCTCCTCGAACGCAGCCGCGCCCTCGCCGTCTCGAGCGACCTCGCCCATGAAGCCGCGAGGGGGCTCGGCGGGCGCAGGTTCGTGGCCGCGCTCAGCCTCTTGGAGGGCTGCAGCGCGTAGCACGAGGCCCAGAATCCCGCCGCCATCACCAGGCCGAGAGCCTCGTGGACGACGAGCGCAGGGACGAGGTCGCAGGGCTCGAGGCCGGCGGCACCAAGCTTGGCCTTGAGGCGCTCCAAACTCCGGAGCGGCGTTTTCGGCGGTGGCGGAGGCGATGGTGGCCGTTCAGGGCAACTGCGAAACAGCATCTTTCTTTCGTGCGGCGCTCTTTCTTTCTCTAGAAGCTGCTCTCTGATGTCAACTAGAACATCAAGAGAAGTCGTATCTGCGATTAGTGTCGCAGAATAGTACGGGAGAAAGCCCAGCGGGGTTCTTTGGGGGGAAAACCGAAGAAAATGTGTGAAATCGCTCAGAGAGCAAAAAAACTCTCAGTCGAGTCGAGCTCCTAGCTGATCTGGTCCCAGAGCAAGATGCAAGGACTCGCGTCGCCTCCTCGTCCTCGATTGCCTCGCGCGTCAGCATGGAGATTAACGGCGCCAAGCCACTTCCTCGGGCCTGATCGCACGCCAAGAGCGATGAAAGACAGCTCACCGGCGACGACCCAAATGCCGAGCAGTTTTGAATACGAAGCATCACCATCGGCGACGGCTCCTCTTGGTGACGACGACGCCGGCTCCTCCTCTGATCCGAGCCAGTCCCGCCGCGCCACTCTCATCGCAGGAGGAGTAGCTGCAGGTATGTGGATCGAAATCAGATCGAGAGAAAAAGGGGAAAGAGAGTCAATGTTTCGTTCTCTCTCTTTCTCTCTCTCTCTCTCTCTCTCTCTCTCTCTCTCCACTCAGGACCCTCTCTCTCGTCCCTCTCGACACTCCCTCTCTCCCTCTCTCAACCCAAAAAAACAAAAGCGGCCCTCGCTTCCTCGCCCCGCGCCTCCCAGGCCGTCGTCTCCATCCCGGACCCGGACTCCCTCACCCGCCACTTCAGCTCCCGCGACTTTGAGCGCGGAGCGGGGACGGCCAAAACAGTCGAGGCCTTTGAGTTCGTGGTGCCGCTCCGCGTCGTCGCGCCGCGCGGCGTCGTCCCTGCGGACTGGGCGAGCGACTTCCGGTCGCTCTTGGGAAAGCGCGGGACGCTCGCTTTCGAGGCCCGAGCGCAGGTCTCGGACATCGTCAAGGAGCTTTCCTCGCCCGAGAGGGGCCGGGGAGAAGAAGAAGGCGGAGGAGGAGGAGGGAGCGGGAGCGGGAGCGAGAGGAAGAGGAGGAGCGCGGCGGGGAAAGGGGCCCCGAGGAGGACGCGCCGGCACGAGAGCGCCGCGACCGCCGACGCCGTCTGCCTCTCGGACCAGTGGCTCGGCCCCGCGGTCGCTCGAGGGCTGATCCGGCCGATCCCCGGGGCCGAGGAGCAGCGGTGGTGGGTGAGTGGAAGCAGAGGGAGACGAGAATGCGGACGGAGACGGAGAAGAGAAGAGGAGGAAGGTGGGAGGAAAGACAAGCTCACCCCCCCTCCCTTTCCCCCCAAAAAAACCCAACATTTTCTCTTCAGCGCGACCTCCCCCCGCGCTGGCGCTCCCTCTGCTTCCGCGACGCCTCCACGGGCCGGAGAGTCCCGCTCGGAGACCCCATAGGGGCGATCTTCGCCGCGCCCTTCCGCTGGGGCTGCACGGTCGTCGCCTTCCGCGGCGCGAAACTGGCGAGCGGCGGAGAGAGCGGCGACGAGACGCTGTCGGACTGGGGCGACCTCCTGCGCCCCGAACTCCACGGCCGCGTCGCCTTCTCCGACTCGCCTCGCGACCTCCTGACCGCCGCGCTCGGCCTCCTCGGCCTGCCTCCCTCTCCCCAGCCGGGCACGGAAGTCGACGCGAGAGCGCTGCGCGGCGCCGTGCAGGCTCTGAGGAGGCAGGCCTTGACCTTTGACGGCCGCGACCACGCGCGGGCGCTCGCGGCCGGCGACGCGCTCGCAGCGGTCGGCTCCTCCTCTGACCTCGTGCCGCTCGCGCTCCGCTCCGGGGCCGTTTCCCTGATGACGCCGGCGAGCGGCACGGCCCTGTGGGCGGACCTGTGGTGCGTCCCTGCGTTCGCCGGGAGCCCCTCCCCGAAGGGGGCGCGAGGCGGGAGAGGAGGCGAAGGGGCCTCATCTCCCCCCCCGGCGTCGAGCGGCCCGTCGCCGCTGCTGCCCGCGTGGTTTGAGCTCGCTCTCACAGAGTCCCGCGCCGAGCCCGGGCGCGGGCTGAGGGGCGGCGGGGGAGCTTCGCCGCTTCTCTTGCCTCCGACGCTGGAGGAGCAGCTGCTCGCGCAAGAGGAGGAGGAGGGCGAGGGGAGGAGCAGGAGGGGGAGGTGGTGGCAGGTCTGGAGGAGGGAGCCCCCGGGGTCGCCTGCTCCGTCTCGTTCCCACCGTCGTCGATCGTCGCTTCCTCCTCCCGTGCCCTCGGACCGCGCGGAGAGGGCCAGGGCCGCCCTCATCGTCGGCGGCTCCCTGCCGTCGCGGGAGGTGCTCTCGAGGTCGGACTTTTGCGTCCCGGCCGCGGACGAGAAGATCGAGCGGGCGTTCAGGGAGGCGCTGCGGCCTTGAGAGGCAAAGTTGAGAAGGAGGGTTTTTTTTTCCGGTCTTCTCAACTCTGTTTTTTATCAGTGTTTTTTTTCTAGTTTTACAAATTGTCAGTGCTTTTATCTCTTCGATCAGATATTCGGAATTCCAGAGGATATCAGCTCGCACACTTCCAGTTGGTGGCCTGTTTTTGGTTGGTTTGGGGAGGGGGGAGAGTAGAGAGAGAAGGAGAGAGAGAGAAGGAGAGAGAGAGAAGGAGAGGGAGAGGGAGTGAGCGAAGAGAGAGGAGTAAGCGAAGAGAGAGAAGTAGCGTGAGAAAAAAGAAAAAGAAAGAGAAGGAAAGGGAAAAGGAAGAACAAAACAAAACTCACCCTGTCGATGACCGTGATGACTCCCGTGTCCGAGGGACACGCCTTGAAGACGGCCTGGAGCGCCTTGAAGGGCTCGCCTTCATCGTCCCCCGGGACGTCCGCGTCGACGACGAGCTTGTCGCAGACTCCGCCGGCGCCGCCGCCGCCGCCGCCGAAAGAGGCCCCGCTCGCCCTGCCAGCGACGCCGCCGACCTCGCTCTTTCTTTTGACGACGGTCCCGCTCCTCAGCGCCTCCTTCACCTGCCTCTCGGAGACGAAGCGGCACTCCATGCGCTGCCTGGCGTGCTGCGTAAAGTAGAGCGGTCGCGAGGCCGCGCGGGACAGGGCGTCACCGGCCCTCTTGGTCGCGGCGAGGGAAGTGAGCAGGGACTTTACAGCGACGCCGATTATCGAAGCGCCGGCGGCGCAGGCAATCGTCACGAACAGCGTCCGCCCTCCCTCTCCGGGGCGCGGCTTCTTCTTCTTCTTGGCCTTGCCCTTGGGAGCTTCGGGGCGCTTGGCTCGAGGCGGGCCGGCGTTCGGCTTCGTGCTGATGCGCCGAGGAGGCATCGGAAGTCGAAGGCAATCGAAAAGAAAAGAAAAAAAAGTTGACGACGGAACGCTCTCGACAAAGATGAGTGTGAGAAGAGGTCCTCTCGGCCTCGGCCTCTGTCATCTCCTTCTTCAAGGAACGCCGTCGTCGTCGCCCGAGCCTGCCTCCTCCTCTTCGTCGCAATAACCGTCGCCGTCTTCCCCGTAATCTCCGTAGCTGCCCCCGAAGGCGACCCTGCCGGCGGCGACAGCTGCGACCGCGGCCATGGCTGCCAGCGGCAAGCCCGCGAGCGCTGCTGCCCTGGGGGAAAGAGCGACGACGTCGTCGACGCCGCCGCCTTTCTTCAGCGCCGCCGCCAAGGAGGTCAGCGCCTTGGACCACAGCGCCGCCGCGGCATCCCCGGCGCGCGGCGCCAAGGCGTCGAGAAGCAGCTTCGACTCGTACAGCAGCGCCGGCGGCAGGCGCGCGAAGAGCGCCTCGCGCGCCGGGCGCGAGAGCACGTACGCCGCGGCTTTTCTCAATACCTCCGCGGCGCCGACGGCGCCCACGAGGCTCCTGGGTGAATCAGAAGCTCCGGCGGCGACGGCGACGAAGACGAGGCCGAGCGAGGCGGCGACGGGCTGCGCCGAGAGCGCCACGACGGGGCCCAGAGCGTCCAACGCCGCCCGCGTCGCTCCGGCCTGCAGCACCGCGGTGGCGACGGCGGACGCCACGGATATCTTGGCGAAGGCGGCCTGGCGGTGCGCCGAAGACGACGACGAAGAGGCGGCAGAATGACGGCGACCCGAGGCGGAAGCGGAAGCAGGAGAAGCAGAAGAGGCGGCGGCGGCGACGGCCGAGGACCTCAAGAGGTAGCCCCACGACGACAGCGCCGACGTCGTCGCCATCGCGAAGGCGAGTGACCGTACCCGCGAGTCCGCGGCGGCGGCGGCGACGCCCTCCCGGGCCCGGTGGAGGAGCGAGGAGCGGAGGGACGCGCCGATCCCTGCTGCTGCGGTCGCCTTCCCGTCGGGGCCGCTGCGGCGGCGGAGCGGCGAGGGGGTCGAAGGCTCCTCCTCCTCCCTTGCCCCTGCTGCTCCCTCCCCGGTCCTCCTCCTTGCGTCCCTCCTCCTCCTGTTCCTCTCGGCCAGCGCCGCAGCGGCGACGGAGGCAGCAGACGGAGAGAGCAGCAGGCCGCACGCCCCGCCCTCGACTCCTCCCGATCCTCGTCCTCCGTGCTCGAAGTCGTCGGCGGTGCCCGAGCTCGAGGGAGTCATCCTCGCCGCCTCGAGGGACGAGAGCAGCATCAGGAGCGCCGAGGCCGCGGCGGGGGCCGCCAGGGCCGCCGCGGAGGGAAGAGCAGAAGAGGAAGAGGAAGAGGAGGAGGAAGAGGAAGAGGAGGAGGAAGAGGAAGAGGGGGCTCCTCGCCGCTGCAAGACCAAAGAAGCCCACGCGGCGGCGGCGCCGGCGCCGGCGAGCTGCCCGAGCGTCGCCGCCGCGCCGAGCGCGCCGACGGCGCCGGCAGTCGCCCTCCCGCCCAGACACTGCGCCGCCCGCGCCCAGAGCGCCGAGTTGGCCGCAACGTTTGCGGTGGTGTGCCAGATGAAGTAGAAGCCGCGGGCCGGGAGGAAGAGGGAGGAGGAGGAGGAGGAGGAGGAGCTCCCATGCTCCAACCCCGGGGACGACGGCGAAAGAGGCGGAGAGGTCGAGGAGAGGAGCAGCAGCAGGAAGCTGGCGGCCTGCGCCAGCGCGAGCGCGCCGAGGCCGCTCGCCAGCGCCGCTCCCCTGGAGCTGATTCGGGGTCCGCCGCCGCCGCCGCCGCCGCCGCTCGAGGCTCCGGGTGGCCCCCTCGAAGGGGAGGTCCTCGCCCTGCTCCGCCTCGCCGCCCCGCGCGCCTCGGCCGCCGCGGCAAGCCGCTCGAAGAGCCGCGGCGGCCGCGCGAGCAGCGCGCCGGCCAGCGGCGCCGCCGCGGCCGACAGCGGCAGCGAGAGCAGGAAGAGGTTCGGAAGCGCGGCCTGCGGGAAGCTCGCGCCGCAGTCGTCCCGCAGGGGCACGGCGGCGAAGTAGCTGGCCAGGGAGAAGAAGAGGGCCAGCGAGGCGTGCTCGAGGGTCGGGCCGGCCTGAGCGCGGGGAGGGGAGGGGGAGGGGAGGGAGGGAAAAAAAGAAGTGAGCGTGATTGAATTGTCTCGCGTCCGATTCCCCGAACGGAGCGCTGGGCAAGTGCGCCCGCGGGGAGCCCTGGAGCGAGTGCAGGCGGGCAGGTACCGTCACGGAGTGTGTACCTCTGGTCGCAGAGAAGTGAGCCGCAGCAGCCTGGCCCGGAGCCAGGCGCGAGCATTCGTGCTCGCGTGCATTCGATGTTTTTTTTTCTCCCGGCGAGAAAATGAATTCTTCTCACTTTTTTCGCTTGCCCTTCTTCAGACGAGAGAAGCGAGCGAGAGAATTAACGAGAGAGCGTCGGCCTTTCCCCCCCACGATGCGTTCCACGGGCGTCGCTTCGACGTCGGCGCATTCAATGTCGACTTCGGCATCCTCCTCTCCCTCACAGCAACAGAGAGCGGGGTGGCGAAGTGCTAGGAGAGCGCCACTGGCGCCGACATTGCGACGACGGCGCCCTTCTTCTTCTTCGCCGATGACGGTGGCGTCATCATCGTTCCCGGACTCGAATGCTGCTGCTCCATCGTCGTCCTCGTCGAGCTCCGCTTCCTTCGCCGCTCGGGCGACGGCCACGAAGAACAAGAACCCGACGCTCGACGAGATCGTCACGGCGGAGGCGCTGGCGGTGAGTGATTGGACGTTTGTTTTCTTCGCCACTCGTCGCCGAGCATGCGGGTCGACAATTTCGGCGGCGGCTCTTTTCTTCAGTTTGCGCTCTACCGCGCTCTTCTTTTTTTGCAGAATCCAACGTCGTCAATGCGTGCAGAAGCATCTTGGGTCGCCGCGCCCGTGGCTAATTGGAACTTTCCAGCTCGAGAAAGAAGAGAAAGACGATTGTGATGACCACGATGAGGAATAAGAAGGGGAAAAAACTCACCCTCTCGGCCTCGACCTCGACCTCCTCCTTCCCTCGCGTCCTAAACAAACAGGCCGAGCTCGGCTCCGACGGCGACCTCTCCAACTCGTCCTCCGCCGCCGCCGCCTCAGCTCGCAGGATCTTCATCCCCAAGCACGGCGTGGGAATCCGCGTCGAGCAGCTCTACAAGAGGTACGACGCGCTCCGCGCCGGCGGCGAGTCGTTCGTCGGCGCCGCGGGCTTCGACCTCGAGATCGCGCCCAACAGGCTGACGGCCCTGGTGGGCCCCTCGGGCTCGGGCAAGACCACCTTTCTGAGGCTGGTCAGCGGCCTCGAGGACCCCACCAGCGGGCGCGTCTTCCTCGGCGGCAGAGACGTGACGGACCTCTCGACGCGCGAGCGCCGCGTCGGCGTCGTCTTCCAGGGGTACGCCCTGTTCAAGCACATGACGGTCGCCGACAACATCAAGTTCGGTCCCCGGATGCTCAACCTCCCCGGAGACCCCGACGCGCGCGTGCGCGACCTCCTGGAGCTGGTCGAGCTGCCGCACGTCGCGAAGCGGTACCCTAGCCAGCTGAGCGGCGGGCAGAAGCAGCGCGTCGCGCTGGCGAGGGCGCTGGCGGCGGAGCCCAGGGTGCTGCTGCTCGACGAGCCGTTCTCCGCGCTCGACCCCGAGGTCCGCGCAGCGCTGCGCGCCGGGCTCCGGGACGTGCTGCGCCGCGCGGGCGTGACCGCGGTCATGGTCAGCCACGACCAGGCCGAGGCGTTCGAGATGGCCGACGACGTCGTCGTCTTCCGGCGCGGCGCGCCCGCGGCGCGCGGGGCCCCGGGCGACCTGCGGTCGGACCCGGGCTCCCCGTTCGTGATGGATTTCGTGCACGAGGCCAACAAGCTCCCGGCCGGGTGCGCGCTGGTGCGCCGCAGCGGGTTCGCGACGCGGAAGCAGGGCGCGATGTGCGCTCCGTGCGACGTCGAGTGCGTCCAGAGGATCGACGATTCCTCTTCCTCTTCCAGCAGCTACACGCCCGTCACGGTGCTCGACAGGTCATTTGCCGGAAACGTCATTAAGTACCGGATCCGGTGCGAGGGGGAAGGCGGCGAGCCCGGGGTCGAGCTCGAGGCGCACGTCCCTTCCAACGCGACGGCGCTGACGCCGGCCGGGGCACGGGGCGGCGGCGGCGGCGGCAGGAGGAGTGGACAGGAAGGAGGAGGCTCCTCTCCTTCTTCCCCGCTCCTGGAGCAGCTGGAGGTCGGGTCCAGGGCCTATGCGAGGTGCCCTCCGGACAGGTTCATGGGGTTCCAGGCCGAGGACCTGGAAGCGTGAGAGGGAAGCGTGAAAAAAAGAGAAGAGAGAAGAGGGAAGGGAGGGGAGTTCAAACATTTTGTTTGCAACAGACAACAAAACTGTGTCGTTTTCTCTTTCTTCTTCACAATGACTCAACTCGGCACCGTCCGCTCGACATGCAGTAGCGACGACGCGTAGCTCGCCGTGGCCGAGAGGGGCCGCGCCAGCCAGGAGATCCATCCCTGGTCCTCCTCGGACGAGGAAGGAGGCTGTTGCTGCTGTTCTGCTGTCGCCGCCGCCGCCGCCCCTCCTCCGAATCCTCCTCCGCCGCCGCCGCCGCCGCTGCTCATCCTCGAGAGCCTCGCGATCGCGCCATCGACGACGGCAGAGACCGAGGCCGGAACCGCAGAGAACGTAGAGGACCTCCTCCGAAGGGCAGCGCCAGCAGCAGCAGCAGCAGGGATCTCGCTGCTGCTCCTCCAGAGGCCGCCGCTGCCCGTGCCCGCGGTCGTCCTCGCAGGAGGGACCGGCCGCGCAGGCGAGGCCGGGAGGTCCCCGCCGCGCTCTTCCGCGTGCCTGGCCACGAGCCTCTTCGCCAGATCGTAGAGCTCCGGCCTGTTGACCAGCCTCCGCCGCATCTCCACGCCGGCCTCGCCTCCTCCCCCTCCTCCGCTCCTCCCCGTTCTCGCGGCGGCGGCGGCGGCGGCGGCGGCTCCGGGGGCAGCGCCGT
>Ga0315287_10000596_pt1 | contig 31692 bp, 23 predicted proteins | sample YL17G11_0_MG_FD_205037 | JGI IMG/M metagenome (GOLD analysis project Ga0315287, IMG submission 205037) | Sediment microbial communities from Yellowstone Lake, YNP, Wyoming, USA - YL17G11_0 | ecosystem: Environmental > Aquatic > Freshwater > Lake > Sediment | place: USA: Wyoming | collected...
ACGACCTCGGCGCCTAACATGGCAGGAACTGGGGGCGGTGGGGGCCAAACTCTAGGCGGTCTCCTCACCGCCCTCGGGCGGCCAGGCTATGCGGGAAGACCGCGGCCAAAGAGCGTGGGAGACGACAGCACTGCTTACGGCGGTGGGCTTCGTTGTGTCAATCCCCTTCAGATCGGGGCGTCCTTCACAGGGAGGTCTCGGGAGAAGATTGTGTCGAGTGCCCGTGTGTCAATCCCCTTCAGATCGGGGCGTCCTTCACAGGGCAAGGCATTTTCGGGGGGTTCTAGCTGCGGCGCGAGTCGAGATTCCGACGATTACATAAGATGTTGACAGAATGCGGTACTTTTCCTCCGTACAGGGAGTCAAACCGCTTCCCTTCGACCCACGGAACCCTCCCGGGGTTCTCCGACCCACTTCGCGCTCCCCCCTTCCCAGACTACATTGAAGTCGTGGTCTTCGGTTGCCGCACCCTTGCCCTCCACGACCACGGCCCGCCGGCACCGTTACGTACAGGGCGTAGAACCTGAGGCCATTCTCGGCCGGAGCAACAGCCTGGGTCAGTTTCGCCCGCGGCCTCTCCATTTCCTCCCGCACCAGGGGACATTCGACGACGCTGATCGCAGGCAGGCGCCGGCCTCCCGGCGAGGAACGCAATCGCGATCAAGCGCCGTAGGCGACTTCCAGTCTATGCTCTTCCTGGTGACGAGCTATGGGGCATCTGGACCCGATCGACAGGGCCGTGGCCTACATCGAGGCCAACCTTAATCACCGTCTGACCCTTGAGGACGTAGCCGGGCAGGTGGGGTACTCCCCTCATCATTTCCTGCGGCCTTTCCTGGCCGTGACCGGAGAGACGCCCGGGGCCTACATCCGCAACCGCCGGCTGGCGGAGGCGGCCCGCCTCCTCGCGGAACGGGAGGACCGCATCCTCGACATTGCCCTGGAGTACCAGTACCAGTCGCAGGCCGCCCTGACCCGGTCGTTCAAGCGGGCTACCGGTGTCACACCGGGACAGTACCGGCGGGCCCGACGGGTCCTCGAACCAGACGACCAACCCAGGCTCGCTCGCCCCACATCAGGCGTCATTCTGGGAGGAGTCGACATGGATCCAAGGTTCGAAGAGCGCGGCAAGATGATGGTGATCGGCATGATCTACTACGGCGAGAACAAGAACAACGAGATCGCCGGGCTATGGCAGAGGTTCAACCCCAGATGCCCGGCCATCCCCAACGTAAAGGACGGGAGCGGCGCCTACGGCGTCTGCCTACGCCGTCTTCACGCATCGGGGATTCCTCGGCAAGCTCGCGGCCACCTACGAGGGCATCTACCGAACCTGACTGCCGAACTCCAACTATGCCCTGGCCGGCTCGTACGACTTCGAGGCCTACCCCGAGAGCTTCGACCTGGAGGACGAGACCAGGTGCGTGCTCGAGATATGGGTGCCTGTTAAGAAGAAGGGGTAGGCGGGCGGGGTGACTTGGGCGCGGGAGGCTGAGTGAGCGGTCGGGTGACCCGGCATCTCCGGCGATCTTTGGCCACCCGCGCTCGTCGCGCCGAACGGCGCCACCGGCATCTTGACCGCGACCTCTCGACCCCGACCCAGGTGGCGGTCGGGTCCGCGAGGGGTGGGTAGGGCTGCCTTTCCGGCTGCCTCGCCGGTTCAGGACACGAGAGACGCAAAGTAGGCGGGGTCCTCGTCCTTGTCCTCATCGGGTCTGCGCAGGTACCAGGAGGCTATCTTGAAGCGCAGGGTCTCCCGCTCGCGGGCGGTAAGTTGAAGCAGCTTGGTTGTCTCAGGAAACTTCTCCCGGCTGATGATGTCAGCGCAGACAAGATGATAGGTGTCGAGGAAGTTGACCGCATACTGTCTTGTGGTCAGATCTCCGCCGGGTGTCCTCACCGTGTAGGGGTCAAGTAGGCCGTGCTCGGCATACACGAAGTACTCGGCTAGAGGGTGGCTCAACGTGTGTCGCAATTGATCCTTCTTCTCTTCGGCCAGGAGGTCGAAATCCTTCGGCGGCATCTGCAGATCCCTGCGCATCGGCGTGTTCACCTTGAGCAGGTTCTCCGACCAGTTGGGGTTACTGAACCAGTAGCCGTGAACCTTCACCAGCGGAGCCACCGTCAGCATGCGGTCCTTGCTGTAGTGGTGCGACATGCCTATGGCGCAACACGGGGTGAGCAGCACGCAGTACCTCGGTACCCGCATGTCCAGGACACACTCAAACTCTGCGCCCTGCGCGGACCGGTTCGAGCCGGAGCGGGCGTGCGGCTGCCTCGCGGCCCCCAAGACATAGCCGCTGAGCACGTCTCCGAACCGAAGTACGGGATCACCGGGCTCCCTGTAGAACCCGCCCATCAGGGCTTGTCCCGGTAGAAACTATCGACATCGACGGAGCAGCGCTGGCTGGCCAGTTGAGCCGGAGATACAAAGTCTCGCCTTGTCCTGACCTCCAGGATTCCAAGAAAGCGTCCCGTCGAGGTGAGCGCCACCTTTATTTCGTAGATGTCAAAGGGACAGGTGAGTACGTTCGGGGCTTCGGGTTCGGCGCTTCCGGTGGAGTCGTCGGCAGTCATCGGGGACTTAGGCATGCCCGGGCTCCTTTCTCATGTATTCATAAACCGGTCCCTTTATCGACCGTTTCCACTCATCCGTAAGCAACTCGTGGAGTCTGTCGGTCACGTCAAGGCACTCGCCCGTGGCAATGCCCGTAGCGAAGGCGTCGAAGTCGAGCCGGAGCTTGGGTGGGTCGTCACGCACCAGGCTCTCGGTGAACCTCAGGCCGTAGTCCCCCATAGCGACGGTTGTGTGAAACGCCATCTCCCGGGCGCTTCCAAGACTGAAGCGATCCAGCGGGAAGGTCGTGTTGTACCATTCCCGAAACTGGCCATCATCTAGGCTCGGGACGGGGCAGTCATCGATGTAGCGGAGGCCTACACGAGTAAGCCGGGGGACGGGCACCAACGCAAAGAACGCTTCTGTGGCGTGTCGGACGCAGTCACGGAAGCGCAAACCCGCCTTAGGGTTATTGTAGCTCTTATGTTCCGAGGAGTGGACTGAGAGGCTGCAGGAGGCGACCTCCAAGGTGATCTTCTCGTTGGCCGACCTGAATTGCCACAGCTTCGTGGTGGGTTCCGCATCCTTCTGAAAGGTTTCGGGATTCCAGGTGGGGCCTACTTCGGCAATAAGGATCTGTCTGCGGACGGAGAGGGCCGAGACGGGAAACATCTCGATGACCTTGAGCTGGAATTCCCCCATCCTGCTGTCCACATAGAACAGGTCGGGGAAGCGAATCTGGAAGATCACCTTGCTCACGGTGGGATTGGGGAAAACCTCACTCTGGGCGACCACCCGCATCCCTCCCCGCTCCTAGGATACTCCCAACTGGCAGCCCCAGACAACTCTCCATCTTCGGCATCTTCAGCCACGCTCCCCCAGAACGCGGCCTGGTTCGCCCTAGCTGCCCCGCTAGCCCTTGAGGCCGTTACCAGCAAACGCCGATTGCGAATCTTCAGAGAGAGAAGGGAAAAGCACGTCTTCAGCGAACCGGGGTGCGTAATGCGTAATATGTCACATGCCAGAGGAGACGACTCCTCAACTTCGTCGAGAAGGAGGGCTCGGTTTGTCGTACATGTATGAGTGGGAGCTTGGGAAAGCCTCGGATGTCCTGGTTAATGAACTCCTAAAGCTGAAAGGTGGTGAGACTTTCGTCATCACGGCCGACACCCTCAGCGACAAGAGGGTGGTCGACGCCACGGCCAGAGCGGCCTTCGCCGCGGGGGCCAAGCCGATGGTCATCTGGACCAGCACACCCCTGGGGACAGGGCGGATGACCGACGCGTGGCTTCCCGCCGAAGCTATGAGGGCGGCTCTCAAGTGCGCCGACGCTTGGGTTGAGTTCAACTACCAGTACCTGCTCTACTCCGAGACCTACGACATCGTAGCTAAAGAGAATAAGAAGATGCGTTTCCTCTGCCTGCCGGCCATGCACGTAGACGTTTTTGTCAGGCTGTTCGCGCGGGTGGAGCCCCGGTCTCTGGCCAAGTTCGTCACTCGGATTGCCGAGCTCACCAGGCAGGCGAAACACGTCCGGCTGACCACGTCGGCCGGGGAAGACGTGGAGTTTGACAATCATCCGGATTACCCGATTTTTGGCTCGACCGGATACGCCGACACGCCTGGCACCCACATGCTGGCCGGCCAGATCGGCTGGGCCCCCGCATTCGACACGGTAAACGGGACAATCGTGTTTGATGGGTCGCTGGTCCCCCAGATCGGTATCGTCACCCAGCCGGTAAAGCTCACGGTTAAGAACGGCACGGTGACCAAGATCGAAGGTGGCCGCGAGGCTACCCAGTGGGAGGCCTTCCTCCGGAGCTTCAACCATCCGCAGATGATGCGCCTGGCTCACGTGTGTTATGGGTTCCATCCCGGCGCCAAGCTAACCGGTCAAATCGGCGAGGACGAACGCGTCTGGGGCTGCACCCAGTGGGGGCTGGGAGCCGTGGGCACCTTCCTGGCCCCGCCCGAAGGGGTCGCCGCTCCGTCCCACAGCGACGGCGTGTCTTTGAATACCTCAGTCTGGCTTGACGGCCACCAGATCGTCGACAACGGCCGGGTCATCCATCCCGAGCTCAAGGAGCTCGCGCGCGCCGTCGGCAAGGAGTGACCCCCGATCCGGGGAGCTGCCGTGCGCGCCGCAGTAGACTTGTGGGAGGTGTCTAGTGATGGGGAGACGCACGAAAACCGTGGTTCGCTTGGTCGCGGTCGCCGCCGTAGTCTGCGTGATGATCGGCGTCCTGGCGGGCTGCAAGCCGGCCCAGCAGACGGACCGGCCCAAGCTGGTGCGGTTCATGCTGGCCAACACGCCGAACATGGATCCCGCGACTGGTTCGGATGAGGCCAGCTCCGCGACGTTCTGCAATCTTTACGATACCCTGGTCTTCCCCAATGCCGACGGAACGGTGGCCAATAGCCTCGCCACCGCCCACCGGGTTTCGGCTGATGGTCTGACCTGGGAGTTCGATCTCCGCCAAGGGGTCAAGTTCCACAGTGGCAACGAGGTCACGGCGGAAGACGTGGCCTTCAGCATGACCCGGCTGACCGAAATCGGAGAAGGCTTCGGGTATCTGTTCAAGGGTCGGGTCAATGCCGCTACGGCCCCGAGCCAGTACACGGTCAGGTTCACTCTCAACGAGCCGTTCGGCCCCTTCCGGGCCACTCTTGTCCGGCTCTACGTCGTCGACAAGAAGACGGTCGTCGCCAACCAGGCGACCGGTAACTACGGGACCAACGGTGATTACGGGAAAGCCTGGCTACAGAGCAACGACGCCGGCAGCGGACCCTACACGGTCACTGAGTTTCAGCAGGACCAGTACCTCCTGGCCGGCAAGTTCGCCGCCTACTGGGGCGGCTTTGACGAGAACAACCCGGATCAGTTCAAGCTGCTCTCCTCCGCCGACCCGGTGACGGTGAAGACGATGATATCCCGCCGGGAGCTCGAGATCACCAGCACTTACGAGCCCATGGAGAACTACACGGCCATGGACGCCATTGATGGTGTGGATGTCGCCAGGTTCGCCGTTGGCAGCCTGATGAGCCTCACCCTCAACAACCAGAGGCCGCCCACGGATGACGTTCATTTCCGGAAGGCGATTGCCTGGGCCATCGACTACGCCACAATGGTCAGCCAGATCTACCCCGGCAGTCTGAAGGCCAACAGCGTGGTTAGTCGCGTGGTGGCGGGCCACGACCCGACCGCCTCGAGCTTCACTCTGGATATGGACAAGGCTCTGGCCGAACTGAAGCAGTCCAAGTACTACTCGAAGCTCAGCCAGTATCCGCTGGAGGTGGCCTGGATTGCCGAGACCCCCGACCGCGAGAAACTGGCCCTGCTGATTCAGGCCAACCTGACCCAACTGGGCATCACGGTCAACGTGGTCAAGCTGCCCTGGCTGTCCCTGGTGGACGACTCATCGAAGGCCGCCACGACCCCGCTCAGCGCCACCGTCTTGACGGCGCCCGACTACTCCGAAGCCGGTTCCCAGCTAGTGGCCCGGTTCCGGTCGAAGCCGGTGGGCTCCTGGGAGCGGTGCGAGTGGGTGAGCGACCCGGCTATTGACGCGGCCATCGACGAGGCCATCGCTACGACCGACCTCGACGCCCGGCTCCAGAATTACAAGGACATCCAGAAGACCCTCATGGACGACTGCGTCACCGTCCCGCTCTTCGACCAGACCGACTTGATAGCTTACCAGTCGGGCTACATGGTCTGGGATGCGGCTGACCAGGCCAAGCAAGGCCAGCCTGTGGTCCCGGTCATGGGGTACCTGTGGTACATGCGCGGCATCAAGATCTATCCCGACAGGATGCCGAAGTAGGCCGGACGACCAGCTGTCCGCTAGGTTTGTCGAAGGAGGACCGGGTGGGGGGCAGTGTGACTCAGGGATACGCCTCCCACCCCGTCCTTCGGAGCGGTCGGCCCGTGAGCGTCGTTTTTGGGGGGTTGGATTGTGACCACCACGAGCTACCTGCTACGAAGACTCGGCTGGTCGATTCTGGTCCTGGTTGGCCTTTCCATGACGATCTTCGTCATCGCCCGCGTCGTGCCCGGCGATCCGGCCCGGATGGCCCTCGGCCCACGGGCCCCGGAGGAGGTCGTGGAGCAGCTCCGGGAAGAGATGCACCTCAATGAACCCCTCTACGTTCAGTACATCTACTGGATAAAGGGCGCCGTCCGCGGTGACTTCGGCTACTCCCTCATGACCAAGAGACCGGTCATGGATGATCTCAAACAGTTCGCGCCCAGCACGATTGAGTTGGTAGTGATGGCCGGGCTTCTCCAATCCGCTCTCGGACTACTGTTGGGCATCATCGGGGCCATGTACGCCAATCGTGCGATTGACACGACCATCCGGGTGATGGGCTATGTCTTCGTGGCCACGCCCTCGTTCGTTGTGGCGGTCTTTCTCCTTTTGGTCTTCGGTTTCTGGTGGCCGATTCTTCCAGCCATCGGAGGACGCCTCAGTCCGTCGATTGCTCTCCAAAGCATCACGGGCTTCGTGACACTGGACGCCCTGTTGCAGGGGAACCTCCGGGCCTTCGGCGACGCCCTGGCCCACCTGATCCTACCGGCCCTGGCTCTCGCCCTCGGCGGCATGGCCCAGGAGGCCAGGATCACCAGGGCCTCCATGCTCGACAACATGGGTAAGGACTACGTGTCGTCGCTCATCTCGCAGGGGGTGCCCCGCCGCGTCGTGATGTCGAAGTACCTACTGCGGCCCTCCGTCATTCCTACGGTGTCCATCATGGGGCTCGATTTCGCGTCCCTTTTCGGCAACGCCTTTCTGGTCGAACTCGTCTTCACCTGGCCCGGCTTGTCTCGCTACGGGATCATGTCCATGCTCCGCAAGGACCTCAACGGCATCTGCGCCGTGGTCTTGTTCATGGGCCTGGTCTTCGTGGTCATGAACCTCGTTGTGGATGTCGTCGTGTCGCTCCTCGATCCGCGCATTAGGCTGGGCGCGAAGTAACCACTTCAGGGGGTGAGACCGCCGATGGAGAAGCGCCATCTGTTCGGCCAAGCTTGGTACAAGTTCTCGCGGAGCAAAGCCTCCGTTGTCGGAGCCGTTCTCGTGCTCATAGTGGTTGGCTTGGCCCTGCTGGCCCCATTCGTATCTCCGCATCCCGAGCAGGCGGGGCCGTACGTCGACTTTGATAGGGCCAACCAGTCGCCCTCCAGCGGCTACCTTCTGGGCACCGACAACATGGGCCGGGACATCCTGAGCCGGCTCATCTTCGCTCTAAGGCCGGGGCTCCTCATGGGTATCCTGGTGCTGGCCATATCCGTGCCAATCGGTTTCGGGTTGGGCCTGATCGCGGGCTACAATCGCGGCTCCCTTCTGGACTCCCTGATCATGAGAGTAACGGATATCTTTCTTTCCGTGCCGCCCCTCATCCTGGCCCTGGCCATCGCCTCGGTGCTGGAGCCGAACCTGACCCACGCTATGATGGCCATCACCGTGATGTGGTGGCCCTGGTACTGTCGCCTCGCCTACAATGTGGCCTCATCCATCAAGAACGAGTACTATGTCCGCTACGCCGAGCTAACCGGGGCCAGCACCTTCCACATCCTGGCCAGGGAGATCTTGCCCAACTGCCTTTCTCCGGTCTTGACCAAGATGACTCTCGACATGGGGTGGGTCATCATGACGGGGGCCTCCCTCAGCTTCGTGGGACTCGGTGAGCAACCGCCGGCCCCCGACCTGGGGAATATGGTCTCGGCCGGAGTGAAGTACCTCCCGGATTACTGGTGGATGACTGTCTTTCCCGCCATTGCCATCGTTGTCATCGTCTTGGGCTTCAACCTTCTGGGCGACGGAATACGCGACCTGTTCACTGTGGAGGAAGCATGATGGCGACCGACACTGTTCTGGAAGTCAATGACCTTCAGGTCTCCTTCCGAGTCTACGGGGGCAAGACGCGGGTCCTTGACGGGGTCAACCTCCGCGTGGCCAAGGGCCAGAGGGTTGGCCTGGTCGGGGAGGCCGGTTGCGGGAAGACAACGACCCTCAAAGCCATCATGGGTATCCTCCCGAGCCAGGCCGTGATCGAGGGGGGTCAGATCCTCTTTAGAGGGCAGGACTTGCTGAAGGCCGGCCCGGCCGCTGTTCAGTCTTTCCGGCAGCGCGGGGCGGCGATGATCTTTCAGGACCCCACCGCGGCGCTGAACCCCGTTTTTACGGTTGGGGACCTGCTTCAGGTGGGATTGAGATACGCGACCGAGTCCCGCGGGAAGACGGATAAGGCCCACCTGATCAAGCGGTGCGCGGAGACTCTCACCGAGGTCTCCCTGCCCGACCCCGATCGGATCATGAAGACCTATCCCTTCCAGTTGAGCGGGGGAATGAGGCAGCGGGTCTGCATCGCCGCGGCCATGACCGCCACAAGAGAAGTTCTCTTGGCCGACGAGCCCGGGACGTCACTGGACGTGACCATTCAGGACCAGATCCTTCGCCTGATCACCGGTCTGTCCGAGACCAAGGACCTGGCGGTCGTGCTGGTGACCCACTCCCTGGGCGTGGTGCGCGAAGTGACGGAGTACGTCTACGTTATGTACGCGGGCGTCATCGTTGAGGGAGGGCCTACGGCGGAGGTCTTCGCCAGGCCCCTCCATCCCTACACCGCCGCCCTCATGGAGTGCATCCCCCGCCTCACCGGCCAGGGCTTCGCGGAAGGCATTCCGGGGAGGCTTCCCGACTACCGCAATCCGCCAAGAGGCTGCCGTTTCTCGCCGCGCTGTCCGCAGTCTCTGAAGACCTGTGGGGAGGCCAAGCCTTCCCTCCTGGACGCCGGTGGCCGTCACATGGTCGCCTGCTATCTACGGGCGAGGTGAACGATGAAGATGGATGATGTGCTGAAGGTCACTGGCCTCAAGAAGTACTTCACCGTGGGAAAGAACGTGATCCTCCGGGCGGTGGACGGCGTTGACCTTTCGGTGTGCCGGGGGGAGACCTTGGGACTGGTCGGGGAATCCGGCTCCGGTAAGAGCACGGTGGCCTACACCATCGTCGGGATGTACCAACCAACGGCCGGGACGATTGCCCTGAACGGGAAGAACGTAGCCGGCGCCGCGGTTAGGAGAACCTTGGCCCAGAAGGGGGCCATCCAGATTGTCTTCCAGGATCCCGGCTCATCCCTGAATCCCCGGCGAACGATCGCGCAGAGTCTCGGCCTTCCGTTGCGGCTGCACCGGAGAGTGTCCGCCCGCGATCTTCCGGAAAAGGTGGCCGAGCTTCTGACCTTGGTCGGCCTGCCCCCGGAGTACAGGGACCGAAACCCTCACTCCATCGGCGGGGGAGAGCGCCAGCTTGTGGCTGTGGCCAGGGCCCTCGCGACCGACCCCATAGTCATGATCCTGGACGAACCCACTTCGGCTCTCGACGTTTCGATTCAGGCCAAGGTCATCGCTCGCTTGGCTGACCTACAGTCGCGGTTGGGTCTGTCCTACCTGTTCATTACTCACGACCTCAGCCTCATGCGCAATGTCGCCAGCCGAGTGGCCATCATGTACCTGGGCAAGGTCTCGGAGCTGGCGCCTACGGCCGCTTTCTTCCGCGACCCTCTTCACCCCTACACCAGGATGCTCCTGTCGGCCATCCCTGTCGTCACGGCGGCCGAGGAGGAGTTGAAACCAAGGAAAATCCTTTCAAAAGGGGAAATCCCCAGTCCGGTCAACGTCCCGCCGGGCTGCGGTTTCAGCCCTAGGTGCCCAGAGGCCACGCCGGTCTGCTCCAAGGTTGACCCGGCGATGGTCCAGACGTCCGACACCCACTGGGTACGGTGCCATGTCTATGGAGCGACCGGTGGCCCGGCGGGGTAGACGGAGGCCAAGAGGAGGATCTGCCAACTTGCGGGAGTCGCAGAAGGGAACCTCGCCTAGGGGTCAGATGGACTGGGGTGAGATTGACGCGGTTCTTCCCCAGAAGACATTCCAGGAACAAGCCTACAACATCATCAAGACGGCGATTGTGACCGGCCGTCTGGAACCGGGTGAAGTGCTTTCGGCCAAGTTCGTGGCCAAGGAGCTCGGCATCTCGGGGACGCCGGTCAGGGAGGCTCTCATCCGGCTGTCGCACAAGGGTCTGGTCGAGCCGGTGCGCAACAGAGGCTTTCGTGTTTCGCAGGTTACGGATCAGGAGTTGGACGAGATCTTTCAGGTTCGAAGCTTACTGGAGCCGTGGGCTGTGGGAAAGGCGGCGGGGTCGGTCTCCATGGAGACCCTGCGCCAGGCGAACGCGTTGGTGGACCGGATGTGCGCCGCGGCCACGGACTCTGATCTGCCCGAGTTTCTGAGGCTGGACACGGAGTTCCATCTTCTGCTGGTGGGCGCGTCCGGCAACACGACTCTAGTTGGGATTGTCGCGGAGCTCCGCGAGCGGATGCATCTCCACGGCCTGGAGCGTATCGCCCGCGAGGGTGGGCTAACGGCCGTGGCCGAGATCCACCGCCAACTACTCGATGCTGTCGCCAATGGTCAGAGCGAGGAAGCTTCGAGATTGACCTTGGAGCATCTCCAGTACACCCGGACCACCTGGGCCGATTCAAAAGCGGAGGCGCGTTGAGATACCTAACAGGAAGTGACCTGGCTGCCATCATCTCGATGAAGGAAGCCATCGCGGCCGTGTGCTCGGGCTTTTCGGCCCTCTCGGCGGGTGAAGCGATCTCCCCGCTCCGCACGGCCATAGTCCTACCGGGTCTCGGCGATGTCCTGATCATGCCGGTCTACCTGCCGGCCGAGAAGACGACCACGGTCAAGGTTGTGTCCATCTGCCCCGGCAATAGGGAGCGAGGCCTTCCCTTGCTGCAGGCCCTGGTCCAGGTTTTCGACGCCGAGACCGGGACGCCGCTGGCGGTGATCGACGGGATTGGCCTTACCCGGCTGCGGACGGCGGCCGCCTCCGGTCTGGCCACGGATCTTCTGGCCCGGCCGGACAGCCGAACCGTCGCCGTCATCGGCGCCGGCGTGCAGGGGGCTTCGCAGCTTGCGGCTGTGTGCGCGGTTAGGGCCATCGAGAAGGCCTGGGCGTTCGACGTGGACAAGGATAGGCTCACCGCCTTTTGCGAGCGGATGACCCGCGAGCTTGGTCTGCCCGTGGCGCCGGCCGCTTCCGCCGCCGAGGCCGTGCGGGCCGCCGACGTGATCTGCACCGCCACAACGGCGCCCGACCCGATCATTCCCGACGATGCGGTGAGGCCCGGCACCCACGTCAACGCCATCGGCGCCTACAGGCCCCACACGCGTGAGCTACCCGGGGAGCTGGTCCGGAGAAGCAGGCTCTTTGTCGACTCCGTCGAGGCCTGTCTTGAAGAGGCCGGCGACATCATCATTCCCATCCAAGCGGGCCTCTTCAGCCGCCGGCACATAGTGGGCGAGATAGGGCAACTGATCAATAGACAGATACCAGGGCGGCTCTCCGACCAGGAGATCACCCTGTTCAAGTCGGTCGGAGTGGCGGTTCAAGACGGAGCGGTGGCCACCGCCATCGCCCGCAAAGCCGAACTCCTCGGCGGAGGACTTCATCTACCTGGCTGAGACCACCATGATCCGAGGAGGCGCGAGGGATGGACGGGCAGTGGGATTGGGAATTGACCAAGGCGGCGCGCACGCTGGTGCGCGAGTTGTTCAAGCTCAGACCCGGGGAGACCCTGGCCATTACAGCCGACACGGAGACCGATGAGCGGGTCGTCTACGCCACGGCCAGGGAGGCATTCGCGGCGGGGGCCAAGCCGCTGGTCGTCTGGACATCCACGCCCGCCGGGGTGAGCAAGGCGGCCGACGCCGACTTGCCGGTCCAGGCCCTCGGGAAGCTTCTCGCGGGCGCCGACGCCTGGGCGGAGTTCAACCGAAAGTGGATCCTCTACTCGACACCCTATGAGATAGCCATGAAGGGCAATCCCAAGCTGCGCCACTACTGCCTCACGGGAGTGGCCACCGCCAGCATGGTTCGCTGCCTGGGCCGGGTTGACTACCGGTCCCTCAAGGGCTTCGGCGAGACGCTGGCCGAACTCGTCCGGGGGGCGACCCACGTGCGCATGACCTCCAAGGCCGGCGAGGATGTCTCCTTCGACAATGTTCCGGGCCGTCCGATCCTGCTCGTGGACGGGTACGCCGACGCCCCGGGGACGCACATGATGGCCGGACAGGTGGCCTGGACTCCATCGCTTGAAAGCGTCAACGGCACGATCGTGCTGGACGGTTCGGTCTCCCCGGGCATCGGCATCGTGCGGACCCCCGTGACCGTGCGAGTCGAGAAGGGCCGCGTTGTCGCGGTCGAAGGCGGCCAGGAGGCCGCGACCTACGAAGCGTGGCTGAGGGGTTTTGGTCACCCGCAAATGCTTTCCGTGGCCCACACGGGAATTGGCTTTCTCCCCGGCGCCGGACTCGTTGGCGACATCCTCGAAGACCAGAGAGTCTGGGGTTCGACGACCTGGGGCTTTGGCAGCATCGGCGCGTCTCTCCTCCCACCCTCGGGTGTCCCTGGGCCGTCCCATTCGGATTCTGTCTCCCTCGACACGACGGTCGAGCTGGATGGCCGGGTCGTGTTCGAGAAGGGGAAAGTGGTGGAGGAGAGCCTGAGAGAAACGGCTGTTTCGCTCGGCAAGGCATCGTAGGGTTGGGGGGTCGGTGCGGAGGTGAACGAGAGTGCTCTTGCGGGAAGCGATCCTGGCCCGGCGGAGCGTCCGCCGCTACACCAAGCAGGCCATCGGGCTTCAGCGGCTTCTGGCCTTGGTCGACAGTGGCCGGCGGGCGCCGAGCGCCAGTAACCTTCAGGCCTGGGAGTTCATTCTCATTCAGGACCCGGACACGGTCCGGTCGCTGGGCAGCCTGGCCCCGGGCATTTCGGCCGGGGCCGAAGCCATTGTCGTTATCTGCGCCGACCGGGAGAAGGCTCGTCGGAGGGCGGGCGAGGGCGGGGAGCTTTTCGGTCTCATGGACGCGTGCTTCGCGGCCGAGAACATCCTTCTAGCCGCGACGGACGCCGGTCTGGGCGCCTGCGTCGTGCGCTCCTTTCATCAGGACGCGGTCCGCCGTGTTCTGGCCGCGCCCGACCACATGGTTCCTGAGCTACTCATAACCCTGGGCTATCCCGAGGCGCCTCTCCCCAGGGGCCCCAAGCGCCGCGGCCTGGACGACCTCGTTCATCTCGATCGCTGGGGGTGTCGCCTCCAGGAGTCAATCGGTGCACCGGCCGAGGCGGGAATCGCCGGGGCCGCGGAGGCAGCCCCTCCAGTGACCCCTCTAGCGCTCGACTTGACCGCCCGACCGGCGAGCGACGGCCAGGGCGCCGATGCCGCCACCCTGCGCGTGGCGCTACGGCTGCATCTCGGCTACCTCGCCGCGAGCGCGCACGGGCTTCTGACGGAACCGCCAAGTTACGGGCCCTATCGGCTGGTGGACTCGCTGAGCCGGCTCATCTCCGTGATGGACCAAGTCGGATTGGCCGACCAAGCGCTCCTGCACGCCCAGCGTCTGATCGAGGAGGGGAAGCTCGACGTCGTGGACGACGCCGACAGGTTCCGCCGTATGGTGGGCGAGGTCCTGCGAGTTTTGGTCGGCTAGTTACAGTGGACGAGGCCGACGCCCAGCACCACCGGAAGCTAGCCGGATGGAGACAGCCCCGCCTCCCCCCGGCCCTACACCGCCGGCGCCGTCCCCTGTGGAGGCTTGGGGGCGTTGTACTTGGCGTTGAAGTCCGCGTCGGACATGGTCAGGTAGATGATGCCCTCGACAAGCCCGATCAGGGACGGGATGCCGGTCCAGCAGAAGAAGAGATAGAGAACCCCCAGGCCGGCCTCGCCGAGGTAGAACTTATGCACGCCCAACCCGCCGATAAGTATGCCGAAGAGCCCGGCCGCAAGCTTGACCCGACCGACCGCATCCGGCGCCGACGGCACGGCCGACAGCTTGTTGGAGCACGTCTCGCAGTACATCTTGCCGCCGACCTTGTTGGCGCAGACGTCGCAGAGCCCCTTGCCGCAGGAGACGCACACGCCGACAGCCGACTTGCCTGGATGAGAGTTGCAGTCCATGGTGGTGACCTCCGATCGCGGTGACTCACGGGCGAGTCTATTCAACGGGAGGCGGCCGTCTTCCTTGGGGGCGGCTGCCATCCGTGGCTGATCGGCCCAAAGACAAGCGCCAAACTGCCAGGTTCGCGGCGGACGTGGTATCCTTGTCGTGGGTCAGGCGGATACCGGCCTTGCCGCCGTCATGTGGACCCGGGCAGGGAGAGGCGATCGCCGTGCTCGGCAGGATCATCACCGCAAGCGTGGCCAGGGTTCGAGACATTGACGCCGACGAGTACTGGCTGATCGCCAGGGCTGGCCCCGACGTGCCTCCGCTCGTGCGGCATGCCGAGTTGGCGCCGAGCGAAGCTCTCTTCCGGACCTACCTCGCCCAGTGGAGGGGGTGCCCCGGCGAACAATGGTGGCCACAGTACTCCTCTGCCTTCTCTCGGGAGATGGAGACCGAGGAGAAGGTCGGCCATCGCTTTTCCGGCCGGCTGACACCTTCACCTCGCCCGCCACTTCCGACTGCCTCGCCTGTCATGTCCCATCCCGGTCCCGCCTATCAATAGAGGGAGACGGCCAGTCGGTGAAGCCGGCCCGCGGGGAAAGGTGGGGCCTTTCCGTGGTTGTTCTGAGACTGAGATCACCTCTCGCCGTGGCCGCCCTGGGCCTCGCCCTCCTCGCCACCCTCGGCCTGGCCCTTCTCCGGGTCGACACGGTTTGGGTCGCTCGCTCGGAGGTTGTCGTGGCGGGCGATTGGGGCGCGGCCGAGGGCCAATTCGGACGCGGGGCCGGGGCCGACGGCCGCCCACGCGGACCCCAGGCCATCGCCGCCGACGAGCGGGGCGCCCTGGTCGTGGCCGACAGCCTGAACTTCCGCATCCAGATCTTCGATCCCGAGGGCCGGCTCCTCGGGGTCTTCTCCCTCAGCGGCGGAACCGCCCCCTCCCAAACCGAGGACGACCGGGCCGCCGTCTACGGGCGGCTCGACCCCTGCCTGGCCTGGGGTTCCGGCTTCCGTCCCCAGCCCGACGTTGCCGCGCCGGCCCGGCCTCTCGCGACCCCGGTCGCGGGCGATGGTCAGGGTCTCCAGCCATCCGGCGGCAATTCAGACACCCAGCCGGTCGCCGAAGGTTCCGGCACCCAGCCGACCGTCGGTGACCAACAAGCCGCCCAGTTTGCTAGCCCGCCCTACATCACCGACCTGGCCCTCTCCGCCGGCGCCTGGCGGCTGGAGGCGACCTCGGGCCGCATCAATCCCGCCTCCGGTCCGGACATCTACCTCCTGGCCGGTTGGGAGGGTGTGGTCCTGGCCGCCGACGCCGCCGGGACCCTCAAGTGGACCCGCGACCTCTCGACCCCGACCCGCTTTGCCGAACTTCGCGACCCCTACGACCCCCAGGCCCCGGTCACGCCAGAATCCTGGGCCGGCTTTATGCTCGATCTCGACACCCTTCACGGCGGTGGCGTGGTCGTGGCCGGCTACGAGCTCCTGCCCGACAAGCTTCTCTACTTCCTTCGCGCCCTGCCCGAGGTCGAGGGCGACCTCAAGGACCTCTGCGCCTACGAGTTGGTCCGCGACGGCTCGGTGAAGGTTGACGACTCCCTGCCTATCGCCCTGGAGGTCGAGTCGGTAGCCGTGGGCAGCGACGGCCTTCTCTATGTCGTGGCCGCCAGGCCCGAAGTGGGGGAGGCCGGGGGCGGTCTTCCCCCGGGCGACAGCGGGGCGCGGGCCACCTCCGGGGCCAACCCCTTCGTCCGGGAGGTCTGGGTTTTCACCTCCGGCGGCCGCGGCAAGGGCAAGCTCGACCTCGACTGCCTGACCTACACCCGCTACCTGCGGCTGGTGGGTGTCGATGGCCGGGGACTTATCTACGCCCGCCTCGGTGGGGCGGGGAGCCCGGGCTGCCTGGCCGTCTTCGACGGCGCGGGCCGAGCCGTTCTAAGTATCCCTCTTGCCGGGGACGCGGGAGACAAGGCGGAAGTGGCCGATGTCTGCCTGGGCGGCGACGACGCTCTCTACGCCTCACTGGCCACGGACGAGGGCTACCAGGTCGTCCGCTACAGGCTGGGCGGGGAGAGGCGTCTGGCCTGGCGGTGGGCGAAGGGGGAATAGGGGAAAGGGGTCGGGTTGGGAAGTGCGACGCCGAGTCCGGGTAAGGCATACCGTTTCGGTATCCGTAAGCAATCCGCTACCTGCCAGAGGGCAAAACCGCTGCAACCCACGTACCGGACCTGTCCCTGCCGGACGGCCTGTGACAGCGCCTCGCGTCCGGGGGCTACGGGGAAGGACAGACCGACCCGTCGTCCGAGTCGCTGCAAACCCTGATGGATAGCGAGATTGGCCCGGCCGTCGCCTTCTGACGGTGTAGCGCGGCCAAATCGCGTACAGCAAGGCAACCCCCTGGCACTGGAAGAGAAGTGGGCCCAAGGAATTGGCAGCCTCCGCAGGGAAATCCTCTCGGGAGGTTTCGACGATTGCTGAGCCTCAGCGACAGGCGACTGCATGAAGGGGTAGAGGGTGCCCATGAGCAACCGCGGCGGCCCAGACTGAGCAAAGTGAGGAACGTGACAGCATGAGTCAAGTCGTCATCGAAAACCCGGTCCTCAACTCGCCCTTTGACGAACCGACCCGCCATTTCCGATTCGACGCTGAGGGCATCACGAATGAGGTCGTCGACGGCCGCCGGGTGAGTTCCTACTTTGTGCCCATCGCCCGCCCGAAGAAGACAATGGGAGCCGCCTATCAGGCGTCGTTCGACACGGAATGGACCCAGGACCGGATCGAAGAGAACAAGCTCGTCAACGACATCCGCCGCCGTGTCGCCATGTGGCGCAAGGGTGGCTACGTGGGTGTGACACCCACTACGGCACGCCTAATTGCCTACTGGACCGATCCCAACCGCGAGAAGAGACTCTTCTTCTGCCAAAACGAAGCCCTCGAAACCGCCATCTACATTGCCGAGGTCGCCAAGAAATACGGCGATGCGTGGATCGAGAACGCGCTACGAAGGGCGAACGACACGTCGAGTTCCGGCCTGCCGCGCACGGCGTTTAAGATGGCCACCGGCTCCGGCAAGACCGTTGTCATGGCCATGCTCATCGCCTGGCACTCGCTTAACAAACGCGCCAGTCCGCAGGACGCCCGCTTCTCCGACACCTTTCTAATCGTCACGCCCGGCATCACCATCCGCGACCGGCTGCGCGTGCTGCTCCCGAACGACCCGGAGAACTACTACCGTCAGCGCGACATCGTCCCGGCCCAGCTACAGGATCAGCTCGGGCAGGCCAGGATCCTTATCACCAACTTCCACGCCCTCCAACTGCGCGAGACAGTCGCCGCCGGCAAGATCACCAAGTCGATTCTCGCCGATGGACAGCCGAGCCCGTTCATCGAAACCCCAGACCAGATGGTGCGCCGCGTCTGCCGCGAGTTGGGCACCAAGAAGAACATCATCGTCCTCAACGACGAAGCCCATCACTGCTACCGCCGTAAACCCGACGGCGGGGATGAGACGCTCACTGGCGATGAGCGCGTCGAGGCCAAGGAGCGCGACGAGGAGGCCCGCGTCTGGATTTCCGGCATCGAGGCCGCAAGAGCCAAGATCGGCGTGAAGGCCATCTATGATCTTTCGGCCACGCCCTTTTTCCTGCGCGGTTCGGGCTACCCCGAGGGCACGCTCTTCCCGTGGGTGGTCTCAGACTTCTCGCTGATTGACGCCATCGAGGCCGGCATCGTCAAGGTGCCCCGCGTGCCGGTGGCCGACGACTCGATGACTGGTGACCAGCCCACCTATCGTGACCTGTGGCTGCGTATCCGCGAACACCTGCCCAAAAAGGGACGCAAGACGGATGAGGTGGGTGGGGAACCCAGTCTTCCTGTTGAGCTGCAAGGGGCACTGCACAGCCTCTACAGCAACTACGAGAAGTACTACCGCCTGTGGGAGCAGAACGCCGAAGCCCGCGCCCGCGGCATCACGCCGCCGGTGTTCGTTGTCGTCTGCAACAACACCAATGTCTCGAAACTTGTCTTCGACTTCATCGCCGGCTGGGAAAAGCGGATTGGCGAACAGACCATCGTTCAGGCCGGGCAACTACCCATCTTCCGCAACGATGACGGTAACGGCGCCTGGCTGCACTGCCCCAACACGATTCTGGTGGACAGCCGACAGCTCGAATCGGGCGAAGCGATGAGCGACGACTTCAAGAAGATCGCCGCCCGTGAGATCGATCAATTCAAGGCCGACTACCGGGCTCGCTTCCCCGGTCGTGACACCGACAAGCTCACCGATGAAGACCTTCTCCGCGAGGTGATGAACACTGTCGGCAAGACGGGCAAGCTGGGCGAGCAGGTGAAATGCGTGGTTAGCGTTTCGATGCTCACCGAGGGCTGGGATGCCCAGACCGTCACCCACATCCTCGGCGTGCGCGCTTTCGGAACGCAGCTACTCTGCGAGCAGGTGGTCGGTCGCGCCCTGCGACGCATGAGTTACGCCCCCAACGAGAGCGGTCATTTTGACCCCGAATACGCCGAAGTTTATGGCGTGCCATTCTCCTTCATCCCGTGCAGCGGCGCAACCAAAGACCCCAAGCCCGGCCCGCTGCCCACCCGTGTCCGGGCCCTGGAAAGCCGCATCGCCAGCGAAATCACTTTCCCCCGCCTGCTCGGCTACCACTACGATTTGGGCGGCGAGCGGCTCACCGCCACCTTCACCACCGAATCGGACCTAGCGCTCTCGACCGCCGATGTCCCCACCAAGACCGAAAACGCGCCCATCGTGGGAGAATCCAGCATCCACACCCTTGAGGACCTCAAGCGCCATCGGCCCAACGAGGTTGCCTTCCTGCTGGCCAAGCTCACGCTCGAGAAGTACTTCCGCGACGACGACGGCAATGACAGGCCGTGGCTGTTTCCGCAGATGCTAGCCATCGCCAAGCGCTGGCTGGCCCAGTGCGTTACGCTCAAGGACAACACCTTCCCGCAACTGCTGCTTTTGATCGAATTCGCCCACGATGCCGCCGACCGCATCTATCGAGCCATCGTCGCTTCGACCGACGGCACGGCTGCGCTCAAGGCCATCCTGCGCCCGTATGACACATTCGGCTCCACCCGTTACGTCGACTTTGACACCACGCGTCCGGTCTACGCCACCCGCGGTGACAAGTGCCACATCTCCCACGTGGTCGCCGACACCGGTTCGTGGGAACAGAAGATGGCCGAAGCTCTCGAAGACATGCCGCAGGTCATCCGCTATGTCAAGAACCATAACCTGGGCTTTGCCATCCCCTACACCCTAGATGGCGAGGAGAAGAACTACATTCCGGATTTCATCGCCTGCATCGCCGACGGCCACGGAACGGATGACCTCTTGAACTTGATCGTCGAAGTGACCGGCGAGAAGAAGAAAGACAAGGCGGCCAAGGTCGCCACGGCGCGCGCGCTGTGGGTGCCGGCCATCAACAACCACGGCGGTTTCGGGCGCTGGGCGTTCATCGAAGTTGCTGACCCGTGGGACGCACAGAATCTCATCCGCGGCTTTCTGAAACAGGAGCAGGCGGGCTTGACTGGGGAGGTCGCTCATGGTTAAGAAGAACGCCACTCCGACGAAGGTCGAATCCATTCGCCACAAGGACAAGCGTGCCAACATCCCCACCGAGGAACTGCGCGACTTCGTTGCCGATGAAGAACTGACCCCCAAGACCATGCTCTACCCGCGCGATCCGTCGCTCGATCCGCAACTGGTCTGGAAGGGCAAGGACGAGCAGGATCGTGAAGATCTCGCCGTTCCAGTGGTGCCGATCTACATCCAGGAGAAGATTCACCCGCAGGCCATTATCAACGCGCTGCCGCGCTTCGAACGGGCCAGCGACAATCAGCCCAACCTTTTCGCGGACTTCAACGGCGGGCCGGTCGACTTCGCGCAGAGGGTCGAGTTCTACCGCCATGAGCAGAACTGGGCCAACCGCCTCATTCTCGGAGATTCCCTGCTGGTAATGACCTCACTGGCCGAAAAGGAAGGGCTCAAGGGCAAAGTGCAGACCATCTACCTCGACCCGCCCTACGGCATCAAGTTCGGCTCCAACTGGCAGGTCAGCACCCGCAAGCGCGACGTGAAGGACGGCAGGGCCGAGGACGCCACCCGCCAGCCGGAACAGGTCAGAGCCTTCCGCGATACCTGGAAGCTCGGCATTCATTCCTACTTGGCCTACCTGCGCGATCGACTGGTCGTAGCCCGTGAACTACTTACCGAGACGGGCAGTGTGTTTGTCCAGATTGGGGATGAGAACGTCCATCTGGTGCGCTGCGTGATGGATGAGGTTTTCGGGAGTGAGAATTTCGTAAACATGATCTGCGCGGTCAAACGTAGCCCACAACCCGATGACTTTCTGCCTTCGGTTCTTGATTATCTGCTCTGGTACGGCAGAGATCGGGGAAGCACGAAGTTCCGACCTGTGTTCAAAGAGAAGGAACTATCAGATGAACCCGGTGCCTACGTCACAAGCGATCTGACTTCATCCCATTTCTACGCATCGCCCACTTTTCAATTTGAGGGTAAGACCTATACACCTGGAAAACGATACTGGTCAACCAGCATCTCGGGACTCACGAAGCTGGCAATGGCGGGCAGAATAGTGTCAACAGAGAACACCATTCGTTTCAAGAGGTACAATCGTGATTTCACTTGCCTGCACATTGGCAACCACTGGCACGATGTGGCTCTGTCAAACTTTGGGGATGAAAAGCTGTATGTTGTTCAGACTGCCGCCAAGGTAATTCAGCGCTGTCTGCTAATGTCGAGTGACCCGGGCGACTTAGTACTCGACCCCACCTGCGGGAGCGGCACCACCGCCTTCGTCGCCGAGCAGTGGGGGCGCCGCTGGATCACCTGCGACACCAGCCGTGTCGCCCTGGCGCTGGCCCGCACGCGGTTGATGGCCGCCAAGTATCCCTACTACTTGTTGGCCGACTCGCCCGAAGGCATCAGGAAGGAAACCGAACTGACCGGCAAGGAGCCTCCCGAATACAAGACGCAAGGCGACATCCGCAAGGGCTTCGTTTACAGGCGGGTGCCGCACGTCACGCTCAAGTCCATCGCCAATAACCCTGACATCAAGGAGGGCATGACGCGCCAGCAGATCGATGCCGCCATCGCCCGCCATGCCGATGCGGAAACGCTCTACGACCAGCCCTATGAGGACAACAAACGCGTGCGGGTATGCGGGCCGTTCTCGGTGGAGAGCCTGTCGCCGCATCGTGTGCTGTCCACCGGGGACGAGCATCAGGACGGCACGGTCACGGAGCAGGAGGCCCGCAAGCAGCAGGACTTCGCCACCATGATCCTGGACAATCTCAGGAAGGCGGGGGTGCAGAACACCCGCAAGGGAGAACGGCTCACCTTCGACCGGCTCGATTCCTACGCCGGGGCGTGGCTACACGCCACGGGCGAATACACCGACGCCGACGGCAAGACCCGGCGCGTGGCCGTCTCCATCGGCCCGGAGCACGGCACCGTCGGCCCGCAGCAGGTGAAGGAAGCGGCCAAGGAAGCCGTTAAAGGCGTCGGCTACGATCTGCTACTCGTCTCCGGTTTCGCCTTCGATCCCCATGTGGCGGAAGAAGCCACGCGTTACGGCAAGTTGATGGTGCTGCCCACCAAGATGAACCCCGACCTGGCGATGGGGGATGAACTGCTTAAGAAGACCGGCGCGGGCAACTTGTTCATGGTCTTCGGCGAGCCGGACTTGGAGATTACGAAGCAGACGAACGGCCAGATCGTCGCCGAGATCAAGGGCGTCGATGTCTACGACCCGACCACCGGGCAGATTCGCAGCGCCTCCACCGATGACATCGCCTGCTGGTTCATCGACACCGATTACAATGGCGAGAGCTTCTTTGTGCGCCACGCCTACTTCACCGGGGCCGAAGAGCCCTACGACAAGCTCAAGCGGGCGCTGCGCGCGGAGATCGACGAGGCGACCTGGAGCAGTCTCTACACAACTGTGAGTCGACCGTTCGACAAGCCCGAATCGGGCAAGATCGCCCTGAAAGTCATCAACCACTATGGCGATGAGGTCCTGAAGGTGTTTGAGGTCTGAGGAGCGGCTGCGGCAATTGAGTACTCCGCCTGGACTCGCTTGCGCTGCACGAACGGTCAGGTTAGCGCCGGGAGGTAAGGCCAGGACGGGGGAGCTGGAGCGATCACTGTGAACCGAAGAGACAAGCTCTTGGCCCTTGCTGGAAGTCTCCTCGTCGGAGGCTTCTTCGGTCTGCTGGCCGCCTTCGGGAAACTCTCGTGGTGGACGGCGCCACTCGCCGCGGCGGCCTACTACCCTGTGAACCTTTGGGCTAGACGCTCGGCCCGCAAGGCGCCCCAAGCCCTCTGATCCTGATCGCCGGCAGCGAGACCGCCGCGCCTCACAACCCCTCCGCCCTCTTCGTCCTCGGCCCAAACCTCCACAGAAGAATAGCCGCAACCACCGCGATCAAGGCCGCTAGGCGTATCGGCGTGGCCGGGCCCAGGCTGTGCCAGAGCCGGGCCCCAATCAGCGGGGCCGGAATGGCGATGACGATACCCACGAGTTGCAGCATCCCGTTGAAGGTGCCCCGGTGCCTCGACGGGCAGAGGTCGGCCTTCCAGGCGTCAACTGACGGATAGAGCCCGCCGTGGACGAGGCCGTCAAAGACAAACAGGGTGGCAAAGGCGGGAAAGCCGGAGACGAGGGTGGCGACCATGATCCAGATTCCCATTGAGAACTGCGCCACCGAGACGGTCACCCGCCGCTCTAGCCTATCGCCGATACGGCTGCCAAAGAGATTGGCCGGAATGGCGAAGGCCCCGGCGATGGTGGCCAGGACGCCGATGGCCGCCGGCGCGATCAGGCCTACCTCGTTGACGTAGACCCAGAAGTACGACTCGGTCAGCTTGCTGCCGAAAGCCGGCAGGTTGATGAGAAGCATGAAGACGAGAACCCCGGGCGTCCGGATGGCCCACCGCCCAAAGGTCCGGAAGTTGGCCACGAAGTCGGCCACGAGCCCAATCCGGGGTGAGGCCCGCGAACCGGCGCCCGCCGGGTCGCCGGCCCCGGCTTCGTCTCGACCCCCGGTCCCCGCGGACCCGGTCTCCTCGGCCCCCTCGGGCACGAAGTTCGGGTCGTCCCTTGGATCTCGCAGCAGGCTCCGGAGGTAGCTGGCCGCGAAGCCGAGCCCGGCGCCGAGGGCCAGGAACCACCGGTAGTCGAGGTACTGAAAGAAGAAACCGCCCACGATGGGGCCGATGATGCCGCAGATACTGAAAGCCATGGCTTGGTAACCGAAGAAGGCCGCCCGGCGCTCCTTGGGGGCGATGTCGCTGGTCATCGAGAAGAAGATCGGTCCGCCGATGGACATGCCGAGGAGGCTCAAGACCATCCCGGGGATGAGCCACTGCCAGGTCGGCGCCAAAGCTTGCATCAGGCAGGCGACGCCGGCCATGGCCGGGGTCAGGGAGAAGAGAAGCTTGCGGTTAAAGCGGTCGACGAGCCAACCCCCGATGAGGACGAAGACGGCCAGGATCAGCGTCTGGAGGGAGAAGAAGAACCCCAGGTTCTCGATGGACCCGCCGAGCCGGCGGATGTACATAGGAAGGTACTGAAAGTTGGCTGTACCCACGACGTTGGCCGCGAAGGCGCTGGCCACGATGAGATGCATGTTCCGGCCGAAGGCGAACCACGAGGCCACCCCGACCGTCGCCCGTCGCAGGTAGCCGGGTCTGTCCATGTCGAAACCTCCGCTCGCCTCGCCGGTGTTTTCCCTCGGAGGATGCCCGCGGCCGCGGAATTGGGGCAGACCATGAGGTGGACCTCTACCGGGGTCTCCGTAGGGGATTGCGCCGATATGGGCCGCTACTACTACCGGCGACCGCTGTCTACCTGCTAGACTGGAACGGGAGCCGCGAAGTTTCGCCGCGACTCCAGGGAGGCTTCCCATGAGTAAGCTTGTCGAGTGCGTGCCGAACTTCAGCGAGGGGCGCCGGCCCGAGGTCTACGAGGCCATCGCCGCGGCCGTCTCCGCCCGGGCCGCGGAAGGTGTCCGCTTGATCGACACCGCCCCCGATCCGGACCATAACCGCACCGTGGTCACCTTTGTCGGGCCGCCCGCCGCCGCGGCGGAGGCGGCCTTCGACGCCTGCGCCGTCGCCACCCGCCTCATCGACATGGAGAGACACCAAGGGGACCATCCCCGCATCGGGGCCACCGACGTCGTGCCCTTCATCCCGGTTCGGGGCCTGGAAATGGCCGAGTGCGTAGCCCTGGCCCGGGACCTCGGCCGCCGCATCGCCGGCGAGCTGGGCGTTCCCGTCTACCTCTACGAGGAAGCGGCCCTGCGCCCCGAGCGCCGGAGCCTGCCCGAGATTCGGAAAGGCCAGTACGAGGGCTTGAAGCTGGCCATTGTCACCGACCCGGCCCGGGCCCCGGACTACGGCCCGCCCCGCCTCCACCCAACGGCCGGGGCCACCGTTGTCGGGGCCCGTTGGCCGCTCATCGCCTTCAACGTCAACCTGACCACTCCCGACCTCTCCGTGGCCCGCGACATCGCCCGGACTATCCGGGAGTCGTCGGGCGGCCTGCCCTGCCTCCGGGCCATCGGGGTCTTCCTGGTCGAGAGAAACCAGGCCCAGGTATCGATGAACCTAGTCAACTTTCGCGTGACCCCGATCCAGACGGCTTTCGAGGCCGTCCGGAGCGAGGCCGAGAAACGAGGGGTGGGCGTAGCCGGCAGCGAGATCATTGGCCTTGTCCCGGCCGAGGCCTTGGCCCAGGCCGCCGCCCACTTCCTGAAGGTCGAAGGCTTTAGGCCGGCGCAGATGCTGGAGAACTACCTCTCACCACCCGGTTCGGCCTCCACCCCCGCCGACCAGGCTCTCGCCGAGGCCACGGCCGGTCTTTCACGTGACGACCTTCTCCGCTGGCTCGGCGACGCGTCCAAGCTCTGGCTGGCCCACGACGGCCTCTGGTTTCGGGCCGTGGAGAAGGCCTCGGATCTGGAGGAGGCTATCCTCCGCGACGGCGAGGCCATGGCCGCCTGGACAGTGATTGAGGCCAAGCGAGTCATGGACCGGCTCGGCCTGGCTCCCGGCGGCGGCCTTCCCGCCCTGGAGACGGCCCTCCGGGCCCGCCTCTACGCCCTCCTCAACCGCCAGGAAATCCGCCGGGAAGGCGACCGTCTCATCTTCACCATGCTCACCTGCCGGGTCCAGGACGCCCGGAACCGCCAGGGCCTACCCCCTTTCCCCTGCCGGGAAGTCGGCCTCCTCGAGTACGCCGGATTCGCCAGGACCATCGACCCCGGCCTTGAGGTGATCTGCCGGCATTGCCCGCCCGGTGACCTGCCGCCAGGGGCCTGGTGCTCCTGGGAGTTCCATCTTAGGGAGCATTAGTGGGAAAACTCACATAAAAGGGGCGACCCTGCGGCTCGTAGAACCTAGTCGCCCGAAAGGCCGGGTCCGGAAGGTCGGATCCGAAAGGTCGGGTCATGCGGCTCAAAGCGGATCTCATTATCAGGAACATCGGGCAACTGCTCACGATGGCGCCTCCGGGCGCCACGTTTGCGGGCTCAGACGCGATTGTCGCCGTGTCCGGCGGTCACATTGTGGCGGCCGGACCCCGGCGGGAGATAGAGCCGGCTCTGGCGGAGCACGACGCTACGATCAACATCGACGCCGCCGGGGGCGTGGTGACCCCGGGTCTCATCGATCCCCACACCCACCTCCTTTTCGCGGGCTGGCGCGAAGCCGAGTTCACCCAGCGGCTCGAAGGGCGTCCGTACCTTGAAATCCTGGCCCAAGGCGGAGGCATCCTGAACACCGTGGCCCGTTTCCGGGCCGCCTCCGACGACGAGCTTCTCGCCCACGGACGGTCGGCTCTCGACCGGATGCTCCGGGCGGGGACGACCACGGTGGAGGTCAAGTCGGGCTACGGTCTCGATCGGGAGCAGGAGCTCCGGGCCCTGCGCCTCTACCGGCGTCTGGGCGAGGAGCACTCGATCGACCTCGTTCCGACCTTTCTCGGGGCCCACGCCGTTCCCGGCGAATTCGGCGGGCGACCAAACGCGGCCGGGGCCTACCTCGACGAGGTTTGCCTGCCGCTCCTGCCCGAGATCGCCACCGCCGGTCTGGCCCGCTTCTGCGATGTGTTCTGCGAGGAGGGCGTCTTCAGTGTCGAGGACTCCCGCCGTCTCCTGGTCGCTGCCGCCGCCCACGGCCTGGGCCTCAAGCTCCACGCCGACGAGATTGAACCCCTGGGCGGGGCGGAACTGGCGGCCGAGGTGGGGGCCGTGTCCGCCGACCACCTGGCCCGGGCCTCGGAGGAGGGTCTCAGGCGGATGGCCGCCGCCGGCGTTACCGCCGTGCTCCTGCCGACGACTCTCTTCACCCTGGGTCGCCGCGACTACGCTCCGGCCCGGAAGATGATCGAACTCGGAGTGGAGATAGCCTTGGCCACGGACTATAACCCAGGCACGTCCCCCGTGGAGTCGATGCCCCTGGTGATGGGCGTGGCCTGCCGGACGATGGGTCTTTCCCCGGCCGAGGCTTTCCGGGCCTGCACCGCCGGGGCGGCTAGAGCCATTGGGCTTGGGGGTAAGGTAGGTGAAATCAGGCCCGGCCTTCCGGCCGACCTCGTTGTCTTCGAGGCCGACGACTACCGGCAGGTCGCCTACCGGCTGGGCGTGAACCTTGTCAGGATGGTAGTGAAGAACGGCCGGATCGTGGTCGGCGGCCCTTAAGCATTCCGACACGGCAACTAAGCGAGGAGGTATGGAAATGGTTTCTACTCTCAATCCGGTTGAGCACGCAGACTGGGAGATCGCCGAAGACGCCGAGAAGACGATGAAGCCGGTGACCCAACTGGCGAAGGAAATGGGCCTGGAGGCCGACGAGCTCCTGCCCCACGGTCACTACGTGGGCAAGATCGACTTCAAGAAGGTCCTGGCTCGCCTGGGCAGCCGGCCCGACGGCAAGTACGTCGACGTCACGGCCATCACCCCGACCCCTCTCGGGGAAGGCAAGTCGACCACGACGATGGGTCTTACGCAGGGTCTCGGCCTGCGGGGTAAGAACGTCATCGCTACCATCCGCCAGCCTTCGGGTGGCCCGACCATGAACGTCAAGGGTTCCGCGGCCGGCGGCGGGTTGGCCCAGTGCATCCCGCTGACCCCGTTTTCCCTCGGCCTAACCGGCGACATCAACGCCATTATGAACGCCCACAACCTGGCCATGGTGGCCCTCACGTCCCGGATGCACCACGAGTCCATCGCCACCGACGCCTTCCTGGCTAAGCAGGGCGTCACCCGTCGCCTGAACATCGATCCGGCCAATGTCCAGATGAAGTGGATTATCGACTTCTGCGCCCACGCCCTGCGCAACATCAAGATAGGTCTCGGCGAGAAGATGGACGGGGTACCGATGGACTCGGGCTTCGCCATCGCCGTCTCCTCGGAAGTCATGGCCATCCTGGCCGTGAGCCGCGATCTCAAAGACATGCGCGAGCGCATCGGCCGTATCGTGGTCGCCTACGACCGCGACGGTAACCCCATTAGCTGCGAGGATCTCGAGGTGGCCGGGGCCATGACGGCCTGGATGGCCGAGGCCATAAACCCGAACCTCCTCCAGACCCTCGAGGGGCAGCCTGTATTGGTCCACGCCGGTCCCTTCGCCAACATCGCCATCGGGCAGTCGTCGATCATCGCCGACCGCATCGCCCTCAAGCTTAGCGACTACGTCCTCACCGAGAGCGGCTTCGCCGCCGACATCGGGTTTGAGAAGTTCTGGAACCTCAAGTGCCGCATGTCCGGCCTCAAGCCCAACGCCGCCGTTCTCGTGGCCACGATCCGGGCCCTCAAGTGCCACGGCGGGGCCCCCATTCCGGTACCGGGCAAGGCCATGGATCCCGGCTACAAGACCGAGAACGTGGGCTGGGTCGAAGCGGGCTGCGCCAACATGGTCCACTGCATCAACATCATCAAGAAGGCCGGTATCAACCCGGTTGTCTGCATCAACGCTTTCGCCACCGACACCCAGAGCGAGATCAAGATCGTCAAGCGGGCGGCGGAAGCCGCCGGGGCCCGCGTGGCCGTGTCCGAGCACTGGGCCAAGGGTGGGGCCGGGGCTCTCGAGTTGGCCGACGCCGTTGTCGACGCCTGCAACGAGCCCAACGACTTCAAGTTCCTCTACGAGCTTTCCACCCCGCTGCGGGAGCGCATCGAGATCATCGCCAGGGAAGTCTACGGCGCCGACGGCGTCGATTTCACGCCGGAGGCCGTCGAGAAGATCGCCAAGCTCCAGGCCGACCCCGAGATTGCCAAGCTCGGGACCTGCATGGTTAAGACCCACCTGTCCCTGACCGACGACCCGAACCTCAAGGGCGTGCCCAGGGGCTGGCGGCTGCGCATCCACGACTGCCTGGTCTACAAGGGCGCCGGCTTCGTCGTTCCCATGGCCGGCACGATCAAGCTCATGCCCGGCACCTCGTCCAACCCGGCCTTCCGCCGTGTCGACGTCGACGTCGAGACAGGCAAGGTCCAGGGGTTGTTCTAAACCGGCAAGCCCAAGCGGCGGCCGCGGTGTCCGGCGGTCCGCGGGCTGAAGTGACAGCGGCAAGATACGAGGAGGGGCCCCGGCGGGTCCCTCCTTGTCTGCTCATCACCATCCCCTGCTTAGCAGGACTACGCACTTTCCGGACTAATTACCCACTATCCAGACATCTAGGTCCAGTCGCTCCACTTCCGGCTTAGTCTGGCGCTCCTAGCGGTGCGGGTCCAGTGTTAGCCAGCCGGCGGGCCCAGTGACCGCTAAGCAAACTCAAGGAGGGAACTACGTGAAGAAGCTTCTCACCCTGGCCCTGGCTCTGGCCATGCTGGCCACGGTCGGCAGCGGCCTAGCCTTGGCCGCTCCAGGGGACCTCTCCCCGACACCCGCTTTCTCGGACATCGCCGGCCATCCGGCCGAGGCCGACCTGACCGTGCTCGGGGCCCTCGGCGTCTTTACCGGCGCCTACGGCTTGGGTGGCGCGGTGGCCCCCAACGACCCCATCACCCGAGCCCAGTACTGTAAGGTCTTGATCGTGGCCAAGGGTCTCAATTCGCTGGCTCAGGGTCTGGCCGGCCTGAAACCCCTCTTCACCGACGCCGACGATATTCCGACCTGGGCCTGGGGCTACGTTAACGCCGCCGTCCAGGCCACCATCATCGGCGGCTACCCGGACGGCTCGTTCAAGCCGAGTAACCCGGTCAAGTACTCCGAGGCCATCAAGATGTTGGTCTGCGCCATTCCGGGACACAAGGCCGAAGTTGACCCGAGCCTGCCCTGGCCCAACAACTACGTCTTCTACGGCGTCTCGGGCGGCTTCACCGACGATGTGGCTATCGGAGATCCAAACGCCTCCTGCACCCGCGGCGACATGGCCCGGATGCTCCTCGCCACCATGAAGGTCGTGCCCCTCGACGCGGGCGGTCTACCCGACCCCGACGGGGCCATCCTCACCGATCTCGGCACGAATCCCCGCTACTGGACCGGCACTTTCGGAGGCCGGACCGGGGCCCAGATCTACATCAGTACCTGGATGGGCCCTCTCGACCTTGCCGACAAGGTCTATATGGTCGGCGCCTCGACCTACGAGGAGTGCGTTGGGACCGAGGTCGAGTGTGTCGCCGACACCAACCGGAAGATTGTCTTCATCCACCGGACCGAGGGATCAAGCAACTCGGGCGTCTTCAAGAGTCTTGGAACCGACACCGGCGGCAGCTACATTGAGCTTGAGAGCGGGCAGAAGTTCTACTACAATCCCGGGGGCATTCCCGTGGAGTTGAACCGGGACACGGCTGTTCCCCGCGACCAGACGTGCCTTGAGGCGGGCGACTACGTGCTCGTAAACACCGGGATCGATGGTCTGGCTTGGGCCGTCCAGGCCACCCGTTGGGACCTCGTGCGGGCCCGGATAATCCTGCCCCCGCCTGTCGGGTCGATCTTCCCCCGCCAGCCGGAGGACGCATTGGCCAACGTGGAGCCTTCTTCCGGGGCCATTCCGACTCGGGTCGCCTTCCCGGCCGACTCCCCCTACTGGTACTACAATGATGGCGTCGACGCCTATTGGAAGCTGCGCGGTGAGACGCTCGAGATCGGCTCGGGCGCGGTGGTCAAGATCAACGGCCTTCCGGCCGCAGCCGACAATCTGGAGCCGGGTGACGTGATCAAGGCCGCCACCCTCGGGGCCAATGGCTACACCGACAAGAACTCCATCATCGAGATCCGGGCCACCCGCAACATCGCCGAGGGCGACGTCACGAGCAATAGCATGGAGATCGACGCCAGCGGCACCCGCTACTACGTCTTGATGAACATCGGCGGGGTAGTCCAGAAGATACAGCGCTACTACGCCTTGCTGGGCGGCTGCTACCTCACCTCCGACCTGGTTGTCGGCCAGCACTACAAGCTGGCCCGGAACGAAGCCGGCCAGCTCTTCTACAGCATCGGCTTCGTCGACACGAGCCCCATCGTCTATGTCAAGAGCTCCTCGGCCTCCGGCGCGCCTCCGGTCTACTCGATCACCGTCGACTACCTCGGCGTGGAGCAGACCTTGGGCTCGACCGTGGATCCTTCTACCTGGGCGACCAAGTTCGGACAGTTGACCATCGACGGGGCCACCGGCCGGGTGACGAGCTTCACCCCCTACACGCCGGCTACGGGCTTCACGGTCCTGTCCGCCTCCTCGGTCGGAGTGACCCTGCAGCGGGCGGCGCCACCGGGAACGTTCTTCGGTTCCGCTCCGGTGGTCTATCGCAAGACAGGCAGCACCGTGACCTACATCGGAGCCGTCGGCCTCTCGACCGGCTGGGCAGTGAAGGCCCAACTTGACCCAAGCGACGTGCCGGTTCTGATCATCTACGAGCCGTAAGCCGGGCGCGCACCGCCGGCGGCGAACGTCCGTCGCGGCGAAGCGCCCAGTCTAGGAAGGGAGCGGCCCCGGCCAAAAGGCCGGGGCCGCTCCCTGTAGTTTGGCCATTTGCCCCAGCATACGGATGGGTAGTGGGTTCTACGCTTCCCCTTTGGACGCTTATGAGGTATACTCTTCCTTGTGAGGAGGAG
>Ga0315287_10000599_pt1 | contig 31612 bp, 17 predicted proteins | sample YL17G11_0_MG_FD_205037 | JGI IMG/M metagenome (GOLD analysis project Ga0315287, IMG submission 205037) | Sediment microbial communities from Yellowstone Lake, YNP, Wyoming, USA - YL17G11_0 | ecosystem: Environmental > Aquatic > Freshwater > Lake > Sediment | place: USA: Wyoming | collected...
CCCCGCCCCCTCACGCCCCCCCCCCCCCCCCCCCCCCCTCGCCCATTCCTCTCAGATGCAGTCCCCATCCGCCGCCCTGGCCGGCCTGTCTCTGGTGGACCAGGAGTCTACCTCCTCACCACCTCTAGGCCCGGCCAACGGGTGCCCGGCCTGCCGGGCGGGCGCGCTCCACCAGCAGCACCACCCCCACCAGGCCGCGCACTCGCACTTCCACGCCCACCACCTGTCCTCCCTGGCCTCCTCCCTGGCCGCCCACCGCCCCGCCTCCCCGGGCGGGCTCTACTCCAGCGGTGGCGCCAGCGCCCAATCCTTCACCGGGCCCGGGTCCGCCCCCGCCTCCGCGGTGGACGTGGCGTCATTTGGCGGCGGCGGCGCGTCCTCGTCCTCCCTGTACGCGAGCAGCGAGGGCGGCGGCGGCGGCGTGTTTGGCTCGCCGCCGCCGACCCAGTCCCGCCCGGCATCGTCCCTGCCCTCCACCATGGTGGGCATGGACGCCGCGGGTGTGTACGTGGCGGCGGCCCGCGCGGCGGCGGCGGCCGCCGGGGCGGCCTCGGCTTACAAGCAATACCCGCAGTGGCCCGGGGGCGCGGCCGCCCCGCCGCCCCGCGGCGGGGCGGTATACGGCGGCCCTGGCTCGACCCCGCTGTCGCCCGCCCCGCCACCGCCGCTCCTGGCGGGCGGGACGCCCGTACGCGCGCCCTCCACGCCCGACCAGCAGGGCGGGGGCGTGGTCATGCGCAGGGTCGTGCCACCCGCTGCCGCTGCCGTGCCGCCACCGTCCCTGTCGCGCTCCCTGTCGCCGCCCCATCAGCAGCAGCAGTATGTTGTGGATGGCGAGGTCATCACGGGCCTGGCGGCGCGGCTGGGTGCAGCAGTCCTTGGCGGCAGCAGCGCCGGCGGGAGTAGTGGGGCGGCCTCTCCAAGCGCTGCTGCCCCTCCTCCCAACCCCGCCCTCGCCGCCGCTGTGGCGGCTGCCTGGCCCGCGGCTAGCGCACCCATCTCAGCTCCTGGCGCGCCTGCTACTTCTGCTCTCGGGGCTGCCACTTCCGACTCGCCCTGGCGGATCGGGGCGTGGGCGTGATTTAAAAATGAAGTTGACACTTTTGATTTTTCTTTTGGTTCAACCCTTTTTTATTTGTGTGTTCCCCGGCGGCGCGCAATGCCGCGCCCGCTCTTTTCTCTCTCTATGTGTTTTGGTATATATTCGTCTTGAATGATGTTGCCTCTCATCCCCTACGAACCCCTGTGTTTTACTTAAATGCTCTCGACCCGCTCCGCCGAATTATCCCTCCCTAATTTTCATCCTTTTGACTTGCAACACATGCGGCCCCCCATCCCTCCCACGGCGCCTCCACGCATTTGTTGACGTACACACACCCTGAGGAATGTGCGCGTGTGGAGGCTTGAGGGTGGGGGTGCATGCCCTTTCCCTCCTGTTTCAATTAAACAAAACCCGCGCAATATCCCACCCTTCTCTCTCCAGGCGCTTCGCTTCGCTGCTTCCCCCCCCCCCCGCCCCGCACCCCTCCCCTCCTTGCCGACGTTTTCCCAGCCCCCCCTGAGACATCCTCACCCCTTTACCTATTCCTTGCTGCGAAATGTGAAGGCACGATTTTTGTAACGTAAAAATGACAGACCAACCCCTCTCATCTCTCCCCTCCGCCATCCTCTCTCACACGCCCCCGTCCTTCCGGGACAGCTCCCCGTACGCGACCGCCCCCGTCCAGCTGCCCCGGGCCACCCGGCGCACGCCCAGAATGGTGCCGGCCAGGAGCGCGCCGATGAGGCCGGCCAGGGCCGCGCCCGCGCCCCAGCCGGTCAGGGTGATGGCGGCAAAGCCCGTCAGGTGGGGGTCGACCAGGGCGGCCGAGGGTGGCAGCCCCGCCGCGGCCTGCGCGGCCGCGATGCGGGCCAGGGCGGCCCGGCCGACGGCGGCGACGGTGCCGGGGGCGGGGGCCACCAGATCGCGCGCGTCGTCCGGGGCGGCGGCCGCGACCAGGGCCCGGCAGGTCGGGGCGAGCGGCTCGCCCCGGGCCGCCCGGGAGGACAGGCACCGCCCGACCGACCCAATCGACCACACGGACGGCGGCGAGGGCGCCGGGGTGGTGGTGGTGGTGGCGGTGGTGGTGGCAGCAGGAGGGGCAGCCGCCGGCCCGGTGGAGCAGTGCGCCGCGACGTCGGCGTCGCAACCGGCCGTGAGGGCGTGGCCCGGCTCGTACCCCCACAGGGCGAGGCGGGCCGCGCGCGCGACCTCCGGCGCGCAGGCGGGCGACAGGCCGCGCCCGCCGCCGCCGCCCGCAGCGGGGGAGCCCCCCCCCGCCGCGGACACCAGGCAGCCCAGCACGGCCGTCTCGGCGTGCGGGCCCGCCGCCGCGGGCGCACAGGCGGCGGCCGCGTCGCCCTCGCAGGCGGCCGCCAGCGCGTAGTCTGCCCGGTAGGACGCCTCCCAGATTTCGGCCACCCGGGCCCTGACCTGGGCCGCACACGCCGCCCCAAAGTCGGGGGACGCGGCGTGGCGGGCCAGGCAGGCCAGGACCCGCCCCTTGCCCGGCGGCACGCCCGCGCAGTGGCGGGCCCGCTCCGACGCGCACGCCGCCCCCAGGGCCGGCACCAGGCGGACGTCGCGGGCCTGGAGGACGGCCAGCCGCAGCTCCTCCGTCCGGCAGGCCTCCGAGAGGCGGGGGCGGGCCGCGCGCAGGCAGGCCAGGACCTGGCCGGGGGGCGTCTTGGGGCAGTGGGAGGCCACGTCCGCCCGGCACGCCTCGGCCAGGGGGACGTCCGTCCGGTAATCGGACACCTCCATCCTCACGAAGTAAAACACCTCGGCCGCGCACGCTTTGTCGGTGATCTGGTCGGCCTTGTCGGCCAGGCAGGCCAGCACGCGGCCGCCGCAGGCGTCGCCGCCAGACTCGGTGGCGGAACCGTGCCCCGGCCCCGCGGCGTCGGCGTGCGCGGTCGCGGCGGCCGCCGGGCAGGCGCTGCCGCACAGGGCCGGGATGACGGGCGCACAGGCCGTCCGCAGGCGGTGGTTGAGGCGGAAGTCCGCCCCCGCCCGGGCCGCGTCCGCGGTCACCGCGGCCGCACAGGCGGGCGAGGCCCGGCCCGCCGCCGCCGCGTCGGACAGGCAGCGCTGGGCGGCGCCGGCCTTGTGGGGCACGCCCGAACACGCACCCGCCCCGCCGACCGCGAGCTCGGCCGCGCACGCCGCCAGGAGGGGGGCCTTGAAGTCGATGCTCTCGGCCATGCGGGCCTGGGCGTCAAACAGGGAGGCCGCGCAGTCGGAGGACAGGCTGCCCCGGGGCGCGTCGGCCAGGCAGCGCATGACGCGGGCCGAGCCGGGCGGGACGGCGCCGCACAGCTTTGCCCGGTCGGCCGCGCACGCATCCGCCAGCGGGTCGGCGTCCTCCGAGCCGACGTCGAAGCGGATGTCCGAGGCCGCCCGGGCCATGACCGTCCGGACGGCGGCCTCGCAGGCGGGGGTGGGCAGGTCGGCGGCGTGGTCCTGGAGGCAGGCGACCAGGAGGGGGTCATCATCAAAGAGGCCCGTCTTCTCGTCCAAGGCGTACCCGCACACCGCGTCCGCGTCGGCCGCGCAGGCGGCCCGCAGGGCGGCATCCAGGCGGAAGTCCCGGGACCGGGCGGCCATCATGTCCTCGAACCGGGCCTTGCATTCGTCCCCGAACCCAGGGGACGCGCGCGCGGATTCCAGGCAGACCGCGACGCGGCCGCCGCCGGGGGCGACGCCCTTGCAGAATGTGGACCGCTCGGCCGCGCACGCCGCAGCCAGGGGTAGGTCCAGGCGCACGTCATCCGCCGCCTCCACGCGGGCCCGGAAGACCTGGACCTGGCAGGCCACGGAGAGCGGGCTGTCCAGGGAGGCGGCGGCCTTCGCTCGCAGGCAGGCGCCGACGCTGCCCGGGGCGGCCGGGGACACGCCGTCCAACGGGGCGGCGGCCGCCGACGGCTCCGCCGGCGACGCGCCGCAGTGGGTGACAGCGTCCTTCTCACAGGCGGCCGCCAGGCGGGCGTCCGCCCGCCAGTCCTTGGCCGCGGCCAGCTGGGTGCGGAAGACTTGGGCCCCGCACCCGGCGCTCAGCTCCTCCTTGCGCGCGGTCAGGCAGGCTAGCGCCGCGCTCCCGTCCTCCGCGCGCACGTCGCCGCACAGGGCCTCCACATCCGCCTTGCATGCCCTGGCCAGGGCCAGGTCGGCGTTGATGTTGGCCGCCGCCGCCCGGGTGAGGGCCGCCAGGGAGAGCTTGCAGTCCGCGCTCAGCACCGCGCCCGCACTGTTGCCGGCCGCCTCGGCGTCGCCCTGCTTGGTCAGGCAGGCGGCCAGGCGGCCCTCGCCCGCGGGGACGGTGGCGCAAAAGTTGTCGATGTCGCCCGCGCAGTCACCTGCATGTGATGGTGATGAAGGGGAGAGAGATGGAGGTGTGAGGAGGAGGAGGGGAAAGGCGCGTGGTGCAGGGGTGGTCGGGTTTTTTCGAACACACCGCGGCGCGTGTTGTCGCTCGCTTGTCCGAGCGCGCTCTAGGGCCCCGCTCCGTACGCGCACGCCGTCCTCTCTCTCTATAGCCGTACCTGCCGTGTCCACGTCCCCCGTCCCGGAGGTCAAGGCGGCTTTGGGCGCTTGTTTGACGACCTGCGCAAAGACGGGCGCCGTCACCTCCTCCCGCGCCTCCTGTTTTTCCAACGCGGCGGCAAGGGAAGCCGCCGTGGTTGGGTCTAAGGCCGCGCCAGGCGAGGGAGCGATCGCTTGCCCAGCTGTCGCCGCGGCGGCGGGTTTCGGAGCAGCCGGCACCGTGGCAGCCACGACCGGGGCGGGAGGAGGGTCGGCGACAGCTGCTTGACGGACGGCGGTCGATTGGGCAGGGCCGGCCGCGGACGCAGCGACCGCTAGCGACAGCGATAGGGCCAGCACCAGGGCTGTCACGCCCCGGTGTGGGTGACGCATGCTTCCTCTCGCGCTGCGTGGGAGAGAAAAGGAGTGGAGAGTCGCGCGGGGGCACGCGCGAAAGGGGGAAAATGAGAGTCCGTGTGAGTCGGCTTTTCCTTTTTTCCTTTTTTTCAACCTCCCCGCCTCTCTGCTATCCACCCCTCTTCACACGCCACCACCGCCTCCGCCGCCTCCCCGCCTCCCCGCCTCTCTGTAATCCACCCCTCCACCCACGCCGCCGCCGCCTCCGCCGCCTCCCCCACCACCACGCCCGAGGCCGGGTCATCCCGGTACCCGTCCGGGTCGGCCTTGCGGGCGGCCGAGGCGGCATCATACAGGGCGGCCCGCCAGGGCGGCATGAAGGGGGGGGCGGCACCACCACCATCACCGCAATCCGCACCCCCACCGCCGCCGCCCGCAGCGGCCGCGGCCAGGCCGTTGATGTAGGCCCACTGCCGCCGCCCCGACAGGCAGTGCGCGTGGCGGGCCGGGATGCCCGCCGCCGCCCGGTCGGCGGCCTGCGCCGCCGCCCGGCCGGCCAGGTCGGCCGGCAGGGGCGCCCGCCCCGACAGGGCGGCCCCGACCCGGCGGGCCTGGGCCTCCATCAGCGGGAAGGGGACGACCTTGAAGGGCAGGCCGATGAGGGAGAGGCCGGGCGCGAACGCGGGCGGCCACAGGTGGTCGGCCAGGTGGGGGAGCACCTCGTTGTCGACGGCGGACGCGGTGGCGGCGGGGAGGAAGGGGAAGGCGTACCTGTAGCCGGTCGCCAGGACGAGGGCGGCCAGGCGGCAGGGCGGCGGCGGGGCGGGCGGGGGCGGGGGCGGGGGCGGGCGCGCGGGCGCGGCGCCACCTGCCGCCGGGGCGGGCGGGGGCAGCCGTGCCTCCTCAAACACGGGCACCCCGCCCCGCCCCACGCCCGTCACCCAGGGCGCCGCCCGGATGTTGCCCCGCGCGCCGGCCGGCGCCCGTCTGTCTGCATCCCACGTGCTGGCGCAGAGCAGCACGGTGGCGGCGTGCGGGGATATCTCCTTTGCCACGTCCTCTCCAGACGGGCCGGCCCCCAAGACGGCCACGACCCCTTCCCCCCCCGCCTTCGCCAGCGCCGCCCCTAGCCTCCCGGCCGTCGGGCTCCGGTAGTCGTGGGTGTGGAGGACGGGCCCGCCCCAGGACGGGTCGATGTCGAGCGGCGGGCGGCGCGGGACGGCAAAGTGGCCGCTGCACACGGCCAGCGCGTCGAAGACTTCCCCCCCCGGGTGGCCGCCGCCGCCCGCCGTCACCCGCCACCGGGGCCAGGGCAGGGGGGGGCGCCCCGCCGCCGCATCCTCCGCGGCGGGCACGGGGTCGCAGGCAGCCACTTGCGCGCCGCGGCGGATGACGGCGCCCAGGCCGGCGGACGCCGCAAAGGCGGCCAGGTAGGCCCGGACCTCGCCGTGGCCCGGGTACGCGCTGGCGCCACCGCCGCCGCCGCCAAAGGGGAAGTCGGAGAAGGACATCAGGTGGCGGGGCAGGTTGGTGCGCAGGCCCGCGTACATGGAAGAATGGACGGGGGGTGGGGGGGCGCCGCCCTCCTCCCCCTCGCCACCCTCCGCCTCCTCCGTCTCGTCCGTATACACCCACACCCCGCCCACGCCGTCGCCCTGCTCGAATATGGTGACGGTGTGGCCCGCCCGGATGAGTTCGCGGGCGGTGACTAAGCCGGCCGCGCCGGCGCCGATGATGGCCACGTCCAGACTGCGAAGGGGCTGAGCAGCCATGGCTGCTGTCCTGATGGTGGCGTGCCCCTTTCCCAGCCCAGGGCGGGGCGAGAGCGCCAGACGCATGCGGAAGTGAAAAAAGGGGGGTCCTCGCTACCGCCCACCCCCTGTTGTGCTCACACACCACTTTTGTCCTTCTCTCTCAACGCCACCCCCTTCACACGCACACCATGCCGCCTCGCTTCCCCGTCCACCAGCTGACCTCCGAGCCGGCCGTGACGACCGCCGTGCGGGAGGCCAAAAGCTTGTGAGTTGGAGAGGGAGAGCGCCTTTTTTTTATGGTTGCGTTGAGGGCTGCGCGAGCGGCGGCGGCGATTCGCTTTTGACAGAGCGTGACCTATGGGGGGGGGCGGGGCGCGGACTGATCCTTTGCTCACTGGTCGGGGGACTGCCTCGCTTTGGGCACCACTGGTCTGAAGGGACTTGTGAGGGCGCCCGCACCCAAGCAGCCTCCCAGAGCGCCTCTCTGCGGTCTCTCTCAGGGTCGAGCGCTCACCCTTCTGCCCTACACTCTTTTCATTCTCGTCGCTCTCCTCTTCCCACAGGTGGCCCTTCCTCGTCGGCCTGGGCGCCAGTGGGTTCATCTTCTTCAAGGTGGCCGCGTCCTCGACGGGTGAGTTGGGATGAGACAGCAGGAGGGTAGAGAGCGCACACCACACTGCGGCCCGGCCGCACATCGCAGCCACTCTCTTTCTCGCCCTCACACGCGCGCGCGCTCTTTTCTCTCTCATTCTGTTTCAGACGAGGACATCAAAAACTCCAGTGCGTTGGGAGAAGGGATGGTTCGGAAGATAGAGAGAGAGAGAGAGAGGGAGAGAAGGCGGCGGGCCCCACCCCTTCCAACCCTCTCTCCTCCTCATCATCATCCATCGTTCACTCACACGCACACGCCCCGTTCCCACACCCACCCAGAGTTCACCAACCCCAAGCACTGAGAGAGAGTGGGGCGTGACGTGGTCTTGTTGATCACGCATCGGACTTGTGTATGTCAGGAACGGGCTTTTAGAAGGGAGAAAGAGAGATGGATGGAGGCGTGGAAAAAAAAAACATGGGGGCGTGCTTTGTGAACAACGCTCCCTCCTCTCGTGGTTGCCGCGCATTCTCCGTCCATCTCTCAGCCTGTGTTTGGTGCGCCGCTTGTGCGACAGAGCGATACAATGTAGAAGTTGAGAAAAAAACAGGGCACACACACCCCGCCGGTCACACACACACACACACTCACACTCTCCATCCCCCATCCCCCTCCCTCTCATCAAACCCACTCCCGCGGCGTCCGCGTCGCCGCCAGCAGGGCCGCCTCCGGGCTGCCCGGCACCGGCTCATGGCAGTACTCCCACCGCGCCCGCAGGGGCAGGGACATGAGGATGGACTCCACCCGCCCCGCCGTCTTCAGCCCAAAGGTCGTCCCCCTGTCGTACACCAGGTTGTACTCCGCGTACAGGCCCCGCCGCATGGCCTGCCAATCCTTCTGGGCGTCGGTGAAGGCGTCCCCCTTGTGGGCCGCCACCAGTGGGAGGTAGGAGGGGATGACCGAGGCGAGACAGTCCCGGGAGAAGGCCATGACCGTGTCCGGGTCCCGGTCGTTCAGGTCGTCGAAAAAAATGCCGCCGAGGCCCCGGGTCTGGCCGCGGTGGGCGCACCAAAAGTACTCGTCCGCCCACTTCTTGAATTTGGGGTAGAAGGCCGGGTCATGCCTGTCGCAGACGGCCTTGTACGTGCCGTGGAAGTGGGCCATGTCGGCCTCGTCCACGTAGGCGGGCGTGATGTCGGTGCCGCCCCCAAACCACCACTGCCCGGGCACGCCGCACCATTCCTCCGTCTCAAAGTAGCGGTAGTTGAAGTGCATGGTGGGCGCGTGCGGGTTGTGCGGGTGCATGACCGAGGAGATGCCGGCCGCGAAGAAGGGGACGCCGGCGCCCGCGCCTGGGTCGGCTTTGGCGGCCTTGATGGCCTCGCCCGTCGCGGCCCGGTACGCGTCGGGGGGCATGGTCCCGTACACGACCGAGACGCCGACTCCGGCCTTCTCCCAGACCGCGCCGTCCTGCATGACGCGGGAGACGCCGCCGCCGCCGCCCTCGCGCGCCCAGGCGTCCTCCTTGAACTTGCCGACCCCGTCCTCCGCTTCAATGGCAGCCACGATCTCCAGCTGGGCGGCGCGGATCATGGTCTCAAAGCGGCCGCGGATGCTGTGGAGGGGAGAGAGAGGAGAGAGAGAGAGCGAAAGGGGCGATGTGAGAGACGGGTTGAGAGGTGTGCGCTGCTGCTCGTTGGTCTCACCCCTCTCATCCGTCCTCATGCTCTCACCCTGCCGGGTCGTCCACGCCCGGGCGCAGCATGGAGGCGGGCGTGGAGGTCAGCATCTGCTCCTTGGCGATGACCTGAAATGCGAGACAAAAGAGGGATATAAGAAAGGAGGGGGATAAGGGTGGTTGTGCGCACCCCCCGTGGCGGGGGGGGGGGCGGGCCGCCGCCGGGGTCGGCTCGCGGGCAGAGGGTCGCTTGCGCCGCAACCCCACGCTCCTGGACGAGCGGGCCGTCCGCGTCACTCTTATTTCCTTCAAAACAACTCACCGCGGCCTGGGCTTTGGAGGACCCGCGAGGGGTCGGCGGGCGGGGGGAGGCGGCCTGGAGTGTGTGCGGGAGAAGAGAGATAGAGATAATTGAGAGCGACGTCGCAGCGGGGCGGGCAGAGCGCCGCTCTCTCTTCTCCGCCGCTCACGGCCAGGTCGTGTGCGATTTTATCCACCACCCAACCCACGCATACGCATACACAGAGGCATAGTAAGCCAGCTGCGTGGTCGAAAAAACAGTCCACGTCCGAGCACCAGCTCGGACCTGCACGCACACCCCGCAAAGGCGACTGAGTCGCATCAACATAGCCGTCCTCTCTTCCTCCTCACCTGAGCCACCACCACGCGGGGCGTCCGGCCAGCGACAGCCCGGCGCTGCGTCACCGGCGCCGCCAGCGGCGCACGGCCGAGGGCGGCCGCGGCGGAAGCCATGATGTGGAGTGCTGATGAGTTGAGAGAGAGAGAGAGGGGCAGAAAAGAAAGTGAAGGAAGGAGCGGTGGCGTGCTTCTCAAACCTGCCTCTTCTGCTCTCTCCCCCAACGACCTGCCTCTGCTCTCTCTCCCCAACGCGCGCCCCGCGCCCCGCCGAGCCGGGGGCGTAAAAGAAAGGAAAACGAGAACGTGCACGTGCCCAACAATTCCTGCTCACCCATGCCCCTCTCACCCCCCCACCCCCCCCACCCACCCCCTTCTCTCACGCCCGCCTTGCGTCATTCCGGTCCTCGTCGCTGTCCTCCGCCCCGTTGCCGAGGCCTTCCTCCTCCGTGCCGGACGCTTCCGCCGCGGCGGCCAGGACCGCGGACTCCAGGGAGGACAGGGCGGCGCTGGCGGCCTTGCTGCTGCGGTCCTTGCGGGAGGAGGAGGCGGAGGGGGTGCCGGGCGGCGAGTGACCGCCCTTGCCGCTGGAGGTGGTGGTTGCGCCCGTGCCCGCAACGCCCCCATCCCCCACCAGCGCGGCCGGCTTGGGGGCGGTCAGCCGCCGCACCGCCTCCGCCGCCGCAGCCAGTTCGGCCGCCTCCGCCTCCGCGGTGGCCGCCTCCTGGGCGGCCGCCAGTTCAGACCGGAGCTCCTCGTACCGGATCATCAGCTCCTGGCGGCGGGACGTGAACTGGGAGGGGAAGAAGCCCGGGAAGTAGCGTTGGAGGAAGCCAAAGACCAGGACGTGCCCCACGGGCGTGATGGGCGTGACCAGGATGACGGTGAAGGGCACAAAGGTGGCCACATCCCGGGCCGTGCGGCGCAGGGCGGCGACCTCCCGGGGTTTCAGGGACGCGCCCGCGGCCGCCCGGGCAAACAGGCCGCACGCCGCCTGGACGTCCGTGCCTAGCAGGCGGATGCCCCGACTGAAGAAGAGGGCGCCCTCCACGAGCTTGGCGGAGGATTCGGTGGCGGCGGCTTTGGCGCGGGTCAGGGAGAGCGCGCCCCCGCCGCCCACGCCGCCCCCGCCAAACACTGCGTCATCAGCAATGCCCAGCCGCCGCCGCAGGTCCGGCACCTCCTGGGCCAGCACGTCCAGGACGTCGTCCGGGTAGGCGACGGCGGGGGAGGACGGCGGGGGCGCCTTGTCGCCGGCGGCGGCGACGGCGGCCAGGGCGGGGGCCGGGTCGAGCACGGGCAGGGGCGCCTTGCTGTCATTCTCGACACCTGCTGCTGCTGCCGCGGTTTCGGCCGGCAGGCTCGCCGCCACGACGGCCAGCTGTTCATCCAGCAGGCCCGCCTCGGCGGCCAGCAGGGTGAGCTCATCGCTTGACCCCTGGCGGAAGATGAGGAAGCCCGCGTCCGAGGAGCCCTGGGCCACGTCCAGGGCCTCATCCTCCAGGGTGCCCAGCACCGCCTCCATCTCCAGTTGGAGCGTGCGGACGGCGAGGGCGCGGGCCAGGGAGGCGACCGCGTCGTCCAGGGACCGCAGCTCGCCGGCCAGGCGGGCCCGCTGGGAGGTGGAGGCCTTGCGCAGGCGGGCCTCGCGCGCCTTGCTCGCATCCTGCAACCGCCTCTCCAGGGCGGCCACCTGCGTGGCGAGGCCCTCCCGCCGGGCCGCCCGGCTGGGGCGGGTGCCGATGAGGGGGGGGAGGCCGCGCCTGGCCGCGACGGCGACGCCACCGTTGGAGGAGCCGCCACCGCCGCCACCGCCACCGGGCTTGCCCCCGTTGAGGCGGACCCACAGGTCGACCGCCGCGTCGGACGCGGCGCGCGCGCTGTCCAGCCACCCGTCGGGCGGGGTGTCCCGCACCGCGCGGACGGCGGGCTGCAGGCGGCGCATGAAGAAGGCTTCCACCGCCTTTTCAGCGGCGGACAGACGTTGGGCGACGGCGGGCGCGCCGCCGCGGGCGCGCGGGGCCGGGGCGGCCGCATACTGGCGGTTGCGCCCGTCGACCGCGGCCTGGGCCTCATCCAGGGACGAAAAAGGCAGGGCCGGCAGCTCGTCTGCCGACCGGGCGGCCAGGGCGTCGGTGATGTCGCCGATGCGGGCGGCTAGGACGTCCCGCGGGCGGGGGGCGGGTTGGGTGGGGGATGGAGTGGGGGTGGACGCTGATTGAGTTGCGGGGGTGGCAGGGGTGGTGGGCGCCGCCGCCGCACCACCACCGCCCTCACCCACAAACGCGTCATTCAGGCGGTCGCCGTAGGTGGCCACCAGGGCCCGCCAGCCGGCCCGCAGTTGAGACTCCGTCAGTTGCAGCTCCGCCACAAACTCGACGGCCGCCGCAGACGCGACCTCGTTCAAAGCCGCTGCTGCGGCAGCGGATGAGGGGGAGGCCGCTGCCGATCCGCCGCCGGCCCCGGCCCCAGCGCTGGACGGCGGCGCGTACGCGGGCGCGGGCGCCGCCAGCAGCAGGTCCGCCCGGAGCAGATTGCGGTACAGGCGGCGGGCGGCGACCAGCAGGTCCAGGCGGGCGGTGCGGGCGCGGGAGGCCGCGGCCGCCGCGGCGCCCGCCGCGTCGAGGGGGCCGAGGTCCAAGGACGAGAGGGCTGGGGGCACGGCAGCAGAGGTGGGTGGCGCGGCGGTCGTCGCGGCGTCGGCCGCCGTGCTGCTTCCCCCACCTCCACCACCAGCGGCCGCCGCCGGCGCGGACGTGGCGGCCGGGGCGGCAGCGTGGCGGCGGCGGCGCAGCCCTGACAAGGGGCGGCGACTCAAGTGGGTGGGTGCCGGCGATGCGCCTAGCGGTGACGCCAGGGCAAGTATGCCCGTCCGCCCTTGCCCTGGCGTGACAATGCGGGCGGTGGTGGCCGGCGGCGCTGTGGCAAACGGCCTGTAGGAGGGGGGGAGCGGGCGACACGACGCCGATGCGAGAGCGTTAGAGAGAAAAGAGACGCATGTCACCGTCTTTCCACCGGTGAAACGGGCAATGCGCGACGCCAGGGGTGAAGGAACGTGTTCTCTCTCGTCATGCCCCACGTGCGTAGTGGAGAGAGGCAGTGCTACTATATAATGTGGAGGTGGCGCGGCGGAAAAGCAACGACGGCGGACCTCAAACACAACAAAACTCACCGCCCCCGGGCCAGGCCAGGCCGCGCCGCCGGGCAGCAGAGGGCCGGCTGCATTGAGAGGGTTCGAGCTGACAGTGCACAAGCACCCACGCAAGCACGCACGCACAACACGCAAACGCACGCGGTCGTCGAGTGCGTGTGCGGCGCTGTCCCTCTAGTCGAGAAAAAGAAAAAAGTGAGGTGGGGAGCAAGCAAGGCGTAGAGCGCACAGCGCCGAAAACAAGGGGGGGGGCTGTCGGCCGCGCCCCGGGCTCCCTTCCTTTCCGACTTCCATTCACCAGGGAAAGCAGACTCTCAGGGATACATTACGCACTCAGAGCAGCAGTCTCCACGCAGCCGTGCCCGCAGCCGCTCAGGCGCGAGGGATAAAGTAGGATGACAAGACGAATCGCGCCGCCTCCTGGCCACCGCCGGCCCGCCGCCCGGGCACGGCGGCGGGCACGCCTGCCTCGCACCCGTGGCGATGCCGTTCAGTTGGTCACGCCGTCGGGAGACCAAGACAACGGCGGTGACGCCTTCGGGGACGGCGCCGACACAAAAGCCGCGGGGGCCGCGGGGGGGACCGCCAGGCCCGCTCCCGACGATCCCCTCCCTCCGCCCAACCCCGGGGCCGCCGCTGCCGCGGACGCCGCCGCCGCCGACGGCGGCGACGACAGCGACGACGGTATCCTGCTGGCCGTCCGCGACGCCGTCGCCCGGGCGGGCCACGCCCGGGCGGCCGCCTCGGCTGCCGCCCGCCTGGCTGCGGCCGCGCGCGCGACTGCGAGCCGGGGGGGGGCCGCCGTCTCGGCGGCGGTCGAAGACCTGGGCCGCGTCTCCGACCTGCTGGCCTCTGCCTGTGACAGCATGCGGGCCGCCCGGGCGTGCATCGACGCCGCCCGGGCCGCCGCGGGCCGCCGCCGCCGGGCAGGCACGGCCGCCCTTTTCCCGCCCGCCGCACAAGCCCTGCTGGCCGCCGCCGCCGCGGACTTGGTGCCGGCGTCCGAGGAAGCGGGCGAGACCCTGCGCGACATGCAGGCCGTCGCCGAGGCGGCCCACGCCCACGTCGCCGCCGCCCGGGCGGCTTTCATGCGGGCGGCGGCCGTGGCGCGCGCGGCGCGCGCGCGGGCGCGCGTGGCGCGGGCGGCGGCGGCCCGGGCGAGGGGAGTCCACGATCGCCTGGCGGCCCGGCTGGCCCGGGCGCATGCGGAAGTGGCATTGCACGGGGTTTTGAGGGGCGGGGTGGGAAGGAGGAGGGGTGGTGGGGGCGGGGTCGGGCCGGGCAGGAGGGGGAGCGGGGGTGGGGCGGCGGGGGCGGCTTGAAGCCAAACAGCAAACACATGCAATCACACAGCGCACGTCACCACCACCCCCCCCCCCGCCACCCACCCCACACCTCGCGCAACGCCACCACCCCGACCAACCCGGTCGCCGCCAGCGCCACCCACCGCAGCGCGCCGGGCCGGAAGGTTGGGACCGCCGCCGCCGCTGCCGGTGCCGCCGTCACCATCACAGCACCCCTCGTACTGACCGCATGGCAGTGCGCCCCTGCCAATGCGAGCACCGCCCCAGCCAGCACGCCCGCCGACGGCCACGAACGCCTGGGGGCTGCCTCCTCACCGCCCGTCGCCAAGGCACCGGCCAGAGCGGCGCCCGCGACGGCCACGAACGCCCGCTTGGCGTTGCCCAACGCCGCATGGCGGACCGGGTCCAGGGCGCGCAGGACGGTGAAGGATAGCGCCTGGTAGGCCGCGAAGCCGCCGACGGCCAGGGCGAGGGCGGCGGGCGAGGCAGGGAGGGGGGGGGGGCCGGGGGAGGAGGGCGGGGGGAAACGCCCCAGGGCGGCCGCCACGGCGCCCACCGCGCGGCGGGCCAGGACAAGCCAACCCAGGAGGGCCGCCCCGACCGCACAGGTGGGCAAAAACTCGGCGGGCGCGGAGGAGGGAGGAGGAGAGGCGGCAGGCGTGCCGCTACCACCAGTCCCGCCGGGGAGGAGGGGTGGCTGTTTGGTGGCGGCCGCCGCCGGTTTTACGTGGTGTCGCTGGAAGTGTGTCAGGACCACGTTGCGCAGCTGGAGGGCGGCCCCGGAGAGGGCGGCGTCCACGGTGGCGGCCAGCGCGCCCGCCCGGGCGGCCGTGGCCGAACCACCACCGCCACCACCACTCCCGCCTCCTCTTTTTGGCGCGCCCGCCGCGGACAGGGCCGCCCCGCCCGCCAGCAGGGCGACCGCCAGGGCACTGCCCACCGCACGGCGGGCGCTGGGCGGGCCGCCGCCGCTGCTGCTACTCAACAGGAGGCTGACCAGGCCGGCCGCCGCGAGCGGTTCGGCGGCCTTGATCGCCTGGGTCAGGCCGACGCCGCCCGCGGCCAGGGCAGCGTTGGTGAAGTAGGTGCCGGCGGCAAACAGGGCGCCCGGCAGGAGGCACGCCCGCAAGGCGGCGTGCGTCAGCAGGATGCGGGTGGGGCGGGCGGCGCTCCCGCTGCTGTGCCTCGACGGCCGCCAGGCGAGCAGGGCGCACAACCCCACCGCCGCCGCCAGCTGGAGTGCGGACAGGAGGGCCAGTGCGTCCGTCGCGCTCGCCCCACCCCCACCACCCCGCCCCAGCGCCGCCGCCGCCCCGGACGCCGCGGCCGCGTTGGCCGCGTACCAGCCCGCGACGAGGAGGGCGAGCGTCGTCGTCGTCGGGGTGGGGGTCGCCAACGCGGCGGGCGGCGGTTTGAAAGGGGCCGAAGCAGGCAGGGCGGATGTGCCGGTGTTTATGCTATCGCGCAGGGTTACAGTCGCGGTCGCGCCGGCGGGCAGGGTGGCCTGTGTCAGGGGGTGAAGGAGAGCGAGATGAGATCAAGTGTTACAGCGGGCCGGCGGTGCTCGCTCTTTTCCGCGCCCTGCACGGTCGCGCCCTCTTTCTCAGTAACAATCTGAGGCATGCGGATTGTCGCAAAGGCACGCCAGGCATGGCATCCGGAGCGCCCCGGGCCTCTCCCCGCATTCAAAAAAAAAAAAACAGGCGGCGCGGTAGCGTTCTTCTCTGAATGCTTTTCGCCGCTCTTACCTCCACATCCGGGCGGCCGGAGGGCGAGGGGGCTGCAGTTGCTGAGGCAGTCGCCGCTGACGCCGCTGGGCGGGCGAACCAGGCGGGTATGAGGCGGTAGGCCTCCATCGTAGGAGAGAGAGAGGGCGGAGTTGAAGAGTGAGAGCGAGGGATGCGGCCGCTGCCTCGGCAGAGACAAGACCGGCAGAGACACGACCGGCTGGCCTCTCTCCTCCCGCGACACGCCATCCACATCACCAAGCCACGCCCCGCCCGCTGCACCTTCCACTCTCCTCAGGTGAGCCTCTCAACAGGCACACGCTTGACAAGCATTGCGTGCTGGGCTGTGTGTGGCGCTGGCGTGGGCTCGCACGGAGCCTTGTGTCTTTCTCGCTCGCTCCTCTCGCCAAACAGCCACATGTTTTGGGCATCCGTGTCTTGGCTCCACGCCCGACACACACACCAGCGCACCCGCCCCACCAACCTCTCCTCTGCGCTGGATCCGTGCCTCTCCAGCTAAGCATGCTGAGGAGAGGGAGGGAAAGGAGGACGGAGAGGGCATGCGTTGAGGGCGCAAACGGGCTCTCTACCGCTCCAAGAAAAACACGGGGCGCTCGTTTTTCTCTTCCATCCCATCCTCCAACCCCCCCCTTTTGCATCCCACGGACCGCTCACAAACACGGCGCACACACACACACACACACACACACACACTCACACTCTACACTCACACTCACACTCACACACACACTCACACTCACACTCACACTCACACTCACACTCACACTCACACTCACACTCACACTCAAACTCACACTCACACTCACACTCACACTCACACTCACACTCACACTCACACTCACACTCACACTCACAGGCGAGGCGACGACCCCAGCGACCATGCCCACCACCCGCCGCCCCTCCCTCCTCGCCACCCTCTTCAACCGCCCACCCCGCGGGCCCGTCCCCGGCTGGGATGCCGGCGGCGTGATGAGTTGGGCCGCCCGGGCGGGCCTGCCGCGCGGGGCGGCCAAGCGGGTGCTCACCGGCCAGGACGGGGAGGGCCTGCTCGGCCTGCCGTACGCGGCGGTGGCGGGGGCGGCCGCCAGCCCTGCTGAAGCGGACTGCGTGTGGAGGGCGCTGGGCGACCTGAAGGCACGGGCCGCGGCGGGTGCGGGGTTGAAGGCGAGGCAGCGCCTGGGCACGACCTCGCCGGCCTCCTCGCCCGACCGGGGGCGGGCCGGCCCGGCCCCGTCCATCCCATCCCACCACCCGCCCACCCCGCTCACCCCGCTCACCCCGGACCACCTGGGCGGCGTCGACCCGGCCGCCCTGAAGAGCGCGCTCGCCACCTGGGCAAGCTTTGGTGCGCCGCGCACCCTGGCCGAGGCCGCGACCGCGTCGCGCTCCCTGTCGCGCGGCCTGGACGGGCGGGCGTGGGCCAAACTGTGCCGGGACTGCGGGCTGCTGATGGCGGGGGCGCTCGACGCGGCGGGGGCGGACCTCATCTTCAAGAAGGCGGTGGCGGGCGCGCCGGGCGGCGGCGGTGCGGCAGCTCCGCGGGCCGCCTGGGGCTGCGGGGTGGGCGGCTTCCGGGGCACCGCCCAGGCCCCGCCCCGCCGCCTGGACTATGCCACCACCCTGGCCGCCCTGCGGTCCGTGGCCGCCCACTCCCGCCGCCCCCTGGGCTGCGTCCTGCGCTCCGTCGTGGCGGGCGAGCCGGCCCTGATCAACACGACCACCCCCGACGCTTGGGTCAAGTGGCACGACGACCGGGACGCCTGGACGGGGGCGTGCGGGCGGCCAGGGCGGGCGGCGGGGGCGGGCCGGGTCGACGCGGCCGCGCTGGTGGACCGGTCGGTGCGGGCGGACGTGCGGGGGACGCCACTGCCGACCGGCCCGGCCCTGCGCAAGGCCCTGGCCGGGGGCGGGCTGGGCTTGCCCTCGCCCTCGCCCTCGCCACGGCGGGCGGCGGCGGCGGCGGCGGCGGCGGCGGCGGCGGCGGCGGCGCAGCGCGGCAGTGGCGCCACGCCCACGCCCACGCGCCCGCCCCCGCCGCTAGGGACCGTCATCGCGGGCACGCCCTTCTCCTACGTGGACGGGGACGCGTTCTTCACGCCCCAGGCGCACCAGCCCCCCCCCCAGGCTGGTGAGGACACGGGCGAGGGCGGGGGCGAGGGCGAGGGCGAGGGCGAGGGCGAGAGCGAGGGCGAGGGCGAGGGCGAGGGCGAGGGCGAGGAAGGCGGAGGCCGTGGCCGTGGCCGTGGCAGCGGCGGGGCCGCCCTCCCGCACCCGCCCCCGCCCCCACCCCACCTGCGCATGGCCCCGCCCTCGCCCTCCCCCCTCGCCGCCCACCCCGCGGAGGATGCGGCCCTGAGGTCCGTTTTTTGCGCGTTCGCCCTGTTTGGCGCGTCCCGGTCGGGGCCGCCCTCGCCCACGCGCGGCCGGCCGGGCGGGCCGCCGTCCGCAGCGTTTGCGGCCGCGACCGGCGCCGGCAGCGTGCGGGGCAGCTGGGATGCGGGGCTGGCGTCCTCGTCGTCGGCCGCCTGCGCGCCACCGCCCCTTCCGTCCCTGGACGGCCCCCGCTGGGCAAAACTGGTGCGGGAGGCCGGCCTGGTCGTCGTCGCCGGGGGTGGGGCGGGGGCTGGGGGGGGGAGTGGCCGCCTGGACGCCACGGCCGCTGACCTCATCTTCACGCGGGCCCGGGGTGGGGCCGGCGGCGGGCGCCGCCTGGCGTACGGCCGCTTCAAGGGCGCGCTCCGCCTCGTGGCCGCCGCCACGCACATGGACCCGTCGGACGTCGTGGCCGCGGTCGTAGCCACGGGCGGGCCCGGGCTGGGCGCCAACCCCACCCTACCCGACCCCGTCCGGTGGTATGACGATGCCTCCATGTACACCGGCACGTCAGCCCAGGGCGGCCCGGACGTGGGCGGGAGCGGGGTGGATTTGGCGCGGCTGACCGACCGGGCGCGGCCGTGGCGAGGGGTAGGAGGGTGATGGAGTGTGAAAGGGTGATGAAAGGATGGAGGGGGGGGCTTTTTTTTTTTTAGAAGGCCAAGGCTCCCTTGGGTCCCTTGGAATTTTTCCAAGGGATGGCAAAGCCAAGAGAGGGGGATGTAAATGTAAATTATAAAGGGGTCGCGCGACGGATCCGGGGTCGTATGTGAGTGTGTCCGGGGGCGCGTGTTTGTTTGGTGTGTCAGACAAAGAGAGAGATGGAGGTTTTGATGTGGAGGCCTCATTCAACAGAAGGCAAAGCTCTCGCGCTGGGGTGGCGCGGCGGGCGTTTTTTTCCATCTCCTCACACACACACACACGCCCTGCCCCCACCCAAATGGAGGCCAGCACCACCACCACCACCCGCCCCCACCGGCGGCGAGCCGCCCCGGAGGAGGTGGACTGGGAACGGTGAGCCGTGCAAAGCAAGGGGAGAGCGCGACGGCGCGCCCCCGGGGGCGCGCCGCTGTGCCCAATCTTTCGCTTCCTCTCTCACGCTCACTCCCACACCACGCCACAATGCACACAGTATGGACAAGACCAAGTTCCTAGGCTACGGAGCCGCCGTGTTCTCGGTGTGTGTGTGTGTGTGTGAGAGAGAGAGAGGGTGATGTGAGAGAGAGTGAGATGGAGGGCGGCGACGGGCGCCTCCACCACCACCGCCGCCGCCGCCGCCGCCCTCTCACAGCACACCTCTCCACCCCCTGCCTGCACACCACACACGACAGGGCCTCACCACCCTGCTCTTCCCCCTGACCGTCATCAAGACCCGCCAGATGGCTCTGGACGACGCGCCGCGCGGGCTGACCGGCGCTGTGGCCGTCGGCCGGTCGGTCGTCGCGGCCGACGGCGTCCGGGGCCTCTACCGCGGCCTGGGCACGGTCATGGTGGGCGTCATCCCCGCGCGCGGCGTGTATTTGACGACCTTGGAGGCCGTGAAAGCGGGTGCCGAGCGGGCCATGCGGGGCAGCCCCGCGCCGTGGGAGGGGCGGGCAAGCGGCGAGGGCGGTGGCGGCCCGCCCCCGCCCACCATCGCGGCCGCCCTTGGGGAGGCCCGCACCGCAGCGGCCGCCAACCTGGCGGGCGGGGCGGCCGCGTCCCTAGTGACCCAGGGCCTGACCGTGCCCATCGATGTCGTCTCTCAGCGGCTCATGGTGGAGGGGGGCCGCGGGAGAGGGGGCGGCGGCAGCGGCGCCGCAGCGGCGGCCACGTCCGGGACTGCACCCCGCCCCCCGCCCCCGCCCGCCCGGTCCGGCCTGGCCATGGCCCGCTCCATCATCGCGGCCGAAGGCGTCGCCGGCCTGTACCGCGGCTTTGGCGCGTCAGTCATGACGTTCGTCCCCTCCTCGGCCATCTGGTGGGCCGCGTACGGCGGGTACCAGCGCGCCCTGTGGGCCCGGCTGCATGCGTGGGGGGGGGGCGAGGATGGCGGGGCAGGGGGGCCCGCTGGCGGCCCGCCTCCCTCCTCCGCCGCCCAGGCGCCCTCCGGCCCGGTCCCGCATTCCGCCGCCACCATCCTGGCCGTCCAGACCGCGTCCGCGCTGGCGGCTGGCGTGACGTCCGCGACGCTGACCACCCCGCTGGACGTCGTGAAAACCAGGCTCCAGGTCGCGGGGTCGGCGGCCACGCCGGGCGGGGCGGGCCCGGGCGCGCGCCCCAAGTGGGCAGGCATCGTGCGGACGCTGGTCGCCGACGAGGGGCTGCCCGGCCTGTGGAGGGGGCTGGCGCCGCGCATCCTGTCCGTGTCCCTGTGGGGGTCCGTGATGGTGTCGTCGTATGAAGCGCTGAAGCGGGCGGCCGCACTGCCGCCGGTGGAGTGACGAGGGAGAGAGAGGCCCATCGGTTGAGGGAGGGCGCCCCCTGACCTTGGATGGCTTCTTTTTCGCGGCCCATTTGGTGCCTTTTTGTGCTCTTTGTTGCCCCCCCCGACCCGGCCGGGCGTTCCCCCGAGTGAATGAGAGAGAGTCTTGTGATCGTTGTTAGAGCTACACATTCTTTTTTGTTTCAAACAACCCCCACGCCCGTCCACCCTGCCACCACCCAGCTCAGCGCGCGTGCGGCCGCGCCCGCCGCAAGGTGCGCTGACACGGGTGCTGCCGCGCTCACACTCCCTCTCGGAAGGCTCCCACACTCCAGGGCTGCGCCCAGGGCCGCCAGTAAGCCCGGCGGTGATGGGCCGCCACCCTCCAGGGCCGCGCCGGCCGCGGCGACGGCGGCGGCCGCGTCGGTAGCGACGGCGGACGCCGTGGCGACCGGGGCGGTGGGGCCGCACACGGCCGGCAGGACGGCCGCCAGGAGATCCAGGGCGGCTGCCGTTTGAGCCGCCCCCGCGGCTGGAGACGCCAGGGTAGCGGCCAAGGCGCGGAGGGTGGCAGAGGCGGCGGGCGCGCTGTCAACCTCCGCACCAGTCAACAGCCCCGCCGCAAAGGCCGGGCAGGCAGCGCGCACGGCCCGCCCGTCCCGGGGCCGGGCGGCTATGGAACGCAGGGAGGTGGCCAGGGATAGCAGGGCGGACGAAGCTGGTGGCGGCACGCTAGAGGCCAGCCCCGTCAGGGCGGCCGCGTGGGCGGTCGCAAAGGCGGCCGCGGCTGCTGGGGCAGCGGCTCCCAACTCTGTGAAAACCCCACCCGCGCCCGCGCCGGCGCCCGCGCCCACCTGAGCCAGCCAGGGCAGGCCGGCCGAGAGGGCGGCCGCCAGCTGAGCGCGGGCGGAGCCCAGGCCTGGCGGGGGCTTGCCGGCCACCACAGCCATCCCATCCCCACCCCAGGCGGTGGCCCAGCCGGGTGGAGCGCGTGGGGCGAGGGCGCGGGCCAAGGTGGTCGCGGCGGCGGACGCGGCGGCCGCTGCCGCGAGCGCGCCTGGGCTGCTAGCCACCCCACTCGCCAGAGGCCCGCACAGCAGGACTTGCGCGCAAGGGAGGGTGGGCCCGACAGCGGGGCCTAGCAGGGCAGTGCCCAGAGGCCAGGGCGAGGACGGCACCGGCTCAGCGGCCTCAGGAATCGCGGCGGCCAGCGCCAGCCGCCCGCACCCTTCACTCAGGTCGGCCGCGGCCAGGGCGGCCGCGGCAAGGCCAGCCGCCGTCGCGCCCGCCGAGGCGGTGGCAGGGGTCGGCGGCGACGCCCCCTCACCAGCACCACCACCAGCAGCAGCAGCAGACGCGAGCGCTGCGGCCAAGGCACGCGGTGCCAAGCCTGGCGGGCCGCCTGGGACAAAGGCGGCCAGCGTGCGCAGGGCCGCGCGCGCGGCCGCGGCCGCGGCAGGTCCGCCCCCGCCCGTCGCGTGGGCGAGCGCGCCCTCCGCGGCGGCCCGGGCCAGGGCTGGCGCGACGGTGGGCGCACCCGCCGGGGCTAGCGCACGCAAGACCGCGTGCGACATGGCCGCCTGGGCCGCACCAGGGCGGGCGAGGACGGAGGCCAGCGCGGTGTGTGCCCAGGCGGCCGGGGTGGTGGACGGCAGGGCGGGCACAAGCGCCACCACCAGCGCCGCCGCCGCGGTTTTGGCGGCTTTGCCCGGCCTGGCTGACGCAAGACGACAGGCCGCCCCATCCACCGCCCCTGAACGGGCCAGGGACAGGGCCGGGTCGCCATCGCCCGCCAGGGCGGCCAGGGCGGCGCGCGCACCGGCCACTGCGCGCGCGCGGTCTGGTGTTGCTCCCTCCTCACCACACGCCGCCAAGGTCAGCAAGGCTGCCTGCGCGATGGCGGGCGCGTGAGAGAGCAGAGCAGACGCCGCCGACCCGGTCGCGTGCGCGGCCAGCCAGAGGGCGACGCCGGCGCGGAGAGTGGCGGGAATGGCTGGAAGGTGAGGCTGGAAGTGGTCGGGGGAGACAACCGACCCGGCCCGCCAGGGCGACCGCCCGCTCGCATCCTCATCCTGAACGGACACCACGCTCGCCTGCGTGGTGAGGCGGATGCGGCTGTGGCTGTCCGGGGTGCGGGCCCGGGGCGTGACGGCGCCCTCGCCGGACAGACGCATCAAGCCCAGGGAGCTGGAGAGGCCACCAGGGCCCGACCCGCGGGCGGCCCGCCGCGCCGCCCAGCCTGACCGAGCGCCGCCACCGCCACCGCCCAACGGCGGTGGGGACGGGGAAGTAGAGGGCGAGGGTGGGGGCAGGGTGGCGGGCGGGCGTGGGAGGTGGAAGGGTGCGGGTTCGGCAGGGGGGAGGGTGGTGGTGGCAGCAGTCGTGTCGCCGTCCTCGTCCGTCGACGCTCCACCCCCGTCACCGCCGCCCCTGTCACCCACCGCCGCCGCGGTCGCCGCTTCCTCGACCAGGGCATCCAGCGTCGGCCCGGGAGCCGCCCGGGCCACCCACCGGGCCGCCCGGGCGCAGTCGTCCGCGGCCGCTGGGAGCGTGGCGGCCCTTTCGACCAGGAGGCGGGCGAGGGCCGGGGGTGGCGGGGTGGGGGAGGACCCCGCCACCTCTCCTCCCCCCTTGGCCACCGCCACCCACAGGGCCTCCGCTTCGGCCGCGGCGCCCGGGCCCAGCGCCGCTGTCAGGGACAGCAGGCAGTCCAGGGCTGTGCGAGCTTCGACCCCGCCGCCTGCCATGTCCAGGCGGGCGGCGAGCGGGGCCAGGGAGCGGACGGTCCCGCGCACGGCCGGCGGGCAGGGCGTGGTGGAGGTTGAGAGGAGGGGCAACACTCGGCCCACCGCTTCCGCCAACAAGGCCGGCGCGAGGGCGGGGCGTTCGGAGGCTAGGCGGGCGGCCAAGCGGGCCTGGTCGGCCTCGCGGACTTCGTCTAGTGGGGCGCCATCGCCGTCGTGGTCGTGGTCGGCGCTGGCGTCGCCGTCCCCAACGACAGCCGCAGCTGCGGGTGGAGCCGCACCCCCACCACCCGCCCGCCCGCCCCACGCCCGGGCCTCCAGGCTGGACAGCACCCGGGCGGCCGCCCGGCGGGCTGTGGCGGACCTGGCGCCCGCCCCGAACAGTGCGACGCACGCCAAGGATGCGGCAGACACGGGCAGGGGCATGGCGGCCAGCACGTCCGCCAGGGCGGCCGTGTAGGCGGCCGCCCGGGGCGGCGAGGGGCCGAGGGCGGCGCTCACAAACGCGGCTGCGGCGGCCGGCTCGGCCGCCAGCGCGTTGCGCAAGCCCGCCACGGTGGCCGTGCGGGCGGCCGCCGCCACCTCGCTCGCCAGCGGCGGGCTGTGCAGGAGCCGGTCCGCCCAGGCCATGGCCCGGGGCGCGGCGGTAGCGGCGGCCGTGCTGCTGCTGCTGCTGCTGCTGCTGCCGCCCAGGGGTGGCCCCAGCAGCATTGCGGCCATGCCTGCCAGGGCCGCGCTTTCCACGGCGGCCGCGGTCGCCCACACCGCCCGCTCGGCCTCCATGACGGCCGCACTGTCCGTGGCCTCCCGCGCATGCCTCGCCCGAGCTCCCGCAGCCAGGCGCGCCACGTCCGCCCGCAGCCGTGCGATCGGCGGGGGTGGCGGCAAGCCGCTGGCGGACAGGCTGCTGCTTGTCGACGCCAGCCCCACCACCTCCCCAGGCCCGCACCAGGCACCCATCGCGTCGAACAGGGCGGCCCGGGCGGCGGGAGGGAAGGCGCCCGGGTCGTCAGTGGCGAGGTCGGCGGCCAGGCGGCGCGCCACGGCCGCCACGCCCAGGCGGACGGCCTGGACTTCCGGCGCCGCGTCTCCAGACGCGGGTGACGCCGACACCGGCGCGCCCGCAGACCCGCTCCCGCCCCCGCCGCCCAGCCAGCGCACGCTGTCGCCCACAAAATCAAACAGAGACCGGGATAGAGGGGATTCCGGGTTGCGAAGCCCCCCAGGAGGGCAGGTCAGGGCGGCTAGGCGCCAAACGCAGGCAACCGCCGCGCGCGCGTCGTCCCGGGCGCCCCGCCCACCGCGAGGGCGGCCCATCATGGCGGCCGCCGCGCTGCTTCCCGTCCCGCGCGGGCGGTCCGCGGCCAGTTCATCCATCAGAGGGCGCAAGGCGGTGACCAGAGAGGCGTGGGCCGAGGCATGGGCGCACCCTAACGCAGCTGCGACGGCCCGGCTCCACAGGTCGGCTGGAGAGGTGTGGGTGGTGGAGGTGGTGGCTGTGCAAGGACCTCCACCCAGCGGCGTAGCGGACCGCAAGGCGGCTGCCAGGGCGCGTAGGAGTGAGGCGTGAGCATCAAACGACGGCGAGGGTGTCGACATGGATGTCCGACGCGCCGACGGCGGCGGCGGCGGCGGCAGCGCGCAAGCGAGGCAAGCGGTCGCCGCCATCACTTCCACGCGGGCTGCGAGGGCGGCGTCCGCGGCGGATGCGGACGCGGAGGTGGGCGTCGCGGGCGGTCGGGGTGAGCCATCCCGGGACAGCAGCGTCAGCAGGCGGGCGGTGGTGGAGGCGGACGCGACCGCCGCCACCCCCGGGCACGCCTCCCCGGCCGCCCGGCCGACCTCAGCCACCCAGCGCGCGCGGGCGAGAGCACGAGTGAGAGGGTCGACGGGCCGGCCGCTGCCGCCACTCGCCATCATCATCAAAGCCCGCCAGGACGGGGGGCGCCATGTGCAGCCCTTGCTGGCCGCCCGGGCGTCCGCCCACAGGCCCCAGTCCCAGGCGCACCGGAGCGCGAGGGCGTCACCAATGTAGTCGATGACTGTCAGCAGGCGGGTGGTAGGAGCAGAGAGGCCGGCCGCGCTTGCAACCGCGGCGCCTAAATCCCGCGTCGCCGTCAGGCTGGTCACCGCAGCACCAATCACCCTGTGCACGGGGCTGCACAGGAGGGCCAGGGCGGCCGCATCCAGGGCGTCCAGGGCGGGCTGGGCAGAGGCGAGGAGGCTGGTGGTTGGGGTGGTGAGGTCAACACCACCACGCTCACCGAGCAGCCGGCGCGCCCAGGCACCGCCCAGGCTATCCACCAACGCCAGTGTAACCGCTTGTGCGTCTGGCGCGTCGTCAGGCAGTCGGCCGGCCAAGGCAGCGGCCGCGGCAAGCACCCGGCCAACAGCCCCTGCCCCTAGGCCGCGGACGCACCGGTTGAGGGCGCCCACTGCAGCCGCCCGCACGCCCGGCTCCGCGTGCAGCGTCCAGGCTGGCAGGTCGGTGAGAAGAGTGTCGTCCGGTGACAGTGAGACAAACGGCACGCACGCAAACAGGGCCGCCAACAGCGGGGCCAGGCCCGCCCGATCGCGGGGTGGGAGCTCGCCCGCCGGCCGGCTGCCCTGGACGGGGTGGCGGTACGGGGCGAGGGCGGCGGCAGCAGACGCGAGGGTGCACCCCAGGCCCCGGCGCAGGCGGCAGACTGTGTCTGGGGGTAGGCCCATGTCGTGGAGGAAGGAGGAGGGCGACGTGGATGAAGAGGAAGCAGCAGCCAGGCGGCGGAGGAGGTGCGTGTCGGGTCCGTAATCCTCACCCGCACCCGCACCTGCACCGTGGTAGGGTCCACCCGCCGCCTGGCGCAGGATGGCCAGCGCGGCCCTGGCACCGGCAGTGGCCAGCCCGACGGACGGGCCGGTTAGGGCGAGAGAGACACTGCCGCCCTCGCCGCCCGCCGCCCCATCCCCACCAGGCAGCAGTCCGAGGACCACCGCCTCGACCCCGAGCGCGGGGTGTTCCGCGCCCAGCGATCCGCCCAGGTCGACCAGGGCCGCCACGTGGTCGGCCGGGATGGCCGATGCCTTGCGGGCGGCGGTGAGGAGCGGGGTCGCCGCGCTGGCCAGCCAGGCCGCCCGGGCCGCCCGGTCGGCGGAGGAGGGAGGAGAGGGGGAGGACAGCCCACCCGCCGCTGCTGCTGCTGCTGATAACGATCCAGGCGCGGGCGCGCCCGGCCGCCGGGCCAGGGCCCGGACCAGCCTGGACACCCCGACCGTCGCCTCCACCCGGGCCGCCCTATCCTTGGCCGCCAGCCGGTGCAGCGCGCCCACCACCCAGGGCGCGTCCGCCACAAAGGGCGCGTCATCTTGGAGGCAGAGAGCAGCCGCAATGAGCGGCAGCCCGGCCCGCCCATGCTTGGACGGCGCCCGGGCCACCCAGGCCGACAAGTCGGCCCGCAGGCCCGCAATTTCGGCCAGCCAGGCCGCCATGACGCCCCCACTGACCGACGCGGCGGACGGGTGGGCGTGGTGGTGGGATGGGAGGCCGGCCAAGCCCGCCGCCGCCCGGGGTTCGTCTGCGTCGGCCAACCGCCCCAGCCCCGCGCCCAGCACGCCGCACAGGGCGTGTGCGACCTGTGATTTGCGCGCCGGGGCAACGTGGCGCAGAGGGTGGGCCTTGGCCACGAAGACCGCGGCCGCTGAGACGGCTTGGGAGGAGGTGGGAATGGAGGGAGAAGGAAGGAGGTGGCCCCCGCCGCCGCGGCCGCCGCTGCCTGCATCCTGCCTAGGCAACAGGGGCACCCACTCAAAGGCGGCGCACAGGGCCAGGAGTTCGCCGCGGGGGGCGCCCGCGGCATCGCCCGCCAGGCGGGCCTCCACCTCCTTGACAAAGCGGGCGCCCAGGGTCGGGAGGCGCCCCCCCCCCGAGGACAGGGCGGCTAGAAGGGCGGCCGCGCCTGCAACCACTGCCGCGCGCGGCCCCGCCAGGTCGGCGTGGCGCCCGCCCACGTACCGGCCCGCATGCAGGGCCCAGTCGAAGGCCAGGCCTTCCAGGGCCGCGGCCTGGCGGTCGGGCAGAGAGGGGCCGCCGCCCGCGCACACGAGCACCCGGGCGGCGTCCAAGAACACCAGTTCGGCCGCCAGGCGGCGCGCGAGGACGGCCTCGTCGCCCGGCGCACCATAGCTGGCGGCCGCGCCGAGGGCGTCCCGGCGCCAGGCGAGGAGGGCATCCAGTAAGGGCGGGGCGGCAGAGCGGGCCAGGCGGGCCAGGCCGGCCAGGGCGGACAGATAGGCCGCGGTGGAGGGGGTGGAGGCGGTCGTGGGTGGAGGCTGGGGAGGAGAGGAGGTCGCGGTCAGGGGAGATGTGGGTTTTTCAAAACGCCGCAAAACTCTTCTCTTTCTCTCCTCTCCTCACCGTTACCACCGCCCCTCGCACACGCCCATCAGCCACCCGCCGAAAGGCCGACAGCAGGGCCGTCGCAACAGTGGGAGTGAAGTCCACGGCAAGTGGGGGTGAAGTGGGTGGGCGAGCAGGGAGGGAGGGAGCCGATGCGCCTGCCGGCGACAGCTGAGAAGAAGACGGTGGCGCGCGGCCGGGCGAGCCCTGGCCAGCCTGCTGCTGCTGTTGCCCACGTGAGGGCGAGCGAAGGGGTGAGCCTGCGAGCCTGCAGACAGGGCTGCTGGTAGGCGCCAGGGCAGGGCTGGTCCGCGGGGAGGAGGATGAAAGAAGGAGGGGAGACGCTGCCGCCGCCGCTGCTGCTTCCCGAGCGCGCAGTCGGGCGGGCGACGCCGAACCCGGGCGGGGAGGGGAGGGGCCGGCGTCCGGCATGGTCCGTGTGGACGAGGTGGACGTGAAAGGGCTGTGGGTCGAGCACACGTCGGCCGCACACGCGGCCACAAGCAAAAAACAATGAGCTCTCTGATACCCTCCTCCAGGCCCGCTCTCCCCTTTTCCACACAGCATAAAACGGCACACTCGCACACCCAACGCGCGCGCACGCGCGGCACCCCCAGAGGCAGGATAACCCACACACGCACAAGAAAAAAAATGCAAGGTGTCCAGAGGAGGGGAGGACGCTCTCCCCAAAGCACAGCAGCGGGGGGGGCGGACACAACCACCCCCCACGCTCCTGTTCTCATTCGACGGAACGGGCGAAACAGGCCGGGCCGCACACGTCTTCCCGACCTCATCCACCCTCCACCATTTCAGTACTTGTAGTTGGAGACGTGCAGGGACTCACCCGCCGCGCCGCCCGCGCCGCCGCCGTACTTGCCTAGGGAGGCCTCGCTGTTGGCTTTCGCGCGCGTCATGAAGGCGGCCGCGCCCGCGCCCAGCTGGTCGGCTTTCCCGCCCCACGCCTTGAGGGCGGACGCCTGCAGGGCCCGCCCGTACGAGAAGGTCAGGGCCCACGGCTTGGCAATGCCCTGCAGTGCGTTCATGGCGGACAGGTTGACGGACGCGTCCTCCTCGGACTGGCCGCCCGACAGGAAGACGACGCCCGGGACGGCCGAGGGGACGGTGCGCGAGAGCGCACGCACCGTCGCGGCCGCCACCTCACCCGGCGACACGGGCGGCGCCTCCGACCCGGGCGTCACCATGTTGGGCTTGAGGAGCGTCCCCTCCAGAAGGACGTGGTGGTCGGCCAGGGCCTTGTAGACGGCCGCCAGGACGGCCTCCGTGACGGCCTGGCACTTTTCGATCGAGTGCGGGCCGTCCGTCAGGATTTCAGGTTCCACGATGGGGACCAGCCCGTTTTCCTGGCAGATGGCCGCGTACCGGGCCAGGCCGTACGCGTTCTCGTGGATGGCCAGCTCGGAGGGGGCGGTCTCGGAGATTTTCAGCACCGCCCGCCACTTGGCGAATCGGGCCCCCGCCTCGTAATACTTGGCGCACCGCTTGCCCAGGTCGTCAAAGCCCTGGGTAGTCGTCTCGTCGTCCGTGCCGCCGAGGGCGACGACGCCCTTGTCGACCTTGATGCCGGGAAGGATATCGCCGGCCTTGAGGATGTCCACAAAGGGCGTGCCGTCGGCGGCGGCCTGGAAGAGGGTCTCCTCAAAGAGGATCTTTTGGAGACAGAGGGGGAGAGACAGAGGTGTGGGGGGGTTGAAGAGGTTGGGTGTGTCTCTGTTGGAGGCTTCTCTCTGCTCTCTCTCTCTGCCGCCGCCGCCGCCACTGTGCACAGCCGGGTGAGGCCCGTCGAAGAAAAGTGTGTGGGCAAAGACAGGGCGGCTCGGGTGCGAAGGCTGGCGCGCCACCTGTAGGCCGCAGCGTTCTTCCCCCACCACAAGCTACCACGTTTCCCCCGCCCCCATCAAAAAACGCACCACGCCGGAGATGTGGTTAGAGATGCCGTCCGCCTTGAACAGCATCTCCCGCAGGGCGCGGCGGTTGTCTTCCACGTTGTCCACGCCGATAGAGGAGAGCTGAGAGAAGAGGAAGGACGGGGTGAGAGGATAAGAGGTGGGGTGGACAGGGCGCGCAAAAGGCCAGGCTAACAGCCTGTCTGCTCCAGCTTTTGATGCGTGGCGGGTAGCGAGCAGAGCCGCCCTTGTTCACCCTGATCCCTCGCCAAAATGCGCGGCTTGTCGACCGCCGCGTCTGATGAAGGTGTCTGCAGGGCGGGGCCTGTGGCTCGTGGCCCGCCACGCCCGCCGGACACAAGCGGGTGCCTCCTCACCAAGAGGGTGAGAAAAAAAAATGGCATGCCGTTTAGACGAGGGGCCGGCGTGTCTGGTGCCCGTTTTGTTGTCGCCACCTACACCCGGCCAAGGTAGAGGCAGACGCCGCCTTTCTCTCTGGGCGAGTGCCAGAGCGGGGGCGCAGCCACCCCTGCGCGCCCTGCCATTGGAGAGAGGTTTCCAAAAACGGACGTGCCCTTTCAATCGCAGGCGGCGGCCCACCCTCTCTCTCTTCCCCCTTCCGCCACCGCGCTGCCCGCCCTTCCGCCCCTCCATTCCCCGCTCAACCCGGCATAAAACGGAAGGGTGTAGTGCATACATAGATCCCTCTCACTCCTACCCACTATAACTCACCCGGCGGCCGATGGTGGCGGTCGACTCGTCGGCTGCTAGGATGCCCTTCCCTGGCGCAACAATCTTTTTGGCGTTGGCCACCAGTTCGGCGGCGTACTTGCCGGCGACGGAGTTGCCCTGCATGGTGTGTTGGAGTGTGGGATGTGGGTGTGTGGGGGCAATGTGGATGGGCGAAGGAAAGGAGGAATGAGGAAGAGGCAAGCAAAGAAAAAGGGAAGGCGGAAAAAAAGTGTCTCACAGCAGAAAAAACCGCGACCCCCCGCCTTTATACGCCCACACTCACACTCCAGCCTGTGCTCCGGGACCCGCCCTTTTCATCCGCACGCCTGTGCCCGCTCGCTCACGCAAAACCTGACCTTATTTCTGTAGGGCTGTGCGACACAACACTGTCTCATCGGGCGCTTTTCTCTCTTTCCTTGTCTCCACACCCCCACCCCCAAAATGGCCCTCGCCGCCTACCGCCAGGGCGTGGAGGAGCTGAAGCAGATGCAGGCTGGTGAGCGATGCGGAGGAGGCGATCGAGAGAAGCCAGAAAAGGAGAGCGCGCCGCGCCCGCTGTGTTTGCACCCCCTCGTCTTTGGGGCACACCAACCTACCTAACCGCTCTGGCCCCCCCGCACCCACCACCACCCCACCCCTTCCCCCTCTCTCCCTTTGCCTTCAAAGTCTTGCAACAAAACGCGGCCGCCCAGCAGACGCTCATGCAGCAGCAGCACGAGAATGACATGGTCCTCGCCGAACTGGAGCGCCTGGAGGACGGGGATGGCGAGGGCAAGGAGGGCGACGCGGTCTTCAAGCTCATGGGCCCCGCCCTCGTCCGCCAGGACCGCCCCGAAGCGGTGGCCACCGTCCGCAAGCGCCTGGGCTTCATCAAGGGCGAGCTGGGGCGGCTGGAGGCGGGCGCGCAAGAGGTGGAGAAGAAGATGGGTGAGGCGCAGCAGGGGCTGGCGGGGCTGCAGGCCGAGGCGGTGAAGGCGCAAGGGGGGTCGGCCACGGCCGTTGGGGCGGCGAAAGCGGCCGCGGCCGCTGCAGCGAGCGGATGAATGGCAGGCTGCCAGCTGGAGTGGCTGGCTTCTCAGCTCCGTAGGCAGCCCCGCCGCGGGGGGCGGGCAGGCTGGGCAGCTGCCAGGGCTGCCCGCGCCGCCGGGCAGTTGAGGCGAATGCCGGCGGAGGCCAGGGCGGCGGCGAGCTTTTTTGAGAGGGGGGGGGGGGGGGGGGGGGGGTGGGGGGGGGGCCCCCGGGGGGTTGTTGGGGGGGGGGCATTGAATGGGGCAACCCCCCAACCCGCCCGCCCTGGGCCCG
>Ga0315287_10000604_pt1 | contig 31531 bp, 22 predicted proteins | sample YL17G11_0_MG_FD_205037 | JGI IMG/M metagenome (GOLD analysis project Ga0315287, IMG submission 205037) | Sediment microbial communities from Yellowstone Lake, YNP, Wyoming, USA - YL17G11_0 | ecosystem: Environmental > Aquatic > Freshwater > Lake > Sediment | place: USA: Wyoming | collected...
GTGCAAAACCGCCTGGGACTTGGTACAATCGCTCTTCTGGGTCGCTGACATGTCTAAGCTCCTTGAAAAAAGGTGACGCCAAATACTTGGAGCTTAACGCAGCGACCCGCTTTCACATAGTATCTTTGTTTCCCCGGCACAGATACGGCGACCACAAGGAAAACGGATGAAAAAGAAAACTAGCGACGTTGTGCGTTGCCATTATAAACTAGTCAACAATTCGCGAGCAATCGGGATCGCCGCGATAATCTTCGTTCTTTGCGCGCGTTCTCTTGGAGTCGCCCAGCAAGGGACACGTGATTCAGAAACCGGGCCAGACTCTGGTATTAAGGAGGTTATAGACTCCCTCGCGAATCGGAACAAACCGCCTGAGATAGTTAGAGATCGTTTCCCGATATTTAGTGAGAAGTACGACTGGGCTGAGCAGCGTAGGATTCTGGACGCATGCCTCACCTTGGTAAAGCGCGATGGAGCCGAGCGATGGCCTTTGCTGGTGGAACACATGGACGACAAGAGATACGCTTTCACATGCTTGTTCGACACCTATGTGTGCAACGTGAGTATCGGGGACATCTGTTCGCATTTGGTCCGCCGCGACCTTTCGACGCCCGGTTTCTGGCCGGCGAGACCGGGGCGCTCCACGGGTCCCGATCACATGATTTTGGAACACAAGTCTATTCCTCTCCCTTGGCGCGACGCAGATCTGGATGTTTGGTGCCGCGCGCGCCGGAAAGAAGAACTGTGGAAGGTACAGCTTGAGTTGGCAAAGTGGTGCGTTAAGACGATCGAAGGTTTAAAGACAATGCCCGGTGAAAAGAGAGCCGAGCTATTGGAAAAGGTGAGGGCGATGATTGACGTCCTGGAGCGTACGAAGAAGCCGATGGTCGATAACGTACACGCACCATTCTTCGATCAAGCGCATTACTACAATGCACCGGAAGCAAAAAATATCCGCGATGAATACCGCACGCTGGTTGAGATCGGCCTCGATCCCAAATCCGATTCGGAAATGGAAATGACAAGCGAGGAAGAATCATACCGGTATCTGGGAAAGCCGCTGAGCAAATGGCTGACCTTGGCAAAACACAAGAACAGCAAAGTGCGGGTCTACGCCGCCCGGGCATTAGGGGAACCCGGATTGGGTCGTTATGCGAAACCGGCCAGTCTAGCTCTCGCGCAGTTGCTGAAGGACAAGAATAGAGAGGTGAGACAGGAGGCCGAAAAGGCCTTTTTAGTCATGGGGCGTGACGCCGAGCCAGCCATTTCTGCTCTCGCGGAACTGCTGAAGGATGAAAGTGGAGAAGTACGGGCAGCCGCCGCATCCGCCCTTCGCTCGATAGGTCCAGAAGCACGGGCAGCAGTTCCACTTCTCAAAAAACAACTTAATGACAAGGATAAGAACGCTCGACGGGCCGCTGCCGAGGCTTTGGATATTATCGCGGGGCGTCCTGATCCGTCGAGTTTTGACAACCGAAGCGAAGGAGAGTCGAACCCCGCAAGATAGTGATGGCAAGAGCGAAAAGTGATTGGTAATGTGAGTGTTCGCTCGCGATGACAGCACAACGCTGAAAAAGTTCTTTGACAACGAAATCCACGGCGGCTCGGGTGATGGTATGATCTATCGCGGAGTGGGCAACGATAAAGGAGACGAAAGCGGGACAGGTCCGATAAAGTAAAGATAGGAAGTTTCCGCATGTCCTGGCCCAGGGACATTAAGAAATCGGGGCCACCTGGAACGGAAGCCGGAACCTGGTTCGGCGGTGCAACTGCCGAACTAACGGGAAATAACTGACCGCTGATAGCCGACCGCGTAACCGTTCACGGGGCAATCGTCATTCTGAGCGAAGCGAAGAATCTCGCGCGAATTTGCGGCTTGGATGAGATTCTTCGCTTCGCTCAGAATGACGGTGTTTCCCGACCCGTGAACGGTTACCTGACCGCTGATAGCTGACCGCGGAAAGCTACTTGCCCTTGAGCTTTTTCACTTTCGCCGAGAGGCGCGACTTTACCCGCGCGGCCGCGTTGCGGTGGATGACGTTCTTGGCGGCGGCCTGATCGACCTTTTTTGCCACCGTCCGCAGTTCCACCTCGGCTTGTTCAGTGTTGCCGGCGGATACGGCCGCGAGCACCTTCTTGTACTCGGTGCGAATGGCTCGCTTGGTGGAACGGTTCTTCTCGTTGCGGGCGATGCTTTGTTTCAGACGTTTCTTAGCACTCGTGCTATGCGGCATGGTCTTCGTAGTTTGGGGGTACTGGGGGTATCAGGACTAATTCGAGCCGTCTTGCCGATCGTCGCCCTGTTGGTCGTCAGCTTCCGGCTCGGTCTCGGGCTCGCCACCGCCGTGTGGTTCGGTAGCTTCAGGATTCTCGCGTAATTCGGCGATCTTGTCTAGTAGAGCCGAGACGTCTTTGTAGGAAAAATCGAGGCCGGCCAGGGCCGATAGGTACTTTTCTGCGCCGTCAAAGTCTTTGAGGCCCATCGCCAAGCGGCCGGCCAGGTGCAACGCCCGCTTCTTGTTTTCGGCGTCGCGATCGGGAATTTCTTGGATCGCCGATTCGTAGTGGCTCATCGCCAGCCGATACTGCTTGATCTGCTGGAAACACTGGCCGAGGGCCAGCATGCACACCCCCTTGCGGCGGGGGTCATTCTTGGCCACCTGGAGTTCCCGGATCCCCTCGCTGTACCGCTTCGTCAGCAGGTATCGGTAGCCAAGCTCGTACTTGAACGCCAGGTTGTTGGGGTATCGCTCCACGCGGTTCTTGCAGCCCTCGAGGTCTTTCTCAAAGTACTCCTGCTGGAGTTTCTGCTTTGCCTCGGGGTCGTTGGTTTTGGAAATCTTCTGCCGCAGATGGCGGAGTTGGGCGTCCTCCCATTTCTCGCGTACGTCCGGATCGCCGTTGGAAATCTTATAGGCCTTCGCCAGAATGTCTTCTGCCTGCTGGTAGCGTTCGTCGCCGATGTAAACCTGGGCAAGCTCGAAATAGCTGGTCAGGTCCTGCGGCTCGCGTTGGATCTTGTGCTGGAGCTTCCCTTCGAGCGTCAACTCCTCCTGTTGCTGCGCCCTGACGCGGAGCTTTCGGGTGGCATCGTCGTCGTCGAACTCGCCGTGGGATCGGGCCTTCTGCACCGTGAGCACGGCGATCGCCCGCTTGGCCTCGTCGTCCTCCGGCATGGCCTCCTCGACGCGATGCCAACAGGCGATGGCCTGATCGAGGAAGCCCCGTTCACTCAGCGCAATCGCATAGAGGCGGTTGGTGACTGGATCCTTCGGGTTGGCCATCAGGGCACACTTCAGGTAGAACAACTCGCAATCGCGGTCGCCCAACTTGGCGGCGGCCGTGGCCATGCCCGTCAATGCCGAGGTGTCCCACGGATTGACGGTCAGCACCTTCAGACCGTGCTTGATGGCCTCGTCCCACTCTTCCTGGGCAAGGGCCTTTTTCAGGGCACTGCGAGCCCCTCGCTCCTTGAACTGGGCCAGGGGCGCGCCCTTCTTGTTGTTGTTGTACTTCTTTTGCAGGTTTTCGACATACGCCCGAACGTAGTTGATGTTGCCAGATTCGCCGATCACGCACTGCGTGAACAGCTCGGAGGCGTAGTCGAAATCGTTGCCGGCGGCCACCTTCTTGCTGGCGTGTTCGAAGACTTTCTCCAGCCGTTTGCGTTTGGCTGGCGAAAGGGGTTCTCGGCCGGGCTTTTTACCTTCTGGATGTTCTGCGGATGCCATGATTTTCATTCTAAACAGCGCAATTGCCAAACACAACCAGTCACTTCTGCTCCCGCAAGGTCGCCCAACTGGCATAACCCAGGCCCAAAGCGCAGAGCAAGAAACCGATGTCCATGATCAGGACGGCCCGGCGGAACGGGAATCCGATCGCCAGATCGAACCCAAACACCAACAACAGCAACACGGCGACGACGGCTCCGGCCAGACACAAGGCTTTAGGCATTGAAAATCTCCCCGCGGATAGTCCTGCTTCCAGTTTACCAGTATAATAATTGATGCCCCCCGGGTCCACCACTATCCCAGGAGATTTATCCGTGTCAACCATTGTCGAGCCCTCCGTGGGCAGGTCAGCCGATTGGGGGCTGTTTCGCCGCCAAATGCCGATTGCCCGGGATTGGGCCTACTTCGACCATGCCGCCGTGGCCCCACTGAGCGGGCCGGCCCAGGAGGCCCTGACGCGTTGGGCCCGGGACGCCACCGATAACGGTTCGGCCTACTACCCCGCCTGGACCCGCCAGATCGAGCGTCTGCGGACCCTGGTGGCCGACATGATCGGGGCCGTGCCGGAGGAAATCGCCCTGGTCGGCAACACCACGGCCGGCATCAACCTAGTGGCCGAAGGGTTCCCATGGGCGCCGGGCGACAACGTGGTGACCCGGGCCGACGAGTTCCCCACGAACCAGTACCCCTGGCTGCACCTGGCCGGTCGGGGCGTGGAAACCCGCCGCCTGCCCACCGACGATGGCCGGTTCGACCTGGACCGGCTGGCCGAGGCCATCGACGACCGCACCCGCATCGTGACCGTCAGTTGGGTGGCCTATGCCAGCGGCTGGCGGCACGATCTGGACCGGCTGGCCGAGATCGTCCACCGCCGCGGGGCCTTGCTGTTGGTGGACGCGATCCAGGGGCTGGGGGTCTTTCCGCTGGATGTCCGCCAGACGCCCATCGACTTTCTGGCCGCCGACGGACACAAGTGGCTGCTGGGGCCGGAAGGGGCCGGCATCTTCTTCACCCGCCGCGAACACCTCAGTCTGCTTCGCCCGGTCGGCGTGGGCTGGAACAGCGTCTGCAACGAGCACGACTTCAGCCGCATCGAGTTGGTGTTCAAGGACACCGCCGCGCGATACGAAGGCGGGTCGCAGAACGTGGCCGGGTTGCTGGCCCTCGGCGCGAGCCTGGAACTGCTCGCCCGCTTCGGCGCGCAGGCCATTTCGCAACGGGTGCTGGAGATCACCGACTTGGCCTGCGGGCGGCTGGAAAAGATCGGCGCTGCGATCCTCAGCGACCGCCGGCCGGGGAACAAAAGTGGAATCGTCAGTTTTGAGATGCCCGGCCGAGACCCGCAGGCCCTGCGAAAAAAGTGTTTCGACGCGCATGTGCTGCTGAGTTGCCGGGCAGGCCGGTTGCGAATCAGCCCGCACGCCTATAACGACGCCTCGGACGTGGAGCGGCTGATCGAGGCGTTGCGAAATGGGCGGAACGCTTGACAATGCCTCGGCGCGGCTGCAAAATAGCGGTTGTCCCGCCGGCACGAGTTTGCCGCAATCCCCCCCTATGGTTTAGGAGATCGCCATGAAATTCGCCTTCGCTCTGCCGTTCGCTTGCATTCTCACCGCAACCTGCCTGCTCTCGGCGCGAGCCGCCGAGGAGAACAAGGACTATATGAAGGCATCGCCCGAGGCCATCGCCAAGTGGCAGCAGATGCGGTTCGGCATGTTTATCCACTGGGGACCGGTCAGCCTCAAGGGCACCGAGATCGGCTGGTCGCGCGGCGCCCAGATTCCGATCGAGGAGTACGACAATCTCTACAAGCAGTTCAACCCAATCAAGTTTAATGCCGACCAATGGGTAAAGATCGCCAAGGACGCCGGCATGAAATACATCGTGCTGACGACGAAGCATCACGACGGCTTCTGCCTGTTCGACACCAAGCAGACCGACTACAACATCATGAATTCACCCTTTGGCCGAGACGTGGTCAAGGAACTGGCGGCGGCGTGTAAGAAGCAGGGGCTTGCTTTCGGGACGTACTATTCGGTGTGTGACTGGCACCACCCCGATTTCCCCCGCGGCAGCCCCGGCGGCAAGTCGCGGAAGCCGAATCCCAACCTCGATCGCTACGAGCAGTACTTGCGCAAGCAGGTCGAGGAGTTGATTCGCAACTACGGGCCGCTGGTGACTCTATGGTTCGACGTGCCCCAGGAGTTCAACGCCGAGCGCGGCATGGGCGTCGTCAAGTGGGTTCGGTCGCTCCAGCCGGACATCGTGATCAACAATCGCACCGGCTGTGCCGGCGACTACGACACACCCGAACAGAAAATCGGCATAATGCAGACCGGCCGGCCGTGGGAAACCTGCATGACCATTTGCCGGCAATGGGCGTGGAAGCCGAACGACAACATGAAATCGCTGAAGGAATGTCTGCAAACGCTGATCAAGACGGCCGGCGGCGACGGCAACTTGCTCTTCAATGTCGGCCCCATGCCCGACGGCCAGATCGAGGCCCGGCAGGTGCAACGGCTCAAGGAAATGGGCGAGTGGCTGCAAAAATACGGCGAGAGCGTGTACGGCACCCGGGGCGGGCCGTTCCCGCGAGCCGATTGGGGCGGGGCCACCTACAAGGGCGACACCATCTACCTGCATATCCTCGATCCGAACCTCGAGACCCTCAAGTTGCCGCCCATTGCCAAGAAGATCGTCGGCAGCAGCGTGCTGACCGGCGGCACGGCCACCGTGAAACAAACCGCCCAGTCGATCGAGATTTCCGTGCCCAAGGCCGACCGGCAACAGATCGACACGATCGTGGTGCTGAAACTGGACGGCCCGGCAGCGGAAGCCATGAAGTAGCCGTTTGCGGCTTCGCCGGCAGTTATGTTATGTACTCGTCACGCTCCGCGTGACGTGGCTGCCTCACGCGGAGCGTGAGGAGTACTTTGCAACCTGCCTCACGCGGAGCGTGAGGAGTACTTTGCTACTCCAGCCCCGACTGCTGCGAAAACAGCACGCGGCGCGCGCTGCGGCGGATGCGGACCGGCATGACGAACGCCCGGCTGGAGCCCCATGGCTCGTGCGGATTGCGGAAATGGCGGGAAATCAGGCGGCTTTCGTCGCGGGCGTCGCGACACTCTCGGGCGGGTACAACCAACCAATCGATCTGGATCGTTTCGAGCAACGGGTCGAGCGACTTTACTCCGCGCGTCCTCATCGGAGACCTCCTTGATGCTGCGTTGCCTCTTGGCGTCGGGCCCTGTGAAGAAGGGCCTGAGAGAAGATGTAGCAGCTTGCGTGCCGATGAGAGGTCGGTTGATACAAGTGACTTTGCAGTAACGACTTAGAAGGCAAGGCCGCTACCGAGCCTCGGTGCCGGGGAAGAAAAACGTCATCAAACAGGCCGCAGGACGTTCCCTTCCTGCAACACCGCGGCCAATCATCCTTATGGTTTGTCCGGTTTACCACAAGTAGCTCTGCCCCCTTCTTGCCCAGGGAAGTCTTTGTCGACGGGGGCGGCAACCACCGGCGACGCCGGTCGCTCCGGCACGCGCCACACGGCATTGGCGCTCGGCGAACCGCCGGTGGCCAGCAGCTTGCCGTCGGGCGAAAAGGCTATCGCATCCACGCGGCCCGTTGCTGCCAGTTCGCCGAACACCTTGCCATCCCTAGCGTTGCGGAACTGAACGCAATTGCCGCTGGCGGTGGCAAGCACTTCGCCCTTAGGCGAATATGCCAGCAGGAATTGCGAAGGGCGATCGGTTACTTCCGCTTCGTACATCGGCTTGCCGCCGGCAAGTTCCAGCAGCACCAGTTTGTCATCGCCAAGACCGCATGCCAGCAGCCGGCCATCGGGCGAAAAGGCCACCTGGCGCACCCAACTGCTCGGGGGAGGAAACTTGCCCTCGGCAACCTGTTTTACTCGGGCAGTTTGTTCGATTTGGCCATCGGCGGCGCGGACCAAAACGGCCTGTCCGTCCCCGGTGCCCACGGCAACGATGCGCGAGTCGGGCGACCAGACCAGACTCATAGGCGACTTGATCTCCGCTTGGGCCTTGATTGTCTTCGCTGCCACGTCCCAAAAGACGACGCCATTGACGGTTATGCCAGTTCCCTTAATAGGGTCGAGCATATGATTGTAGCCGAAGGTGGCCAGGCACGTCGAGTCCGGCGAAATGGCGACGTGGTCGAATCGCCCGCGTTTCACCACATCCACATCTGCCGCTTTCTCCACGTCGTAGAGCAGCAGTGGGGTGAAACCGGCGGTCACCGCGACAACCCCGCCGCTGGACGCCACATCACCGCCCAACATGTTTCCTTTCATGGCTGGGAAAACGCTGCGGATGGGCTTTCCGGTGTTCGCGTCCCAGAACCGGCAGGCGGCGTCACGGCTCAGTGTGGCCACCTCTGCGCCGTCGGCTGCGAAGCGTACCGTTGTGACGGCTACGAGTGGCCCCGGATCCACGCCTGCGGGCTTGCCGGTGGCCGTATCAACCACCAAGGTAGCCAGTTCACCGAAGGCAGCCAGCTTGCCATCTGCCGAAAGGATGGCCATGAACGTGCTCATGCGAACCGACTGACTGCTGATAGGCTTCAAGCTGCCTTCAGAAACCTCAAAGCGGCTGAGGAGCCAAACCACGTCCCAAGGGTCCGTGGCGAGGCAGGTCAGGATTTTGCCGTCGTCGGATAATGCCACGCGGTTCGATCCCCGCTCGCCGCGGCGTGGAGTGTACGCTGCCTTAAGTCGCAAGCCCGAACGAACGTCCCATACGCGGAGAGGATCGCCATCGGTGGCCAAGGCGGTCCCGTCGGCCGACAGGTGGAGGCCGCAGAAAATCTCGTTTTTGAAGGTCATGGTTTCCAACCGCTTCTTCGCAACAAGGTCCCAGATTTCCAGCAGTTTGAGTATGGGGAGGTTCTTCGTTTTCGTCCCGGCTCCGGGAGCGGCGGCAGCTGGATACATCCCTGATGTTCTTGGAATACAACCGCCGGCGAAGAACATTTTCTTGCCGTCCCGCGTAAAGGCAAGTTGACCACTCCGGGCCGGGAAGTAGTCTTCGCTGGGCGCCGTCATCTTGAGTGTTTCACACTTGCCGCTTTCCAGATTCCAAAAGACGAACGCATCGTCCTTCGGATCGATCCAAGCCACCGTGTCGCTGCCCGGAACAAAGAACGCTCGGGGGGAATATTTAAACTTGGTCGGCGAGGTCTTGATAAGCTCGCCTTTGTCCACGTCCCAAATCCGGAGGTTGATTCCCTCGTTAGCATGCCGATCGACTAGCCGCTTGCCGTCATTGGCGCCGCCGGCAGACATTTGATCGGGCACATGCGGTGCGAATGAGAACTGTCGCAGCAGTTTGCCGGTGGCCGTCTCCCACACGTAGGCAGAGTTTTCATCCTTGGTCAGCACGGCCTTGCCGTCGGAAATGATGGCCAAGGGCTCGCCCAGCAACGATTGGCCGCCGAGCTTGGCCACCAACGCGCTTTGGGCCAACGGCTTCTCTTGCACCCCTCCGTTCACGTTCGACTGCTGCTTTTCGGCCGGTTTGTCGTCGGCGAGCACGTTGTCGCAACTCGGACCCAGCAGTGTACAGAGCGCTGTTGCCACCAGCGAGCATCGCCATGAACGGTTCAGCACTCTCACCGTCGTTTCTCCTTTCCAGGGGACTACCGGAGCCTGGTTGCCCTCATTTTAGTGGGTGAGCGCCGCATGTCAATAATCGTTCCTTTTCAGCAACCGTCTCTCTTGCGGCGGCCAACGTGTTTGGCCCGGTTTTCGGTGGTCTCGTCTTCCCGTCCCATGAATCTTCGTGCCCAAGCCATGCTGCTCCGCACGCGCGTTGTCGGCAGGGCTGGGACAGACGCCGCGGCTGCGCGGCAAGAAGCGGTGGTTTGATGGAACGTCCGAAAAAAGGGATGACTTGATGGGACGCCGGTTCGACGCTCGAGCAGTTAGTCGGCGGCGTGCAGCGCGGCCAGCGGAGTCAGCGGCAGGGCGGTGAGAAGTGTGAAGACGTGTTTTATGGTACTGTCGTGCTTTCGGTTGATTGAATCGTGACCGGGCCGAGCAGGCCGGACTCTTGCGGCTGAGCGCCCGGTTTGAGGCGGATGTTGGTTTGGGTGCGCTCGTGCTTCGGATCGCCAACAAGTTGGTTCCACCAACCGTTCACGACATCCACTTCGAGCACGTTGCCGGAGGGTCTCGCGGCGTCACTGATGTCGAGACGGAACGGCGGCGTCCAGACCACGCCCAGGTTCTTGCCGTTCAGGCGCACCTCGGCCAGCATCGAAAGGTTGCCCAGGTCGAGATAAAGACGGCGACTGAGGGCCGCCGGCGGCAGAGTGAAGGTTTTCCGATACGTGGCCGTGCCGCTGAAGTAGCGCACTTCGGGCCGGGTCGTCCAATCCACCAGTTTTTCAAATGTCATTTTTTGTTTTCCGAACGTCACGTCCCACGGGCCGGTGACTTCGGCGACCGGCGTGAGCGATAACGAATTGCGGCCCACGCCGTTCGTGGTTGCCGGTCGGCGGAAAAGGACGAACATCGAACCGTACGCCGGCAACTCCAGCGGGACGACCGTGCGGCCGTCTTTTTGCGTGAACGCAGCAGCGTCGCGCCGCTCGCCCGTGACCGCGTCCCAGAGTTCGGGCTGCTTGCCGGTCACACGAAAACTGATTTCGTGGCGGGCGGGCTGGGCTTTTTGGTTGCAAACGAAATAGATGTCTGTGCCGCCGGCGCGCCGGTGGATCCAGTCGGCGATGCCTTCAACGTCGGGCGCAACGCCGATCGCGTCCCGGGCGGCTCGCGGCGCGATCTTGCCGTTGTCCCAGAGTTCGCCGGCAATGCGTTTTAGCTCGACATCGTCTTGTCGGCCGATGGTGCTTTCGGGTTTCGGACCGACGATCGTGGCTCCGGCGATGGCGAGGTCGCGGAGTTTGCGGGCGACATCCAAAGACATCACTTTCAGGTTCGGCAGCACGAGCACCCGGTAGCTCATTCCACTGGGCAAGGTGACGCGGCCATCCTTGACGCTCGCTTGGAGCAATACTTCTTCGTTGACCACGTCGTAGTCGTATTGCGGCAGGACCTTGGCAGGATCGTCTTTCTTCAACCGCGCGATGTTGGGGACGTGGTTGCCGTAGTAGTAGAGGACGTCGCCCACGAACCGGCCTTGCTGGAGCAGGAACTGGCAGCGATTGAGGTAGCTGACGAAGGCGTGGACCTGGTTCGCCCAGGTGATCTGCGGGTTGAAGTGCGTGCCGGCGAAGTATTCCTGGCCGGGTAGGCCCATCTCTTTCGGCGAACAGGTGAACGCGTGCCAGAACACGAGGTTCAACCCGGCGCACGCTTCATGATCGAAGCTCGGTTTTTGCGACGACCACAAGACGTCGTTCCATTGCGGCCCGATCGAGGTGAAGCCTTCGGCGCAGACGACCGTCTTTCCGTAGATGTGCGCAGCGCTCGACGCTTGCTTGACGAAGAACCGCGCCTCGTCAGTCGGCCGGTGCGGCGATGGGACCCAGAACTCGCTCATCGGCCATTCGCTGCGGCCGTAGCATTTCAAGCCGTCCAGCGGCGCGGTGTGCGGCCCGGCGGATTCGGGCTGGATGCCCATGCCGTGTTCGCGCGCCAATGCGGCCATCGTGCCATAATGGTTGTCGGCGACGCAGTCGGCGATCGTGCGGCGGAAATCGTTGAGGAACCGATTGCTCGCGTCGCGGCTTTCCACGATCCGGCCCGCGATGACCGGAAGCCACGGGCGGATGTCGTAGCCGCGGCGTTTCTGGAATTCTTGGGGGAAGGTCGCGGTCCAGTTCACGCCGCCGAGTTCCCAACTGTCGGTCTGCACCATCTTCCAGACCTTGCCGCACAACGGCCCGGCGCCGGCGATGATCGGGTCGACGACTTCATGCCAGTACCAGCGCAACGCGCCGGCGTCGAGGTAATCGAGCACCAATCCCTGCCATGCGCCACTGGCCGTCGAAACGCGCGCACCGTTGTTGGTGTAACCGAACCGCAGGATCACCCACTCGCCGTCGGGCACGGTCCAGCGGAGCGTGCCGTCTTTGTCCAGTGTGTCGGTCACGTCGAGCACGTCTTTGGCGAGCACGTCCTCTTCGCCGGGCGTGGCGGGATTGTCTTCGAGCAGCGGCGAACAATCCGTCGCGCTGCCGCCGAGTTCGTGATAGGCGGATTTCTGCTCGAGTTGCCGGATCGGCCGGGTGCGGGCACTGGCGGTCAACGGGCCTGACGCGCCGGGTTTGAGCCGGTAGGCCAGCACGAAACTGTCGCGGTAAAAGCCCGCCTTCGGTTTCGGCAGGACAACGACGAGTTTCTTCGGGCCTTGCACGGGCAACTGCGACCACGCAATAATCTTGGCCGCTTTGTCTGGCGTAACCATCGGCCCGCCGAGGTTCCAACCGCTTTGGAGGTTCAGCCCGATTTCCAACCCGAGCCGGTCCGCTTCGCGCAGCGTGTGCTTGAACAATTCCCGCCACGCCGGCGAACCGAACAACGGCCCCGCCGGCACCGCGTCGTGCCCGCGATGTGTCGCCCCGCCCGCATCGAACACGAGCCCGCCGCCCATGCCGATGCGTTTCATCCATTCGAGGTCTTTCGTAATCGCTTCCTTGGTGACGTTGCCGTTGAGCCACCACCAATAAGCGCGCAGCCGGGCTTGTGTCGGCGGATTGGCGAATTGTTGCTCCAACTCCTCCGCCCGCAACGCCGCGCCGGAAGACGTTGCTTCTGCCGCCGATGCCGGGGGAGCATGCAGCGCCACCAGCAGCAGGGCGGCGATGAAGGCTACGAGAGTGTGTCGCGTTGTTCTGTCTATCGGGAGGATTCTCTTTCGCATCAGGTGGGTGACTGTTGGCAGCCGGCCGAGTCATCAGTTCCCTATTGTAATGACGCCGAACGCCGTGTCAAGATCGGGTCCTATTCCGCGAGCCGGTTGCGCTGTGCGGAAGTGTTTGATACAGTAGCGAGTTGCGACGAGCCCTAAAACGTCTTTCCCGCAATCCAGCGCGTATTTCGCGTAATCTGATACCCACCCCCCAACCAAATCGCGATTTTTCGACCATCTTGGGATTGGACGGCTTGCGACGGTGGCGAGGCCATGGACGGAACGACTGCCCGGTCCATGTCCTCTGGGACACCCTCTTGTTGACGATCCTCTTGCGGCACAATACCTTCGAACAATGATCCGGCACCCGATGGGACCCATTCAGAAGGCCCTGCGACAACTACAAGTCGCCTGAGCGACCGATAGGCGGGCACCGCACGGCCCCGTCGGGTTCGAGCTATGCGCCGAGCGCACCCAATCTCATCTCGAAATCGTGTTTCGCACTCAATCTGAGGGTTTTTCAGTCCAAGGGCCGCTTCAGAGCGATTCACTTCAGTCGCTACGGCCCACCTCGCCGCTTACAACGCAACCGGATCCGCATTGGAAGGCGGGGTGAGTTTGCCTCGTATTTCACAAGCAGTTCTCTTTCGTTTGGCAAGAGCGACGGGGAATGGATGGCCTTTGGGCGGTAGACAACGCCCGAACTAACTCTGCAAAGGGGCAGGCGGCCACCAGGATGGCCGTCTGGACCAGCTTGTTGACGGGAAAATCAGCGGGCATGCTGGAATTCCACCCATCTCTTGGTTAACATGGGGGGATTACCTCTTGGAGCATATCCGAGCGGCGTCCAAATGGGAAAATCACTAAGTTTGTGAACGAGCAGTCCGCATGATGAATCCACCAAGGCGACTTGAAAACCGCGTCGCGATCGTCACGGGCGGCGCGAGTGGAATCGGGCATGCCATCGTCCTACACTTTCTCCAGGAAGGCGCCCGCGTCGTTCTTGCCGATATGAACTGTCAGACCGGCATGGCTGTCCTCCAGGCCATTGAACTCAAGGGAAACGGCGATCCCATCCGTTTCTTCGAATGTGATGTCTCTCAGGAGGCCGATGTGGCGAGGCTCGTGCAATTTGCCGTGCAGGAGTTCGGCCGGCTGGACTGCATGGTCAACAACGCGGGAACCGGTGGAGCGACCAACCCGTTGGTCAAGACCTCCGTGGAAGACTGGGATCGGACCCAGGCCATTCTGCTGCGCGGCGTGTTCCTGGGCATCAAGCATGCCGCCAAGGTCATGATCCGCCAGGGCGAAGGCGGCGCGATTGTCAACATGGCGTCGATCGCCGGGCTGACCGGCGGTGCAGGCGGCGCCGCCTATTCGACGGCTAAGGCCGGCGTCATCAACCTCACCCGCTGCGCCGCGATCCAATTGGGGCAATACCGAATCCGCTGCAACTCGGTCTCTCCAGGTACGATCCTAACGCCTTTGTTGCTCCGCGGCGCCGATCCGGAAACGATGCGCGAGGCGGCCTGTGCATTTCAGCCTTGGCCCGAGCCGGGGTTGCCCGAACACGTCGCACCCGTTGTGGCCTTCCTGGCCAGCGACGCAGCGGAGTTCATGACGGGCGAGAATGTGCTCGTCGATGGCGGTGTTGCGGCCGGTGCGCCGTTTCTCTATAGCGGACAACATCCGCTGGGCAACGCGATCGCCGAGCGCATGAAGGCGACCGGCGTGCAGTCGTTCGACGCGGGATCAACCCAAGTTCAACCTCAGTCGGACCTCGCGAGTCCCGTGGCGGACATCCCGCCCAAGACTGTCCTGATTACAGGCGTCGGCCGCGGGCTGGGGCGAGCGATGACCGACAAACTGGTCCAGCTTGGGCACACGGTCATCGGATGCACCCGCTCGCAGGCCGTGGTGGACGAACTGCGGGCCCGCTATGGGCCGCCCCATCGTTTCGACTCGGTCGACGTGGCCGACGACGGTCGAGTCCGCGCCTGGGCTGAAAGTGTGGTGGCCGAGCGGCCGGCCCCTGATCTTCTCATGAATAACGCGGCGGCCACCAACCGCAACCTTCAGATCTGGCGGTTATCGCCCGAAGAGTTCGCCCAGGTGATCAACGTGAATTTGCTGGGAACGGTCAACGTGTTGCGAAACTTCCTTCCCGCCATGTTGCGACGCAAGAGCGGCATCGTGGTGAATTTCAGCTCGGGTTGGGGGCGGGAAGCTGCGCCCAATGTCGGGCCGTATTGCGCCTCGAAGTGGGCCATTGAGGGGCTCACCCAGGTTTTGGCCAAGGAGTTGCCGCCCGGCATGGCCGCCGTCTCCTTGCATCCGGGAATCGTCAATACCGACTCTCTGAAGAAAGCCTTCGGCGCGCGTGCCGAGGAGTATCCCTCGCCGGCCGAGTGGGCCGAAGTGGCCGCGCCCTATTTGCTGCGCATCCGGCCTCAGGATAACGGCCGGGCATTGTCGGTGCCCGGAATGACCACCTATCGTGGCCCGCGGTCGTCGCGCGTTGCCGTCGATTAAGTCTCGACTTATTCGTAGGCAATCGCGTCCAGGAGTTTCGTGCGGGCGGCACGCCGGCCGGGTCCCCAAGCAGCCAGCAGCGCGGTCGCCAGGCACCCGCCGATGTTGGCCAAGAACAGCCAGGAGTGGAACTGTAGCGGCACGTCGCGGCCCAGCAGCGACCAGTTGCAGAAATGGATGACCAGGGCGGTGACCACGCCCGCCGCCGTGCCCAGCGCCGCGCCGACGACGCCGATCATGAGCCCCTCGGTCAGAACGAATCGCCGCACTTGGCGCCGCGTCATGCCGATGATTCTCAGCAACCCGATCTGCCGGGTCATCTCGAGCACGCTCATCGCCATCGTATTGCCTACTCCAAACCCGCCCACGACGAACCCGAGAGCCAACAGGCTCAACAGCGACGTGACGATGCCGTCGATCAGACCGTCGAAATACCGCCGCAAGTCGGCGAATGACTGCAATGCCAGACCGTGTTGCTCCGCGAGAGCGCGGAGGTTGGACTCGGTCGCGGGCGGGTAGCCGTCGCGGCACGTGACCAAATAAATGTCCACGGGGCCGACGTCGAACAAACGCTCGGCCTCGGTGGAATCCAGAAAGACCACCAGGCCGCCGAGGGTGTAGTCGTTGACGGTCGCGGCGATCGGCCGTTGGAACACACGGCCCTGCACTTCCAGACGCAGCATGTCGCCGCGGCCGAGGTGAAGCCGTTGGGCCAGAACCGAACTGATCGCCATCTGCCCTTCCGCCAACTCCCGGCGCAGCGACGCTGCGCGAAAGTCGCTCAGGTTCCAGGGCAGCGTCGGCTCGCTGGCAAAACTGCGCGCCACGCACAGCACGGGTTCCCCGGACGCCCGCGCCGCGCGGAATCGCAGGGTTGCCACGCGCGCCACGCCGTCGACCTGGCGAATCTGCTCAACAACCTGCTTCTCCGGCATCGGGGCATCGGCCGGCGAGGACGCGTTGAGCGATTGCAGGAAGAAGTCGCCGGACATGCTGCGGCGATACCACTGCCGCACGTCGTTGACGTTGTTGAGGATCGCGTGTCCCAGGCCCAATCCGTTGCTGATGGCCACCACCAACACGCCCACGGTCAGGCCGGTTCGGGTGCTGCGTTGCTGCAATTGGCGTGCCGCGAGGAAGCCTTCGGTCCTCAGCGCGGAGGGCGTCAAGCGGGTCAAGCCGCCCACCATGGGGCGCAGCGCTGCGGGAATCAGCAGGATGAACGCCACGAGCATGGCCAAACCCGCCGGAATCGCCCAACTGGCCGGCAGCCACTCGAACGAGACCGCCGCCAGGCATCCCACCGCCGCGGACCAAATGGCCGCGCACAGCAGCGTCGTGCGAATGGGATACTGGTCCAATCCGATCGGCTCGATCCCCGTGATTCCGGCCAGCGGCGAGAGGCGCCGGGATTGGCGGGCAACCATCCAAGCGGCCAGCAGCGACACGGCCGGCCCCACGCATGCCCCGAACAGGATCGCTGTCGGGCTGGGCCAGGTCGTCGGCAGATCGGCGCCGAGGAGTTGCTGCATGGCGCGTCCCAGCACGGCGGCCACGAGCACCCCCGCCGGAATGCCGAGCGCCGCGCCGATACACCCGAACCACAGCCCTTCCGCGGTCACCAGCCAGTGAATCTGCCGCGAGGTTGCGCCGATTGCCCGCATCACGGAGAACTGCCAGCGACGTTCGCTAAAATTCATCCGCAACGTGTTTAGAATGATGAAGGCGGCCATCGCCAACGCCAACGCGCCGGCAAATTGCAGGGCCAATTCGCTCGACCGCAGGATCTCGTCGGCCAGCCGAAGCTGCGAAGCAGGCTCTTGCACGACGAGGCGGTCGGGAAGCCTTGCGGCGATCTCCGCCTTCAGCGACTCGCGCCGCTCCGCCTCGTCGACAAAGACGCGCACGCGATCCACCTGTCCGCCTGCGCCAAACCACCGATGCGCCGTCTTCAAGGAGACGACCAGCGTCGCGCTGTTACCGAGGGTGCGCAGCGAACTGGACGATACGGCGCCCACCACGGTCGTGGTCGCCGTGCCTAGCCGCGTCAGCACGACGAGCCGACCCGGCATCTCGAGGCGCAGGCTCTGCGCCAAGCTGGCGTCGATCAGCGACTGTCCGGCTTCCGCGGGCAAATGCCCCGCCGTCAGTTCCAGCCTGGACCAGGCTTCGGGGGCATCGGCGTCCAAGCCGAGGACAAGCGTTTTCCATCGTTTGCCGGCTGCCCGCACGCTGGTCGCGCGGAACATCATCGGCATGGTGGCGCGGACCCCCTGCAACGCCTCCAAGGGCGGCACGTCGGCCAACGGAAACCGGCCGCCTTCGGCGGCAACGATGTCCAGAGCCGGGGGGCCGGCCAGGGCGTCCGACAGCGCCGCGTAGGACTGCCGGACCATCGATTGCGCCAGCGAAGTGCCCAACACGGCGGCCACGGCGAACGCCACGCTCAGCAGCGTCAGCACGGCCCGGCCGGGACGCGCCCGCCACTCGCGCCAAATGAGAAACTGCAATCTCATGAACGATCCGCCTCGGGCGTCAACGCGCGCGCCGGTTGTGGCGACGGCTCGTCCGCCGCGCGCTGAAGACGTCCGTCGCGGACGCTGAGACACCGATCCGCATCGGCCGCGACCTCCGGATCGTGCGTGATGACGACAATGGTTTGGCCCCGGTCGGCACATGCGCGGAGTTCGGCGAGGATGCGTTTTCCGGTGGCGCGATCGAGCGAGCCGGTCGGCTCATCGGCCAGAATCACGGCGGGATTGATCACCAGGGCTCGAGCGATCGCCACCCGCTGCTGTTCGCCTCCCGACATCATGCTGGGCAGATGGGCCGCCCGCTCCGCCACCATGGCTAGCTCCAGGGCCTCCTCGGCCCTCGCCAGCGCCGCTGCGCGCGGCGCCCCGTCGATCAACAACGGCAACGCCACGTTCTCGACGGCGGTCAGAGTCGGCAGGAGATTGATTTTTTGGAACACGAAGCCGATCCGGCGCCGACGGATCAGGCTGCGTTGTTCGTCGTTGAGCGAACCGAAGGCCGCACCCTCCAATAACACTTCTCCCGACGTGGGAGGCTCAACGCCGCCCAACAAGTGCAGCAACGTGCTCTTGCCGGAGCCGGAAGGCCCCATGATCGCCAACAACTCGCCGCGCCGCAACTGGAGATCGACCTCCCACAGCGCCGTCACCTGTGTGGCGCCCTCCCCAAACACTTTGCAAAGCCGCCGGGCTTCCAAAACACGGATCGGGCATCGCTCACACGTCGTTTTTCTGGTCGAGAGCGGCATTGCAGGCCGAGGGGATTTCTTTCAGCAGCACGGGGGAATTCCCGCATTGTACGCCTACAGCCGATGCGTGACAATCAGCCCGGCCGTCGAGCAGTTCCCAAGGCGCCGCAGACTCGGTCGGCGCAGACGCAATCGAGGCAAACACTAGCAGTTGGGCAAGATCGGTGGCCCCTTAGAACCCGTCCAAGAACAACTCCGCAATTTCGTCGTAGAACAGATTTCAATCCGCTCAAACGGAATGAATTCCAAAGCTCAGCTTCGACGGCGACGCCAAGCGTAGCAGAGCAGGCCCATCAGGCCGGCTGCCAGCAGGACCAGCGTGCTCGGCTCGGGCACCACGGTGAAGCCCGCCGCGGCCCTGTAAAGATTTTTGTGTCACCTCTAAGTGGCACGGCCATCTTGGCCGTGTTTTTCCACGGGCTGGAAGCCCGTGCCACAAAATTCCTTACACTCTCCCCGCCGCAGTCAACATCTGGTTCGCCTGGGCGTCCAAATGTCTCAGCACTGCCAGAAAATGGGCAAAATGGTGGCGACCCGGCAATTTTTGGACGCAGCTTCGACTGGAATTCGCCAGGAAAAATTGGAGGCGCCGGCGCGACCTGTGCTATAATGCCGCCCAGTTCGCGTCACAACCAAAAAACATGGAGGCGTCAGATGGCGGTAACACGGATTCCCATTCCAGCCTGGGCAAAGACTCAGAAGGCTGACGACCGGCTTGGACTGAGCCTGTCCGAGATCGACCTCATCGTTCGCACCGTAAATTGCCTGGAAGACGAGGGCATTTTCACCGTGCAGGATCTCCTGAACTGTACGCCAGAGCGATTGCTCGAAATCCCGAACCTCGGTGAAAAGACCCTTGAAACGATCTACGCGGCTCTGGCGAAGATCGGCCTCCACCGGAAGCAGCCCGTGGCAGCAGAGAACGGGCCGCCGGCACGGGACTTTGCGTTGCTGCGCGAGTAAGGGGCGACTTTACCCCTCAACCGTCGGAAATGGCAAGAATCGCCGAAAGCACTCTTTTTGGGGGGGGTGATTCGGCTTCGCCCTCAAAGTAAGCTTGACTCCCTCTTCAAGCGTGTGCTATAAGAAGCCGCCTGTCGGTGGTTTGAAGAGCAGCGCCTCATGGAGGGGGTTATGCAGGTTGTCATTTTGTGCGGGGGCCAGGGCACGCGCATCCGCGATGTCGCCGACGACATCCCCAAGCCGATGATCCCCATCGGCAATCGGCCCATTCTGTGGCATATCATGAATGGGTACGCTCAGCACGGCTTCACCGATTTCATCTTGTGTCTGGGATACAAGAGTTGGGTGATCAAGCGGTTCTTCCTGGATTATCATTTGGCTGGGGCCGATTTCTGCCTCAACCTGAGCGACCCCAGCCGGGTGCAGATTCATACTCCGGCGTCGCAGGAAAACTGGCGCGTTACGCTGGTGGAAACAGGGCTCGACGCCATGACCGGCTGCCGCATCAAACGCATCGAGAAGTACATCGAGGGCGACACGTTTCTTCTGACTTACGGAGACGGAGTGGCGAACGTCAACGTGCGTCAACTGGTCGAGTTCCATCGCAAGCACGAGCGGATCGGCACCGTGACGGCCGTACAAGTCCCGGGCCGCTTTGGCGAGATCGAACTGGAGGGCGCGCAAGTCGTCGAGTTCATGGAGAAGCCCCTGGTGGCGAAGGGGCGCATCAACGGCGGCTACTTCGTCTTTCATCGCCGCATTTTCGAGCGATTGCAGAACGATCCCGGCCAGATCTTCGAGAACGAGCCGCTGACGGGGCTTGCCGGGGACGGCCAATTGATGGCCTATCGGCACAACGGTTTTTGGCACTGCATGGACAGCAGCCGCGACTACAAATACCTCAACGACCTGTGGGCCGAGGGCAAGGCCCCCTGGAGCATCGCAAACGCGCCGCGCCTGCGAGCAGTGGCCTGACCGCGGGCCCGCTCGCTGCCGCGCCAAGGAAGGCGAAAGGCATTCAACATGAGTCAAACGGACTGCTTTTGGCGGGACCGCCGCGCGTTCGTCACCGGATGCACCGGATTGGTGGGAGCTTGGACCGTGCGGGCGCTTCTGGAGCGAGGTGCTCACGTGGTCGGCCTGATTCGCGATCGGGTCGCCGGCTCGGAACTCTCGCGCGGCGGATTCGAGCAGAGAATCGACGTGGTTTACGGCTGCATTGAGGACCAGACGCTGCTGGAACGAACGCTGGCCGAGTATGAGATCCAAACGGTGATTCACCTGGCGGCCCAGACAATCGTGGGCGTCGCCAACCGGAGTCCGTTGTCCACGTTTGAAGCCAATGTCAAGGGAACCTGGTGTCTGCTGGAGGCCGCCCGTCGCTGCGGCTATGATCCCCAGGTCATCGTGGCGTCGTCCGACAAGGCCTACGGCGAACAACGGCAACTTCCCTATACCGAGGATGCTCCGCTGCAAGGCCGTCATCCCTACGACGCCAGCAAATCGTGCGCGGACCTGATTGCCCAGGCCTACGCCGCCACCTATCGCCTGCCGGTATGCATCACTCGCTGCGGCAACTTCTTTGGCGGGGGCGACCTGAACTGGAACCGCATCGTGCCGGGCACGATCCGCGCGGTGCTGCGCGGGCAGCGGCCGGTAATTCGCTCCGACGGCGCCATGGTGCGCGATTATTTCTACGTGAAGGACGGGGCGGCGGCATACCTGCACCTGGCGGAATGCATGGCCCACAAGCCCGAGGTAGTCGGCCAGGCATTCAATTTCTCCAATGAGATCCAAGTGACGGTGTTGGAATTGGTGTCGCGAATTTTGCGGCACATGCGGTCGACGCTGCAACCCGACGTGCGCAACGAGGCTTCCAACGAGATCCGACACCAGTACCTGTCGGCGGCCAAGGCGCAGCGCATGCTCGGCTGGGGCCCGCGCTACGCCTTGGACGACGCCTTGCTGGAAACGATCGCTTGGTATGGCGATTACTTCGCTTCTTTGCCGGACGGCAAGGAAAGCGAAAGCGTCCGGAAACGATCGCGGGCTGCCTAAGCGGCCCGGTCATGCGGGCTCGGCACGGAATCGGAACACCATCCCAATAACCGACGACATTTCGCCCGATCTGCGCAAGTCCCGTAAGCATCTGAATTAGGTATCGTGTCGCCGGAATTGCCTGGAATTGCGTCCATGAGCCCTGCGCGGCAAGAAAGTGCAGTATGAAGCAGCGTGTAGCGGATTTTCTCACCGATAAGTTGTTCCAGGCCGGGGGAAAGAATGTGTTCCTGATTACCGGCGGAATGATTATGCACCTGACGGATGCCCTTCGACAGCACGGCCGGCAGACGTACACGTGTTGTCATCACGAGCAGGCGGCCGTGATGGCGGCAGAGGCGTACGGGCGTTTTACCGGCGAACTGGGCGTGGCTTACGTAACCGCCGGGCCGGCCGCACTCAACACCTTGACCGGCGTGGTGGGTGCACTGGTGGACACTTCGCCGTGTATTGTTGTGGCCGGGCAGTCCAAGGTTTCTCAAGCCAAGGAGACAGGGCCGCGCCAGTTTGCGCTTCAGGGATTCAACACGCTCCCCATCTTTCGTCAGGTGACGAAGTATGCCGTGATGCTGGACGATATCTCGCGGGTACGGTACGAGGTGGAGAAGGCAATTCATTTTGCCAAGACTCCGCGCGTGGGACCGGTATGGATCGAAGTTCCCATCGACATTCAAGGCGCGTGGTTCGATCCGGACCAATACGCGGGCTACACGCCGGCGAGTGCCGACCTCCCCGTGTTAAAGTGTCCTCCGCAACAGGTGCAACGGGTGGCCGATTGCATTCGTCAGAGCCGGCGCCCCTGTATTCTGGCCGGGGCCGGAGTGCGGCTCTCCGGTGCGACCGAGACCCTGCGCCAAACCGTGGAGCGGCTGGGCATTCCCTTGCTGACCTCTCGCCTCGCGATGGACCTGATTGAGTACGAGCATCCGTGCTATATCGGCCGTCCTGGAACGTACGGCGACCGGCCGGCCAATTTCACGATCCAGAATTGCGATCTGCTCCTGGTGATCGGCTGCCGTCTGGGTATCGGCCTGGTCGGATATGACTTCCAGGATTTTGCCCGCCATGCCAAGAAGATCATGGTGGACGTCGACGAGCGGGAGTTGTCCAAGCCTTCCGTAGTCCCGGAGATCTCCGTCCAGGCTGACGCACAGTGGTTCCTGGAACAACTCGAAAGGCAGTTGGGCGATTATCGGCACAACAACCTGCCGTGGGTCAAGCAGACCCGGAAGTGGAAGGCGGACTACCCGGTGGATCTGCCGGAATACTTAAACGAGAAAGACGGGATCAATTCATACCATTTCATCTCCGCGCTGTCCGAAAAGGCGTCGGCCGATGCGGTGTTTGTCCTCGACACGGGCTCCTGCTTCCACGTTTTCGCCCAAGCGTTCAAGGTGAAACGCGGCCAGCGCCACATCATTACGGGCGGCCTGTCGACGATGGGGTACTGGCCCGGGTCGGTGGGTGTGGCAACGGCAGCCGGGGGCAAGGAGGTCTTTTGCGTCACCGGCGACGGTTCGTTGCAGTTCAATCTGCAGGAGTTTCAGACGATGGTTCACAACCGGCTTCCCATCAAGACCATCGTCTTGAATAATCGCGGCTACCTGCTGATCCGGCTTACGCAGCAGAACTTCCAGGGGGGGCGCCTGATCGGGGCCGACAAGGACACCGGCGTCAGTTGTCCGGACTTGGAGAAGATCGCCTGGGCCTACGGAGTGAAGTTCCTCCGCATTATGCGGCTCGAGGAAATGGATGCGGGGATTGATGAACTGCTGGCCTATCCGGGGGCGATGATCTGTGAAGTCATGACGCCGCAGGACCAGCCCCTCATACCGCGAGTCAGTTCCCGGAAAAAGGAAGACGGCACGATGGAGTCGGCCCCGTATGACGACATGTTTCCGTTTCTTCCCCGCGACGAATACCGCAGGAACTGCGTTCACGACACCATTACTTGAAGAGCCATGCACCGGCACCATAGGGGAGTGACGCATGACGAGGTCTACGGTCGATAAATTGAGGGTGGCGATTCTGGGAAGCGGGAACATCGGCACCGACCTGCTGGTCAAGGTGTTGCGGTCGCCCCACCTGGATTGTACGCTGTTCGTCGGCCGCAACCTCTCTTCCTCGGGCATGACCAAGGCCAACAGCCTGGGGGTTCCCATCAGCGACAAGAGCATCGACGCCATCTTGCAAGCCCCCGATTGCTGCGAATTAGTCTTCGACGCCACGTCGGCAATCGACCACAAGCGGCACTGGCCGCTGCTGGAAGAACTGGGCAAGCTGGTCGTCGACCTGACGCCTGCCAAGGTGGGCACGATGTGCGTCCCGGCGGTCAACCTCGAACAGTGCCTCGATAGCCCTAACCTCAACATGATCAGTTGCGGCGGGCAAACGTCGATCCCCTTGGCCCACGTCATCGGCCAGACCCAGGGAGAAGTCGATTACATCGAGGTGGTATCCAGTATTGCCTCCCGCAGCGCCGGTCCGGCCACGCGCATCAATCTCGACGAATACATCGAGACCACGGAAATGGGCCTGAGGACATTCTCCGGCTGCGCGCGGACTAAAGTCATCTTGAATCTGAATCCGGCCCAACCCTGCATCGACATGCAAACGACGATTTCGGCGCAGGTCCGCCAGCCGGATCTGGAGCGGCTGGCGCCGGCAGTGGCGGCAATGGTGGTGAAAATCCAGCAATACGTGCCGGGATACCAGTTGTTGGTTCCACCCATGCTGGAAACCAACCGTATCGTGATGATGGTGAAAGTTCAGGGGCTGGGCGACTACCTGCCGCGCTACGCCGGCAACCTGGACATCATCAACTGCGCCGCCCTGGCTGCCGCGGAAGCGTTTGCCCGGCATCGCGTCTGCGCTTCGCCCACTTCCAAGAGGTCCTCCCATGCCTGACATCCGCATCAGCGACCCTACGCTGCGCGACGGCAACCATGCGGTGGCGCATCAACTGACTGCCGCCCAAATCGCCCGCTATGCCCAGGCGGCCGAAGCGGCGGGAGTGCCCATCGTCGAGGTCGGGCACGGCAACGGCATCGGCGCCTCGTCGCTGCAAGTCGGCTTGAGCCGCGAGGACGATCTGACCATGCTCCGGGCCGCCCGCGAAAAGCTCTCGCGTTCCGCCTTGGGCATCCACTGCATTCCCGGCTTCGCCACGATCAACAAGGATTTGCGGCCGGCGCTCGACGCGGGCGTGGACGTGGTGCGGGTGGCAAGCCATTGCACCGAGGCCGACATCACGCAAAGGCATATCGACTTCGTGCGCGAGCGCGGCAAAGAGGCCTTCGGCGTGCTGATGATGAGCCACATGGCGCCGGTCGAGGTGCTCGTGGAACAGGCCGCCAAGATGGAGGCCTATGGCGCCGAGGCCGTCATTCTCATGGATTCCGCCGGCGCAATGCTGCCCCCCGACGTCGCACAGCGGGTAGGCGGCCTGACCCGGCACCTGAGCATCCCCGTCGGCTTCCATGCCCACAACAACCTGGGCATGGCCATCGCGAACTCGGTGACGGCGGCCCAGGCCGGCGCTACGATCCTGGACGGCACCGCCCGCGGATTCGGCGCCGGAGCGGGCAATACCCAGTTGGAAATTCTCGTGGCCGTCCTCGAGAGAATGGGGATTTCCACGGGGATCGATCTGTATGGCATCTTGGATCTGGGCGACCTGGCCGAAGGGGAGTTGATTCCCGCCGTGCCGACTGTCAAGTCCATCAGCATTGTCAGCGGCCTGTCCGGCGTGTTCTCCGCGTTCAGCAAGCACGTCGACCGCATCGCCAAGCAGTATCGCGCCGATCCCCGCGACGTGTTCTTCGAGTTGGGCCGCCGCAAGGTTGTGGCAGGCCAGGAAGACCTGATCCTCGAAGTCGCCAAGCAACTGGCCGAAAGGAGCCAAACGGTATGAACGCATCCATGCGGAGAATGATCCGCGACGATTGCAGCCGCGTTCTGGACGGCGGCATCCCCGGGTTGAAGGCCCTCCAGGGCGGCGTTTTGCTCATGACCGGCGGGACGGGGTTTATGGGCACTTGGGTGACGGAAATGGTTGCCTATTTGAACGACCACCACGGCCTCGGCCTGCGTCTCATGCTGCTTTCCGACCGCGCCTCCCGGTTTGGGGCTTCTGCGCCGCATCTGGCAGGCCGGCGAGACGTGCAACTCATCGAGTGCGACGTTCTCAATCTTGTGGAATTGCCCCCGGAAGTCAACTGGATCATTCACGCCGCCGCCGACCCCGACGCGCGCAGCCACGCCAGCGATCCGTTGCGGACGATCCGGCTGAACGTGCGGGGCACCGACAGCCTGTTGCAGGCGGCGTCGCGCTTGGGCAATGTCCGCAAGATTCTTTACGTGAGTTCCGGGCTGGTCTACGGGACGCAGCCGCCGGACATGGCCAACATTCCCGAATCCTTTGTGGGCGGCCTGGATTGCACCGTTCCCCTCCAGGCTTACGCGGAGGGCAAGCGGGCGGCGGAAACGGTCTGCGCCGCCTACCGGACGCAGATCCGGCTCCCCATCGTCACCGTCCGCCCCTTTGCCTTCCTGGGGCCTTACCAACTGCTCGACCGCCCTTGGGCTGCCAACAACTTTATCTCCGAGTCTCTCCGCGGCGGGCCGATCCGCATCCAGGGCGACGGCCAAAGCGTCCGCAGCTACATGTATCCCGCCGATATGGCCCTTTGGCTCTTGACGATCCTGGCGCAGGGGCCGGCGGGCGCGGTCTACAACTTAGGCAGCCCGCACGGCATCACCTTGATCGACCTGGCTCGGAAGATCGTCCCTCTCTTCCCCCAGCCCATCAAAATCGTCATCCGGACCTTAGGGCCCAACGCCCCACGGGCCAGCCGACTGGTTCCCGATACTTCGTTGGCACAGAAGACGCTTGGGTTGGAAATCAAAACTGATTTGGATGCAGCGATCCGATTGACCCTCCAATGGCATCACTTTCTGCACGCTGAAAAGGTGACAGCATGACGTTCCCCAAGCTCATCAGCATCGTCACCCCCTGTTACAACGAAGAGGACAACGTTGAAGAGACCTGCCGCCGTGTCAAGGACCTCTTCACCGCGATGGGGAAGTACCGCTACGAACACGTCTTCATCGACAACGCCTCGACCGACAACACCGCGGCAATCCTGCTACGGCTCGCGGCCGAGGATAAGAACGTCAAGGTCATTCTCAACAGCCGGAACTTCGGCCACATCCGCTCGCCGTACCATGCGATCCTCCAGGCCCAAGGCGATGCGGTGATCCCCATCGTCGCCGACCTGCAAGAACCGCTTGATTTGATCCCCGTCTTCCTGCAGAAATGGGAAGAGGGACACAAAATCGTGATGGGCGTGAAGAAACGCAGCCAGGAATCGCCCATTATGTTCGCCATCCGCACGGCGTATTACCGCCTGGTCAAACGTCTCTCGGAAGTCGAACTGACCAACAACTTCTACGGCTTCGGGCTATACGACCGCGGCATTGTCGACATTCTGCGGAAGCTCGACGATCCTTATCCTTACTTCCGCGGCTTGATCGCCGAACTCGGTTTCGAGCCGGTGAAAATCGAATACACGCAACTGCGGCGCGAGCGCGGCATCACCAAAAACAACTTCTACACGCTCTACGACATGGCCATGCTGGGCATCACCAGCCACTCGAAGGTGCCCTTGCGGCTGGCCACGATGTGCGGTTTTCTCATGGCCGGCTTGAGCCTGCTGGTGGCGGTGAGCTACTTTGCCTACAAGCTGCTCTTCTGGAACAGCTTCCAGGTGGGCGTCGCCCCGTTGGTGATCGGCATCTTCTTTTTCTCCGCCGTGCAGTTGTTCTTCATCGGCATCCTCGGCGAATACATCGGCGCCGTCCACACCCAGGTGCTCCATCGGCCCCTGGTCGTGGAGAAGGAACGGATCAACTTCGACAACAAACATTCCTCATGACGGCCCTCGCGTTATTTCATGAGGCGACAAGGACTCGGTAAACATGGCTGAACCGCAAGGGCAAGAGTTGCATGACCGCATTCTGGATCTTGTGCGCGAGTATTATCATGCCCGCCATGAGCCGGGGGCCTTCGTTCCCGATCAGAGCAAGGTTCCTTACGCCGGCCGCGTGTTCGACGAGCGGGAGATGGTGGCTGCCGTCGATACCTTGCTGGACTTCTGGCTGACGCTGGGGCCACAAGGCGAGGCGTTTGAACGCGAGTTGGCGGCCTATCTCGGCACAAAACACGCACTACTGGTGAACTCGGGTTCGAGCGCCAATCTGGTCGCCTTTGCCACCCTCACCAGTCCGCAACTCGAACGACCGTTGCGTCCGGGGGACGAGATTCTGACCGTGGCGGCCGGTTTTCCAACCACCGTGGCGCCGATCGTGCAGCATGGTTGCGTGCCGGTGTTTGTCGATGTCCAGGTGGAGACCGGCAACGTGTTGGTCGATCACCTGTTTGAAGCGGTCGGGCCGAAAACGCGGGGCATCATGTTGGCTCACACACTGGGCAATCCCTTCGACCTGGATGGGGTGATGCAGTTGGTGCGGGATCATGACTTGTACTTGATCGAAGACAACTGCGACGCCCTGGGAACAACCTATCGCGGCCGCAGGACAGGCGGCTTTGGGCACCTGGCAACCCAGAGCTTCTACCCGCCGCACCATCTGACCATGGGCGAAGGCGGCGCAGTGCTGACGGATGACGCCCGGTTGAAACGGATCGCCGCGTCGTTGCGCGACTGGGGCCGGGACTGCTGGTGCGCCTCGGGCAAGGACAACACCTGCTGCAAGCGATTCGGCTGGCAACTGGGATCGCTGCCGATGGGGTACGACCACAAATACATCTACAGCCACCTGGGCTACAACCTGAAGCCCCTAGACATCCAAGCGGCCATCGGGCGGGAACAACTGCACAAGCTCGAGGACTTTGTGGCGGCCCGCCGGGCCCACCACGCGCGACTGTCGGCGGCCCTGGCGGCTTACGAGGAGTACTTGGTGTTGCCCCGCGCCACGCCCCATAGCGAGCCCTCCTGGTTCGGCTTGTTGCTCACGGTGCGCGACGGCGCTCCGTTTACGCGCGGTGAACTGGTGTGTTACCTGGAGAGCCGCCAGGTGCAGACCCGCCAATTGTTTGCGGGCAATTTGCTGCGGCAACCGGCCTTCCGCAACGTGGCGCATCGCGTCGTGGGAGGCTTGGAAAACAGCGATAAAATCATGAATGACGCGTTTTTTGTCGGCGTTTACCCGGGCTTGTCATCGGCCATGTTGGCCCACATGGAGGGAGCCTTTGCAGACTTCTTTCATGCCGTGCAAACGACGGGCCGAGCCCCCAAGTCTCTCATGCCTTCCGGGTGAAGTTCGCGCTATTGGCTCGAAGTGACAACTGGCTCAAGAAGACCAACTGGCCTTGTTCGGATCGCTTTCATAGCATAAATTCATCACCCCTACAGTCCCTAACGGTTTCAGTAGCACGGGGAGGTCCATCGACGTGATGAAACCTAAAGCTAATGCCTTCTCGGAGGGATGTGTCGCCGCCGTTGCCCCCTTACGGCCAGGGGAACCCCCGCTAGGCGCTCTGGAGCCGGGCCAGGACCGACTCGACCAGATCGGCAAGAAACTGGAGGGTCTCCAACGCCGGCTGGCCGTTTGCGAGGCGGAGAACGACGAGTTCCGCGTGCGAACCGCCCAATACGAAGAACGCCTCCAGATGATTCTTCAATCACGCGCCTGGAGGGTGTACCATGCGTTGCAGCCATGCTGGGGTGGGGTGCGGCGGATCCTCACCACGGGCAGGACCGGCAGTATTTTCAGACCTCTCTACTGCCAATTCCGACATTCCCTTCGCGCCTTCGGATATGCGCGGCGCAAAGCGCGGGGCGTGCTGTGGCGGCTGCCCGGGGTCGCATTTCTGGACCGCCTGCGGCAGCGCGCCGCAAGTCAGCGGCTGTTCCAAGCCGCCATCCGCCGCACGTTCTCCACTCCGACCGCCGACGGCCAGGTCGTCTTCCCGCAGTCGCCGTCTCCACTGGTTTCGATTGTCATTCCCGTCCACAACCAGTGGCAGCACACGCTGTGGTGCTTGCGGTCCATCGCGGCCAATTCGGGAGACGTTCCTTACGAGGTAATCGTTGCCGACGACGCCTCGACCGATGACACTTGCCGCATCGGTGCGCACTTTCAGAACGTCCGCGTGGTGCAGACAGATGCCGACGGGCCGTATGGCTTCCTGAAGAACTGCAATTCGGCGGCCAAGCAGGCCCGCGGAAAACATCTGCTCCTGCTCAACAACGATACGCTCGTCCAAGAGGGATGGTTGCAGGCCCTGGTCGATGTCGTCGAAGGGGATGACCGCGCGGGACTCGTGGGCTGCAAGCTGCTGTATCCCAACAAGCGATTGCAGGAGGCGGGAGGGATCATCTGGCAGGACGGCTCGGGCAACAACTACGGCCGCGGCGAATTGCCGGACGGCCCGGAATACAACTACCTGCGCGAGACCGACTATGTTTCCGGGGCCGCGATCCTGGTGCGGCGGTCGCTTTGGGAAGAGATCGGCGGTTTCGACGAGCGTTTCGCGCCCGCCTACTACGAGGACACCGACTTGGCCTTCGAGGTCCGCCGCCGCGGTTACCGCGTCCTGTACCAGCCCGCAGCGAAGGTCATCCATATCGAGGGCGTCTCGCATGGCACGGACCTCGGCCAAGGAATCAAGCGGCATCAGGTGGTCAATCGAAGGCGTTTCGTGGAAAAGTGGCACAGCGTGCTGGAGAAGGAGCATTTCGCCCCGTGCAAGGACTTTTTCCTCGCCCGCGACCACAGCCGCTGCCGGAAACACGTGCTGGTGTTCGACTGGACCCTGCCTACGCCGGACCGAGATTCCGGCTCGTTGCGGATGGCCAACCTGCTGCAGATCCTCGGCTCGTTGGACTGCCGGGTGACGCTGTTTCCGGTCAACGACCATCTGCTGCAACCCTACCTCGGACAGTTGCAGCAACAAGGCGTGTTTGTGCCCTGCGGACCGGGCAGCATGCCCATGGGACTTTTCCTGAAAGAATACGGCCGCTATTTCGACCTGGTCATCGTCAGCCGCGTTAACGTGGGGACGGTCTGCATGGACCTCGTGAAGCGGTACTGCCCGCACGCCTTGGTCGTGTTCGACACTGTGGACTTGCACTTCCTGCGCGAACAGCGACGCGCCGAACTGGAGAACAGCGACGCCGCGCGGGCGGTCGCCCGGGCCACGAAGCAAAACGAATTGCGGCTCATGCGCCAGGCCGATCTCACCCTGGTGGTGAGCCCCGTCGAGGTGGACTTGTTGCGACGGGAAGCCCCAGAGACCGAAGTGCGTATTCTCTCGAACATCCATTTGCTGCACGACCGCGGCAACTCGTTCGCCGACCGCAAAGACCTGCTCTTCATCGGGCATTTCCGGCATTCGCCGAACGTGGACGCGGTCCAGTGGTTCGTCGGCGAGGTTTTTCCCAAGATCCGTCAACGCCTAACCGGCGTCCAACTGTATGTTATCGGCAGCCACCCGCCGGACGAGTTGCGAACCGTGGCGGAGGCCGCGGAGGGAGTGCGGCTCCTGGGATTCGTGGAGGACGTGGAGCCCTGCCTTCGATCGTGCCGGCTTTCCGTCGTGCCGCTGCGGTACGGCGCGGGAGTGAAGGGCAAAATCAACACGAGCATGAGCTACGGGCTGCCCGTGGTCTCGACCACCATCGGCTGCGAAGGGATGTTCTTGCAGGACGGGGTGGATGTGCTGGTGGCCGACGACGCAGACGCGTTTGCCGACGCCGTCTGCCGGTCGTACGAGGACGAGCAACTGTGGGAGCAGCTTTCCCGGGCGGGCAGGGAGAACGTCGAGCAGCACTTCTCCTTCGAGGTGGCCGCCGCCACGGTCCGGCAGATTGTGGAACGGGCAGACGGCTGCGCGGCCGCGCGCGGCGAAACGCCACGGCCGATTGTCCCTGGGGAAGCCGAGCGGAGCGGGCGCGAAGCCTGCGGCGACCGCACTCGTGCGGCGTAACGCCCGGCAGCGAGCGGTGGCGGGAAATCCCGTAGCTGCGTGGCAAAGGCCATCCCTGGCTACCTCCGTTTCCTAGATTCCCGTGGTTATGCACAACTTCCCCCCAAACCCCCCCTTTTGTTTA
>Ga0315287_10000605_pt1 | contig 31503 bp, 24 predicted proteins | sample YL17G11_0_MG_FD_205037 | JGI IMG/M metagenome (GOLD analysis project Ga0315287, IMG submission 205037) | Sediment microbial communities from Yellowstone Lake, YNP, Wyoming, USA - YL17G11_0 | ecosystem: Environmental > Aquatic > Freshwater > Lake > Sediment | place: USA: Wyoming | collected...
GATCAAGAGTTAGACACCCGATCGAGTAGGCGGATTGGGCGTCGAAAATCGGCGTCCAGGTCGTCCCGGCGTTTTCGGTTTTCCAGACCCCCCCGGAGCCGACAGCGACATACCAAACGGATTTCCGTTTCGGGTGGATGACGATGTCGCTGATCCGGCCGGACATGATGGCCGGGCCGATGTTGCGGAAGGATAGGCCGGCGAGGAGCTCGGCCGTGAGGAGGTTTTTCTTCTCGGCCGGCGCCGGGGATCCGGCCCCGGATTTGGCGGTTTGGCTCCAACCGGAGATCGAGAGGATGAGCAGCGCGGCGAGAGAAACGGCGGCGAATTTTTTCACAAGATCCTCCTGGTATTTGGACCGAACGAAATCCCGTATAGCATACTCGAACCCGGGCGGATTTTAAACTCGGGAAGCCAATTAGGGATAGGCGGCGGAAGGGTGCTAGAATGGTCGAAATTGTCCAAGGAGCGAAGCGATGACAACTCGACGCGAGTTCATAAAAAAGGCGGCGATCGCGACAGGGGGCACGGCAATTTTGGGCCGGTCGGTTTTCGGCGACGCGCGGGCGGCCACCTCCGGGTTTCCTTCGGCTCCCGCCCCGGCCTTGAGCCGGGTCGTCTCCGCCGCCGCGGCGGACATGTTGGCCGACGGGGCCTATCATCCGCCGGCCGTGAATCGGGCCTTCACCGCGGGGATGACGGAACTGACGGGGGAAAAGACGCGGGCCGCCGCCTGGGCTTCGATATTTTCACCCGACGACGTCGTCGGCCTCAAAATCAATTGCCTCGGCGCGCCGAAGATCTCCTCGTCGGTCGTTTCGATTCAAGCCGTCGTCGACGGATTGAAAAGCGCCGGGGTGAAGGAAAACAACATCATCGTCTGGGACCGGCTGGACCGGGAATTCGCCCGGACCGGGCTGACAGTCAACAAAAGTCCGGAGGGCGTCCGGGTGATGGGAACGTCGAACGTGACCGAATCCATCCTGCCTTGGGTCGAGGGTTATGACCGGGATGTTTTCCTGTCCAGCGAGGCGGGGACGCTGAAAAAATTCCGGGAGTTGCGCCGGAGCGGTTTTTTCGAAACCGCCGACTATCGCCAGATTTTCAATTCCGTGACCTGGCTCTGGATGTTGAGCCGGCTCGGCGACGAACGGGCCAAGGCCTTTGAACCCGAACTGCGTCGGCTTTATTCGGCGTATGACGACCGGGAGGGCACAAAAAAAATCGTCGACGCGGTCGCCGACCGTTTCGACGAGGTGACAATACCGGACGAGGACAAGTCGTGTTTCTCTGAAATCGTGACGAAAAAGATCACCAAGCTCGTCAATATCGCCGTCCTGAAGCACAACGAGGACAGCGGCGTCACCTGGGCGACGAAAAACATCGCCCTGGGCGTGACGACGAATAAAGTCCGCTTTCACATTGATTATTGCGCCCAGGCCATTCCGGATATTTTATTGATGCCCTGCCTCAAGGAGAAGATGGTCCTTCATATCGGAGAGGCGGCCAAGATTTCGACCGTCAGTGTGTCGGGCGCCCGCCTGGCAATCGACAACCGGATCTTTTTCAGCCGGGATCCGGTCGCTATGGACCGGATCGGTCTTGACCTCCTAGAGGAGAAGCGCCTCGCTCAAGGGTTGGAATCCATTCGGGCGATTTCCGGCCACGTCGCGTCCTGCGCCCGGCGCGGGTTGGGGACGGACGATTTGAATCAGATCGATTGGCGGAAGATTGAAGTCTGAGATTTTGTTCGGCGGTTCGGCTTGACAGCGACCAAGGCCCCGCCCTGATTCGGAAGCCTCAATAAGGACGGTGAAGCGCCGGGCTTGCCCGCCCCCTTCGCTTCGCGAACGAGGACGGCAAAGCCCGGGGGAATTTCTGCAGTACTTGCCCGCGGTTTCAAGTCCCTTGACTCGATTCCGATCCGCCGATAACATCCGGGTATGAGCCTCCGAAGATCCCGGTCAATCCTGTTTGTTCTGAGTTGCAGCGGACGGATTCGGCCCCACCGATATCCGTTTCTAAGAGTATTCTTCAGGTTCTCTCTCGACGCTCACGATTCCTCCCGCCTCCGGACTTTCGCCGTTTTTTGCCTTCTCTGGTTGGCTCTTCTTTTCCCGGTTTCTTGCAAATCTCCAGGGAAAAGCTCCGATCCCGTTTCTCCGGCCATTCCGCCCGGCGCGTTCGGCGACCTCGGCAACGGATTCTATCTCAATCCGATTTTCCCCGGCGATTACCCGGACCCGACGCTCCTCCGGGACGGGGCCGATTATTATATGACCCATACACCCCATGACAACTCTCCCGGGCTGATCGTCTGGCATTCCCGGGATCTGGTCAATTGGAAGGCGATCGGACACGCCTTGACCACCGACCTGGGCGAGATATGGGCCCCCGACTTCGTCAAGTACAAAGACCGGTATTTCATTTACTTTCCCAATCGGACGACCCGTTCGAACTGCGTCGTGACGGCCGATCAACCGGCCGGCCCATGGTCCGCCCCGATCGACCTGAAAGTCGGGAATATCGATCCCGGGCATATCGTCGGCGAAGACGGGAATCGTTATCTCTATTTCTCCGGCGGGAACATGGTCCGTCTGGCCGAGGACGGGCTGTCCACCGTCGGCGCCGTTCGGAAAGCCTACGACGGCTGGCCCTATCCCGAGGACTGGCGAGTCGAATGCTTTTGCCTCGAAGCACCCAAGCTCATCCATAAGGGGGAATATTTTTACCTAATTTCCGCTCAGGGAGGCACTTCAGGCCCGGCCACAAGCCACATGGCCGTCGCCGCCCGGTCCAAATCCGTATCCGGCCCCTGGGAGAACTCGCCCTATAACCCGGTCGTGCATACTCGGTCTTCGGCTGAAACCTGGTGGTCGAAAGGCCACGCGAGCCTGATCGATACGCCCTCCGGCGACTGGTATGTCGTTTATCACGCCTATAAAAACAACCGGCGCACCCTCGGCCGGATGACGTTATTGGAGCCGATCGAGTGGACGGCCGCCGGCTGGCCACGCTTGCCCGAGGGCGCTGATCCTGCCCGGCCGATTCCGATGCCCCGAGGGGAAAATATCGGTTCGACGATCGATCGGCAGATCGATTTCGAAACCGATTTTCGGGCGAATCGCTGGCAGGCGAACGGGCCCTTCGATCCTGCCCGTTATTTGTTCTCCGGGAATCGGCTCCGGATGAAACCTCGGGGCGACGACCCGGCCGGGTCCGGCCCGCTCCTCTTCATGCCCCATCACGATCGCTATCAAGCCGCGGTTGAGGTTGCGATCAATCCCGCGGGCGCTGCACCCGGCCGCGTCCCCGCGTCCGATCTTTCGAGGCATCAAGGATTAATGCTTTTCTATAGTGCCCGTTTCTATTATGGCTGCGGCCTCGGCCCGGACGGGCTCTATGTTTACACCGAGCGCGGCCGCCGGAAGGTCACCGGCCTTCCCCCCGACAGCTCCGTCCATTTGAAAATCGTCAACGACGATCAGACCGTCGGCCTCTATTTTAGCCCCGACGGAAAAACATGGACTCGGATCGAGGACGGCCGGGACGTTTCCCCTTACCAGACGAATCTTTTACGCGGTTTCCGAAGTCTCCGGATCGCCCTGTTCTCGTTCGGGGATGGAACGGCCGAAACCGAGTTCCAGAATTTCGCTTATAGGCCAGGGCCCATTGAAAAATAGGATTTCCACGGGAGCGTTCAAACGACCGGGATCGTCCGGTCGGGATTTATTCGCCGCCTCGCCGAGCCGCTGGACGATCTCTTTTACGGGAAGAAACCCGCCCCACGTCCGGGTCCCCCGTGGACAAGATACGCAGGTTAAAGGATCAGAGCACGAAATTGATGCGATCGGGGAGAAAATCACAGGCAAGGACGGCGTCCCGGATCGATCCTTTCCTCGAATCGTTTTTCGAATTTTGTTATGCCGGAGTTCAAATTCTTGACAACCATTAGCCGGGAGCCCATAATGTGAAGGAATTTTCTCCTCCCCTCGATAGGCGTGCATATGGCGAATGATGTTCAGCGATAAACTGCCCGGGCTGATTCGCGCCGTCGCTGCGATCGGTCAACAAACTCCCGTCAACCCCTCCCAAATGCGGGCGCTTTTAGAAAAGCGCGTGAGCGGACGGCCGCTCGAATCCGAGGAGGTCATCGCCCTTCTGAATGGTTTATCCGCGGAGGCCAATCGGACTTTGGTTCGGACGATTTCCGCGGAGTTCCGCAGGCCTCACGATCGTGAGATTCTATTGCTGACCCCCCTGTATTTCTCCAGCATCTGCGAGAACAAATGCGCCTATTGCGATTTCAACGCCAGCGGCGGCCGTCTTGCCCTTCCGGAATTCCTGGAGGAGCTGGATGAGCTTCTGGCGCAGGGTTACCGGAGCCTCGAGCTTGTTTCTAGCCAGGACCCGGATCTGTACCTCAAGCACGAACCTTTTCGCCTGAACGGTCAAGAATTTGACGCCACGAGCAGTCTGGAGTACTTTCGCTGGGCCCGCCGGCGCATGGACGCCGCCGGCGGAGGGTTGTTGATCAGCAATATCCCTCCTTTGGACGACGACAGTTTTCGCGGATTAAGGGCCGCGGGACTCGATATGTACTTGAGCTGGGCGGAATGTTTCGACCCGGAGCAATACGCGTTCATGCATCCGACGAAGAGCCCCAAGAGCCACCAAGGCTATCGCCTCGACGCTTTTCAACGGGCTCTCGACGCCGGGATCCCGCATCTGGCCGGGGCTTTCCTTAAAGGTCTCTTCGACTGGCGTCGCGAGGAGGCGATCCTGTATCTTTTCGACCGGTGGCTTCGCGAAACGTGCGGCCGCGGTTTTTCCATCATCGGCACGCCCCGTCTCAAAGGTCCATTCGCCGCCTCTGAGAGAGTCCGGGCGTTTGCCGTCGACGACGACGACTATGAGCTGAACCTGGCCCTGGATCGCATCCTGTTCGACGGGGCCCTCTGGCTTCAAACACGGGAGTCCGCGGATTTCAACTTCGGGTTCATCCGCCGCTACGGCGGCGGCGTTCTCTTGACGGCTGATTGCTCGACGGCTCCGGGCGGCTATCGACGTCCGGCCAGGAACAAACCCCAATTTCCCGTCCATCGGCAGAATGTCCAGAACGCGATTCGGCTTTTTGAGGACGCAGGTTTTCAAACTCGTTTCGCCTGGGACGCCGGCGTCTTACGGGAATTCCAGAGAGACGAATGACTCCGGCCTTCTCGAAATCCGTCGACGTCGTTCTGGTCAAGCTGGAATCGGAATCGACATCCACCCGGATCGCCCCTCCCTTCGGCATCCTCTATTTGGCTTCGGCGCTGGAAAAGGCGGGCGTCTCGGTCAAGCTCATTCATCGGAGCGGGACGCCGGCTGGCCTCGAGGCCGTGGTTCAAGACGTTTTGGCGGCGAACCCGTTGCTAGTCGGTTTTTCAGTCCTCTCCGGGCCTTCGATCCGTCCGGCCCGGGCGGCCTCTCTCCGGTTGCGGAAACAGTCTCCCGTGCCCATCATTTGGGGCGGGATGCATCCGACCATGCTCCCCGAGCAAACCTTGATGGAACCGTATATCGATTTCGCGGCGATCGGCGAAGGCGAGGAAACGCTTGTCGAACTCGTCCAGGCTTTGGCGGCCGGTACGCCGGCCGGAGCGGGCAACGAGATTCCGGGTTTGGCGTTCAGATGGAACGGAACGGCCCGGGTCAACCCGGTCCGCCCGTTCATCAAAAACCTCGACGCTTACGCGCCGGCCTGGCATCTTCTCCCGATCGAGAATTATTTCTATCGCCGCGAATTTTTCCTCAGCGATTTCGGCTCGGCCTTGCCCGGGCTCATCGCCCCGTACATCTCGAGCCGGGGCTGCCCCTGGCGTTGTGGTTATTGCTACAACCAATTCGTCAATAAGCGTTCCTTCCGGGCCCATTCCGCGGCCCGGGTTATCCGCGATATCGAAAACCTCCAGAGCGCTTATGGCGTCTCGGCCGTCGTTTTCGAGGACGACAACCTTTTCACGGATCGGGCCCGGGCGCTGGAAATCGTCCGGAACATTCGTCTGCCCTGGAGCGCTTCCCTCCGGGCCGATTATTTCGGCCGCTGGGGCGAAGACTTCATCCATGAACTCCGCGAAGCCCGGTGCGTGGAGCTTCGCATCGGCGCCGAATCGGGCGTCCTGCGCGTCCTTCAGCTCATGGCCAAGGACATTACGGTCGAGGACATCCGGCTTTCCGCGGACGTCTCCCGCCGGCAGGGGATCAACGCGCTCTACAATTTCATGGTCGGGGTTCCAGGCGAAACCTGGCCGGAAGTTCTCCAAACCCTCGATCTTATGGATGAGATCGATCGCGGCGGCGGGGGCGTCGTCGTCAATGGGCCGAGCGTCTTTTTTCCCTGGCCGGGAACGCCTCTCTACGACCAGGCCGTCGACGGGGGATTCCGGCCGCCGCGGTCGCTCGAAGGCTGGGCCGGCGGATGGGGCTCTAATCAGAGCCTCGCCCCCTATTCCGACAAAAGGATTCGGCACCTCAGCTATTTCCGCTCCTTGGCTTTCCGGAAAGATTTCTCCCGCCTTAAACTGTCCTTTCTTGTCCGACCCTTCGCCGGAATCGCCAGGTGGCGGTGGAAAAAGCGGCTCTTCCGGTTTCCCTTGGACTACTGGCTGCCCCGGGGCGTCCTCCGCGGAATAAGAGCTCTCGGGTTGAGGATACTTCCCGGCGTATTTTCCGGCGACTAGGGTCGGCTGAGACGATGAGAGAGGAGGGATAGCATGTCCGGGCCCGCGGTTGAGTATCTGCAATATCCGCGGCTTCTCCGGAATCCCCGTCGTCCCGCCGCCGATATCCGCCGCCTCCAGGAGAAAGCTTTGGCTCGGCTGGTCGCCCAGGCCGGCGTCCATGTTTCTTTTTATCGGGACATGTTCCGCGCCGCGGGCTTGCGGCCGGGCGATATTCGGACCGTAGACGCGCTCCGGGCCCTGCCGCTCACGTCCAAATCCCAGTTGCAGGACCTCCCGGTTCCGGACCGCACGGCGGACGACGTTGATTTGTCCCGCTGCCGTTCGTTTTCGACAAGCGGGACGACGGGCCTCCCCCTCAGGACCTTTTATACCCCGGCCGATACGACGTTGAAGAACCTGGCCTGGGCTCGGGCCCATCGCTTTGGCGGGCTGCGCCCGCGTCAGAAGACCGCGGTCTTGATCGGACAGAAGCGGGAATCGAGGCGTCCATCCTGGTATGAGCGGTTGGGCGTATGGAGGCGGCAGGAGATTTCGTCCTGGGATCCGCCCGCGGACTGGATGCGCAGATTGTCGGACTGGCGGCCCGACGTCCTACTCGGATATGTCATGACCTTGAAAATATTGGCTGAGACCCTGCGGGATTCAGGCGTATCGCTTCCTCTCCAGGCCGTATTTCATAGTTCGGCCCTGCTCGATGCCTCCTCGCGGCGATTCTTGGAAGACGTCTTCGGCTGCCCGGTCCGCGATTTCTACGGCTCGGATGAAGCCGGATGTATCGCTTGGGAATGCCCGGCGTGTTCCGGATACCATATTGCCGCCGATATGGTCATCGTCGAAATCATCAAGGAGGGGCGGCCGGCCGAGCCGGGCGAAGAGGGTGAAGTCGTCGTCACCAATCTTCATTCGCGGGCGATGCCGTTCATCCGCTATCGGCAGGGCGATATCGCCATACTTTCTTCGCGGAATCCCGTTTGCGGCCTGAACTTTCCGCTTCTCGAACGGATCCAGGGGAGGACGGACGATTTTCTAACGATTCCCGGCCGGGGCAAGGTCACTCCCCATGTCGTTTATCATCTCCTGGACCCCATCCCCGGATTGAAACGCTGGCGGATCACGCAGGTCGATTCGCTCCGCCTGATTGTCGAGTGCGAGCCTTCGGGGGGAGCCGCTCCCGATCTTCAGTCCCGGGTCGAGACCGGGTTGCGTCTTTTCTTTCCGCCCGTCGTTGCCCTGGATATCCGTGTTGTCGACGTTATCCTGATTCTGCCCGGACGGAAGTTCCGGGCGGTGAGTTCTTCAATCGGAGGGTTCGGCCAATGACAATCCGCGGGAGGGGCCGAGGACTGCGCTCCCTTTGGAAATGGGTTCCGCGCCCCGCGGCCATCCTGAAGAACCATGTGTTGTTCCGCTGGATCGCGCCCGCCCGGACGCGGCCCCTCCGTCCCCGCGCCCTTTGTCTCTATGTCACCTACCGCTGCAATATGCGCTGCCGGACCTGCGGAATCTGGAAAAATAACCGTCAAGCCCTGGACTCTGAAATGACCTTAGCCGAGATCGACCGGATCCTCGCGGACCCGCTGTTCGCCAAGGTCGAGTTCGTGAACCTCAACGGCGGCGAACCCGTCCTTCGGACGGATCTCGCGGACATCGCCGCCCTGGTCTTGAATCGTTTTCGCCGGATCCACACGCTGACTCTCAATACGAACGGATTTATGCCCCGGCGCGTCCGGGAGGCTGTCGACCGGATCTCCCGGCTCTGCGCTGTCCGGAGGGTCAAGTTTTCCGTCGCTGTTTCGCTCCATCGTCCCGACGACCGGTTCGACGAGATCGCCGGCGTCCGCGGGGCTTATGCCAAAGTCATGGAATCGCTCGACGTTTTGAGCGCCCTCCAGACGACGCACTCGTTTTATCTCTCGGTCAATTGCGTGGCGACCAACCTGAACCTCGACGCCCTGGAGGAGATGGTCGCGTGGGGCCGAAGGAAAAATATCCCAGTCAATTTCACTCTGGGCGAACGGAGGGCCCGCTTCGACAACCTGGACGCGGCCGGCGACATCCATCCCCAAGGCATCGATCGGGTCCGGTTGGCCGGGTTTTTCCGGTCCCTAGCCCGGTACAAATCCGAATACCGGCAGCACGCCCTCCGCTACGCCGAGCTTGCCGAGATGATCGAACATGACCGGGAGCGGTCGTTGGCCTGTCACTACGCCATTGGCGGGGCTATCGTGGGGTCGGACGGCGCCCTGTTCTATTGCAAGAACAGCCCGCCGCTGGGAAACTGCCGGGAACGCGCAGCCTGCGAGATCTATGAAGACCCGAAGAATCTCGCTTTTCGCGCCGGTGGATTGTTCCAGGGGACCTGCCCGCATTGCCCGCCCAACACCATGATCAAAATGGAAGCGGAAAAGGACTTGGGAAAAGTCCTGGCTTTTCTTTTGCGGCCGGGACGGAAGGGCGGCCGGAGATGAAGGGGATGATCGCCCCGGGCATCGATCCCGCGGGACGTCGTTCCCGATGCCTCCAACGCGCCGCGGATAACGCCGTCGCCGCTTTTTGCGGTCTCGTCCGCGATGAATTGCGGTTCCGCGAAGCTCAGTTGCTCCCCGCCGCCGAGTTGCGGCGTTACCTGCGTCCTCTCTTCGCCGCCGACGGCGGCCTGAGCCCGCTCGGTGTCGCGGGCTACGCTGCGCGCTTGCGCCCGGTGGTCATGACGATCCTGGCTGCGCCGCCCGGCCTGAAAATCCTGGACGCCGGCTGCGGCTACGGGACAGAGAGCTATTTGTTCGCCCGACTGGGCGCGGAAGTCATGGCTGTCGAGCTGGTCCCCGAACGCGCCGAGATGGCCCGAAGCCGGAAGGACTTTTTCTCCCAACAGGCCCCCGGATCGGCCCCGCCGCGTTTCATTAACGCCAACATCCTGCGCTTTCTAAGCGAGGGTGCGGCTTTCGACCTGATTTGGGCGATGGAGTCGATTTCGCATATCTTCCCGCCCGAGGATTTTTTATCGTCGGCCCGGCTGCGGCTCGCGCCGGGGGGCGTGCTGGCCCTGTCCGACCCGAACAAGGCCAATCCCGTGGCCTGGCTGCGGGCGGTGCTCATCCGGGGTTCGGTCCGGCACAGCCCTCACCTGGAATTCCGGGATCCCGAGTCGGGCCTCCCCGTGGCGTACGGACAGGAAAAAATTTATTCCGTCTCCGGGATGAAACGGCTTCTCCGCCGGTCCGGATACGCCGTCGACCGGATTTCCGTCGCCGGTTTTCTGGGAACGACGCTATTGCCCGCGGCTTGGCGAGGCCGGACGGGGATCGCTTCCGCGCTCCTCGCGTTCCAGAAAGCGGCCGGACTCCTTCCTCTCCTTCGGCGGTGGGGGTCGAACTACACCATCCTGGCCCGCTCCGCCTCCCCCCGCGCGATTGCCAAGCTCGGCCCATTCCTTTAAAATGGCCGCGGATGAACGTCCTTGTCCTCAACACGCATTCCCTGCTCAATTCCGGAGACGCCGGGATCGTTTTCTCCCAAATCCGGCTCCTGCGCGAATTCCTCCCCGGCGCGGCCCTGTCCCTGACGTCACGCACGCCCCGGCTCGATGAAGCGGTCTTCGAACCGCTCGGCGTTCGGGTTTTCCCTCCTCTGATCCCGGCCCGGGGAATCCTTCGAGGCGGGCGGGGCCGGAGTGAGTTCCTGGCCGCCCTCCGCTCAAGCGACCTGATTCTCGCCTCGGGCGGCGGCTATTTTTGGTCGAACCGCCGCGCCTTTCCGGGCCGCATTTTCTGGCAGAACGCCCTGCCCATTCTCTGGGCCCGGCGATTGCGGAGGCCGTTGCTGTTCATGCCCCAATCCTTCGGCCCGATGTTCAGCCGTCCCGCGGCCGGTCTTCTTGCCGGGTGTTTAGGCGGGCGATCCGTCGTCCGGATCTTCGCCCGGGAGAAGGCATCAATGGATTATCTGGAGGCGGTCCTCCGCGCCGGACCGAACCGGGATAAAACCGCCTTATGTCCGGACCTCGCCTTCGCTTTAAGTGAAGGCGATCAGGAAGCCCCGGCGTTCGATTTGAATTTGCCGGCGCCGATTCTGGCCATGACGCTGCGCACCTGGGATTTTCCCGAGGCCGCCGGTCCCCGGGATTCGGCCCGCCGGGCGGAGGAGTATTTCTCGGCGGTCGTCGAAACGGCCCGCCGATTTATCCGTCGGCGGGGCGGGTCCGTCCTCGTCTTTCCGCAGGTTCGGGGGCCGTGGGCGTTCGAAAACGACCGGGCTATCTCGCGCCGCTTTTGTGAAGCGCTGTCGCGGACGGAGGATCCCTCCCGGGTGCGTTTTCTCGACCTTCCCGACACCGTCCATCCGGGTCGGATCATCAGTCTCTTCCGGCAAGTCGACGCCGTCATCTCCACCCGGCTGCATTCCGCCGTCTTCGCTCTCCTGGCCGGGCGGATTCCCGCGGTCATCGGCTACCAGCCGAAAAGCGCCGGGACCATGGCGATGCTGGGGCTCGCATCCTTCTGTCTCGACATCGGCCGGCTGGATCCGGACCGGCTCTTCGACCTTGTCGAAAAAAGCATGGACGGGCCGATCGACGCGACCGATGTCAAAGGGAGGACGGTTGCGGCCGGTCTTGAGATCAGGGCCAAAATCGGGGCCGCGCTTTCGGGATTCGCCCATGGCGGAGCCTCATGAAGATCCTGGCGGTCAACAAATTTTATTACCGCCGGGCGGGCGCCGAGACGGCTTTTTTCGATACGGCCGACCTTCTCCGGTCGCACGGGCATTCGGTCGTTCCCTGGGCGATGCATCATCCGGAGAACGCCGCTTCGCCTTATTCGGGAGATTTCGTGTCTCGAAAGGAATTCGAAGGGCCGAATACGCCGGCCAAGGCGCTCCGGGCCGCGGGCCATCTGCTTTTTTCCTTCGAGGCCCGGCGGTCCCTCGAGCGGCTGATCGTCCGGGAGAAGCCCGATATCGCCCATCTTCACAATATCTACCATCACTTGTCTCCCTCCATTCTGGGGAGCCTGTGGAAACATCGGATCCCGACCGTCCTCACGCTGCACGACTTCAAGGTCGTCTGCCCCGCCTATACCCTTTTTTCGAAAGGCAGGCCCTGCGAGAGGTGCCGGAACGGCCGCTATTCCAACGCCGTCCTCCGCCGGTGCGGGAAGGGAAGCCTGGCCAAAAGCGTCCTCCTCGCCGCGGAAGCCTATCTGCACGGCCCTGTTCTTCATTCCTATGGGCACGTGGATCTTTTCCTCAGCCCCAGCCGGTTTCTCATGGACGAAGTCCGGAAGATGGGATTCGCCGGCCGGATCGTTCATCTCCCCAACGTTTTCTTGGCCGATCGAATCCGGCCGTCCCGGTCCGCGGCCGGCCGGAGGATCGTTTTTGCCGGTCGGTTGGCCCCCGAGAAAGGCGTGGAAACGCTGTTGGAAGCTGTCGGCGGGCTTTCCGCCGAAGTCCGGATCATCGGTTCGGGTCCCTCGTTGGCGGCACTGAAGCGGATCTCCGAACGTCAGACGCTTTCCTCGATCAGCTTCCCCGGGCACCTGCCCTTCCCCCGTCTCGTGGACGAAATCCGGGACAGCCTGTTCGTTGTCTGTCCGTCGGAGTGGTATGAGAACCTGCCTTACGCGGTCCTGGAAGCGTTCGCCGCCGGAAAGCCCGTCGTTGCTTCGCGGATCGGCGGATTGCCGGAGATCGTCCGGGAAGGGGAGACGGGTTTGCTGTTCGAGCCCGGGGACGCGGCTGGTCTCCGACGGCAGATGCGCCGCCTTCTGGATGATCCGGGTGAGGCAGAGCGGATGGGGGCGAACGCGCGCGCGTACGTCGAAACATCCTTCGAACCGAACCGGGCCTATGATAGACTCATGGCAGCCTACGCCCGGGCCGCGGAGAGGAACAATTGAAGATCGCCATGATCGGTCAGAAGGGGATCCCGGCGACCTTTGGAGGCATCGAATATCACGTCCAAGAGCTCAGCCGCGCCCTGACCGCCCTCGGCCATGATGTCCGGGTTTATACCCGCAGCTGGTATTCACCGCCGGGAAGCGTCGGACCGCCCGGCGTCCGGACGATCCGGGTCCCGACGATTCACACCAAACACCTCGATGCGGCGGTCCATTCCGCGCTTTGCGCCGCGCACGCCGCGGTCGGCGACGCCGACGTCCTCCACTTCCACGCCCTGGGGCCGAACCTGTTCGCCCCGATCCCGCGGATCCTCGGAAAAAAAATCGTGACCACCATCCATCGCCTGGATTGGGCGGCCGAAAAATGGGGCGGGCCGGCCCGGCAGGTCCTCAAGGTCGGCGAAATCCTGTCTGCGCGCATTCCCCATGCCGGGATCGTCGTGTCCAAGGACCTCCGAGATTTCTTTTTTCGCAAATACGGTCGGATGATGACTTTCATCCCCCAAGGCGCGTTCATTCCGGTTCTCCGTCCCGCGAAATTGATCCGAGAAAAATACGGGCTGTGCGGGAAAGATTATATCCTGTTCATGGGCCGGCTGTCGCCCGAGAAACGGGTGGACTGGATCCTCCGGGCAATGAATTCGCTCCGCGCTCGGGAGGGCGGGCTGAAAGGGGTTCGGCTCGTCATTGCCGGCGGGACGAGCGCGACGGATAGTTACGTCGACGGCCTGAAAAGAATCGCCGCAAGCCATCCCGACATCGTTTTCACCGGCAACGTGATGGGCGCGGAAAAAGAGGAGCTCTTGACGAACGCGCTCCTGTTTGTCCTGCCGTCCTCGCTCGAAGGGCTGCCGATCGTTTTGATGGAGGCTCGGAATTACGGTTTGGGCTGTCTGGCCAGCGATATCCCCCCTCATCGCGAGGTCATCCGGAACGAGGAGGACGGGTTGCTCTTTCGGGCCGAATCCTTCCCGGATCTCGCGGAGAAGCTGGCCGGGCTCCTTCAGGACCGGCCGCGGATCGAACAGCTCGGCAGCCGGGCGAGCAAGCGCATGCTCGAAAATCCGTCTTGGAGGGACGTCGCCGCGCGAACGGTCGAGATCTATCGGGGCGTCTTTCGCGCCGGCCGGCTTTGAGCCGCGAGGAAAAGCCCGCTGCAAAGGGGGCCGATCCCGATCCGGACTCCCAATCCCTTTTCGAGCGCCAGGAACGGAAGACTCATCGTCCGGAAGGCGAGGCCCAGGATTTTTTGCGCCGTCGGCGGAAAAACCGAGACGTTGATATGACTGAAGTCCAGGCCTTGACCGTGATAGGCTTCGAGAACCGTCAGTCCGGCCTTCCGATGGGCCTCGATCCATTCCTCCCGACCAGCTTTCCGCTGTCTTTGGGCGACGCCGGAATCCAATCGGCGGCTGATTCGCTCGGCCGCCCCGGCAGCGTTCGGCACCCATGTCAAGAAAAGCCCACCGGGGCGCAGGTATCGGCCCATCCGGGCGATCGTCGTCGTCGGGTTCGAAAAATGTTCGATGAAACCCAGGGAAAAGACGATATCGAAAAAACGATCGAAACGAAATTCCGGATCGAAAATATCCCCCCGGACGAGTTCCGCCGAGGTTTCCGTCCGGGCCAGGATCCGTTGGCAGACGGCGAGCCCTTGTTCGGAATAGTCCAGGCCGGTGACTGTCAGGCCGAATTTCCGGTCGAAATAGGGCAGCCAGACGGACGAGCCGCAGCCGATTTCGAGGAGAGTTCCACCGCGCCGTGAGGCGAGATGACGGCGGAAAAACCGGGCCAGCTCGAAATCCAGATGGCGCCGGCCGGGGAGGGGGGTGATCGGATCTCCGGTGGCTCGGAGATGGCGTTTGCTCCAATGGTCCGGTCCCGTCAAAGGAAGAGATCGGGACGGAAAGAGATCATCCTCGGAAACGTTCTCTGCGATATTCTTCAACTCGGACTCGCGATTTCCCGGCCGGCGGTGCCCGGAACCCTATTATAACGCGGAGGCCGGCGATGCCAAATACGCGGCCGGGAACGGCAATTGTGTCCTGTCTCCAATCAGGTTAGAATGACGGCTCTTGCCCGTCGGAACATGGGATCTCCGCCGGCGATTGGAGTGAAGGATGCGTCAGGTTCTCAGGAATTATTTTTTCGTGCTTCTGGGAAACGGTACTGCCGGCGTCCTCTCTTTTCTGATTTCGATCCTCCTTTCCCGGTCGATGAGCGTCGAAGGATTCGGGGTTTATTCCCTTTTTTTTACCATCATGGTCCTGGTCTGGCAAATCCCCGCGTTCATTGATTCTTCGTATGTCCGTTATGCTCGGACGGCCCCGCCGCCCGAGGCCCGTGATTATTTACGGGTGAATCTTGTTTTCAAGGTCCGTGCGGCGGTCCTGATTTTGGGAAGCTCTCCGGTGATCGGGTTTGTCCTGGATCGCTGGATTTTTCCGGGAAAAGCGGCCTTCGGAATCCTCGTCATGGCCGTGGCCGGCGGCGCCTTCCTGACGTTCCTGACATCGATGACCGCCAATTTCCAAGCCCGGGAGAGATTCGACCTCTATGCCTTGGGAAATATTTCCTTTTATGTCGCCGTGCTCGGCGTCATCGCCGTTCTGGCGAGTCGAGGAACCGTTCTCGTCCCGGCCGCGGCTTCCGTTTTTCTGTCCGCGGCGGCCGCTGCCGGAATTGCAGCTTTCCTGTTTTTGGCCCGGCGCGCCTGGCCCTTGGCCCCTCTCAACGCCGCGGCCGCGGCGCGGATGCTCCGGCTCGGCCGTTGGATTCTTTACACCGGGATCTTTTATGTTGTCTTACAGCGGATCGACATGCTGTTCGTCGGTCATTATTTCCCCAAGAGCGACATCGGCGTCTTTGCTGCGGCCTCGCGCCTGCTGTCTGCCCTGACGGTTTTTCTCAACGCCGCGGCCTCGATCTATCTGCCGAAAGCGGCCGTCGCGGTCGGGTCCCGTTCGGCCTGGCGGGCGTATGGGAGGGAGGCCTCTCTTTTAACCGGGCTGATTTTGATCGTGATGGGCGGTCTCGTTCTCTTGGCCCCGCAGTTATTAACGCTTCTCTTTGGGGCCAGGTACGCGGGCGCGGCGGGCGCGATGCGAACTCTTTTCCTCGGCCATCTACCCCATGTCCTGGCTTTGCCCGTAGCTTATCTCCTTTACGGTCTGGAAGATTCGTTCTCGAATTTCATCGGGATGGCCCTGTGTCTTGGCGTCAATATCGCCGTCAACGTCGCCTTGACCCCGCGGCTGGGACTCCTGGGGCCCGGGTGGGCGTTCGGCGCCGGCTATTCGGTCTATCTGATTTATATCCTGGCCGCATTTTTCCTGCGCCGGGACAATCGGAAGCGGATCGCGGCCTTGAGGTGAGCTTCTCCGATTCGTTCGGCCCGCCTGGCTTTGAGGATCTGCGGGTTCCAAGGAATTCGACGACCCGGTGTCTAAGGGGAGTGCGTAGGATATGAGGATACTTTTATGTCGATAAAACCGCGCCAGACGGAGCTCCCGGGCCCCTTGATCCGGAAGACCGTTCCCGTTACGGTGATTATTCCCGCCTTCAACGAAGCGGATTCGATCGGCGACACGATCCGGAGCGTCCAGGCCCAGACGATGACGCCGACGGAGATCATCGTCATCGACGATTGCTCCACCGACGGGACCGGCGACGCGGCTCGGGCCTGCGGCGTTAAGGTCGTCCGCCCTCCGGCCAATACCGGCTCCAAAGCGGGGGCCCAAACCTTCGCCCTTCCCCAGGTTCAAACCGAATTCACCATCGCCATCGACGCCGATACGACCCTCGCGCCCGACGCGATCGAAAAGCTCCTGTCCGCTTTCGTCGAGCCCAACGTCGCCGCCGCCTGCGGGAGCGTCCTGCCGCGGCGGGTCGAAAGCATCTGGGAGCGGGGCCGCTATATCGAATACCTCTTCGCCTTCACGTTTTACAAGCGCGTCCAGAATGAATACGGCGCGCCGTTGATCAGTTCGGGGTGTTTCTCGATGTACCGAACCGAAATTCTTCGGGCCGTGGGCGGATGGTCGACCCGAACCCTGGCCGAGGATATGGACCTCACCTGGACATTGTACCGGCGCGGAAGCGCGGTCCGATTCATCCCCGCGGCGGTCTGCTATCCGCTCGAGCCGCATGATTACCGTTTTCTCCGAAAGCAGCTCCGCCGCTGGTCCCACGGATTCGTCCAAAACGTCCGGCTGCATTGGCGCGGCCTCCTCGAGGTGCCTTTTCTCCGCTCAGCGGTGGCGGTGTCCTGCTGGGATGCGATCGTGGCTTCGATCCTTTATCTCATGCTTCTCCCGGCGGCCGCCCTGCTGTTTCACAATCCCTATATCCTTCTTGGTTACGTGATCGACGTCCCAGCGATTGTCGTTCCTGTCCTGACCGGAGCGTGGCCCCGGCGTGAAGTCGGCAAGGCCCTTGTCAGCGTGCCGAGCTTTTTCGTCCTTCGGACTGTGAATGCGGTATTTTTTCTCACGGCAGTTTGGAGCGAAGTCGTGCGCGGCCGGACGTTCGCCGTTTATGAAAAGGGGCATTGAATGACCGTAGGAATTCCGGGCGCGGGGATCGGCGGGCTCTTTTATTTGATCGCCGCCCTTCTCCTTCCCTTTCGGAGTCTCATCCGCCGTCTTTCGGGAATCCGCGTTTCCTGGAAGGAAACCGCCCGGCAAGTCGGCCTGGCGCTTGGGATCTTTCTCGGGATCTGGGCGACGGGGTGGCTTCTTGGGCGGTTGGTCGCCCCGACCCTGGCGGCTTCCGCGGCCTCCGCGGCGCGGGCGATGGTCCCTTTGCGGGACGCGAACCTTGTCCGTTGGGCGGCGCTTCTGGCTGGATTCATCACTCTGGGCGCGGTCCTGCTGGCGACGCAGGCGGCCCGATTTCTCGTCCGCCGAAAAATCGCTCCGGTGCTGGTCTTCGTTTTCTTGCTCCTCGGATTGGGCGCCATCCTTGCGTTCGCCCAGTCTCCGGCCGCGGACCTGCTCAAAAAAGCGGACGCCGCTTTCACGGACGAGGACAGGGCTCTCGCGGAGAAGCTTTATCTCCAGGTGATCGCCCTCGACCCGGCCCAATCGCGGGCTTATTACCGCCTGGGGATTCTCGCATCCGACGACGCAGCGGCGCTCGACTGGTTCCTTCGCTATATCGAGGAAGAGCCCGAGGACGCTTGGGGTTGGCTGGCGGTGGGGGACCGGTCGCTCAAATTGGATAAAACCGTCGAAGCTTTGATTGCTTATGAGCGTGCGGCTCGGCTCGCCCCCAAGGCGGACGATGTTCAGGCCCGGCTGGCGAAAGGCCGCCTGCGGGCCGCTCCAGCCGTCGAGCCGATCGGCGGGATGATCTCGGATTCGGACGGCAATCGAACCTGGCGTTATGGGGGGAATTTCGATTTCGCCCTTCGGGGCGGTTTTCGATTGGGCGCACGGCTAAGCCGGATGGCCGTCGACGACGGTCAGCCCCTCGATCCCGAACGTCTTTGGAAACGAGTTCGCGTTCCATCGAATCTTGAAGTCCCGGTGACTGGGGCCAGGCTCGATGAGGCCATCTTTAGGCTCACCGGGCGGCCCGGCCCGGCCCTCCGGCTGGATTTGACCGGAGGGCTTGCCCGGCTCCAAGGGCCGAACGAAAAAGCTTGGTCCACAATCCAGGCGGATGTTCGGCTGAAGTGGCGCGGATCGAAGAGCGGCCCCGCCTTCGAAGTCCGCGGCCTGAGAATTCCGCTGGCCGCGTCGCCGCTTCTCGTCGCCAATCGGGGAATGAAGAACGAACTGCGGCTCAACCTCGATCTCCCGGTCGGCCCCCTTCGGTTTCGCGGAGGCGGTCGAGCAGGATCCATTATTGCCGCGGGGGAACAAGCCAACGCCCGTTTTCAGGGCGACGCAGCCCTCGTTCTGCCCCTGGGTTGGAGCGGAGAGATCTCGGCGCAGTATCATCGGATCGGCTTCGCCCGGGCGTCGACGTCCGGCTATTTCGCTCCGTCCTCGGTCGAAACGATCGAAGCCGGGACCTATTGGGAATGGAGCGGCGATGGAGCGTTTGGTGCTTCCTTGGACTTGGGCGCGGGCCTGCAGAGACTCGCCAAACAGAATGAAGCCCTGGGACCATGGAAGCCCGCCTTGAGAGGGTGGGCCTCGTTAAGCCTGGCGATGAGTCCGGCCTGGGTCTGGCGGGTGGAAGCGGAAGCCTACTCCGCGCCCTTCGCCCCGGTCGGCGCGGCGACGAGCGCCGATTGGCGTTATCTCTCCGTCAGCGCCGGCCTGGTCGTCCGAATCCGTTAACCGATCATCCGGGCGGTGAAGCGCCGGGCTTGCCCGCCCTCATCGCTTCGCGAATGAGGACTGCAATGCCCGGGGGAATTTCTGCAGTACTCGCCCGTGGTTTCAGGTCCCTTGACTCCGCGGCATTGACAGACCGCTAGGCGATGCGGCAAGATCTCTCCCTAAAGGAGAACCTGTCATGTCGTTCCTCGACCTCATCCGCAAGCGTTATTCCGTGCGCGCGTTCGACCCTCGGCCCGTCGAGCGTGAGAAAATCCTGGCCGTGCTCGACGCGGCCCGGCTTGCGCCCTCGGCCTGCAACTTTCAACCCTGGCGTTTTCTCGTCCTGCGGGATCCGGCGAATCGAGCGGCGCTCGCGGAATGCTATCCGCGAGACTGGTTTCGCGCCGCCCCCGCCGTTATCGTTTGCTGTTTGGAAACGGCCCGGGCTTGGCGCCGGGCCGACGGCAAAGGCCACGGCGATATCGACGTGGCCATCGCCGTGGATCACCTGACGCTCGCGGCGGCCGAAGCGGGTTTGGGGACCTGTTGGGTCTGCGCCTTTGACGCCGTGAAAGCCTCGATAAAATTGAATCTTCCCGACGGGATTGAGCCTATCGTCCTCATCCCGATCGGTTACCCGGCGCCGGCGGCGACCCCGGCCGACCGCCACATCCAGAGAAAGCCGCTCGAGGAAATCGTCCATTGGGAGAGCTTCTCGGGATAACCCGCCGCCGCCGTGTTTACCGTTACGGTCTCGATACGTTCGACGGTGCCAAACTCCGATTTTCAAACCCGGGCTTGGGCATCTTCAAGACTTCAAACCGGGGCGTCGAACCGATAGATTCCGAAGTTGATATCCTCCGTGAATTTGGCGACGGCGATCTCCTTCGGGGAATTGCAGGGATGTTGACCCTCGGAGGTCAATCCGGCGAGCAGTTGTTCGAGAATGACCACGGAGGGGGCGGTCTTGCTTGTCGGCGATTTCCGGTTTCCTTCGAATCGCCGGATGAACGGATCATGATAGAATCGTCCTTAATGAACGGCCGCTCTTGTTCAATTTTAACCGTATGGAGGAAGGGAGAATGAAGCGTATCAGCCTGATTCTGGGACTCGTATTAGGGTTGATGACGGCGGGGCTGACAACCTTGTCGGCAAGCGTCTTTGAAAAAGCGGAATACGCGGCCCGCCGTCTCAAACTCATGGAAAAGATCCCCGACGGCGCCGCCGCGTTCCTCGGGGCTTCGACTCCGGCCGGAGATTGGGAATTCCGTCAGGGTCACGATTTCGCTTATTTTACCGGCGTCGAAATTCCCGATGCTTTTTTGATCATCGACGGGACCCGGAAGGAAAGCGTCCTCTTCTTCACCTTAGATGAAAAGACCGCCGACGGAGAGGGGATCCCCGTTGAGTTGGTGCGAAATCCAACAGCTTATACGGGGATCGAAAAAGTCCTCCCCGCCAGCCGATTCGGGTCCTATCTGACGGCCCTGGGGCTCCGGACCAGGGTTCTCTACACCATGTTCAAACCTGAGGAACTGGGTCCGGAGAATACGAACGAAAAATTCAACGTCCTCCAACAGACGATGACCCTAAACGTGTGGGATGGCCGGCCGTCCCGGGAACTCCAATTCGTCAAACAGCTGCGCGACAAATGTCCTCCCGCGGACGTCCGGGATTGTTCCTCCCTGGTCTGGGACTTGCGGAAAATCAAGTCGCCGGCGGAACTCGAGGTGATGAGACGGGCGGGGCGGGTCGGGGTCGAAGCCCACAACGCCCTGATCCGATCCACCCGGCCCGGCGTATCGGAAAGCGATTTGGCCGCCGTGTTCGAGTTTGTTTCCAAATTGGGGGGGGCTCGAGGCTTGGCCTACAACTCCATCCTGATGTCTGGGAAAAACCACGCTTACGGCCATTATCACAAATATGACCGGGTGCTGAAGAGCGGCGATTTTGTCATCTTGGACGCCGGTCCGGATGTTGACGATTATCACGTGGATATCTCCACGACTTTTCCCGCCTCGGGCCAATTCACTTCCCGGCAGAAAGAACTTTATGAAGCGGCCTTGGCCGTTCGGAAGGTTTGTCAGGACAACTATCGCCCAGGCGTCACTTTCAAGCAAATCGGGGAGAAGGTCACGGAGATGCTGCGGGACAAGGGCATGACCCCGTTCGCTCGGGACTTCCAAGGCATCGTCCGATACGGCGGATATAATCACTCCATCGGCCTGGCGACCCATGATGTCATGGGGACATTCGCCGGCCCGGACGAGGTTCTTGCTCCGGGATTCGTCTTTGCCTGCGATATTCAGCTGTTCCGGATCGAGGAGGAGATCGGGATCCGGATCGAGGATACGATCGCGATTACGGAAACCGGATATGAAAACCTCTCCCCGGGGGTTCCCCGAACTGTTCAGGAAATCGAATCGTTCATGAAAAAAGACGGGATCCTCCAAATGATGAACAAGAACGGCCTCGCGGTCGGGAACTCTCCCGGAAAGGTAATAAAATGAGTTTGAAAAAACATCTTTTAGGCGTCGGGATCATCGCCGCCCTCAGCTTTGGCCTCTTCGGCCAGACCGTCGATTTTTCCAAGAAGCCCCTGCAATCCGAACGCAGCCGGTCTTATGACGCGCTCCATTACCGGATCAAGATCGACCTCGACCTCGATCAGAAGTCCTTCGCAGGGGAACTGACCGCGACCCTGTCCGTGCTCCAGGACGGACTGTCTGTCTGTGTTCTGGACGCCGAGGAATTCGCCGTGTCTTCGGTCGTCGGCGAATGGGGCGACTCCCTGAAGTTCGAGCAGACGGAGAAAGAATTGCGGGTTTATCTTCCCCGTCCTTATCGCTTCGGAGAAAGCCTGTCCTTCACGGTCCTTTACCGGGGACGCGATCCGAAGATCGGGCTGAGGTTCTACGAGGAAACCCCCCAGAACCCGCGGCTGGTCGCCTCGGACTCCTGGCCCGACCATGTCCATCACTGGTTCCCGTGTTTCGATTATCCCAACGACAAAGTCACCCACGAACTCATAGCTACGGTGAAATCCGGATATAAAGTCGCCTCCAACGGCCGGCTGGTCGGCGTCGCCGAAGACAAGGTCGCGGGGACCGTGACCTATCGTTATTCCCAGGATCAGCCCCATTCGACGTATCTCATCGTTCTTTCCGCGGCGCCCTATGTCGTGGTTCACGATTCCTATAAAACCCTGCACCTGAATTATTGGGTTTATCCTCAAGACGAGAAAAAAGCCCTCCCGACGTACGGGAAGACGCCCCGGATGATCGAGTTCTTCAACCGGATATTCGCCTTCGATTATCCGTGGTCCAAGTACGACCAGATTTCGGTGCCGTTCGGCGGGGGCGCGGAGAGCACTTCGGCCACGGTCATGGGCCATGGCATCATGATCGACGAGAAGGACGAAGAGGATTTTTCGGCGATCGGGATCGTATCTCATGAGCTGGCCCATCAGTGGTGGGGCGATCTCATCACTCTGCGGAGTTGGGGGCATGCCTGGCTGAACGAGAGCTTCGGGACGTATTCGGATTATCTCTATTTCCGGTACGATAAAGGCGACGACGAGGGGGCCGTCAATTTGAACGGCAAATTGAATGCTTACCTCCGGGAAGCCGCGACCCGCTATATCCGGCCGATCGTCACCGACCGGTATGATCGACCCCAGGATATGTTCGATTCGCATTCTTATCCCAAGGGCGCGCTGGTCCTCCATATGCTGCGGTCCCTGGTCGGCGAGGAGCCCTTTTTCAAGACGCTCAGCCATTTTCTCCATCGGTACGCGTTCGACGCGGTGGACACGGCCGATTTCATCCGTTCGGTCAAGACCGTGACCGGCCAAAATCTTGATTGGTTCTTCGACCAGTGGCTCTTCAAGCCGGGCCATCCGGTCTTCGAAATCCGCAGCGAGTGGGACGCCGCCCGGAAGATTGTGCGGCTCAAGGTCGCCCAGGTTCAGGACTTCGCCCGCGGCATCCCCGTTTTCAAGATGCCGGTCGTCATCGGGCTCGATACGCCGAAAGGCCGGGAAACGAAGATGGTCTGGATTCGCGAACGGGAGGAAACGTTCGAATTCCCGGCGGAGACGAAGCCTCTCCTCGTCCGGTTCGATGTCGGCAACGTCTTGATCAAGGAATTCACGTTCCCCAAGGACCGGGACGAACTGCTCTACCAAGGCGGACATGACGACGTGATCGGCCGGATGTGGGCGGCCGCGGAATTGGCCCGATTCGGCGAGGACCTGAAAGCGGTCGACAGCTTGATCGCGTCGGCGAAGAGCGACCCCTTCTGGGCCGTCCGTCGCGTTGCGGCCGAATCCCTGGGCAAACTCACCGATAAGAGGATTCCGGCGATTCTCAAATCGATTTGTCTGGATCCGAGTTCGGCCGTCCGGACGTCCGCCCTCGGTCTTCTCGGCAACCTGAAGGACCGCGGCCTGGTCGAGTTTTTCAAGGACCGTTTTCGCAAGGAAACCAGTGCTCGCGCTCAGGCCGAGGCTTTGCGGGCCTTGGGAAAAACGGGCGGCGCGGACGTTATTCCGTTTCTGACTCAAGCCGCTGCGCTTCCGTCCCATCAGAACATCGTGAAAAACGCGGCCGAAGGAGCCCTGAAGCTGATTCAGACCGGGAAATAAGACAGAGTACCTTCGATTTGAAGAGAACGCACCTCCGGAGGAGATTGCGTTTGTGTTTTATGTAAGATATTAGATATTATAGCCGTGAATCATGGAGGTATCATCATGAACTATGACCGCAGAAATTTCCTCAAACTATCCGCCGGGGCCGCGGCCTCGGCCTGCCTGGGAGCATCCTGCCAAGGACCCGAAAAGGCAGACCCGGCCAAGAAAACCGAGGGCACTTTGGCCGCGCTGAAGCCGATGACGGAGGGAATCGTCCCCATCACCGATGAGGAACGCCTGGCGCGCATCGAAAATGCCCGTCGGCTGATGGCCGAAAACAAGATCGATGCCGTCCTTCTCGAGGGCGGGACGAGCATGTTTTACTTCACCGGCGTGAACTGGGGGCTGAGCGAACGGACGTTCGCCGTCGTCCTGCCCGTCAAGGGGGACATGGCTTGGGTCACGCCCAAGTTCGAGGAGGAGCGGGCCCGTGAGCTCATTAGGTTCGGAAAGGACGTCCGCGTTTGGGAAGAAGACGAGAGCCCCTATAAAGTCATTGCGGGAATTCTCGAAGACCGGGGAATCCGCGCCGGAAATATCAGTCTCGAGGAACGGCTCCGCTTCTTCATCTTTGACGGAGTGCGCAAAGTCGCGCCGGCCCACAAGTATCTAAGCGCCGACCCCGTCACCATCGGGTGCCGCGTCATCAAATCTCCGGCCGAACTGGCCCTGATGCAAAAGGCCAGCGATATCACGATCGAAGCCTATCGGTCCGTGGTCACGAAGCTCAAAGAGGGGATGACGAAAGCCGAATTCAGCGAGATCGCGGCCGCCGCGCACAAAGCGCTCGGGGCGACCGGCGGCATCGGGGCGAACTTCGGGGAGGCGACATCGCTCCCCCACGGATCGGTCAAGCCGAGGAATCTGAGGGAGGGCGACGTTGTCCTCATGGACGGGGGCTGTAATATCGACGGCTATCGCTCGGATATCAGCCGGACCGTCGTCTTCGGTAAACCCACCCAGCGCCAGCTCGATATCTGGAACCTGGAGAAGGAAGCCCAGGCGGCGGCGTTCCGGGCGGCCAAACCCGGCGTCCCGTGCGAGGATGTCGACGCGGCGGCGCGTAAAGTCATCACCGACGCCGGACTCGGCCCGGATTACAAGGTCCCCGGACTGCCTCACAGAACGGGCCATGGGATCGGCTTGGACGGTCATGAATGGATCAATCTCGTGCGCGGCAACAAGACGCTCATGGCCTCGGGCATGTGTTTCACCAACGAACCCATGATCGTCATCCCCGGCGAGTTTGGGGTGCGGTTGGAAGACGATATGCACATTACTGAAGAGGGAGCGAAGTTTTTCTCTCAGCCCAGCCCTTCCATTGACCGGCCGATCGAGTAACGACAATTGAATTGAAACCTTCCCGATTTTTTGCTCTTCTCCTGATTCTGGCCGGAGCGCTCGTTCTTCCTTCGAGCTAGGGAGACCCGCTGTCTGTAACTCCCCCTCGGGCAAAAATAATCGATGCGGGGAGCCGGGGACAAGTTCGACCGCTTCAAAATATTCTATGTCGCCGACGGCACTCCGGCCCGGGCCGCCGGTCTCTTTCCGGGTGACGAGATCAAGATCGTCGACGGCCGGGCTGCCGCAGAAATCGGCTGGGAAGGCTTGCGCCGGATATTCCAGCGGGACGGCAAGGACGTCAAGCTGGAGATCAGTCGGGGCGGAAAAATCCTGCCCGTGATCCTGAAATTGCGCCGATTGGTGTAATCTGCCGATGGCGGATGTAGAATCGTTCGACTTCGTCGGGCGGCAGGAAGGCCGACACTGTTATTTCTTTCCCGCCTGCGCTTTGATTTTATCCAGGTTCTTCCTCATGGCCGGCTGGGCCGCGGGGCTGGCGAATTCGACCGCTTTTTCCGCGGACGCAATCGCGGCGGCGAAGTCGTTCATCTTCGCTTGAAGGTCGGCCAGGGCGGACCAATGATAATACGCCCGGGGGCGGACCTCAAGGGTCCGTCGGGCCGCGGCGAGAGCCCCGTCGAAGTTCTTTCCCTGTTGGGTCCAGAAATAAATATAGCTCCGAAGTTCTCCGGGCTCGTCCCAATATTTTCGGGCGAACGAAGGGCCGAAAACCTCCAGGGCTTTGGCCTCTTGCCGGAGCTTGAGATAAACGGCCGCCGCCTGTTGGAGGATAAACTGATTCTCGGAATTCACCGTCAGGGCGACTGCGGTCACGGTCTCGACGCTGTCGAGATTCTCTCCACGCTCGGCCCAGAAATTCGCGAACTGGAGGAGTCCGAAGGAGAAGCTGGAGAGGTGGCTTTCCAGAAATGGCTTCCCGAAGACCTCTTCGGCCTTGGCTTTGTCTCCCCGGGCGAGATAATAGTCGGCCAGGACGGCTTGGGCGTAGGGATCGGGGTTGTTTTCCGTCAAATCCGCGAGCCGCTCCGCCAGCGCCTGCCCCTTGTCGAGGGATTTCTTTTCCTGAACGATCCGGCTCAGCCATTTTTGGAGAACCCAGGTTTCGCTCGGAAACTTGGCCGTGTATTCGGCGTAGAAAGCGTCCGCATCCTCGCTCGGCGCCGACGTATAGTAAAAGATGTCCAGGCTCGAATAAGCCAATCGGGCCATCGGCCCATCGGGGTATTTTTTGAGGAATTCTTTCATCGCCGCGGGCTCGCGCCGGCTTTGCAGGGGAAATCGGGCCAGTTCGTATTCGGCGTATTCGGTGTAAGAAACGGGAACCTTGATATAGTCCACGGCGAACGTGCCGGCCTTCGCTTGGGGGTCGAGGGCGACGACGGCTTTATATAAAGGCGCGGCCTGATCATCCTTGGCCCGCTCGGCGTATTTACGGCCAAGCTTGAAGGACGAGGGGACATCCTTGGGATTCGACGCCTGGACGGCCGTCAGGGATTTGAAGGTGTCGATGCCGGCCAACGCCTTTTCGACCTTGGTCAGGAACTTCTCCGGCGGTCCGTTGTAGCCGACGATCCAGTCGATTTCGGCTCCGGCCCCGTCGAGGATCATCGTCGTCGGCGTACCCCGGATGGCGAATTTCTGGAAGGCGGCCGCGCCTTTCTCGTCGTCCCGGTCCGCCCGGACGACGACAAAATTCCGGCTCAGGAAATCCTTGAATTTCGGGTTTTCATAAAACTGCTGACCCAGCAGTCGGCAGCCTCCTCAGCCATCCGAGTAGAAGTCCACCAGGGCCAGCTTCGATTCGGCCTTGGCTTTAGCTACGGCCTCGTCCACGGTGCCTTTGAACCAGACCTGGGCGGAGGCCGAAACGGCGAGGAAGAGGACGGTCAGGATCGATATCCGGATTTTTTTCATGGCTTCCTCCCTGGAACGAATACTAATCCCTGAAGATGCCCGAGTCAATCCGAAAAAATGCGGCTTGACTTTTACGATTTATATTAACTACAATGTAGTTATTAAACGGAGACGCCTATGACGACAAAATTTATTTCCCGATCCGAAGAATTCATCCTCCTGGCCGTTCTCTATCTGGAAAAGGATGCCTACGGCGTTACGATCCGGAATCATCTCAATAAAATGACAGGGGAAACCTGGGCTTTCGGCGCGATTTTCGTCATGCTGAACCGGCTGGAAAAAAAAGGCTATTTCAAATCGCGCTTGGCCGATCCTACGCCCCAGCGGGGCGGCAAAAGCAAGCGAATCTACAGCCTGACGCAGGAAGGGCTGGACGAACTGAAGAAGATTAAAAACGTCCATTTGGCGGCTTGGGAAAAAGCCGCGGCGTCTCCTTTGATGAAATAACGACGATGTCGAATCATCCCGCGCTGCTACGTCCGCCGCCGTTCGCGGAACGGCTGCTGATGCGGCTGTATCCTGACCGGGGCGCTTATTCCCCGGCGGGGGATATGAGGGAGGAGTTTCAACGTTTGGCGGAGGAGGCCGGGGCGGGCCGGGCGCGGATCTGGTATCGCCGGCAGGTTCTCCAATCCGCTCCCATCGCCTTGAGCGAACTGATCACCTGGAGGTTTTCCATGTTCAAAAATTATTTGAAAATAGCCTGGCGGCATATGAAGCGCCAGAAGGCCTATTCGGCCATCAATATCGGCGGCTTGGCCATCAGCATGGCCTGCGCCTTGTTGATCGTCCTCTGGGTCCGGGACGAGCTGAGCTTCGACAAATTCCACGCGAACAAGAACGAGATTTATCGGGTCACCGCCGTGGGTAAGACCTATGCGGGGTTCAGTTCCCCGGCGCCGTTCGCGCCGGCCGTGGCCGCCGAGATCCCCGAAGTGACCGCCGCCGTTCGGGTGCAACAGATCTTCGGCCGGGTGTATTTGAAAACCGGCGAGCGGGCCTTTTATGAGGACAACGGAATCTGCGCCGATCCCGAGTTATTCTCGATCTTCACCTTCCCCTTGATCAAGGGAACTTCCGAGTCCGCCCTTTCCGGGCCGAATCTTGTCGTCCTCAGCGAGAGCCTGGCCCGCAAGTACTTCGGGGCCGAGGATCCGATCAATAAAACCCTTATTTTGGAAGGCCGTTGGCCCTTGACGGTCAGCGGCGTCATGGCCGACATCCCCCGGAATTCTCATTTCCGGTTCGATTTCGTCCTGCCCATGAAATTCGTCGAAGACGGCAAATGGTGGGGGATGGAGTGGGGCGATTTCAACTTCAGGACCTATATCCGGACGAAGCCCGGCGTGGACGAAAAAGCGCTGACCGCCAAGCTGAACCAAGTGGCGGTCGCCCACAAGTGCCCCCAAGTCGTCTACAAGCAAGTCGCTTTCGGTGTCCAACTCTTGGCCGACATCTACCTCAACCCCCTGGGTGGTTACGACATGCCCCTCGGCGATAAGAAATATGTTTATCTATTTTCCCTGATCGCCCTTTTCATTTCCCTGATCGCCGGCATCAATTTCATCAACCTGACGACGGCTCGGGCTGAGAAGCGGGCCAAGGAGGTCGGCCTGCGGAAGGTGGTCGGGGCCGACCGGAGGCAGATCATCAACCAATTCTTCGGCGAATCGACCCTGGTCACCTTGTTGGCCCTCGGACTGGCCGTCCTCTTGGCCAAAATCGCCATGCCGGTTTTCAATTCTCTGACGGGCAAACAGCTCGTCCTTCGCTTTTTCGATCCCGGCGTTCTCTTGAGCCTGGGAGGAATCGCCTGTTTCGTCGGGCTCCTGGCCGGGGCGTTCCCTTCGCTCTATCTCTCTTCGTTCCAACCGGCCCAGATCTTCAAGGGACGATCGGCCGGTTGGGTTAAAAAGGGGACTTTGCGCCGGATCCTGGTCATCGCCCAGTTCTCCATTTCCATTACCCTGATCCTGGCGACCGTCGTGGTCTTCAACCAAATGAACTTCATCCGCCAAAAGAGCTGGAACTCGGGACAAGATACGATGCTTTATATCCCTTTCAAGGAGAACCTCGGTTCGAAATATGACCTGGTGCGGAGCAAGCTCCTGGAACATCCGTCGATCTCCGCCGTCGGGGCCAAAGATGCCTTGCCGACGTTCGTCAACAACAACACGACCGGCGTCTCCTGGGACGGCAAAACGGAGGATCAGAAGAGCGTCCATATGGAAACGATCGGGGTCGATTTCCATTACCTGAAAACCATGGGCTTGGAGATCGTCGATGGCCGGGGATTCTCGCCCGAATTCTCCGGCGATATCGGCCAGGCGTTCGTCCTGAGCGAAGAAGCGGTGCAGCAGACGAGGCTCAAGAATCCCGTCGGGAAATCATTCCGCCTTTATGGGTCCGCCGGGACGATCGTCGGCGTCGTCAAGGATTCGTATTTCCAAACCTTCCGTCAGGAGCTGCGGCCTCAAGTCTATTATCTGTTTAAGGATCTCCCGGCCCAGACCTCCGATTTAGGCGTCATTCTGATCCGGGTCAAGGGCGCCTCGGTGGGCCGCCCGCTGTCCGACGTCATCGCCCATATCGAGAAAGTCTGGACGAGCGTCAACACGTCCGCCCCCTTCGAATTTCATTTCCTCGATCAAACCATCGCCGCCCAATATGCCGGCGAACGGCGTCAGGGACAACTGTTCGGCGCGTTCGCTTTTCTGGCCATTTTTATTTCCTGTCTCGGCTTGTTCGGTCTGGCCTCTTTTATCGCGGAGCAGATGACGAAGGAAATCGGAATCCGGAAGACGCTTGGGGCTTCGATTCCCGATATCGTCCTGCTTCTCTCCAAGGACTTCACCAAAGCCGTCCTGATCGCCAATCTGATCGCCTGGCCGGCCGCCTGGATCGGCATGAACCGCTGGCTGCAGAACTTCACCTTCCGGACAACCCTTCATCTCTGGATTTTTGTAGCCGCCGGCGCGGCCGCCCTTATGCTCTCCTGGTTGACGGTCGGCCTTCAGACGCTTCGTTCGGCGAGAATGAACCCCGTCGATTCCCTGAGGTACGAATAAAAAAGTTCCCGAAAAAATATTTATGTCCCGGATTCCTCCTCGGGGGTCCTCGGCCATTGTATCGCGCATCTCTTGGTTAGGACGATCTATGGCTATTGGACTATAATTCCCGTCGTCGAATATGATTTCTCCTAAGCGAGGAGGTGGCCTCATGTTGCGAAAAAATTCCCCGACCGTTTTGGGTTTATTGTTCGCCATGGCTTTGCTGTCCGGCCTTTCCGCCTGTCGTCCGGCCGACCGCCCCGCATCCTCAAGTCTCCGGGTCCTGTCGCTCCGGGAGCAGGCCGACCGGATCAACGCCTGGATGGAAGCGCGCCTGACGACTCTTCTCCCTGCCTTGATGCGGCGGGCGGGCATCGATATGTGGCTGATCATCAACCGCGAATACAACGAGGATCCCTTGTACTTCACGCTGGTCCCGCGCCCGGCGTTGTATTCCTCGGGCACGGTTGCGCTCATCTTTCACGACAAGGGCCCGGAGGGGGGCGTCGAGCGGTTCTGCAGCGCTCCTCATGGAGTCAGCGGCGGCTACAAGAACATTTGGCGGCCGCGGGTCAAGACCCAGTTCGAAACCCTGGCCGATTTCATCAAACAGGCGAATCCGAAAAAGATCGGGATCAACGTCTCGGCGAAATGGCCCCTGGCCGACGGGTTGAGCGTGTCCCTGAAGGAGAAGCTCGAAGCCGCCCTCGGTCCGGAATTATCCAAGAGGCTCGTCTCGGCCGAGGACCTTTGTGTTGGCTGGCTCGAAACACGGACGGCTGAGGAGATGGCGGTTTACCGGGATATTTGCTCCGTCGCTCATTCCCTCATCGCCGAATTCTTCTCGAACCGGGTCATCATCCCCGGCCAAACGACGGAAGACGACGTCGTCTGGTGGATCCGCCAGCGCGTTGCCTCGCTGGGGATGGAAAGCTGGTTCCAACCTTCGATCGACATCAATAGGCCCAAGAAGGAGGCCGCGAAATACCCTGACGACAAAATCATCCGGCCGGGCGACCTGCTCCACTGCGACGTCGGAATCAAATATCTCGGGCTGTGTACCGACATGCAGTGGCAAGCTTATGTCTTGAAGCCGGGGGAGACCGAGGCGCCCGCGGGCCTTCAAAAGGCCCTGGACAACGCCAACCGCGTCGCCGATATCCTGATGGCCGAATTCAAGACGGGCCGGACGGGGGCGGAGATCGTCGGGGCCGCTATGGCCCAAGGAAAAGTTGAAGGGTTGAACCTGGCGATTTATACGCATCCCGTCGGCTTCAACGGCCACGCCGCCGGCTGCACGCCCGATGCCCGCGATCCCCAAACGATCGATGAGGTCAACGTCCCGAAATGGAGCTATCCGCTTTATCCCGACACCGCCTATTCCATCGAATTCAACTGCAAAACGCCGGCCGCGGAATGGGACAACGAGGACGTTTATATCGGGTATGAGGAAGACGCGATCTTCACCGAGGCCGGCGGCTGCCGGTTCATCGACGGCCGGCAGACGAAATTCATCCTGATCAAATCGAAATAGTATTTCCTTTTTCCGTCCGGCCGTAGGTCGGGCCGATCCGCCCCATCGATCACTCT
>Ga0315287_10000608_pt1 | contig 31460 bp, 22 predicted proteins | sample YL17G11_0_MG_FD_205037 | JGI IMG/M metagenome (GOLD analysis project Ga0315287, IMG submission 205037) | Sediment microbial communities from Yellowstone Lake, YNP, Wyoming, USA - YL17G11_0 | ecosystem: Environmental > Aquatic > Freshwater > Lake > Sediment | place: USA: Wyoming | collected...
CTCACGCTCAGGGCAATCCGTGACACGCAAATCCGTGCGCCTGAAAGGACGCTCAGTCATGTCTGATCCGTGACACGCAAATCCGTGCGCCTTGACAGACGCCCAGTCATATCAGGGTTCAGGGGCCAGGGGAGACGGCTTCCGGCTTCCGGCTCCCGGCTTCCCGCTCCCCGCTTCCCGCTCCCCGCTTCCCGCTCCCGGCTTCCGGCTCTTCCAGCGGAGGGCGAGGGACTCGAACCCCCAAGGGCTTGCGCCCGGCGGTTTTCAAGCACGCCCCACGTCTTCGCGTCCAATGCTATCGCGTTGCGTTCCTTCACACTAGCGCCCCCACCGTTTGCGGTGTGTTGCGGGCATTTGCGGTTATTACGCACCGGCTATGTCCTGCATTTGTCCTGCCGCCTGGAGGGGCTCGTCTACCAGAGCACGCAGGTGCTCGGGGACGTAGTGGTAGTAGTGCATCGTGATGCGGAGGTCGCTGTGGCCCATCGCCTTCATCACCAGCACGGGACTCTTGCCTTCCGCGAGCCAGGTCGTGACCCGGCGGTGCCTGAGGTCGTGTTGACGTTTCCCCCGACTTCCATCCAGTCAGCATCGGAGGGCCGTGAGTGAGGAGCCGTCCTCCTCGGGGGTGAAGAGCGCCGTGTCGCGCGGGAAGGCACGTTCCCGAGGGGCCGCTTGACTCCCCGCTGGCGCCGCCGCCTCTTCATTGACACTACCACCACCCGGAGATTCCCGTGTCGCGCGCCGCTCCGCTTCGCTGCATCCTGGCCATCCTGCTCGCTCTCGTCGCGGCAGGCCCGCTCCTGGCACAGGCCGGCCCGCGCTCGGCGGTCCAGGCCCCGTGCTGCACCGTCGGCATCCAGCCGTTGGAGAGCTTCAACGATCCCCTTGGGCAGGCTGTCGCGGCGCGGCTCACAGCGGCGTTCGAGGCCGCGGCCGGCCCCGACGGGCCGGTGACCTGGCTCCCCTCCGACACGACGGCCCGTCCGCGCGATGCCGAGGGTCGGCCCGTGCGCCCGGAGTTCATGTTCACCGCTGAGGTGTTCGTGGATGCGAGCCAGGTCTCCGGTGCTGTGCGGGTGGCCTGGAAGGTGGAAGACACGGCCTACTCCTCGAACCGGCTGGTCGGCCACGTGGATCGGGTCGGGGCCTACGCGGACTCCAGCATCGTCAACCAGATCCGGCGAGAGATCCGGGCCCGGCTCCCGCAAGCTGGGCGTCTCTGAGCTGGTCCGACTCCTGGAATTGCGCGGGGGCGCCGGCCTGAAGATCCCATCGCAAAGTTGCCGTAACGGTTGTCGCTTCTCCCGGCAAGGAACGGCAACTCTCGCTTTGAAGTCCGGCATCCGGCGCTCGGAACTCCCTGGAAGTCCGACATTTCGCCGTTACGGCAACTCTCCATCGGATGCCCTCGATGTAATCCAATGGCGCCTCGTAACGCCCCGTTCGCCTTACCGCCCAGCCATCGCGCCAGCCGCGCCCTATGCGGTACGGCTCATCCGAATCCCACCCTGCCTCGATCTCCACCGGGACCGGCGGGCTGCTCCGGCTACGGGCCTCTTGCCAAGTGGCACGCACGGCGGCATATGAAGCGGGGAATCGCGGCGCGCCCGGGGGCCGCCGGCAGTACCGTCGCTAGTCAGGAGCCGACTCGCCGGCAGTCGGCCCCGGCTGTCCTTGTAGGGTGTCGGCCGAGTGGCAGGAAGGCATACCATGACCAGGGGTTCCTCGAGACTCGCGGCTGCGCTCGCATTCACCGGATCGTTGCTCGTCATATGCGGTCCCGACTCGGTTGATGCGGCAGTTCAGGCGTCCAACGTCTCCCCGGCCTGCGCCACGACAGCCGACCTGCTGCCGGCGAGACGATGGGAAGGTGCCGTGGACAGCCAGCGTGTGTGCCTGCGTCTGAGCCTGGAGCGCGGCCAGTTTGCCCGCGTCGCCGTCGAGGGGGCGCGCGGAATGGCCGTCTTCCTTCAGGCCACGGTTCTTGGCCCGGGCGACTCGGTCCCGTTCCTCCGCAGCCCCCGAGTGCTGTCCTGGGAGGCCCGGACTCCCGGCGTTCACACCATCGTCCTGACCACTGGGAGAGCCACCCGTGTCACGGCCACGGTGACCGACATCGAGGACGCCGGCGCGCTGGCGGCGCGACGCCGGGCGCTTGCGGCCGATCCCCGAGTCGCCTGGCTCGCGGCGCGCGCGATCCCGATCCGCACGCTCGATCCGCGGGACACCGCCTTCGCCGATCTCCAGCGGCTCCGGCCTCTGCTGAGCAACGTCCGCGTGGTCCTGCTGGGCGAGGCGGACCACGGAGACGGCTCCGACTTCCTCGCCAAGTCGAGACTGATACGGTTCCTCCACACGCAGATGGGGTTCGATGTCCTGGCCTTCGAGGCCGGCGTCTATGACATGTGGCGCGCCTCGCGGGAGATCAGCGCCGGACGCGATCCCAGGGCGTCGTTCCTGCAGGGCCTGTACTGGCTCTGGGGCCTGTCGGAGCAGCTCGGACCGCTGATGGCCTACGTCGCGGAGACGGCCCACAGCCCGCGACCGTTGGTGCTGGCCGGCATCGATGTGCAGCGCAGCGCCTCGATGTGGGCGGGCGCCGCGGTGTCGGACACCTTGCTCGCCGAGATGGCGACGTTCCTCAACGTCAACGGGCTCGGCGGTCCGCTCGCCGACCCCCGGTCCGCAGAGAGCCAGTTGCTGAAGCGCCTACACGACTACCAGTATCGACCGGCGCCGGACTCGACCGCCATGGCCGCGTTGCAGAGCGCCGTCACCGCAACAGCCGGTCGCATCGAGCACGCGGTCGCCACCGACGAGGGCCGCATCTGGGCGCGGGTACTGTGGAACGTCGCCGCAAGGGCGGCCTGGGTATGGCCTCGGTGGCCCGGCGCCCGCAGGTCGTTCTGTGAGACCGATGCCTGTCGGACCTGCACGGACCGGGACCCGGAGATGGCCCAGAACCTGGTGTGGCTGGCGAATCAGATGTACCCGGGTCGCAAGATCATCGTGTGGGCACACAACGGTCACATCATCCGCGATCGTTCGCGCACCGAGTCGGACTCCTCGGGGGGCAGCCTGTACGCGATGGGCGACGATGTTCGGGCGGCGTTCGGTAACGACGCCTATGCGATAGCGTCCGTCTCCTACGAGGGGTCGTACCACTGGGCGCACCCTCAGCGACCGACGTTTGATATCGTGCCCGACCAGTCTCCGGAACCCGAATTCGAGGAGCTGATGGTGGCGGCCGGCCACCGGATCGGCCTGCTGGACCTGCGGCAAACCGTCCCGGGCAGCGCGTGGCTCGCCCAACCGTTCCTGGCGCGGCCCATCCAGCATTCCACCGACCGGTCGCCGTGGGGCAGAAGCTTCGATGCCTTCCTCTTCATCCGAACCCAGGAACCGTCGCTTGCCATTCCCCTTCCTCAGCCGTGAGTGTGGCTGCCAGGGAGGCAACACTGGCGGGCAGTGGATTGGCTGGCGCCCAACACGCGTTTGCAGTTGCCTGGTGGGGCGCCTGGAGTGCCCGTTCGGGACTTGACCCCATTCAGGGGTGGTGCAAATCAACTCACGACGAAATGCCGGACTTTCAAGGAGTTCCGAGCGTCGGTGCCGGACTCCAGCGTGGCCGTTGCCGGGGTTGCCGGGTGGGATTGGGCCGAGTGCCCGACCATACATCGATAGCGCGCCGACGGCTGCTTCTGGATCAAGGGGGCCCACGGGTCCTCTCGCTAGCGCGCTTCTGCGAGGGATAGGCGAAATTGCTGCGTCGGAGCACGGGCCTCGCGGCGCACCCGGCAAGTTGGCCCGGTACTGCACGAATTGTGGCCAGTCGTTCAACCTCAGCTCGGCGATGCCCGGGATTCTGGGTCTCGGCCTGGAGCGCGAGGTCTATTGCTCTGGGTGCGGAGCCAAGAACACGGTGTGACCCAACTCCCGAGAACACGGCGGCACTTCGGAGCGCGATGTACTGGCGCATGGGGGCATGGAACGCCGGCGCGTCAAGAACTCGTCACCGGACCGTCAACGCGGCCTGGCCGTCCCCCGAGCGCACGGTGCGTGCAGCATTGACTTCGACGGCCCAGTCCCGTAGGATAGGGGCGTAGATACTCCCCCGTTCCCTTCGGGGGGCGGGTGCGAGGCCGTACGGCAGCGATGCTGTGCGGCCTCTGCTTCTTCCGGGCAGGCCCATGCGCACGATCGTCTATGTCGACGGTTTCAACCTCTACTATGGCGCGGTCAAGGACACCGCGTACAAGTGGTTGGACATCGGCAAGATGTGCGGGCTCCTCCTCCCACAGAATGAAATCGTCGGGATCAAGTACTTCACAGCGCGGGTGAGCGCCCGCCCCGATGATCCAGGGCAGCCGACGCGCCAACAAATGTTCCTCCGCGCGCTGGGCACTATCCCCGGCTTAGAGATCATCTTCGGCCACTTTCTCTCCAACGAGACCGTATTGCCACGTGCGGACTCCCCTCCGGAGAACCGGCGATACGCGAGGGTGATCAAGACGGAGGAGAAGGGGTCCGACGTGAATCTTGCCACGCACTTTCTGTGCGACGCGTTCCGTGGCCGATTCGAGTGCGGTGTGCTCGTGACGAACGACTCGGATCTGCGGGAACCGGTGCGCGTGGTACGGCGCGAGCTTCATCGGTGCGTAGGCGTGGTCAATCCGCACCGGCGCCCGAGCAGCAAAGAACTGACCGAGCATGCGAGCTTCCAGAAGACCATTAGGACCGGAGTGCTCGCCGCGAGTCAATTCCCTGACGAACTGGAAGACGCCAACGGTCGGTTCACCCGGCCGGCGGAGTGGGTCCCTCAGGTGGACATGGGGTCGGCCGGCCACGCCCCATTGTGACGTAGGTTCCGGATTCAAGCTCCTGTGAGCGACAGCGGGGCGGCTCAGAGGCCGCTCCGTTGGCGAATCTGCGTGTTGGTGATTCGTCTGCGTGCATCCCCGTCACTGGGTCCTCGCCCTGCACGCCGACGATGGGAGAGCGGCGTGCGCCGAGGCGCACGACCGCGATATCCCCACAGGTATCCCCAAACCGGCCCTTGGACCGGGTTGGGGAGACGCGTGGCGACGCGGGCTAACTCGTTGTGGTGTCTTTCCAGCGGAGGGCGAGGGACTCGAACCCCCAAGGGCTTGCGCCCGGCGGTTTTCAAGACCGCTGCCTTACCAATTAGGTCTAGCCCTCCGAGGCCACTCAAAGGTACGTCGCGCCGCGGCGGGCGGGGAAGCGGCGAGCCGTCAGCCGTCGGCCGTCAGCCGTCAAGAGGGGCGGGCGCTGACCGCTGACGGCTATCGGCCTTCGGCTCCCGGCTCTCGGCTATCGGCTCCCGGCTCCCGGCTCCCGGCTCCCGGCTTCCGGCTCCCGGCTTCCGGCTCCCCTCAACCGGCTCTTGCGCGATCCGCTCGTGAGGTGCCGATTGAACCCGGTCGGGCACGCTCCAGACTGCTCTGACACGGAGCAAGTGCGAGAGGGAACCGGGAGCACGCCTTTCCGGCCTCCGCAGCAGAGGCCGGTGCCCCAAGTCCGCACCAGCGAAAGGGGAGCGCCGTGGCAGGCCGGTTCGCGCCCTGGCGAGTGTTCGCCGCCGTACCCCAGCAAGTCCGCCGCCTCGCGATCGTCGTGGCGGTGCTCGTGGCCGCGCTGATCGTGGCCCGGGCCTTGCTCGTCCCGCCGACCTTCGGCGACCGCGGGCACTACCGCGCGGCGTCCGTGGATTCCATCGAGAAGCTGCCGATCCGCTACGCCGGCCACGAGGCCTGCGCGATGTGCCATCCGCAGGTGGTGGAGCGGAAGGCGTCATCGTTCCACCGTGGCGTCGCGTGCGAGGTGTGCCACGGCCCGGCGGTGCAGCACACGACCAACCCGATCGAGGTCAAGCCGCCGGCGCCGCGCGACCGGGCCTTCTGTCCGCGCTGCCACGCGTTCAACGCGGCGCGCCCGACCGGCTTCCCGCAGATCGACACGACGCAGCACAACCCCGGCGTGCCATGCTTCGCGTGCCACAACCCGCACGATCCGACGCCGTCGCATCCGCCCGAGAGCTGCGCGGCGTGCCACGGGATGATCTTCCGGACCGAGGCGGTCTCCCCGCACGCGCCGCTGCCGTGCACCGAGTGCCACACGGCCGACCCGCGCCACAAGGAGGCGCCGCGGCAGTGGTTGCCCACGAAGCCGGTGGACCGCGAGTTCTGCGGCGGGTGCCACGCCGCGGGCGCCCCCGCGCCGGCGAGCCTGCCCGCTTCGCTGCGCATCCCGCGGGTGGACCTCGCGACGCACGGTGAGCGGTACGTCTGCTGGCAGTGCCACTATCCCCACTACCCCGAGGCGAACTGATGGCCGACGAGATCCCGGCGACGGGCAGCGCCTCGGCGCGACCCGGCGGCGGCATCCCCCGCCGCGTCTTCCTCGGCGCCTGCGCTGCCGTGGCCGCCCCCGCGCTCCTCACCGCCGCCCGGCAGGACGGCGGCGCGGCCCAGGGCGCGGCGGACGCGACCGCGGCGCCGCGCTACGACCCGCGCGTCCACAACTACGGGATGGGCGTGGACGTCAACAAGTGCATCGGCTGCGGTCGCTGCGCGGCGGCGTGCAAGGAGGAGAACGACGTCCCGCGCGACCCGCACTACTGCCGCACCTGGATCGAGCGCTACGTCATCAAGACCGACGGCGAGTGCGAGGTGGACAGCCCCAACGGCGGGATCGACGGGTTCCCGGAACCCGTTGCCGAGGGGGACGTCATGCGAGCGTTCTTCGTGCCGAAGCTGTGCAACCACTGCGCCAACGCGCCCTGCGTCCAGGTCTGCCCCGTGGGGGCGACCTTCAGCACCGAGGACGGCGTGGTGCTCGTGGACGAGTCGTACTGCATCGGCTGCCGGTACTGCATCCAGGCGTGTCCGTACGGCGCGCGTTTCCTGCACCCGGTCAGCAAGACGGCGCAGAAGTGCACCTTCTGCTACCACCGCGTGGTGCGGGGGCTGGTACCCGCGTGCGTGGAGGTGTGCCCGACGGGGGCGCGCATCTTCGGCGAGGTGCAGCGGCCGAGCAGCCCGCTGACGCGGTTCCGGCGGTTCAACGCGCTCCAGGTGCTGAAGCCTCAGCTCAACACCGAGCCGAGGGTCTACTACGCCAATCTCGACGGACAGGTGCGCTAGGAGCTGCGAGGGTCCATGCAAGGCTACATCTATCCGAACGAGTACGAGCTGCAGTGGAGCCTGCTGATCGTCGTGTACCCCTACCTCACGGGGCTCGTGGCGGGCGCGTTCATCCTGGCCTCGCTCGCGCGGGTCTTCAACGTGAAGGAGGTGCAGCCGACGTACCGGCTCTCGCTCGTCACGGCGCTCGCGTTCCTGATCGCCGCGCCGCTGCCCCTCCTCGCGCACCTCGGCCACCCCGAGCGGGCCCTCGAGATCTTCCTGACCCCGAACGTCCGGTCAGCGATGGCGATGTTCGGGTTCGTGTACGCGTGGTACCTGATGATGGTGCTGCTGCTCGAGATCTGGTTCGATTTCCGGAAGGACCTGGTCATCTGGGCCGAGGGGAAGACCGGCTTCCTCGCGTGGTTCCGGCGCCTGCTCACGCTGGGGGTGAAGGATCTCTCCGACAAGTCGCTGGTGTTCGACGACAAGGCGGGGAAGCTCATCACCATCATCGGCATCCCCTCCGCCTTCCTGCTGCACGGCTACGTCGGCTTCATCTTCGGGTCGGTCAAGGCGAACCCGTGGTGGAGCAGCGTGCTGATGCCGGTGGTGTTCCTGTTCTCGGCCATCGTGTCCGGCATCGCGCTGATGCTGCTCGTCTACGTCGTGACGAGCAGGGCGCGCGGCAAGCCGCTGGACATGGTCTGCCTCGACAAGCTGGCGGCGTTCCTGCTGTACGCGCTCGTCGTGGACTTCTCCCTCGAGATGCTGGATGTCACGCAGCGCCTGTACGAAGCCGAGGAGTCCATCAGCATCCTGGGGCAGATGCTCCAGAACCGGCTGGTGATCAGCCTCCTCGTGCTGCAGGTGACGGTGGGCACCATCGTGCCGCTGATCACCCTCTTCCTCGTGGCGCCGACGGTCCGCACGAAGGGGCTGATCAGGGTCCCGGACGCGCCGCGGTGGCTCATCTACTTCGTGATGGCCGTCCTCATCCAGATCGGCATCTTCAGTACGCGCTGGAATGTCGTCTTCGGCGGGCAGCTCTTCTCGAAGAGCCTGCGGGGGCTCACGACCTACAAGCTCGAGTTTCTGGGCATCGAGGGGATCCTGGTGGCGGCGGCGATCGTCCTGCTGCCGCTCGTCATCCTCTGGCTGCTCGTGAAGGTGGTCCCGCCGTGGCCGGATGCGGCGGCGGAAGTCGCTCCGGAGTCGGACGAGAGCGCGCCGCTGCCGCCTGCCGGCTAACAGCTGATGGCTATCGGCTCCCGGCTTCCTGCTCCCTACTCCCGGCTTCCTGCTCCCTACTCCCGGCTCCCTGCTCCCTACTCCCGGCTCCCTGCTCCCTGCTGTCCTACTCCGGTACCCCGCCTTCCAGCACCTCGCGCACTTTCTGCGCGAACGCCTCGACGGACCAGGGCTTCTCGAGCAGCGGAACCCCGGGCGGCACGGGAGCGTCCGCAGGACCGCCGACGTAGCCGCTGGTGAGCAGGAAGCGCACGCGGATCCCCTCCGCACGCGCTCGCTGGTACAGCTCCACACCACCGACGTTCGGCATCACCACGTCGGAGATGACCAGGGCGAAGGTGCCGGCCTGCTCGCGCAGCAGCCGCAACCCCTCGGCGCCGTCCGCAGCGGCCACGACGGTGTAGCCGAGCTTGCGCAGCGTGCGCGCCGTGGCGCGGCGCAGCATCTCCTGGTCCTCGACGAGCAGCAGCGTCTCGGTGCCGTGCGGAGCCGCCGCGCGCTCGGGCGCGGCGATGGCGACCGCGTCCGTGATCGCGAAGTAGAGGCGGGCGGTGGTGCCGTGCCCCCGCTCGCTGTAGAGGCGTACGAACCCGCCGTGCTGCTTCATCAGCCCGAAGACCATCGCGAGCCCCAGGCCGGTGCCGGCGCCGACGGCCTTGGTGGTGAAGAACGGCTCGAACGCCCGCCCCAGCGTGCCGGAGTCCATGCCGTGGCCGGTGTCGGTCACGGCGACGCACGCGAACCGGCCGCGGCGGTCGAATCCCTGCAGGAGCGCGTCGTCCTCCTGGCGGACGTGCACGGGGCGCGCCGAGATGGTCAGCGTGCCTCCCTGCGGCATGGCGTCCCGCGCGTTCGTGGCGAGGTTGAGCAGCACCTGCTCCAGGGTCCCCGGGTCGGCGAGAATCGTGGGGCCGTCGTCTGGGGCGTCGCGGCGCACGCGGATCGTTTCGGGGAGGAGCCGCCGCAGGGCGCGTTCGTGCTCGCGCAGGGCCAGGCCGAGATCCACCGGCTGCAGCGAGATCGGCTCCTTCCGGCTGAAGGCGAGCAGCTTCCGCGCCATGGCGCTGCCGTTCTCGGCTGCCTGCTCGAGGTCCGCCAGGTAGGAGCGCAGGTCGCCCCGGTCCTCGGGCAGTTCGGCGCGGATGAGGGCGATGTTCGCCAGGATCACGCCGAGCTGGTTCTTGAAGTCGTGGGCGATGCCGCCGGTCAGCTGGCCGAGCGCCTCGAGCTTCTGCATCTGACGCAGCTGGTCCTCGAGGTCGCGCTCGCGGGTGACGTCCCGCTGCAGGCCGACGTAGTGGATGATCCGGCCGGAAGGGTCGCGCACCGGGGAAACGGAGATCTCGGCGATGTACTGGACGCCGTCCTTGCGCCGGTTCACGAATGTGCCGGTGAACACCTCGCCGGCGGCGAGCTTGAGCCACAGCTGCCGGTAGTCCTCGGGGCCCTGCACGCCGCTCTTGAGAAGCCGCGGGTTCTGTCCGATGGCCTCGTCGCGCGCATAGCCCGTCAGGCGCTCGAAGGCCGGATTGACGTACTCGATCGTGCCTGTCGCATCCGTGATGATGGTGGCGTCGGCGGTCTGCTCGATCGCCGTGCTGAGCAGGGCGCGCTCGGTGTCGGCTCTCCGGCGGAGGGTGACGTCGCGCAGGGTCGTCGCGACGCGCCGCTCGCCGTCGGTGTCGAGGAAGATCCGGACCGCGATCTCGACGGGAATGTTCCGCCCGTCGGCGTGCCGCACGTGGAGGTTGACGGGGACGCGCGGCAGCCCCTCGAGCGCCGCGGCGAGGGCCGCGGCGGCGCGCTCGCGCTCCGGTTGCGGGTGGAGCTCCGCCTGCGGGAGCGCGCGCAGCTCGCCCAGGGAGCGGCCGGTCAGCTCCACCGCGCGGGCGTTCGCGTCGAGGATCGTCCCGCTGACCGGGTCCGCCATGACGATGGCGTCGGGCGCCTCGTCGAACAGCGCCCGGTACTTGCGCTCGCTCGCCTCGAGCGACACGGTCGCGGCGGCGCTGTCCCGGAGCGCGGACTGCCGCTCCAGCACCCGGCGCACGGCGGGCCCGAGGCGGCTGAGGTGGTCCTTCGGCACGTGGTCGGCCGCCCCCGCCTGCGTGCACTCGAGCGCCGTCTGAGCGTCAATGGCGCCGGTCACGACGATCAGGGGGACGTGGGGCGCGTGGCTCTGCGCGAGAGTGAGCGCCTCCATCCCGTCGAACTCGGGCAACCGGCACTCGGAGAGGATCAGGTCCGGCGGCGAGTCCTGGAGGGCGGCGACGTAGTCGGCGCGCGTCGCCACTCGCCGCGCCGCGAAGGCGAACCCGGCGCGCCGCAGCTCGGCTTCGACGAGCGCGGCGTCCGAGGGGACGTTCTCCACGATCAGGATGCGCAGGGCGGCGGGCACGGGGCGCTCAGCCGGTGGGGGCGTCGAGCGCCGCCCGGACGGCGCCGAGGAGATCGGTGGCGGTCCACGGCCGCGCGAGGAGCGCGACCGAGGGGTGGAGCCGCTGCGCGGCCGCCACTTCCCGCGCCGACCCGCCGCTCGAAAGCACGACGCGGGCGGCGGTGCCGCGCCGGCGCAACTCCGCCGCGAGGTCCGGGCCGCCGAGCGACGGCAGCGCGATGCCGGCGACGACGACGGCCACCGGAGGCGACGCCCCGTCGGCGCACGCGGCGAGCGCCTCCGCCCCGTCCGCCGCCACCCGCACCGCGTATCCCGCGCTCTCGAGCACGTCGCGCGCCGCGGCTCGCAGGCCGCCGTCGGCGTCCGCCACGAGAACGACCTCGCCGTGCCCGGCCGCGGGCGAGTGACGTCCGTCCGATGGATCGGCCGTCACCATCTCGGGGAAGAGCAGCCGGACCACGGTGCCCGTTCCCGGCGCGCTCTCCACCCGGATGTGTCCATCGTGCTGCTGCATCAGCCCGTACACCATCGGCAGCCCCAGGCCCGAACCCTCGCCGATGTGCTTCGTGGTGAAGAACGGCTCGAACAGGTGGCTCTGGGTCTCGTCGGTCATCCCGGCGCCGCTGTCCGCCAGCGACACGACGACGTACCGGCCGGGCGTGCCCCACCCGTTCGCCTCGCAGAACGCCGCGTCGAGCGAGAGCCGCCCGGTCTGCACCGCGAGGACGCCGCCCCGCGGCATCGCGTCGCGCGCATTGGTGGCGAGGTTGAGGAGTATCTGGTCCAGCGCGGCGCGATCGACTCGCGCGGTCACGGGGTGCGGGTGGAGCCTGCCGACCGGTTCCACCGCGGCGCCCACGACCCGGTGCACGGAACTCAGGAACTCCCGCGCCGCGAGGTTGAGGTCCAGCGGCCTCGGATCGAGGTGCTGGCGCCGGGCGTAGGCGAGGAGCTTGCGCGTCAAGTCGGCGCCGTGCCGCGCCGACGCCCGGATCGCCTCCAGGTCGTCCGCCGATTCCGTGCCCGGCAGCACCACGTCCTCGAGCATCTCCGCGGAAGCGAGGATGGTCGTCAGCAGGTTGTTCATGTCGTGGGCGAGCCCGCCGGCGAGCTGCCCGAGTTCGTCGAGCTTGCGGGTCTGCCGCGCCTCGTCCTCCATGGCGCGGCGGGCGCTCACGTCCTCCGCCGCCCCCTCCACCGCCACCGGCCGCCCGGCGTCGTCGCACACGACCGTCGCCCGCACGTGGGCCGCGAAGGTGCCGCCGTCGCGGCGCGTCCAGGTGGTCTCCACTTCGGTCACGCAGCCGGCCGAGGCCAGCCCAGCGAAGAACCCGGCGCCGTCCTCGGGAACGGCGCACACGTCGCGAGCGGGATCGAGGGCCAGCACCTCGTCCTCCCGCGCGTAGCCGAGCAACCGCGCGAAGGCGGCGTTGGCCGCCACGAACCGGCCGTCGAGGCCGGCGCGAAACAGCGCGACGGGGACGCCGTCCATCAGCGGGCGTTCCACCGGCGAGGGTGGCTGAGCCTCTTGGGGACCCCGCCGCCGCGTCTGGGATGGCGTCAGCATCCCGCCTCCGGCGCGGCGCGATCGAGCGCCTCGCGCAGCTTCGCCGCGAGCGCGCGCATCGTCCACGGCTTCTCGATCACCGGCACGTCCGGAGGCGGCGCGTCGCGCTCGGAGATGGCGGCGTAGCCGGTCATCAGCACCACGCGCGTCATGCACCCCTCGGCCCGGAGCCGCCGGTAGAGCTGCAGCCCGCCCAGGCGCGGCATCACCAGATCGGTCAGCACCAACTGCACGCCGCCGTGCTCCGCGAGGACCTGGAGCGCCTCCTCGCCGTCGCCCGCGGTGAGCGTGCGGTAGCCCAGCGACTCGAGGGCCCACGCGATGGAGTGGCGCAGCTTCTCCTGGTCCTCCACGATGAGGATCGTCTCGCTGCCCCGCGCGAGTGTCCCGGCACCGGCCGCGGACTCCGGTGGCACGAGCGCCGGCAGCTCGGAAAGCGGGAAGTACAGACGCACCGTCGTGCCGGCGCCCGGTTCGCTGTAGATCCGCACGAAACCGCCGTGCTGCTTCATCAACCCGAAGACCATCGGCAGGCCGAGGCCGGTGCCCTCGCCGACTCGCTTGGTGGTGAAGAAGGGTTCGAACACGCGGCTGAGGACGGCCGCGTCCATCCCCGTTCCGTCGTCCGACACCATCACGCAGGCGTACTCGCCCGGCCGGTCGCCGCGCTCGAGCAGCGGGTCGTTGTCCGCCGCGACCGACACCGCGCGCACCCCGCACGTCACCGTGCCGCCGTCGGGCAGCGCATCGCGCGAGTTCGTCACCAGGTTCACCACGATCTGGTGGAACGCGGAGCGGTCGAGGCGGCACACCGGATCCTCGGGGCCGGCCTCGACGCGGACCGCGATCGTCTCCGGCACGAGACGGTCCACCGTGTGCACCGCGTCGTGCAGGGCCCGCCGCAGGGAGACGGGCTCGAACGCCAGGCGCTCGCTGCGGCTGAACGCGAGCAGCTTCCGGATCATCTCCCTGCCGCTCGCCGCCGCGCCCTCGAGGTCCGCGAGCTGGGCACGGGACTCCGGCGACGTCCCCGCGACGACCGGCTCCAACAGCTCGGCGTTGGCGATGATCACGCCGAGCAGGTTGTTGAAGTCGTGAGCTATGCCTCCCGTGAGCTGGCCCACCGCCTCCATCTTCTGCGCCTGGCGGAGTTGTTCCCGCAACTCGTGCTGCTGCGTCACGTCGCGCTGGAGCCCGACGTAGCCCACGGGCGCGCCGGACGAGCCCATGACCGGCGCGATGGAGACTTCGGCCATGTAGTGCGTGCCGTTCTTTCGCCGGTTCACGAATGTGTCGCTGAACACGCGACCCGCAGTGATCGCCTCCCAGAGCCGCCGGTACGTCTCCGGCGGCTGCACGCCGCTCTTCAGCAGGCGGGGACTCTGGCCGAGCGCCTCGGAGCGGGTGTAGCCGGTCACCCGCTCGAAGGCGGGGTTGACGAACAGGATCTTCGCGTCCAGGTCCGTGACGATCGCCACGTCGGCCGCCTGCTCCAGGGCCGACGCCAACAGCCGCCGCTCCGCCTCGCCACGGCGTCGTTCGGTGATGTCCCGGAAGATGACGAGCGCCGCGTTCTCTCCCGCCCACCGCGTCGGCGACATCCCGATCTCGGCTTCGAACGCGGTGCCGTCCAGCCGGATCAGCGTCTCCTCGGCGAAGGGCGCCACCTCGTTGCGCTGGTAGAGCCGGCCGATGCGCTCACGCGCGGCGTCGCGGGCCGCGGGGTGCACGAGATCGGCCACGCCGCGCCCGACGAGTGCCGGGCCGTTCGGGGCGCCGAACGCGGCGGCCGCGGCCTCGTTGGCATACCGGATCACGCCGGAGGCGTGCACCAGGATGCCCTCGGACGCGCCCTCCACGACCGCGCTGAACCGGCCCTCGCTCTCCAGGAGCGCCGACGCGGCCTGCCGGCGCTCGGAGACGTCGCGGCAAACGCCGATCAGGAACCGCCGACCCGCCGCGTCCTCGAACTCCTCCGTGCTGATCTCGACCGGGACCCGGCGGCCATCGGCGCGCAGCACCTCCGAGGGCACGGCCCGAAGATGGAGCCCGCGCACCGCCTCGGCGAACTTCGCCCGGGCGATCGCGACGGTCTCCGGCGCGTGAAGCACCTCGATGTGCCTGCCGACGAGTTGCTCGGCCGGTCTTCCCGTCAGCTCGCAGGCGCGAGGGTTGACGTCCAGGATCGTGCCGGTCGCGGGATCCGCCACGAAGACGGCGTCGAGACCCTTCCGGAACAGCGCCCGGTGCCGGTCATCGCTCGCGCGGAGCGCCAGCTCCTCCTGCCGCTCCGCCCGCCAGCGCTGGTCCACCGCTCGCCGGTGCTCCAGCGCCGACCACACCGCCGGGGCGAGCCGCTGGAGGTGCCCCTTGAGGACGTAGTCCGTGGCCCCGGCGTTGAAGCACTCGACGGCCGTCTCCTCGCTCACGGAACCGGTGACCACGAGCACCGGGGTGCCGGGGGCGAGTTCGTGCACCGCCGCGATCACGTCCAGCGCGGTCGCGCCCCTGAGCCGGAAGTCCGAGAGCACCACGTCCGGACGGAACCCCGGCAGAGCGGCGCGGCACTCCGCGAGCGACTCGGCGCGCATACCCACGAACCGGAGCCCCGCGAGACGCAGCTCGCGCTCCTCCAGCTCCGCGTCCGTCGGCACGTTCTCGACGAGGAGTACGCGTACCGGCGCGTTGACGCCGAGTTGCCCGCCGGGCTGGGCGCTCACGCGGGAGGAACGCGTTCGGGAGGTGAGAGCACCAGTGCTGGCTCGGCGGGCTCGGTCACTCGCGCTCCAGGACGACCGCGGAGGGGCGGGGGAGAATGCGAACCTGTAATGTGCCTCCCCCCGCCGACAGACGCCAGGTGCGATCGAGACGGAGCAAGCCGTGCACATCGGGCGGCAAGGTCTGCCGCCGCGGCGAGCCATCCGCTCGCGGTGGAGGTCCGCAAGCTAGTGGAAATCAACGAGTTGTGTACGGTGCGTAGTGGCGCGTTTCCTGCGACGCTCTACTCCGTTCGTGCCACGGCGCGGCGCGAGCGGCCGGTCCGCTCTGCGCGGCACAACGCTGGGCGAGGAAACGGGACGGGATGACAGCGGCGTGATCGCGATTGTTGGGCTCCTCGTCGTCACGGTGTCGGTGCTCGGGGGTTTCATGTGGGCGGGCGGCAAGGTGGGCGCGCTCATCCAGCCCCCCGAGTACCTGACCATCGTCGGCGTCGCCGTGGGTTCGATGCTCGCGGCCACGCCGCGCGCGGTGCTGGCGACCATGGTTCGCAAGGTGAAAGAAGTCTTCGTGACCGGCAGCAAGCTCGACCAGGGTTTCTACATCGAGGCGTTGAAGCTGCAGTACGAAATCTACCAGTTGGCGCGCCGCGACGGCATGGTGTCGCTCGAAGGGCACATCGAGCGCCCCGCCGAGAGCGCGGTGTTCGGACGGTATCCGGCCGTGCTCGCGCACGAACACGCGGTGCACTTCCTGTGCGACTCCCTGCGTCTGGTGCTGCTCGGCAGCGTGCCGCCGCACGACCTGGAAGCGCTGATGGACTCCGAGATCGAAGTGCACCACGAGGAGCAGGAGAAGCCGGTAGAGGCGCTGACGCGGATGAGCGACGCGCTCCCCGGCATCGGCATCGTGGCGGCGGTGCTCGGGATCGTGGTGACGATGCAGTCCATCGGCGGCGACGTGGCGCTCGTCGGGGAGAAGGTCGCGGCGGCGCTGGTGGGCACCTTCCTCGGCATCCTCCTCTCGTACGGCTTCGTCGCGCCGATGGCCGGCAACATCTCGTCCACCAACGCAACCGAGGCGCGGTTCTACTCGTTCCTCAAGGCCGGGGTCGTGGCGTTCGCGAAGGGGCTCCCGCCGATAGTCGCGGTGGAGTTCGCCCGGCGCGCGATCTTTGCGGCCGACCGTCCGACGTTCGACGTGATGGATGCGGCCTGCAAGAGCACGAGGACGGTGAAGACCGCGTGAAGACCAGTCGGGAGCAGCCGATCCTCATCGTGCGGCGGGGCGGGCGGAAGCACGGCGGCGGCCACGGCGGCGCGTGGAAGGTCGCGTTCGCCGACTTCATGACCTCGATGATGTGCCTGTTCCTGGTGCTGTGGCTCGTGGGCCAGAGTTCCGACGTGCGGATGGCGATCCAGGGCTACTTCCGCGACCCGCTGGGGACGGCTCGCTTCTCGGGGTCCTCGCCGGTGCCCGGGACTGGCTCGACGGTCGATGCGGGTCGGCGGACCGCCTCCGCGGCGCTCCTCGCGATCAACCGCCGGCGCCTGGAGCAACTCGGCAACCGGATTCGCGGCCGCCTCGAGCAGAGCCCGGAGTGGAAGCGGATGGAGAACCAGATCGAGGTGCAGCTGACCGACGAGGGCCTCCGGATCCAGCTGCTCGAGGACTCCGCCGGCACCTTCTTCGAGAGCGGCAACGCCACGCCGAGCCCGAAGGGCAGGGCCCTGCTCCAGTTCCTGGCGGTGGAGCTGGCGACCCTGCCCAACCCGGTGGTCCTCGAGGGCCATACCGACGCCCGGCCGTACGTCCAGCGGGCCGACTACTCGAACTGGGAACTGAGCTCCGACCGCGCGAACGCGGCCCGGCGGATCCTCGATGCGGCCGGCCTCCGGGCCGGCCAGCTCACCCAGGTCCGCGGCTACGGGGACCGCTCCCTGCGCACCCCGGATGCGCCGCGGGACCCGCGCAACCGCCGGGTGACGATCCTGATGCTGAACCAGACTCCGGCGGTGCTTCCCTCCGCGTCCGAGTCGCCGCGGGGCCAGGCAGCGCCGGGAGTGCGCCCGTGAACGGCCTGGCCACCATCCTCATCGTCGAGGACGAGCCCTTCACGCTGGCCGCGGTGCGGCTCCTCCTCTCGCGCGAAGGGGAGTTCCGCATCGAGACCGCGGCCGACGGGCGGGAGGGCTGGGAGCGGGCCCAGGCGCTGCTGCCCGATCTCATCGTCTCCGATCTCTCCATGCCGGAGATGGACGGCCTCGAGCTGTGCCGCCTCGTCAAGGCCGACCCGGTCACCGCCGGGACGATGTTCGTGATGCTGACGGCCCACAACGACACGGGGCACAAGGTCGAGGGCCTCGATGCCGGTGTGGACGACTTCATGGCGAAACCGGCGGAGCCGGCGGAGTTCATCGCGAAGATCCGGGCGATGCTGCGGATCAAGGGCCTGCACGACCGGCTGCGTGCGAACCAGCACTCGCTCGCCCTCCTCAACGAGCAACTCGAGGAGAGTTTCGACCAGCTCCTGCATCTGCTCGTTCACTTCCTCGACCTGCGCGTGCCGGGGGCGGCCGCGCGCGGCTGGCGCATCGCGGCCTTCGCGCGCCGCCTGGCGGAGCGGCTCGAGGTGCCCGTCGAGTTCCACGCCGAGATGCTCATGGCGGCGCACGTGTTCGAGATCGGCCGCATCGGCGAGCCGGAGCGGGGCGCGGGAGCGTACTCGGGAGTCGGCGGCGAGCCGTGGCGCTACCTCTTGGACTCTGCCGTCATCCTGCAACAGGTGGAGCGCCTCCGGCCGGTGGCGGAACTCGTGGCCGCGATCGGGGAGAACTGGGACGGGACCGGCCTGCCGCGGCACCAGCGGATGGGCCAGATCCCGCTGCGCGTGCGGATGCTCCGGGTGGTCATCGACTTCTTCGCCGCGCTGGAGCGGCCCGGTGGGCCGGGGACGCCCAAGGAGGCGCTCGAGCGGATCGCCCGGCACTCCGGCACCCGCTTCGATCCGTTGGTGGTCGCCCAACTGGCCGCCGTGCTGGCGGAAACGCCCGGCGAGGAGTTCTCCTCGGGGAAGCGTCACGTCGCCGTGGAGGACCTGGCGGAGGGGATGGTCCTCGCGGACGATCTGGTGACCAGCTCCGGGGTGAAGCTGCTCGCCCAGGGCTGCACGCTCACCAAGGCGACGCGCAACATCATCGTGCGGCGCCACGAGATCGACCCCATCGTCTACGGGGCGTGGGTGCGGCGCTAGCGGGCCCGCCGCGGTCCGCCCGAACCGGGAGTGCGAAGGTGGCGTTCACGTTCTTCTTCCGCGACCTCGAGCCGCTGCAGCACGGCGTGCGCTTCCTGCTCCAAGCCGCGAGCGGCCGCACACGGGTCAAGGTCTGGGACGCGGGGTGCGCGTTCGGGCCGGAGCCGTTCACCCTCGCCATCCTGCTCGCGGAGGCGATGAACCCCTTCGCGTTCCGCAACGTGGAAGTGGTGGCGTCGGACTACGACTCCCCGCTCCTGGAGACGCTGAAGGAAGCGGTCTATCCTTGGGAACAGGTGCAGCGCATCCCGGCCGACCTGTTCGCGAAGTACTTCACGCCGGCCGAGCGCGAGGGGCAGTTCCGCGTGGCCGACGTGATCCGCCAGCGCGTCCAGCCGGTGGTCCACGACCTCACGAGCCTTGTTCCGGTCAGGGACGGCGTCAGCATGATCGTCTGCAAGAACGTCCTGCTGCACCTGCAGCCGGCCGAGCGGGTCGAAGTGATCCGGATGTTCCACCAGGCGTTGGAGCCCGGAGGCATCTTCCTCACGGAGCACACGCAGAAGCTGCCGGACGAGCTGGGGCCGCTGTTCGAACAGCTGGTCTCGGACGCTCAGGTGTTCCGCAAGCGGGACATGGCCGCGTGAGGATCCAGCAGCTCCGCGCCGGCGGTCGCATCTACAGCTCCAACGTCTACCTGATCGTGGGCGACTGGAAGGGCCTGGGCGACCCCAACGCCCTGGTGGACGTCGGCGCCGACCCGGCGGTGCTGGATCACCTGGAGGAACTCGACACGGGGCTGGGCAAGCCGAAGGTCGAGCGGGTGGTGCTGACGCACAGCCACTCGGACCACATGGCGCTCCTCGCGGAGGTTCGCGCCCGCTATCAGCCGATTGTCTACGCGTTCTCGCCGTACCTGGACCACGTGGACCACGTCCTCGTGCCGGGCGAGCACCTGCGACTGGGGGATCGCGACTTCGAGGTGATCCACGCCCCCGGGCACAGCACGGACTCCATCTGCCTGTTCAACGAGGCCGAAGGCGTCCTGTTCGCCGGTGACTCCCCGGTGCTGACACGCTCGACCGACGGCAGACACGAGGCGGGGTTCGTGAACGCTCTGCGCGAGATCTGCCAGCGGGACGTGCGGGAGATCTACTTCGGGCACGGCGCCCCGGTAGTGGAGGGCGTCCGCGGTCTGCTCCTCGAGTCGCTGGCGAACGTCCGCGACGCCAACGACCGGGCGCATGACCCGCGGTCGGAGGTGGCCCCGGTCGGTTAGCCGGCGCGCCGCTCCCGCGCGCGGCGCACGATGGCCGGCGCTACCTCCTGAATCGGCAGCACCGCGTCCGCCAGTCCCGCGTTCGCCACGTAGCCCGGCATCCCCCACACCACCGACGTCGCTTCGTCCTGCACCAGGATCTGCCCGCCGGCCTCCCGGATGCGGGAGCAGCCGTGGAGCCCGTCCTGTCCCATCCCGGTGAGTATCACGGCGAGGACGGACGCCCCGTACACCCGCGCCACCGAGTGGAACAGCACGTCCACGGCGGGCCGGCACGAGTTCTCGGGCGGGTCCTGGTTGAGAACCACGCTCACCCCGCGCACGTCGCGCCGCAGGAGCATGTGGAAGTCGCCGGGGGCGATCAGCGCGAGTCCCGGCTCGAGGACCGCACCTTCCGTCGCTTCCGCCACCCGGATGCTGGATTGGCTGGCGAGCCGCTCCGCGAGGAGCCGGGTGAACATCGGCGGCATGTGCTGCACGATGACGACCGGCACCGGGAAGTCCGCGGGGAGGCTTGGAATGACCGTGGCGAGGGCGTTCGGCCCGCCGGTGGACACGCCGATGGTGACGATCTCGACCGCCTTCGAGGGCGGCCGGACGCCGGCCGGAGCGCGGGCCGCGGCCGCGGCCGTGGCCGCCATCGCTGCCGCCACCGCGGAGTGGCCCGCGGCGGGCTGGAGGGTTGTGCGATGGCACAGCGCCTTGATCCTGGGAATCAGCTCGCGCCGCAGGAGCTGCGCCGCCGCGGCGGTGTTCTCGACGTGTTCCGGCTTGGTGACGTAGTCGTTGGCCCCGAGCGCGAGCGCATCGAGGGTCGCGGCGGCCCCACGCCGCGTCAGAGTGCTGAACATGATGACGGGAAGGCGCGGCCACGTCTTGCGGATCCCGGCCAGCGTGGCGAGGCCGTCCATCTCCGGCATCTCGATGTCCAGCGTCACGAGGTCCGGGTTGACCTGCGGGATCTTGCTGAGCCCGATCTTGCCGTTCGCCGCCGACCCGACCACCAGGATGGCGGGGTCCTCGGAGAGCACCTCGCTCACCATCTTGCGGACCACGACGGAGTCGTCCACCACGAGCACGCGGATCTTGCCGGTCGGCGGAACGGCGGTCATCGGCTGGGCTCGGTTCGGGGCGGCCGCATCAGAAGTGGGAAGTGAACGGGGCGCGGGTTCGCGGTCAAGGTCCGGGGCTCCGAATGCGCGTGCGGCCACCCGATGCTCCAGGCGGCCGCACGCGAGGGGAGGGCCGGGGGCGCCGGTTGTCCGGCGGCCCCCGGGGACTGCGGTCTCAGGCGGCCTTCGACTTCTTGACGTGGAGCCGCGGGCCGGTGGCCTGCTGGGTCCCGTCCTCGTAGTGGAACTGGTCCACCAGCTTCTGGAGTTCGCCCGCCATCCGGGCCAGCTCGGCGGACGCGGTCTGGCTGTTGGCCGCGCCCTGGCTGGTGCTCTGCGCCGCCACGGAGACGCTGGTGATGTTCTTGGCGATCTCGTTGCTGCCGGTCGCCGCCTCGGCGACGTTGCGGCCAATCTCGTTCGTCGTGGCGGTCTGTTCCTCCACGGCGCTCGCGATCGTGTTGGAGATGTCGTTGATCTGGTTGATCACGCCGGCGATCTGGCCGATGGCCGCGACCGCGGCTTCGGTGTCGCTCTGGATGGCCGCGATCTTCCCGCCGATGTCCTCGGTGGCCTTGGCCGTCTCCTTCGCGAGTTCCTTCACTTCGTTGGCGACCACCGCGAAGCCCTTGCCGGCCTCGCCGGCGCGCGCCGCCTCGATCGTGGCGTTCAGCGCCAGGAGGTTCGTCTGCTCCGCGATGGACGTGATGACCTTGATCACGTTGCCGATCTCGGTGCTGGACACGCCCAGCTTGGCCACCGTCGCGTTGGTCCGCTCGGCCACTTCCACCGCCGAGCTGGCGATCCTCGCCGCCTCGGAGGCGTTCTTCGCGATCTCCCTGATGCTCGCCGACATCTCCTCCGTGCCCGTCGCCACCGTCTGAACGTTCTTGCTCACCTGCTCGGCGGCGGCGGAGGCCACGTTGGACTGCGCCGAGGTCTCTTCGGCGTTGGAGCCCATCGTCGCGGAAACGGCGGACATCTCCTCGGCGGAACTGGCGATCATCGTGACGCTGCCGGCCAGCTGGCTGACGGCACCCTGGACCGCTTCGAGCGCGCCGTTCAGGGCGTTCTTGATGTTGGCGTGATCGCCCTGGTAGTCGCCCATCACCCGCTGGGTGAGGTCGCGTCGGGCCATCGACTCGAGCACCTTCGCGGCCTCGTTCACCGGGAGGATGACGGCGTCGAGGGTATCGTTGACGCCCTGCACGATCTTCCGGTAGTCCCCCTGGTGCTTCGTGGCGTCGGCCCGCGTCGTGAGCTTTCCTTCGACCGCCGCCCTGCCCAGCGCGCCGGCGTCGGCCACCAGCGCGTCCACCGCGTCGATGCAGACGTTGAGGTTGTTCTTGATCTCGTTGAAGTCGCCGTTGTAGCTGTCCGTGATCTTGGGCGGAATGTCGCCCTTGCTGATCCGATCCACGTACTCGGCGGCCACGTTGAGGGGCCCGATGACGGAGTCGAGGCAGTCATTCACGCCCTGCACGATGTCGCGATAGGAGCCCTGGTGCTTCGTGGCATCGGCCCGCGTGGCCAGCTTGCCCGCGACCGCCGCCTTGCTCAGCAGGCCGGCGTCGGCCACCAGCGCGTTCACCGCTCCGATGGCGGCGTTCAGGTTGTTCTTGATCTCGTTGAAGTCGCCGTTGTAGTTGTCGGTGATCTTGGGCGGAATGTCGCCCTTGCTGATCCGGTCCACGTACTCGGCGGCCACGTTGAGGGGCCCGATGACGGAGTCGAGGCAGTCATTGACGCCCTTGACGATGTCGCGATAGGAGCCCTGGTGCTTCGTGGCGTCGGCCCGCGTGGCCAGCTTGCCCTCGACCGCCGCCTTGCTCAGCAGGCCGGCGTCGGCCACCAGGTGGTTCACCGCCTCGATGGCGGCGTTCAGGTTGTTCTTGATTTCGTTGAAGTCACCGTTGTAGTTGTCGGTGATCTTGGGCGGGATGTCGCCCTTCGAGATCCGGTCCACGTACTCGGCCGCCACATTGAGGGGCCCGATGACCGCGTCGAGGCAGTTGTCCACTCCCTGCACGATATCGCGATAGGAGCCCTGGTGCTTCGTGGCGTCGGCCCGCGTGGCCAGCTTGCCATCGACCGCCGCCTTGCTCAGCAGGCCGGCGTCGGCGACCAGCGCGTTCACCGCGCCGATGGCGGCGTTCAGGTTGTTCTTGATCTCGTTGAAGTCGCCGTTGTAGCTGTCCGTGATCTTGGGCGGAATGTCGCCCTTGGAGATCCGGTCCACGTACTCGGCGGCCACGTTGAGGGGCCCGATGACGGAGTCGAGGCAGTCATTGACGCCCTTGACGATGTCGCGATAGGAGCCCTGGTGCTTCGTGGCGTCGGCCCGCGTGGCCAGCTTGCCTTCGACCGCCGCCTTGCTCAGCAGGCCGGCGTCGGCCACCAGGTGGTTCACCGCCTCGATGGCGGCGTTCAGGTTGTTCTTGATCTCGTTGAAGTCGCCGTTGTAGCTGTCCGTGATCTTGGGCGGAATGTCGCCCTTGCTGATCCGGTCCACGTACTCGGCGGCCACGTTGAGGGGCCCGATGACCGCGTCGAGGCAGTCGTCCACGCCCTTGACGATGTCGCGATAGGCGCCCTGGTGCTTCGTGGCATCGGCCCGCGTGGCCAGCTTGCCCTCCACCGCCGCCTTGCTCAGCAGGCCGGCGTCGGCCACCAGGTGGTTCACCGCCTCGATGGCGGTGTTCAGATTGTTCTTGATCTCGTTGAAGTCGCCGTTGTAGTTGTCCGTGATCTTGGGCGGGATGTCGCCCTTGCTGATCCGGTCCACGTACTCGGCGGCCACGTTGAGGGGCCCGATGACGGCGTCGAGGCAGTCATTCACGCCCTTGACGATGTCGCGATACGCGCCCTGATACTTCGTGGCGTCCCCGCGCGTGGCGAGCTTTCCTTCCACCGCGGCCTTGGACAGCATCCCCGCTTCCGCCACCAGCCCGCGCAGGGAGGTGGTGACCAATTGCAGGGCCGGCGCGATCTCGTCCTTGGCGTCTTCCATCTTGACGTCGGTCGAGAGGTCCCCGGCCGCGATCTTCTTCATCGTACCGAGGACGCTCGTCTGGAGGTTCTCGGCGAACACGTCCATCGTGTCCGCGAGCACGCCGATCTCGTCCTTGCGCCCCAGCTTGAGGCGGCGCCCCAGGCGCCCGACCGCCATTTCCTTCATCATCTCCACGCCCTGGCCGAGCGGCTTGGCGATGACCGTCGAGATGAACAGGCCGAGCAAGAGGCAGAAGATGACGCCGATCGCGAGGATCACCAGCATGATGGTGGACGCGCGATTCGCCGCGACCGTGTTCGCGTCGGAGATGGTCTTGCCGAGGGCGGCGTAGTTCGCGGCGACCTCATCGATGCGCGCCGCGACGGCCCCAGCTGTGGCCAGCACGCTGGCGCTGTTCATCAGCGCGACCGCTTCGCGCACCCTGCCGGCCTTGGCCTGCTCGATGATCTGGGTGACGACGGGCTTGTACTCCCCGAGGGAGGCCGCCAGCCCGGTGAGTGCGGCGCGGATGCTGTCCCCGTTCGCTGAGGCCTCGGTGGCGAACTGCCGCCCCAGCGCGGCGGTGCCCGAGTCAATCTTCAGGTATTGCGTCGCGATCTTGCTCTCGGCTTGGCGGATTCCCTCCGGCGATTGCGCCAGCAGGGCGTTGCGCAGCTCCATCCGGACCCCGAGGAATCCGGAGGTCGCGTCCGCGACGGCCGCCGAGGGTACCACGCCCACCTCGTAAAGCCGGGTGTCGGCGTTGTCCGCGGTCTTCAGCGTGGTGATGCCGAATACCGCGACGACCGCCGTGATCAGCGCCGCCACGGAGAAGCCGCCGATCAACTTGACCTTCATTCCCAAGTTATTGAACCACGACATTGCTCTACCCTCCCTCGATCGCTTCGTCCTTGATGGACCATCCGGGGCCAGTTCGTTCCTCGCGGCCGATCTCCTCAGGTGCGACGGGGCCGCGAGTTAATTCTGCATCGTGTTCAAGCAAGAATGGTACCATCGCCAGTAATGCTCCAAGTGCTTGTCACACAACGCGATAGCACGACTCTGCCTGCGACGGCGGCAGCGGCTATTCCTTCCCTGTTCCGGCAGATTGTGCTTGGGGCATGGCGCCGAGCGTCCGGGTGCGACCTAGAGTTGGAGGGCGGCGCGCACCGAGAGGACCAGGGCGTTCCTCACGGTCGGGCTGCCCGAGGGACGGACAACGTACTGGAGGTCCGGCGTCAGCGTCAGGAACGGCGTCGCGGGGAACTTCACGAACAGCTCCCAATTGATCTCGTCGCCGGCGTAGGGCTCCAGGCCGAAGCCGCTGAGCCCGGCGCGGCTGAAGCGCACGCCCGCTGCGCGCTCGGGGCCACCGCCGAGCACGCCCGTCGCGACGAGTCCCACGCTGACGTGGCGGCAGATGTCCGACACCCGCTCGTCGGCCGCGCCGTACTGGGCGAACAGCGTGAGGTCCGGCCCGCTCTCGCCCGCGCCGCTGCGCGCGCCGCTCCACAGGCGCTGCGCTCCGTGGGCGAACCAGCCCATCGTGCCGCGTCCGGCGGTCCCGTCGCGCCGGTCCACGGTCCCGGCCTTCCGCCACAGCCCAACGCCCACCGACCCCGCCGGCCACGCCGCGCGCGTCTCACCGATTCCGAACACCGCCCGCCGTCCGTCCCCGCTGTTCCAGCCGGTGCCGAAGTCGTCGTCGTACACGCCCGCGCCCACCGTGAGCCACGGGGCGGGATTGACGAAGAGGTTGGCACTCAGCATCGGAGCGGGATACGTGGGCAGAAAGAGGATGGTGGGACTGAACCCCGCCGAGGCGTTGAGGAACGCGCCGGCTTCGGGGAGCCCGTCGAATTCCGTGTTCGCATCCACGCGCCCCACCTTGAGGCGCACGCGTCCGGCCGCCAGGGACTGCTCCACCCAGGCTTCGCCCACGCGGTGGAAGGTCTCGGCGTCAATGCTGGAGGTGGCCTCGATGTCGCCCACGAAGTCGGCGCCGTCGCGACCGTGGCGCGCCATGAACTGGACGTACACCGAACCGCCGCGCAGGCCGATCAGCGCACCGAGGTCGGCGCTCACGGCCAGGTTCACCAGGCCGCGTACCAGGGCGTCGCGCCGCACCCCGCCCGAAGCGACCCCGGACCAGTCGGTGGTGTAGCTCCCCGCGAAGGCGATGCCCGAACGCTCCAGCGCGGTGCGCAGACCACTCCAATTACCCGTAAGCGATGGCTGCGAATCGGTCTGCGCGGCCCCGCGGTTCGCGAACGGGCCGGCGGTCGCGGCGAGCACCAGGAGGATCGCGGCCTTCATCGTCGTTCTCCGGTCAGGGCTGCGCGGCCGCATCGGGGCGTTCTCCGAAGGTGGCGGCCCACCCGAGCCGGACGCCGAACCAGATCTTCGAGGCGCGGTCGGCGTTGGCGGCGCTGGCGCCGGTGATGCCGGTGTTCTGGCCGTCGGGATTGAGCTGATTGAGCTGCACGTGGAGCGCGGGCGAGATCTCGACGGCGCCGAGGGTGAGCGAGGCGCTGACGCCCAGGTCCACGTGGGTGAGTCCGCGCTGCGCGAAGTTGCAGAATTCGTCGGCCGCGTCACGCTGCTCCTGGCCGAGGCTGTAGCCGGCGGTGGCCACCCAGGTGAGCGACAGGTTGGACAGGATCGAGAGCTCGTGGCTCACCGCGCCTTCGAGGTAGGCGCCGTGCACCATGCCGACGTCGAACCAGACGCCGAGGGTCGGCGACGCGGGCGCGGCGTCCCACCCCACCTTCGCGTAGACCTCGTCGGTGTTGTAGGCGTCGTTGATGCCGCCGTTGCCGGCGTTGTAGCGGTACGCGATGAACCCCGCGGTCAGCCCCACCGGACCGAGGGAGCGCGTGGCCTCCGCCCACAGGTCCATCTCCGCGATCCCGGTGCGCGCCCCGCCCGTCTGGCTGAGGTCGTCGTCGCCCGTCCGCAGGCTCGGCTCGACGTTCCACCACCCGCCGAGGGAGACGCCCGTCGCGCCGCGCGTCAGACTCACTGAGATGTCCGGCTGGACGACCAGGGAGTTCGTGATGGTGAGGCCGCGCCAGACGTACTGGCTGTTCACGGCGCTCCCGGCGCCGAGTTCGACCTGTGCCGTCGCGGGGACGGCCCCGAGAAGGAAAAGAAGGGTGGCGGCGGCGGCGGTTCGGTGTAGGCGTGACATGGAGGTCCTCACGATTCGGGGCGGGACGCACTCTCCGTGAACCTTCGAGTATCGGAGTCGGGGCTGGAGACTTGAACGGCGTCCCCTCGAGGCCGGACGGCGGGGCGCCCCGGCGCCGCCGGGCCGGGCCGGCGTGCAGGTGGAGGCAGGAATTGCCGGAATGATGCGGAGCCTGCCGCCCGTCACGGAATCGCAACGGATTGTGGCGCATGCAGTTAGCTGATGGTACGAGTTGTGCTCATCCCTCCGCGCGACAGCCGTACTGCGAACCCTCGAGGCGAGACCATCATGGACGACCTGCTCCGAGATTTCCTGACTGAGAGCAACGAGAACCTCACGCGTCTCGACGGCGAGATCGTGGCGCTCGAGCAGAACCCGGGAGAGCCGGAGCTGCTGGCCAGCATCTTCCGCACGATCCACACGATCAAGGGGACGTGCGGGTTCCTCGGGCTGGGCCGCCTGGAAGCCGTGGCGCACAGCGGCGAGAGCGTCCTCGGCCGACTCCGCGACGGCGATCTGAAGGTGTCGCAGGAGATCATCAGCGACGTGCTGGCGGCGGTGGACGTGATCAAGGAGATACTGGCCGGGCTGGAGCAGACTGGCGAGGAACCCGCCGGCGACGACAGCGCCGTGGTCGCGCAGCTCGACACCTGGTTGACGGCGACGCCGGGTGTGGGCCGGAAGCAGGGCGGCGCCACCCCGGCCGAGGCTCCGGCGGCGGAGAAGCCGAAGAAGAAGCAGCCCGCCAAGGTGGCCGCCGAGGTGGTCGCCGAGGTGAAGGCGGAGGAGCCGCCGGCGACGGTCCCCGAGGAGGTCGCGGTTGTCGCCGAGGTGAGCGCGTCCGCGGAGGGCGAAAGCGACGTGGCCGCCGCGCGTCCCACCGAGGGGGGCTCGATCGCCGACAGCACGCTGCGGGTGAACGTCCAGATTCTGGACCGGCTGATGAACCTCGTGGGCGAGCTGGTGCTGATGCGCAACCAGCTGCTCCAACTGACGAGCACCAACGAGGACACGACGTTCCTCGCGCCCGTGCAGCACCTGAACCGCGTCACCACGGATCTCCAGGAGGCCGTGATGAAGACGCGGATGCAGCCGGTGGGGAACGCGTGGACCAAGCTGCCGCGTCTGGTGCGGGACCTCGCCCAGGCGAACGGGAAGAAGATCGAGCTGCAGCTCACGGGGGCGGAGACCGAACTCGACCGGCAGATCCTGCAGGCGATCGGGGACCCGCTGGTGCACATGATCCGCAACTCGGCGGACCACGGCATCGAGACCCCCGATGAGCGGAAGCGGAAGGGCAAGGAAGAGAAGGGGACGATCCGCCTGAACGCGTACCACGAGGGCGGGCACGTGATCCTCCAGGTTCGCGACGACGGGGCGGGGATCAACGCGGAGGTGGTGCGGCGCAAGGCGATCGAGCGCGGGCTGGTGAAGGCGGACGCGGCGGCCGCGATGACGGACGCCCAGATCCTGCGGTTCGTGTTCGAGCCGGGCTTCTCGACGGCGGCGAAGGTCACCAACGTGTCGGGGCGCGGCGTCGGGATGGACGTGGTCCGCAGCAACATCGAGCGGATCGGCGGGACGGTGGACGTGCAGTCCGCGGTGGGTGAGGGGACCGTCGTGCGGATCAAGATCCCGCTGACGCTGGCGATCATCTCCGGGTTGGTGGTCGGTGCCGGCGGCGAGGCGTTCGCGATCCCACAGATCGGCATCCTGGAGCTGGTGCGGGTGACGGCGGAGTCGAAGGCGCTGGTGGAGGACGTGCACGGGGCGCGGTTCTACCGGCTCCGCGACACGCTGCTGCCGCTGGTGGACCTGGGCGAGACGCTCGGGCTCGCCCCGATCGGCGCGGGCACGGTGTACAGCATCGTGGTGTGCCAGGTGGGCGAGTCGCGCTACGGTCTGCTGGTTGCCGAGGTGTTCGACACGCAGGAGATCGTGGTGAAGCCGGTGGGCCGGATGGTGAAGAGCCTGCCGGTCTACGCCGGCTGCACGATCCTGGGCGACGGGCGCGTGATCATGATCCTCGATACCGCCGGCCTCGCCGCCCGCGGCATGATCGCACAGACCGACGAGCAGGCCAAGCGTGCGGCGGCCGACCGGGCGCAGCGGCAGGCGAAGACGTCGGACGATCGGCGCAGCCTGCTGCTGTTCGACGTGGGCCGCGAGTCGCTGCAGGCGGTGCCGCTCGCGCTGGTGGCGCGGCTGGAGGAGTTCCCGGCGAAGGACGTCGAGTTTGCCGACGGGCGCTGGCTGGTGCAGTATCGCGGCGCCCTGCTCCCCGTAATTCCGGCGCACGAGGGGATAGTTGTTTCCGCGAAGGACCCGCGGCCCGTGATCGTCTTCACCGACGGCCACCGCTCGATGGGCCTGGCGGTGGAGGGGATCCGGGACATCGTCGAGGACCGCATCGCGATCGAGACGACCGCGAGCCGGGCGGGCGTCCTGGGAGCGGCCGTGATCAACGGGCGCGCCACCGAAGTGATAGACACGCACCACTATCTGAAGCTCGCGCACTCCGACTGGTTCACCGTCGAGTCGGATGCGGAGTCGCTGAAGGGGAAGCGCGTGCTGCTGGTGGACGATTCCCCCTTCTTCCTCAACATGCTGACGCCGGTTCTGGCGACCGCGGGCTTCGTCGTCGAGACGAGCTCGAACGGCAAGGAGGCGCTGGAGCGGCTCGAGGGCGGCGAGCGGTTCGACGTCGTGATGAGCGATATCGGGATGCCGGAGATGGACGGCCTGGAGCTGGCGCGGCGGATCCGCGCCAATCCGGATCTGGCGGACGTGCGGCTCCTGGCGATCACCGGCCGCGAGTCGAAGGCCGAGCGCAAGCGCGGGCTGGATGCGGGTTTCTCGCACTACCTCGTGAAGTTCGACCGTGACGCGATGGTCGCGGCGGTCCACGAGGCCACTCAGATGGCGGAGACGGCGGCCGTATGATCGCCAAGGCTGAACAACTGGTGGCGCGCGGCACCGCGAAGACCGGCGCCGGCGCGGAGCAGGAGTACGTCACGTTCCGCGTCGGGGCCCAATGGCTCGGGATGCCGGTGCTGGCGGTGCAGGAGGTGTTCACGGGCCACAGCATCGCGCGGGTCCCGCTCGCGCCGAAAGAGGTCCAGGGCTTCCTCAACGTCCGCGGCCAGATCGTGACGGCGGTGGACCTGCGCACCCGGCTCAACCTGCCGCAGCGCGCGGCGGGGGAGCCGTTCATGAACGTGGTGGTGCGCGACCAGGGCGAACTGTTCTCGCTCCTCGTGGACGAGGTGGGGGACGTCCAGGCGGTCACCGCCGGGCAACTGGAGCCGCCGAGTTCCACCTTGGACGGGCACTGGCGGGAGGTGTGCGAGAGCGTGGTGCGGCGGGACAAGGGGCTGCTCGTGGTCGTGAACGTCCGCGAGCTCCTGAACGTCGTCGCCGCCGCGGCGTAGCCTGAGATCCGGGCGATGTGCATGCGCCGGTTCCCGGCGCCCCTGTCCGTGGGTTTCTGAGGTCAGCGGTGCTCGCAGGGGGCCTACCGTGGCGTTCCTTCCTCGCCCTTCCCCCTGCGGCCGCCGCCGCATCTGAGCCAATGAATGGTCCGGCCCCGGGAGGGCAGTGGGCATGAAGCGCATCCTGGTCGTTGACGACTCCACCGCCATCCGCAAGGCGATCCGCCGGATTCTGGAACCGCTCGGCTATCACGTGGAAGAGGCGGCCGACGGCCAGCAGGCGCTCACCTTCTGCACGGAGTGGGGCAGCCTGGACGCCATCCTGCTGGACATCGACATGCCGGTGATGGACGGGCTCACGTTCCTCCGCCTCCTGCGCCAGGACGCTCGGTTCGCCGAGCTTCCGGTCATGATGTGCACCACGCACAACGCGATGTCGAAGATCGAGGAGGCGCTCAGCCTCGGCGCGAACGAGTACATCATGAAGCCGTTCGACGCCGAGATCATCGGGTCGAAGCTCGAGCAGCTCGGACTCGCGTGATCCCTCCCGAGGACTACCGCTTCCTCAGCGAGTTCGTGTATCGCGAAACCGGGCTCTCGCTCGGGGGCGGCAAGGAGTATCTGCTCGAGACCCGTCTCGGGTCGGTGGCGGAGCGGTTCGGCCACGGCAACCTCGCGGGGCTGGTGCAGGTCCTGCGGCGCAACGGCGACCGCACCCTCGCCCGCGCCGTCGCCGAGGCGATGACGACGCAGGAGACGCTGTTCTTCCGGGACAACTCGCCCTTCAAGACCCTCAAGGACAAGCTCCTCGCTCCGCTGTTGGAGGCGCGCCGCCGCACCGGCCAGCGGCTGCGGGTGTGGAGCGCCGCGTCCTCCACGGGCCAGGAGGCGTACTCGGTCGCGATGACCCTCTCCACGTTCACCCCGCCGGTGGCGCCGGCGGAGTCCGAGATCGTGGCGACCGACTACAGCCCCGGGGCGCTGGAACGGGCGCGCGCCGGGCTGTACACGCAGTTCGAGGTCCAGCGGGGACTGCCGGTCCAGATGCTGGTGCGGTTCTTCCGGCAGTCGCCGGCCGGATTCCAGATCGCCGACGAGATCCGCCAGCGGGTGCGCTTCGC